>OHNN01000107.1_pt1 | contig 76100 bp, 70 predicted proteins | sample 1569541 | NCBI WGS metagenome assembly OHNN01 (sample SAMEA3879563, study PRJEB24766) | human gut metagenome | biome: human-associated habitat; feature: feces | place: USA | collected 1985/1987 | reverse complement strand
GTAATAATAGGTGTTGAACGTTGAACCGTTATCGGTTGAATAATCAACAGCAACGGCATTGCCGGACGCGTCATAGCTGAAGCGGAGGATTCTTGTGCTGCTGCCCGAACCGACAGTCATGCCTATAAGAAGGCTGCCGTTGTAATAATAGTTTGTTAAGATTCCGTTTGAGTTTTTCAGCGTCCGTATGCCGTCCTCGTTGTATGCAAAGTTGACATACTTTCCGGACTTGCACCAATACTTGAGCTGTTTGCCCGCCCAAGTCATGGTCGCACCGAGGTAGCGCGTCGGATTGCCCATCGCGTCATACGAGACGGTGTCATTTTGCTTTGAACCGGTCGACACCGTTCCGTCCGTGACCGCCGTCAGCAGATCGCCCCATTGCGAATCGGTGTACTGATATTCCGCAACGATGATCCCGAGCTTGTTCGCAATTGAACCCGTTGTGTATGCATAGTGATACTTTCCGAGCATGTTGCCGTAGGAATCGTATGCATAAGTGTAAGTTGAGTTCGCGGAATTGTTTTCTCCGTAGTACAGATTTTCGCGCACAAGCTGATTCATGGAATCATACTCATAGGAGAATTTTTCATCTGCATTTTCGAATGCTGAATCGCCGCGCCAGATCTTGGTTATGTTGCCGTTGGCGTCATAATCATAGTTGCACTTTGCGTCCGAACCGTTGCGATAGGACTTAACGAGCGTTTATTCGGGACTGCGGATAAACCTCCGGTGAAGCTCTTTTCGGTGCTTGCCGCACGGCGCGTGAATCAAAGAGCTTTTTACAACTACCACGTAGACTTTACTGTATACCAATCATTCCCGAGATCAACCTGGTCTACTATATATGACCATTCGTCAACAAGCCGGCCTTCTCCGGTTCGTTCAATCTCTTTGCAGAGCAAATAATCACTGTCCCCAAATCTTGAATAGAAGGCAAACATTACATATTCAGCGAAACTTGAAAACTGCCTATCTACGGACTGCATAAGCGGATCATCGAAAAGAGGCTGTACAAAAGTTTGGATTCCGTTGATCTCGTCCTGCGATAGTTCTTCGGATGAAAAGACTCCGAGTTCACCGATTTTTGTATAGGTTCGGTTGTCGTATGAACTGTCCGCGCCTTTTATCACATAAACAACGTTTGGATTCGCCTTGAACCAGTCGGCGGCAACATCGAGTGCCTCGGTGTGAAGCTTGAAGTAGTCTTGCGCAACTCCGGCAGAATACAACCCGCGCGGCCCGGAATCCTCAAAGAGCTTTTTAAACTCAGCTATGCTAAAACACCCGCACAATTGTACCGAAACAACTGCGGCAACCATAGTGATCGCAACAATAATTATCAAATGCTTTTTGCTTTTCATAGTGACCCCCACAGTTCTTTCGTTGTTTTATAAATTGTTAACAGCAACCGTCCGTTTATTCCTGCATTTACCATCCAATCGAAAAATTCTCCGCTTGCAAAAGATGCAGGTTCCATGAAGTAATGTATGCCAACCCCAAGGTTGATAAAAAAGTTGTCGTCTTTTCCGTCATAGTAATACCCACGGCCATCGTTGTCTCCATTTTCTCTTAATGCGACAAATCCAGCCGCAACAAGGAGAGTTTTTCTCATATATCTCTCCTGATTTTACTCGAACACGGCCTGACGAATAACAAACCGATGTCCATACTCCCAGTATACCGAATTTGTCAATATTTATCAAGTGTTTTTAAAGGCAAGTTTATGTAAAATATTATTCGAGCGTATTGTATGCTTTGAAACCGTGTTCCCGCTTATATACAAATGCATAGTCGCAGATATAAGCATCACAACAATTACGTTTGCTTTCGAGCAAAAGGATGAACCCGGCGGTGAGCCCCGCCGCCATTGTTGGCTCCATCCCCTGCGGCTCGCCGGAGGAAAAGGAAGCCCATGTGGAGGAATACCTGCCCCTGTCCGTGTCCTTCTTCGGCAAGGGGGACTTCTACGCCCTCCGTGCCTCCGGCAGCTCCATGGTAGATGCGCAGATCGACGACGGCGACCTTGTTATTATCCGGCAACAGCACACCGCCCAGGTCGGAGAGATCGTCGTTGCCCTCACCGACGAGGACAAGAACACGCTGAAGCGGCTCTTATATGACGATGACCGGCAGAGCTATTACCTCCACCCGGAGAATAAAGACATGGAGGATATCTATGTATCCGGGCTTCGGGTACAGGGCGTAGCCACCCATGTGATCAAAGCCCTTTGACGGAGGTATTGCCCATGCAGAAAAAATATGTGTCCGTCAACGCAGAGGTGGATACGGACGGCGTGATCCGCCCGCTTCTCATCCGCTGGCATGACGGCAGACAGTGGGAGGTGACAAAGGTGCTTCATACCTGTACTGCATCTCACGATGAGTTTGAAGGTGTCCGCTACACCGTCAAAATCGGTCGCGCGGTAAAGTATTTGTATCGGGAGGGTCAGCGCCGGTATGTTGACCGCTCCCCGTAAGCTCTCGCCGGATGTGTCACGCAAGCTGTCCGATTCCCGCAGGGAATCCGCCGCGCTGACCCTACGGGAGATCCACTGCCCCTTTTGCAGCTTTCTGGTGGAGAAGGTGTTCTCCGATGCAGCGGGACACAAAATGGTCTACTGCCGAAAATGCAAGTCGGAGTATCCCATCAATCTGGGCTGCTTCCGCAGGATGAAGGCGAAACAGGCCGTCTGCCGCCTGCTTTCGGGAAAGCCGAGGCAGAAACGATAAACTGAATACAAAAACCGACTTTTAATCGAGCAAGCGGAGAGAATCAGATTCGTTCTGAGGAGACTGCCAAGCGCCGTACAAAGTCAGACTGAACCGGTAAATGGGTTCGGTCTGCTTTGACGGCGCTTTTTTGCTGCCCGATTTCTTTGTACGGCGTTGAAAGTCCTTTCCCGGCTTGGCTCGGGAAAGGACTTTTTCCATGAAACGCCGCTTTGAACAATACATCTGCCGCTACCCGTGAGCTCCGAATTTTTGATTTCACCCAAATTCAAAAATTCAAAGGAGATCACGGCATGAAAACATTAAAGGAGTTCGATTACGACCTTTGGGCAATCGAGGAAAACGGAAGAAAGAGATATTTCGCCGGAATCAAGGCCACCGGCGAGGAAACGGAGGTCAGCCTTGAGGTGATGCGGCTGCTACTCCGTCAGGAAAAGCAGATGCGCCGGGAGTACGCAAAACAGCAGACCATCGGGCCGGTTCTGAGCCTTGACGCCATCCGCGACGGCGGAAGCATGGACGAGGCCGCATGGCTGCTGGATACGCGGCAGCGCATCGACTCCGAGGTGCTCACGGCAGAACTCGCAGACGAATTCTGCAAAACGCTGACGGACAGCCAGCGTTCGATCTTTCGGGAATGCCTCATCGAGGGGAAAAGCCAGACTGCGTATGCTGCGGAGCACGGCATGACCAGGCAAAGCGTGCATGACGCAATCGCGCTGATCCGCAAAAAAGCAGAAATATATTTTGCGTGATACCTGATAAAGGGCAAAAAAATGTCCATTGAAAGGTGAGAGGACAAATCTCACCGCAAGGGATACGGAGATTCAGTTTTCTCAGAGCCTTACGGCTCAGCGAACCTTGAAAACTGAATATCCAGGCATCAGGCACATTCTCAACGCTATGGGCTGAACCCCTGAGCCGCTTTCGTGAGTGCGCCACGACCTCGTCGGAGCGAGCTGCGTATCCTTCGCTTCCATGCAAAGCATGAAAGCTCAATCACTGCGCTGCTCCTCCTCTCCCCACAAAGTCCATGACTTTGCGGGGGCCCCAGACGGGCGAGCGATACAGCTTACACGATAAAAGCCGGGCTGCTCCCGGTGGAGGCGACGACAGGTGTTGGGGACAATGATACTTCCGTAATTCGCGGCCCGGCCACAAGGAAGGCGGGGAGGTTCGATTCCTATGGAGCGGTGCAGCACACCGCCGTCTGATGCTCTCCCTGCTCTCGGGGCGTCGAGGACAAATAGAGAGCGTACATACCCGAAAAATCAAAATGACAAAGGACAAGGAGACGCAATATGAACGTACAGGACAGATACAACAGAGAGAGATATCCGGACATGACCTGCTTTCTCGCTTTGAGGAATATCGAAAGAAACGAAAGAAAGGAACGGAGAAACCGCATGAAGGAAAACTGGATTTACCGCAGAGGCGACGTGTATCTTGCTAACCTCGACCCCTACATAGGCTCTGAGCAGGGCGGCACCCGCCCTGTGGTCGTCCTGCAAAACAACACCGGCAACTACTACTGCCCCACGCTGATCATCGCGCCCATCACATCCAAGGCCGGCAAGAAGCCGTCCCAGCCCACCCACTACTACGCCGAGCGCATCCACGGGCTGGAGCTTCCCGGTATGGTGCTGCTGGAGCAGATCAAGACCATCGACAAGCGGCGTGTGAAGAAGTACCTGGGCAGGATGACCCGGCAGCAGATGGATGAGATTGGGGAAGCCATCGAAAGCGCATTGGGGCTGTACGTCCCCGAAGAAATGGAGGCTCCGTAATGAAGTCCGCGCTGCCGGCTGTCCCGGATCCATACAGTCATAACCATGTAATAACCCAAGCGAGGAGGTATGGCATGGACGCATATACGGCATCCGATATGGATGTTCGCACCGTTGACCACAATACGCTGGTGAATATCCGCGACGTAAAGGTCAACACGGCGCTGCCCAGGCGGGAGCGCATTCTCGATTTCATCCGTCAGATCGGCAACCCCTACTGCTACCGGCACGGAAAATATGTGGTCAGGGTCAGCTTCGCCGATACGGATATTTCGTTGGAGGACAGGCTGGAAGCATATATCCGCACGAAAGGATGAGCCTCCGCGACATCCTCGACAGTCATGCGCATTGCAGGTACAATTTTGGAGTAAAGGAGCTGGCAATATGCAACACAACACCGAAAAAAAATCTGGAACGCCATGCTTTACCTCCGGCTGTCGAGGGACGATGGGGATAAAGAGGAATCCAACAGCATCACCGGGCAGCGGGAGCTGCTGCGCGACTTTATCCGCTCCCTCCCGGAGCTTCGGGAATACGCCGTCAGGATCGACGATGGCTTCACGGGCTCCAATTTTGAGCGGCCGAGCTTTAAGAAAATGCTGGAGGACGTAAAGGCGGGACGCACCAACTGCATCATCGTGAAAGATATGTCCCGGCTTGGCAGAGATTATCTCGGTGTTGGATACTACACAGACACCTTCTTCCCGGAACACAATATCCGTTTCATTGCGGTGAATGACTGCGTAGACAGCGATGACGGCGAAAATGAGCTTGCCCCATTTCGAAATGTGATGAACGAGATGTACGCCCGGGACATCAGCCGCAAGGTGCGGTCTGCCCATCGTATCCGGGGCAATTCCGGCGAACCGCTGGGCCAGCCGCCCTACGGCTACGGGAAAGACCCGCTGAACAAAAAGCACTGGATCATTGACCCGGAGGCCGCTCAGGTGGTGCGGGACATTTTTCGTATACGTCTGGAGGGTAAGGGCAACGACACCATTGCCCGCATTTTACAGGAAAATGGGATTCTCAACTGCACGGAGTACTGGCACGAAAAAGGCATCGGCAGGGGCGGCAAAAAGACGCAGCCAAACCCTTACCGATGGAAAAACAGCACCATTCGTAAAATCCTGACCCAGCAGGAATACTGCGGCGATGTGATCAATTTCAAGACCTACTCTAAATCCTTCAAGGATAAGACCCGCATCGATAACCCGGAAGAAAACTGGGTCATCTTCAAGGATGTTCACGAGCCGATTGTCGACCGGGACACCTTTGAGCAGGTACAAAAGAAGATCATCAAGCGGACAAAGCGCCGTGCGCCGAAATCGGAGAATGGCGAAAAGAGCATCTTTTCTGATTTGCTGTACTGCGCCAACTGCGATCACAAGCTGTGGTATCACGTCAACACCATCAATAAGAATATCTGCTTTTTCTCCTGCTCCAACTATGTAAAAGACTATCGTGGAAGTTGCCCGACCCGGCACTATGTACGGACGGACGCTATCGAGCAGGTGGTAAAACTGGAGCTACAACGAATGGCGCAATTTCTGCGGGACGACGAGCCAATGTTCGCCGACCTTCTGGAACGCAAGTCCAACCGGGAAATCGCAGAGGAAAAGAAGCACCTTGAGGGAGAGCTGCAAAAGGCACGGATGCGAACAGAAACCGTGTCCCGACTCTACAAAAAGGCCTTTGAAAAGAATGCGGAAGGGCTTCTTTCCGACGAGGGCTTCCTGCAAATTACCCACGAATACGATGTAGAGCAGCTTGCCTTGAAAGCGAAGATCCCACAGCTCCGGGAGCAAATTGCGGAGGCGGAGCGGCAAGCGGCCAATAAGGACAAGTTTATCGCTGCCATCCGAAAGTTTATGCAGATGGACGAGCTGACCGCACCGCTGCTGCGGGAGCTTATTGACCATATCGAGGTGTACGAAACGCAGGGTGTCGGAAAAAGTAGAACACAGCGAATCGCAATTCACTACCGCTTTGTGGGGTACATCGACATCCCGGCAGCGCCTCTGACAAGCCATTATATCTCCGAAACGAGACAGGGCGTGGCCGTGGAATATATCCCCGCATAACGAAGGAGAGCAGGCGAAATGCCTGCTCTCCAAAAGAAGCATAAAAAATCGAGTGTTCATAACATCAAATCCGTTATGAACACTCGATATGGTGCGGGAAACAGGACTTGAACCTGCATGAAGTTGCCCCCATACGGACCTGAACCGTACGCGTCTGCCAATTCCGCCATTCCCGCAAAATAAAAAAAATGGTGGACGGGGATGGATTCGAACCATCGTAGTCTGTGACAACGGATTTACAGTCCGCTCCCTTTGGCCGCTCGGGAACCCGTCCATATAAGTTGCAAATTGGTGGAGCTGGTGATGGGACTCGAACCCGCAACCTGCTGATTACAAATCAGCTGCTCTGCCAATTGAGCTACACCAGCATAAGGATGTATCGGCAACGCATTTTTACTGGAAAAATGGCGATCCGAAGGGGGCTCGAACCCCTGACCTCCAGCGTGACAGGCTGGCATTCTAACCAACTGAACTACCGGACCGCGGTGTATGCCTTGGTGGGCCTTCAGGGACTCGAACCCCGGACCAATCGGTTATGAGCCGACCGCTCTAACCAACTGAGCTAAAGGCCCTCTCAAAAAGAGTGGTGACCCCTAGGAGACTCGAACTCCTGTTACCGCCGTGAAAGGGCGGTGTCTTAGACCGCTTGACCAAGGGGCCACAAAAAACTGGTCGGGGTGAAGGGATTTGAACCCTTGGCCCCATGCTCCCAAAGCACGTACGCTACCGAACTGCGCCACACCCCGTTGAGCTCACTTTTTGCAACGGTGTGTATTATACAGCTATGCGCCTCGTTTGTCAACACTTTTTTTCAATTTTTTTAATATATTTTTTAGCATTCAATTTTGGTTTCTTATTTTTGGTTGTTTTATTAAGTATTTCGGTTTTCATTTTTATGCATAATTTGTTAAAAAACAGGGCTGTTCAATGCCGAAATGCATCAAACAACCCGTTATCAGCGTTAAATATATTCAATATAATCCGTTTATTCGATGAAATCAAACTCCCATTCACCCATGCGCACAATGCTTTCGTTGCCCGCTCCGGCCTCGCGGAGAGCATCAATTATGCCTTCAGCCTTCAACATACGCTGGAAACGCCGCATAGATTCCTCGTCGTCGGCATCCGTCGTGTCCAAAATATATTCAACGGTTCCGCCCGTTACGGTGTAGACCTCACCTTCCCTGCTGATTGCAAAGCCGCGTTCGTACTGCGGGGTTTCAATTATATCATCCTCAGCAAACTCTCTTGTTGCAGGCAGCTCCTTAAGCATTTCAACAATTGCATCAAGCAAAGGCTCAAACCCCTTGCCGGTTGCAGCCGAAACGGGGAAAATACGCGGCAGCTCGTCCTGTCCGCCGTTACCCTGCGCTTTATCCTCCTCAATATGCATTGCAAGCTCTTCCCGGAAAATCTCAAGGTTGTCCTCCGAACCGGTTATATCCATTTTATTTGCAACAATAAGCTCCGGCAGTTCCGCAAGCTTGTCGCTGTAGCGCATCAGCTCACTGCGAATCTGGCAATAATCCTCAAACGGATCACGCCCTTCCGAACCGGAAATATCGAGCACATGCACGAGCATCCGTGTGCGTTCTATGTGACGCAGAAAATCATGCCCAAGTCCTGCGCCGTCCGCTGCGCCTTCGATAAGGCCGGGAATATCAGCAACAACAAATGATGTGTCATAACGCTTTACAACGCCGAGATTCGGTGTCAGCGTCGTGAAGTGATAATTCGCAATTTTCGGCTTTGCGCTTGTGACAACAGAAAGAATGGTGGATTTGCCGACATTCGGAAGGCCGATAAGACCTACATCCGCAATCGTCATCAACTCCAACTCAACCTCATATTCCTTTGTCTTTTGTCCGCCTTGGGCAAAACGCGGAGCCTGCTTTGTCGGCGTTGCAAATTTGGCATTTCCCCTGCCTCCCCTGCCGCCGCGCAGAACAGTACGTTCCCTGCCCGGGCTGTTCATATCCGCAATAATCTTGCCTGACTCGACATCGCGTACACGCGTTCCGACAGGAACCTTAATTACAAGGTTCTCACCGCTTTTGCCGTACTGCATGTTTCCTCTGCCGTTTTCGCCGTTCTGTGCGCGGAAGAATCGTGCAAACTTGAAATCAAGCAGTGTGTTCATGTTTTCATCGGCAAGGAAAACAACATTGCCCCCCCTGCCGCCGTCTCCGCCGTCCGGTCCGCCGTGACTGACGTATTTCTCTCTGTGGAAGCTTGCGCATCCGTCGCCGCCGTTGCCTGCTTTTATAATTATCCTCGCCTTATCAACAAATTGCATTTTATCTGTTCTCCTTGTGGTATTTACATAGTTCCTTCAGTGTGCATATATCGCATTTCGGTTTTTGCGCAGAGCAAACGCGTCTGCCGTGAAATATCAGCCAATGGTGTGCAATTGACCATTTCTCCTCAGGTATGCATTGCATGAGCTGTTTTTCGGTCGCTTCAACGTTTGCCGCACAGGCAAGTCCCAAACGGTTGCTGACGCGAAACACATGCGTGTCAACAGCAATCGCCGGAACATTAAACGCATTTGAAAGCACGACACTTGCTGTTTTTCGTCCCACACCCGCAAGCGACTGCAAAGCCTCCCTGTCATTCGGCACAACACCGTGATACTTTTCGGTCAAATCGCGGCTGACCGACAGTATGTGTTTTGCTTTTGTGTTAAAAAACCCGCAAGGCTTAATGTATTTTTTCAGTGTTTCTTCATCGGCTGCCGCCATGGACTCCGCATCGGGATAAGCCTTAAAAAGCTGAGCAGTACACTTATTTACCTGCTTGTCCGTACATTGTGCGGAAAGAATGGTTGCAATCAACAACTCAAACGGGTTGCTGAAATTCAATTCGGGCTTTGCATCCGGATGTGCTGCGGCAAGCCCTTCAAGAATTGCCTGCACCTGCTGCGGACTGCACCGAACCGCACATTCGTTTTCATTTCTTTTTTCTTGTTTCATGTTTACACCATTGCACCGATTTTGTTTTGCCTAAAAACTCCCGTAAAAGAGCTTACCGGTTTCGGCCGCACCGATACACGCATAATTTAGCACATTCGGGCGCATTTGTCTATCGCCCGCCCATCATATTCATTATCCGGGAAATATCGCCTTTTCCGCTCTTCATAATATTCTGCATTCCCATAAGCATTTGAATAAGCTGCATCTGTTGTCCTCCTGCTGCGCCGAACGGATTCATGCCGCCGAACGGATTCATGCCGTTCATTGCCGCACCCGAATTCATGCTTCCCATGTTTCCGTTCACCGCACCGCCTGCGCTGCCGAAGCTGCCGAACGGGTTCATAAATCCGTTCATGCCGTCGGCATTCACATTCCCCGATGCACTTTCCCCGCGGTTCATCCTTGAAGCTTGCCTTGATGTCTGTTCGTTTCGCAGCAAAACAATCGAATCATAGTCCAATCCGAACCCTGTACATACGCCTTTCAGCTCATTCGGCGCAACAAAGGGAACCATTGCGGCAAGGAAGGCTCGAAGCTGCTCAAGGCCCTGCTCCTCCCGAATTCGTCTTGCGATTCGCAGGAACGGCGAAGCTTCACCTCCCTGCGGACGTTTTGCTGCGTTCCCGTTCGGAACGAATTGTCTCTGTCTTGTCGGCACACGCTGCATGAATAAAACCTCGCTTCCCGGTGTTTTCTGCAATTGAATCGGAATAAAACCGCCGAACACATCCTTCGGAATACATTCTATTCACAAACCTGTCTGCATGTGCATATTATTTATTGAGAGCAAGCGGTGCGGTGCGTTTCAGTGCGTTTCAGTGCGTTTCAGTGCGTATCGAGCATGCTGATGCGCTTCATGCCGTCTTTCTCAACATCACAAGTTCCAACGGAGGTGTCGCAATGGCAAAAAGTCTGAAAAAATCAGCAAAAAGAGCAGCCGACGACAGGCAGCAGGATCCGTCCGCTGCCAACATTGACCCGCACACTGAAGCGGATATCGGCAGACTGGTGGACAAATATAAGAACCGCAGCGAAAGTTCGCTCATGGATGAGCTGCTCCGCGTCACAGAGCAGCAGAAGCGGGACGGAACTCTCGATTCGGCAGAGATACAGGCTGCCGCAAACAGCATTTTGCCGATGCTGAACGCCGAACAGGCAAAGAAGCTGAACGCGATTCTCAGCAAAATCACATAAAAACGCTTTGTTCTTTCCGAACACCGGAATTCGCTGAACAATTCGGGCTTATGCAGGAAAAAGCTTCAGCTAAATCCTATCGCAAAACTCAAATCGGATTTTTCTCGGCATTGTTTTTCGCGGAGCTGTCTGTTTTTTTCAGTTCCGCAACCGTATTATCCATAAGAACCATAACCATGGGCTGCCCCCTGCCCGCACGCGGTTCAATTCGAACTTCCTCCGTGTTGAACACGGTTTGCGTTCCGTCTTTTTGAACTGCTGCAAGGTCGAGCGGATCGGTAACATGCATTACGGCGGCAATACGCGTTCCGTTTGAGCCGTTTTTCTTAAAGCCGAAGCATTGCAGTCCCTTGCCGTTCCTGCCCTGAATTTCGTGATCGAATATGAAACTGCGCTTCATGTAACCTCGGTCGGTAGCAACAAGCAGCTCACCTTCTTCCGGAACATGCCCTGCAAAGATAACACCGTCTCCGTCATCAAGCTTTATGCATTTCACACCTGCACTTGCGCGGCCTGTGACGGGAACCGTGTCGGAAGCAAAACGAATGCTCATCCCTCCCTCCGTCACAAGCAGGATGTTGCTCTCGGCCGTTGTTTCGCGCATGTATTCGACACGCACCAACCCGTCGCCCTCCTTCAGGTTGACGGCGGCAATGCGTTTCATCTTTGTTATGTATTCGGAAGCCTCGGTGCATTTGACCAGTCCGCCGCGGGTATAGAAGAACACCTTGCCGACAGAAAAATCCTCATCGCATATCGCGAGAAGCTTTTCGTCCTGCTCAAGTTCGAAAACTGCGGAAAGGTTTGTCGGCTTTGCCTGCGGCTTGGTTTCGGGAATATCTTCAACGCGCAGCGTTAAGCATGCACCATGCGACGTGAACAGGCGCAAAACGCCGTCCGTTGAAGTATCAAAAGTTCGTATCGGCTGCTCCTTTGCGATAAAATCCGCCGCTGCAAGTTTCGGAGGCAGCCTGCGCAGTTTGTTATCGGGAAGGAACATCACAAAAGCGGGTTCCGCAGCCGCTTTTTCTTCGGTTTCGTCGTCATTCGGCTGAACTGCATCTATAAGCTTAGTGCGTCTCGGGGAAGCCAGCAGCTCCCGAACTTCCGTCAGTTCGTCAATGATGAGTTTATCCAACTTTGATTTTGACTCAAGTATACCCTTCAGCCGCTTTATTTCCTTGCTGAGCCTGTCGAATTCGCGTTCAATCTCAAGCTGCTCAAGGTTGGTGAGCCTTTGCAGACGCAAATCGAGTATCGCATCCGCTTGGATCGCCGTTAAATCAAACCGCTCCATCAAGCCTTGTTTGGCAGCTTTCGGAGATTTCGACGCACGAATCAGCGCAATTACTTCATCAATATTCAAAAGCGCAATGATAAGCCCCTGCAAGACATGGGCGCGGCGTTCGGCGGCGTCAAGTTCGTATCTGCTGCGGCGTGTTACAACGTTCTCGCGGTGTTTAATGTAATAATCCAACACATCCGAAAGCCCGAGAAGTTTGGGCTTTCCGTCCGCAATGGCAACCATAATAACGCTTACGGTTTTTTGCAGATCGGAGTATTTAAACAGAGCATTCAACACTTTCTGCGGATCGAAATCCTTTTTGACTTCTATAACGGCGCGAACGCCTGTTCTGTCGGACTCGTCCCTTATATCGCTGATGCCGGCGAATACCGATTTGCTTTTTTGCTGAACGAGCGCAAGCACCTTCTCAAGCGCGGCAGCCTTATTGACCTGATACGGAAACTCTGTTATTACTATATTGGTTTTTCCGTTTTTGAGCGGTTCAAAATGTGTTTTTGCGCGATTGATGAGCTTTCCCCTGCCCGTTTCATATGCCGTGCGAATTTCCGCTGTGTTCAAAAGATATCCTCCGACGGGAAAATCCGGACAGGGCAATATCTCCATAAGGTCATCAAGGCTGATTTCGGGGTTTTTAATTTTCGCGATCACGGCATCTATCGCTTCCGTCGGGTTGTGCGGCGGAACGGAAGTCGTCAATCCGACCGCAATGCCGTTTGAGCCGTTAACAAGCAGGTTCGGGAAACAACCGGGGAGCAAATCCGGTTCTTTGAGTGTGTCGTCAAAGTTCAGGCTGAATTTGACCGTGTCCTTTTCAAGGTCACGAAGCATCCGCATCGCAGCTTCCGTCATTCTCGCCTCGGTGTAACGCATTGCAGCAGCGGGATCGCCGTCCATGCTGCCGAAATTTCCGTGCCCGTCAACAAGAGGTATGCGCATGTTAAAATCCTGCGCCATGCGAACCATCGCGTCGTAAACGGAACTGTCGCCGTGCGGATGATATTTGCCGAGGCAGTCGCCGACGATACGCGCCGATTTTCTGTGCGGCTTATCGGGGGAAAGCCCCAGTTCCATCATTGTGTAAAGAATTCTGCGCTGAACGGGTTTCAATCCGTCCTCAACCCGCGGCAGAGCACGTTCAAGAATTACATGTTCCGCATAAGGCATCATTGAAGAACGCATCACATCGTCCATGCTTTGGACAATTATCGGATTCTTCGGGGTTATATTTTCATTTTGGTTTTTTTTTGCCATTACCTGTTATTTCGTTCCTTTATTGCATCGTAAAAACGCACACAGCAAACGCAAGGTGTGTGCAGCCGCCGGTCAAACCCGCCGCAAATATGCTTAATTCTGCCCGCGAAGGGTTTTTATCATTGCGGCAGGGTCGGAAGCAGAATAAACAGCATTGCCGGCAACGAGCACATTGGCTCCGAATTCGCGGCAGATTTTTGCGGTTTCAGGGTTCACGCCTCCGTCAACTTCAATTTCAACATCCGTAAGGCCGCGCTCATCCAGCATTCTGCGTATGGTTTTTATCTTTTCCGCCGCAGTGCGGATAAATTTCTGCCCGCCGAACCCGGGGTTGACTGTCATAACAAGCACAAGGTCGCAGCTTTCAAGAAGATATTCCGCCATGCAGGGCGGTGTTGCAGGATTAAGTGCAATTCCTGCTTTCATACCGAGCGAACGAATGAGCTGAAGGGTCCTGTGCGCATGTTTATCCGCTTCAACATGTATCGTTACAATATCCGCACCCGCCTCTTTGAACGGCTGAACCCATTTTGAAGGATTCTCCACCATTAAATGAGCATCAAAAACAAGCTCCGTATGCGGGCGCAATGCTTTTGTCATCGGTGCGCCGAAAGTGATATTCGGTACAAACGCACCGTCCATAACATCAAGATGAACATAATCCGCCCCCCAATCGGCAAGCACATCCACCGCGCTGCCGAGTGACGCATAATCCGCCGAAAGTATTGAAGGTGCAATTTTAATCATTTTTCCTGTTCCCCTTTTATTTGTCTTAAGCAGTGTTATATTTTAAAATCTGTTGCGTTTATTTTCTTCCGCCTCTTTAACAAGGTGGACATACCGTTCGTATCTCCCCCGGCTTATGACGTTTTCGCCGCCTTTTTTGACGGCACAGCCGGGTTCGGAAACATGGATGCAGCCGTTAAACCTGCATTCCCCGCGCACGGCGCGGAACTCCGGATAGCAATTTTTTATTTCCCGCGGTTCAATTTCGATATTGTCCAGCAAGCTGAACCCCGGAGTGTCCAAAACCGCACCGCTGTTCCCCACAGGTATAAGTTCCGTATGCCGCGTCGTATGCCTTCCGCGCTCCGTCTTTTCCGAAAGCGAACCCACTTTGAGTGCGATGCCCGGCAGCAGCGCATTCAGAAGGGAAGATTTCCCGACGGCGGATTGCCCCGCAAGGCAGACAGCAACATCTTCAAGCTCCGCTTTAAGCTCGGCAATACCCCACCCGCCCGCAGCTGACACTCTGTAAATTCGGTAGCCCGTTCGTTCGTATTCGGCCGCAATGCGCTCCGCCGAACCTTCGGCATCCTCATCGCATTTATTGATGACTATAACAGGGTCTATTTTAAGTTTTTCACAGCAGACAAGGAGCTTGTCCGCCAAAAGCAGATCCGGTTCCGGACGGCTTGCCGCAACAACTATGAGCAATCTGTCAATATTTGCGGCTGCGGGGCGAATAAGCTCGTTTTTTCTCGGAAGCAGGTTCATAAGATATCCGTTGCTTCCTCCGGCGGTATGGGCCGCATCGCAGAAAGACTCCGAAGCCGTGCGTTCTCTTTTTTCGCGTTCTTCATCATATGAAAACTCGACAATGTCTCCGACAAGAGGCGTTTTTGCCTGTTTGCGAAAAAGTCCGCGCGCCTTGCAGACGCAGGTTGAGCCGTCATCGGCAAGCACGGTGTAAAACCCACCTATGCCCTTAATGATTCTTCCCTGTTTGGTTACTTTCATACTTTTTGCTCCTGTGCAGTGCATGTTCGAATCGGGTCGCCCTCCGCATCGGCAGGGTGCGCGCTTTCGTTCCGAATTGCACCGCCTGCGTCTTATTCAAACCTGACGGGCATACGTTTGATTTCCGTTCCGTTCATATAGATTATGCAGTCAAACAGGCCATCCGCAATAAAACCCGCATCAAAGCTCAGGCTGTGCAGTCCGGCACCGAGAATCTGCTCGTAAACCACGAATCTGCTTCCGCCGTTTTCGGAAGGTCCGATGTTTGAAATCAGAACCACAGTAAACGTCGAATCGGCTGCATCGGCGAGAACATCCGTTGACATATGAGCAAATGTTGACTTTTTTATTTGCTCTCCGAGATAAACATCAACATGAACCGACCCGGGTAAAACGGGGATTCCCGCATTCGGGTTCTGTGCCGCAGCCAACACGTTTGACGATTGAACCGCAACGGTGTTTGTGTTTGAATTGCGGTAATCCTCCGCAAACCTGAAACAGTAATCGCTTATGCCGTATGCAGCGAGTACCGCTGCTATTTCCTCAAGGCTGTCGTAATCGGACAATGCCGGCATCGGCAGCATTGTTTCCCCCGAAACGCCGCTTATCCGAACATCAATTGTTTCCTCGCCGGGCAAAATTTCGCTTCCGTTCGGCACCGATTGCCAGATTATTGTTCCGGGTTCGGCATCATTGGGCTCGTATTCCACGGATTCAATATACATTCCTATCTCGCTCAGCAGCAATGACGCTTCGTCAAGTTTTTTTCCGGTTAAATCCGGCATTGGTACGGTTTCCTGGGGAGGTCCGCTGCTCAGCCAAACATCAACATAACCGTTTTTGTCGTGCGCCGCACCGCTTACGGGCGATTGACGGCAAACGGTTCCCTGCGGATAGTCCGCACTTGCTTCCGTTCCCGCAACCCGAATCCTGAATTCCCTGTTTTTAAGCACCCTCTCCGCCTCTGCACTTGTTTCACCGAGCACGTCCGGCACACGGGACAGCTTATCGTTGCCCGCACCGCCGTACATGTAAACATACCACAACACGAACATTCCGACTATGAATGCAACCATCAGCGATACGGGAAGCACAACATGCCAAAGCTTTGCCCGCCTCCCATGTTTTTCGGTCTTTTGCGCATTGCGGTTCGCATTCCGAACCGCGTTCTTCAGCAGAATATGCCTTTTGGGCTGAGCCATTGCGCGTTCCAGATCCTGCCGCATCTCTGCTGCCGAGCTGTATCGCTCCTCTCTTTTTTTTGCCGTTGCTTTAAGCACAACATCGCTTACAGCCGGAGGTATTGCCGAATCAAATTCTGTCGGTGCGGGAACGGTATCGTTTATATGCCGCAGTGCAACCTGCACGGGATTTTCCCCTTCGTAAGGCGGTTTTCCCACAAGCATTTCAAAAAGCATTATTCCCACGGAATATATATCGCTTTCCGTTCCGACTTCCTCGCCCTTCGCCTGTTCCGGGGAAATATAATGGACCGAACCCACAACGTTTTTCCCGTCGAACGTTTTTGTTGTTGCATCGGCATCTTTGGCAATGCCGAAATCTGTGAGTTTTATCTCTCCCGTTGTTGAAATCAGTACGTTCTGCGGCTTTACATCGCGATGAATATATCCGGCGTTATGTGCGCACTCAAGTGCGTCAAGAATCTTTTCTGCAATTCCGACGGCAGTTTTCACATCAAGCTTTTTCTTTGCGGAAAGATACTCTTTCAGTGTGCATCCTTTCACAAACTCCATAACGATAAAGCTTCTCGAATCGTATGTTCCGTAATCGTAAGCGCGCACGATATTGGCGTTTTTCAGCGACAGCACCGCCTGCGCTTCGCGTTCGAATCTGCGCACATATTTCGGATCCCTGCAATAGTCTTTTTTAATAACTTTCAATGCAACGGTTCTATCGGTCTTTAAGTCATGGGCTTTATACACATCCGCCATGCCGCCGCTGCCCGCTTCGCATTCAATGCGATATCTTCCGTTTATCAGTTCACCTATCATGCGCCAATCCCCCCGGCATTTTTAACAAGCACAACGGTCACATTATCCGATGAACCCGCTGCAAGTGCAGCGTCCGTCAGTCTGTCGCACGCCGTCAACAGATTGCTTTCGCTGCTCAGTATCTCCTCCGCCAAGCTGATATTCATGCTTCCGTGCAGACCGTCGCTGCAAAGCATGATTATGTCCCCGTCTTTCCATTCAACAATCCCCGTATCGGCCTTTATAAACGGACTTGTTCCGACTGCGCGCATAAGGATATTTCGCTGCGGGTGCGTCTCCGCCTGTTCCCGAGTTATGACTCCGGAACGCACAAGTTCTTCAACGAACGAATGATCCCGAGTGATAAGCTTCAAACTTTCGCCGTTAAAAAGATAAAGTCGGCTGTCGCCCACGTTTGCAAAGGTGAACCTTTGCGGGCGAACATATGCCATAACGACCGTTGTTCCCATTCCCGCGCAGCTTTCATCCTGCTGCGCTGCATCAAAAATCTGTTTATTGGCATATGAAATTGCATGCTGCAAAAGCATTCTTGTGTTTGTTATTGTGCTTGTTTCGACGTATTTCACAATCGACTCAACCGCAATGCAGCTCGCGATATTTCCCGCGCGGTGTCCGCCCATGCCGTCGGCAACAATCGCTATCGGTTTTTCGTTTTCGGCGGGTATGCTGCAATAGTCCTCATTCGCACTTCGCCGCCCCGTTTCAGTTCTGTAAGCATAAATCATCTGACTTTCCTCGTTGAATGTTTCGTCGGTTATTCCGACAAACACATTTGTTCGCTCAACCGGTTTCGAGTTTGTTATAATAAACCGATTGCGGCCGGAATCAAATCTATTCTTGTTCGGGCTTGCTTATCAGCCCGTCCTGACCGATATGCTTGCTTCGGAGCTGTCCGCATGCACCGTCAATATCGGTACCCAATTCGCGCCGAACCGTTGCGGAAACATGCCTCTTTTCAAGCCACTCCGCAAATTTGTATGCATATGCACGGCTGACCCCGTTAAGGCTGCGTTCCTTGACGGAATTCAGCGGAATAAGATTCACATGGCAATTTATGCCGCGAAGCTTTGATGCAAGCTCAGCTGCGCATTCTTCGGATGAGTTCACGTCCGCAACCAATGCATATTCAAAAATCACCCTTCGTCCCGTCACGTCCGCATAGTGTTTTGCAGCAGGTATCAGCTCCTCCATTCGATAGCTCCGATTCACCGGCATAAGTCTGTCTCTGATATCGTTGTTCGGCGCATGAAGCGAAATGCAAAGCGTTACATGCGGCGCATCCTCGATGAGTTTATAGATTTTCGGTACAAGGCCGCATGTTGAAAGCGAAATATTCCGCGGGCTGATTCCGAGTCCGTCCGCCGCCGCTGCACGCTTCAGAAACCTGACGGTGTTATCGTAATTGTCGAGAGGTTCTCCGCAGCCCATCATTACAATATTTGTGACAGTTCGTTTTTTGTCGTCAGCGTGCGGGAAAGCGCGTTCAACAGCGGTTATTTCCGAAAGCATTTCCCCCGCCGTAAGATCTCGAACCTTGCCGTTCAGTGTTGACGCACAGAAAGCACAGCCCATGCGGCAGCCCGCCTGGGTTGAAATACAGAGTGTGTTTCCGTACGAGTATCGCATCAAAACACCCTCAACAACGTTGCCGTCCTCGGTTTCGTAAAGCATTTTTGTGGTATCGTCTTTTTTTGATTGTTTGCATTCAATGATGCCGACGCCGCCGAAAGGGAAGGCGGAAAGCTTTTCGCGCAGCGTTTTCGGGATATTCAGCATTTTTTTGGGCGGCACACCTTTTGCAAGCCATTTCATGACCTGCGATGTGCGGAATTTCGGTTCGTGCAGTTCCTCAAGCAGCAAGCCGAGTTCCTCTGTTGTAATTGATGCAAGCTCGTTCATTTTTCTCTCTTTTCGTTTTTGCCTTTCGGCTTATCTTTTTGCGTTCCGATACGTTCAAACGATACGGATGTCAAATTTCATATCACGTCAGGATTCCGATTTTGCATTCCGCATTTCTGCCCCGGATTTTACCGCCGCAGCGATAAAGAACCCATCCATTCCGTCAAGGTTCGGAAACAGCTGAAGCATTCCGTCCGCCGAGCGTCGGCGAATATCCTCATTCTGCCGCAGCTTATTCGAATCGACACAGTCAAACGGCGAAACGGCAGTGAATTCCGTATGATTCATCAGAAAGCTTTGCACCGTATCCGCATTCTCGCGTTTTGAAACGGTGCATGTCGAATACACAAGCCTTCCGCCCGGTTTTACGCAGCGGCAGCAAGCCTCAAGGATTTTTTGCTGTAGGGAAGCTAATTCGCAAACATTGTTTTCCGTTCGATTGAGATAGGCATCGGGCTTCGTCCCTCCACCCATGCCCGAGCACGGCGCATCAACAAGCACAACATCGAACGCATTTTCAAATTCGGGATTGAACTCCGCCGCATCCGCACATATGCATTCTGCAATTGAAACGCCGAGTCTTTTGAGTGTCGCTTCCGTCAATTTCACGCGGTGCGGATGAAACTCCTCTGCAACAATATGTCCGTTGTTTTTCATCAGTGACGCAAGGCAGGCAGTTTTTCCGCCCGGTGCGGAGCAGGCGTCAAGAATCTTCATCCCGGATTCCGCGCCGCAGGCAAGGCAGCAAAGCATCGCGCTCTCGCTTTGAATTGCAATTTTGCCTTCGTTAAACAGTGCACTCCCGCTGATATTCAATTCGCCGGACTTCGTGATTACGAGTGCATCCTTTACATATTTTCCGCGACGATATTCAATGCCGAGCCTGTCCAATTCCGTGCAAAGCTGTTCGGTCGTGAAAGGATACTGTGCTCTCACCGTGAAGTTGTGCACGCGCGATGCAAGCATTTCATCGGTAAAATCAAACCCGTATTCCCCGATGTATTCACGAGCCATAAATTCCGGCACTCCGTAAAGAACATGCAGTTTTTTCGCCGATTCGGACGGAAGTTCGGGCAGACTGCCGGAATTTTTGCCGCGTGCAATGCTGCGCAGAACGCCGTTGACATAGCCGGACAGACCACCTTTGCCGATGCTTCGTATAAGTTCCACGCTCTCACTGCAAACGACATGATCCGGGGTGTTCATAAAAAGCATTTCCGCAATGCCCATCTGAAGCACGATCCGCACGCTTCCGTGAATGCGTCCCTTTGCGTAATGAGCAATCAGGTAATCGGCGTAGCTGCAATGTTCGACAGTGCAGTAAACAAGTGCCGTTATCCGCGCCGCATGGTTATGCTCCGTGTTTTTCAGTGCTTCCTTCAGCGCAAGGTTTGAATATGCTCCTTCCCGCATGATAAGGTTCAGAACATCATATGCCTGTTTCCGTGTGCTGCATATCTTTTTTTGTGTCATTTTAAATTCCTTTGCGCGGACGTTTTGGGACAGTTTTGCGCTTTTGCTTTATTCGGCATCGATTCAACCGTTAAAAATGCAGCCGAGGATTTTTTTCGAGTTAAGCGCAGCTTTTGCATTCATGCGCTTTGAATTCGGAAACTGCAATTCTGTGATTTCCGTCACACCGTCCCCTGTCCGAACGAAAAGACCCCTTTTCGAATCGGCAATGACGCATTCACCGCATACCGATGCATTTTGCAGAATTTGATTCTGCTTCTCATCGGGAACAAGCCGTGTTGAAATTATTTTGATTTTCTGCCCCGAGAGCATCGCAAATGCGCACGGCTCCGGATTAAGCCCGCGAACAAGGTCGTGAATGCGTTGTGAAGATTTTGAAAAGTCTATGCATGCATCCTCTTTTTTAATTTTTGCGCATTTTGTTGCAAGCGCATCATCCTGTTTTGTTCGCGGCAGCGTTCCGTCAGCGAGTCTTTCAATCGTTTCGCGCAGAGTTTCCGCACCGATAACGGCAAGACGGGAATAAAGCTCGCCGTACGTTTCGTTCTCTCCGATTTTTGTTTCATGCTGCAGCAGCATATCTCCCGTATCCATGCCGATATCGGTCAGCATCGTTGTGACACCCGTTACCTTTTCGCCGTTGATGATCGCAGACTGCACCGGAGAAGCTCCGCGATACTTCGGCAGAAGACTGCCATGAACGTTTATGCATCCGTATTTCGGAATTTCAAGGTTTTCCCGTGAGAGTATCTGTCCGAATGCAGCCGTGACCATAAGTTCCGGCGCAAAATCCTTCAGCGCACGGACGCCCTCTTCGTTTTTTATCCGTTCGAACTGGTGCACTGCAATCCCCGCTTCAAGTGCAGCAGCCTTCACAGGCGGCATTGCAAGCCCGTGCCCTCTGTCGCGCGGTCTGTCCGGCTGAGTGAAAACTTCGATTTCATGCCCCTGTTCAATGAGCATTTTGAGTGAAGGAACAGCAAATTCCGGCGTTCCCAGGAAAGCGATTCTCATATTGTTATTGTTCCTTATCTTTATAAAATCCGAGATAGGAATCAGCCCCGCTCTTTCGCGGACGCTGTTTTATTCCTGCTCCTCCGCCTGTCCCGCGTCAAACCCTTCAGGCGGTTCCGTCACTTTTTCAAGGTAGACATGCCCGTCCAGATGATCGCATTCATGCATTATGCAGCGCGCAAACAAACCCTCCGCCTCGTATTCAATAAGGCTGCCGTCACGATCATAGGCGCGCATCACAACATGGTTCGGGCGGACTACATAACCCGATTTCCCGGGGAACGACAGACAGCCTTCCAAATCACCCTGCTCTCCCGAAGTGCTGATGATAACGGGATTGATGGCTTCAATTAATCCGTCACCGCAATCCATTACAACAACGCGGCGCAGAATGCCGACCTGCGGCGCCGCAAGCCCGACTCCCTCCGCATTATACATAGTCTCCGCCATGTCATCCAGCAAGTCATAGAGTCGTTTGTTGAAATGCTCCACAGGCCTGCAAACTTTGTATAAACACTCCGCATCATCGGTAAAAATCTTTCGTATAGCCATTGAAATCCGAACCGTCCTTTCAAGCCGTGCGCTGCACCGTTTCAGCGATAAGTCTTTTTCCGCATAGTTGAAACGGACATACTACACTCATGTTATCATTGGGTATTATAACATGGATCGCGGCTTATTAAAAGGCTTTTTTCGTTCCTCTGACAGTTGTATCCCTCTCACGGTTCAATCCGACTCACTTAAAATAATCGAAACATCCGAATGATATGTATTCGAAAAATATGTTAAACGGTGTATACTGCTTTTCAACATTCTGTCTTATACTCATGAGTTCATTGCTTGCTTTACCGCATAACGCGGCGTCAGGGTCAAGGGGTAAACAGAAAAAAAATTGACAACAACGTTCACGGCATGTTAAAGTAGGCTGAATAAACAGTAAGAGGTTCAAAATGAAAAAGATTATTGTCATCGGATGCATGGGCAGCGGAAAAAGCACATTTGCCGAAGAGCTGCACCGCAAAACAAAGATACCGCTGTTTCACCTTGATAATATATGGTGGAAGGCGGACAGAACTCACATCTCACGCGAAGAGTTCGATTCGGAGCTGAACCGAATTATACAGGGTGACTCATGGATAATTGACGGGGACTACAATCGAACTTATGCTGTACGTTTTAAAAAATGCGATACCGTGATTTTTCTTGATTACAGTGAGAAACAGTGCATGGAGGGCATTCGTTCACGGGTCGGAAAGGTTCGCGCGGATATGCCGTGGGTCGAAAACGAACTCAGCGCGGAGCTTGTTGAGCTTGTGAAAGGGTACAGAGTTCAAACCCGTCCCAAGGTGCTTGAGCTTATTGCCGCACACGGGGATGTCGAATGCCGCATCTTCAACCGCCGCGAACAGGCAGATGCATGGCTTCGGTCTTTGCCGCCGCAGCTTTAATCCACTTTTCGGAGCGCATGTTGTTTCCGCAGCAGAGTACTTGACTGTTAAATACGGCGTTTGATATAATAAAACACGCAGAAAATGTCTTTCGGCACAGCTCTGCGCAGAAAAGAACTGTTAGGAGAATTATGGTTACAGCAGAAAAAAGCAGAATAGACTGCAGGCACATTGATGTTCTTGACGGAATTCGGGCTGTCAGCGTTATAATTGTTTTGATTTTCCATTTTTGGCAGCAAACATGGATTTTTCCCGTAATTAAAACGCCGTGGCTTGCCTTCGTCGGAATAACCAAAATAGATTTTTCAAATTTCGCAACAGTCGGATATCTTTTTGTGGATATGATGGTTCTTATCAGCGGTTTCCTGCTGTTTTTGCCGCTGATGCGCAGCATTATTCTCGGCGAAGAGATGTCAAGTTGGAAAAACTACGCGCGCAGACGCATTGCGCGAATCGTGCCGAGCTATTATTTTGCCGTGCTGCTGCTTTTCTTTGCCTCCGCACTTCCGACCGGGGCATATGCAACAACGGCGGACGCCTTAAAGGATCTTTTTGCCCACCTGACCTTTACACAAACGCTTTGGGTCAACACATATATTGCAACTCCGCTGGATGTTGTGCTGTGGACGGTTGCAATCGAGGTTTGGTTTTATGTTCTTTTTCCGTTCGTTGCCGAATTCATCAAAGGACCGCGGAACAAAAACCGGCAGAGTTTCACCCCCGCATACGGAATCTTCTTCATTTTTGCCGTTTTTAACATAATTAATTATGTCTATACCGAAAACTTTGTTCTTAAGGGCAATGTATATCTTGCAATGCGCATAAACCAGTTCCCTGCGTTTCTCGGAGTTTATTCAATCGGAATGCTCGGAGCGTCGGCTTTTGTTTTGATTGCAAAAAATTGCAGACGCAGCAGAATTTTTAATGCGGTAAACACCCTTTTCTCTGTTTGCAGCATTTTGCTCATCATTTACTTGATTAACGATTGCGTCGCCACGCAGGAACGGCAGGTTTGGCAGGTCACGGAGCGTTCAAAGCTTGCCTTTGTGTTCATGACATTTATTATCACCACTGCACTGTCAAGCAAATGGTATCGCTGGCTGTTCTCAAACAAGTTCATGCGTTTTCTTTCAGGAATATCCTACAATTTGTATATTTGGCATCAATGGCTTGCCGTTCAGTGCAAAAACACTTGGCGCATCCCGAAATGGTCGGGAGAAATTCCTCCGAACATGCTGAATATCACCTACTGGATGAACAGATATGCTGTTGTAATAACAGTGTTCGCATTTGCGGCAGCAATACTTGCAACTTATTTAATTGAAAAGCCTTTTGCAAACCTGATTATGGGCCGTCCCGTGTTTCCGCTTTTTGCAAAGAAGCACCTGAAAACCGCCAATTCGGCTGACGAAGAATGCATCAACGAAGAAGAGTCCGCTCCGCTCTCCGCTGAGGTTGATTCGTTCGCCGATACCGTCGATTCCGATGAGCCGACCGAGGATGCCGCCGCAAATACCTGGGGCGAAAAGGAAACCGACCGAAACGATTCGGATTGTGATTGATAGGATATGTTGTAAGTTCAAAATCGAGTTTTTGATTTTTGAAAGAATCGAGGCTTTTCCATGCTGCACCCCGGCCTGTACGAACAAGTCATCAATAACGCATTGACCCGCGAGCTTGCGGAAATTCCGGAGGCTCGCAAGGCTGTTGCCCCGATTGACAAGGCAGAAGCCTCCAAGGTGTTGGCGCAATATTTGGCGGACGTGATTCAGAAAGGACTGGATAACGTTCTTGACAACGGTGGCGACATCTCGGCTCAGATAGAATTGAGCAACAGAATCGTTAACCTAATTCAAAGCACAACGAAGGAACCCGACTTTGCCGCACTCGGTGTTGACGAACGTGCCGAGCAGCTTTTTGCACTTTTGCGAAAAGCCGATCCGCGGCTTGCCGTGGGAAAAACTGCGGCGAACCGGACAACCCTTCGCAAGTTGCCCGGTTTTGTTCTCGAAACCTGTAGAACGGTTCATTTTTCAGAATAGTTCGACCATTGTATTTATGAAAAGATTACGAGAGTTTATCTGCTGTATTCCGATAACCGGAATGTGTAGGATTCGCCGGGAGTAATGTCATAGATCACAACGGAGTTATCCTTGAACTTATCTCCGGCACTCAAAGAAGAAAGGTATATATTGCCGGAGTCTACCAGACAACCCGCACTGTCATACAGCTTATAACTAATCATGTCATACCCTGAATCCCTGTTCCCGCTTTTCTTTTCTCCGGTAATCGTAACGGTCAGCTTCGGAATATAGTCCTTGTCAAACTTAAACTCAGCTCCTTGAATTTGAATCACGGATGCCGTGCCGCCCATGAAGTCCTTCATCTTCAGATCCAGCGGAAATGAATCAAACGTCACTTGAACTTCTTCAATAGGCAAGCAGTACAGAGCATCGCAATTTACTTCGTTAAACCGAATCGCGTTTCCTTTATACACGGTGAAATAAACCTTCCCGCTTTCGGACTTTCCGGCTTTGATCTCAGCGGCAGGGATTCTCACATTGGCAAGATACTGTTCCCCGGCAGCCCGGCTGGTATAACAGCCGAAATCATCGGGCGAAACGGACTTTGTGCCGGTATAGACTTCTTCATTTTCATCGTTTACAATACGAATATCAACATCAACACCGGCTGACAGGGGTTTATCATTTTTATCAGCCAAACCAAAGAAAAGGCTGTAATCGCTTGTGCCCTCGTTATACTGAAAAGACCAGCTTTTCAGTGTTTCAACACGGGACGCCGACGATCCGCACCCACTCGGGGTCGGAGTGGGCACAGGTTCTCCCGTCGGCGTTTCAACACGGGACGCCGACGATCCGCACCCACTCAGCAACAATGCAATTACAAGCCACCACATAAGAAAGAATCGTTTCATTTCTGCGTCTCCTTATCTGTCTGTGCCTTTATTGCACGGAACATTTCTTGTTTCCCTGCGCTCCGACCGCCAGAGACTTTACGGCGCAGACCAATCCGCCGAACATCATTTTGAGAATGCCCCATATAGCGAGGAAAAAACTGCCCGCCGCCATACCGATAAAACAAGCCGCAACTCCCTTAAAACCGGCTTTATAATAATCCAACCAAAGCCTGGGTGCAATTAACAAGCCGTAGAATTCAAGGAAGAGTATCGGCAGAGCCAACAAAAGCGTGAAAATCATTCCTCCGACGCTCGTTCCTCCGTCCGCCAACGTTGCGACTGCCATTACAATTGCTGCAATTGCTGCAATTGCGAGTGCGATGAATAATCTGGTTCTGAGTTGCCTGATGTTTTTTTCGTACATGATGTGTATGCTCCTTGCGAACGTGTATTATACTAATTTTTTAGTACAAGCGAATGATACCATACTTATTTTAGTATGTCAAGGGAGTGTGAGTAATTTTTTGGTATAATTCCGCAAATGACAGTCGCATTATGTCGAAAGAACGAACAGCATCGAATTCCGAGCGCATGATAAGACTGTATTAAACCATGCATTGAAAGAAGGCTTTAATCGTAGAATGGCGAACAGAATACGTGAACTGCGTGAAGATCGCGATCTTCGTCAAATAGACGTTGCTCGCGCAACCGGCATAGATCAAAAAACTTTGTCCAATTATGAAACCGGAAAAACGAATCCGGACAGCACAGCTATACTGCGTCTTGCTGATTTTTTTGATGTCACAACGGACTATCTGCTCGGACGCAGCAATTATAATCTGAATAACACGAAAAAGCTTATTTCCGCACTGCACGAAATAGCCTTGGATTTGGATGATATATGTAATCAGCTTAAACAGGAATAATTCTTCCGTTTACCCCTGTTCACATACGGGTTCGTTATAGCTTGTTGTAGCCTGACGATATTTTATGACATATCTATGCATCTTCAAGCCGTTCACCGTTCCTTCGGATTTGCCGACACGGTTCAGCTGTAAAGCCGCATTTCGCATTTCACTTTTTCTCGTTTTATATTTTTGCCTTGTTTCCGTCGTCTTCGCTTACGGCGCTGCCCTCTTCGGCACATTCGTCCGAGCAAAAGAGTTTTGAATGTTTCACAATTACAATTGAAGAAACCAGCAGGCATCCCATCGCAAGCGGCGCACGCCGTTTTAAAAGCAGCATCACGGCGGCAAAAGTTCCGAACAGTGCAAACGTTACTGTGCTGCGCACACGATTCGGAGAAATCCTGATTGCGGTTGAAAACAGTATATACAACCCGGCAAGCAGGAACACGATTTTTGTTTGCGGAATCAGCGCAAGCAGGACGCCGAAAGCTGTTGCAATGCATTTGCCGCCCTTTGAACGGTCGAACGGAGCAACCGCATGACCGAGCACCGGAGCCGCAATCAGAATCGCAAAGGACAATCGACGAACATCATAGTTTTCTTCCGCAAGAAGCACGGGCAGGAAACCCTTGAACATATCAAGAAACAGGCACAGCAGCCCGAGCGGTATCCCGCAATTTATAAATACGTTTGCAGAACCGGGATTCCCGTCCGAGCTGAGCTTTGTTATATCTTTTTTTGCGAGCAGCAGCGGCATGAATCTGCAAAACATAACTCCGCCGCAGGCAAAGCCGAACGCCGCATATGCCGCACACCGTGCAAAAGAACTTATATCCATCCTTCAGCCACCTTTGCCGCAATATCGTCCGCCGCATTCGGGTTTATGCAGGTGCGCTGCATTGCACGCATTTTTTCCGCTTTTTGTTTGTCGTCTGTTAAGCTCCACATTGCCGAAACCGCTTCACGCTCATTCGCAGCACGTATCGAAAGCCCGTGGGAGGTGAAAAAAGCAATATTTTTTGCTTCGCATGCCGCATATGTCAGCATTTGCACGAGCGGGACGTTTGCAACAGCGGCTTCCGTGCTTGTCAATCCTCCGGGCTTGGACAGCATTACATCCGCCGCATTCATGTAAAGATTCACCTGTTTTGTGAAACTCACGGTTTTTATCCGCCCTGCCGAAGCAAATCGTTCATCAATGCTCTGCTTCAGTGAAGCGTTATGCCCCGTCAGAACGCACGCAAGGTAATCCCCGCTGCTGCACCGCTCAAGCGTGTCGCAAAGCTCAAGGATGTTTCCGCAGCCGACGCCCCCGCTCATGATGAGCATAACGGGTTTGTCCGCCGGAAGCCCGAGTGCCGCTCTTGCCGCCGCTTTTGATTCGTGTACAGCGAATTTTTTGCTTACGGGAATGCCTGTTGCGAACAGCTTCTCTTTCGGTATTCCGCATTTTGCAATTTCATCGCGCAGCTCCTCATGCGGAATAAAATACCCGTCCAGTTTTGTTTCGCCGAAAAACGGAATGCAGGTGTAATCCGTCAGCACACCGTAGCACGGAATGTTGAACCCTCCCTTTTTTCGGATCGCCGTCAACGCTTCCATCGGAAAAAGATGCGTTGAAACAACGGCATCAAATCCTTTATCTTCGATATACTCACGCAGGCCTGGAGCATACTTTGAGTTTGCATAGTAAACAGGAGACACGATTCTCGTTGAACTGTAAATATCGCCTGCTTTATATATAATCCCGAACAACGCCGGCGCTTTTCTCAGCATTGCAGTGTAGGAAGCAGAGACAATTTCACTTGCTTTGCGCCCGCGGAATATCAGCGGATCAATCAAAGTACAATCGATATTTCGTCTGTTGAATGCACCCACGAGCGCACGCGCCGCACTGTTGTGTCCTTCCCCGGTGTCGCAACTCATTATCAGAACTTTCATTTTTTGTGTCCTTTCCTTTGTTTATTCTTATTCTGCCGCCCGAATCGCCCGGCAGAACTGCATTCTCTCCGCAGGCTGCGGCAAGCTCACTTGTCAGTCGTTATGCTTATTTTTGTTTTTCCTGCGCCGATTTTCGACGTCTGCAATCAACCTGCGAACATCATTCAGAATATCGTTATGTTCCATGGTTCGAAGTTTCGGGAATGCCGCAAGTATACGCCGCTGCTGCGCATTCAGTTTTTGAACAAACACAGCCGCTGCATTATGAACAGCGTTGTACACTTCGCTTCCGAGCCCTCCCTTATCGTGCAGCTTCAGTCCTATATCCGCCTTTGCGTTCTCTATCGCTGCGGCAAGCTCCTTAAGTTTTTTATTAAATCCCGCAATGCCGCCGATCGTGACGCATTCATCCGCCGCAATTATTGCAAACATCACCGCCGCAAGCCAATGCAGTGCAGCACGGGGGAGGCTGTTCGTAACATCGGACACAAGCGGATGAACAAGCTTTATCAGAATAACCGAAAATGCTCCGAACACAACCGCACCGAGCAGGCAGACGCGTCCGTTAATGTTGAATTTGCGTTTTGAATAATCCCACCAACGCGCATGAAAAAGTTTTTCCATGATGTATGAGGTGAAATATTCCAGAGAACATGTTACAATTGCACCGAGGAAAAAAAGCAGCACAGGGTTTTGAACTTTTCCGAGTATCAGAATGTCGAGCACTGCCCCCCAGCCGTAAATCGGGCAGTACGGACCGTTAAGGAAGCCGCGGTTAATGAACTTATGCGCACGAACAGAACACAGCGTGCTTTCGTAAATCCAACCTACCACACTGTAAAAGAAGAGCCAAATTATGTATTTTTCGACATTTTCAAGAAGCATATTTCTCTCCGTATCCGTTTTAACTGCGCCGCAGCACAGAGCCTTCGGCTGTTTTGCGGCAAATTCAGGCACAGGGCTTGACCTTTTGCCGTCGGTTACATTATAATTCAATTGCGGAGTTTCGACAATGGTTTAGTTGAAATACATTCGTCAGCGGATAACCCAAAAGTTCTGAAGTGAGCAGCGGTTTGCAGTTGTTTCACATTTCATACGTTTTTTTATCCGTTGTCGCTCCGTTAAGCGGTTATTGCCGAATCCTTGGAAAGGTTTTGATTAATAATGGCAAACATATTTGACTATCTCATATGGCGCGGCGACCTTCCTCTCTCCGTCAGTCCTTTCAACGAGGTTGACGGTGCCGTTTTTGCACGGCTGAGCTATTTGCCGTTTGAGCTTATCATGCCCTGTGACTCCCCTGTTTCCGTCACCATTGCGGATGCCGCAGCGGCACTTATTTCACTGAACATAAAAAAGCCGGGCTCTCTGCGCAAGGAAAACGATGCAAAACTGCTTGAAATGCTTTTAAACAGCCGCCGGTTTCGGGATATTGAGCTCTTCGGCTACTCACACCTTTTTGATGCCGCAACGCAAACTCAGTTTTCCGCCGTCACATTCCGTCCGAGCAAGAACAAGCTGTATGTTTTTTTTCGCGGAACCGACAGCACGCTTGTCGGTTGGAAGGAGGATTTCAACATGTGTTTTGTCTGTCCCGTTCCTGCCCAAAGCAATGCCGTTGACTATCTGAACCGTATTGCCGCTTCAAACGGCGGCGATATAACCGTCGGCGGTCACTCAAAAGGCGGCAACCTCGCCGTTTATGCCTCAGCATTTTGCGAACAGGCTGCCCGCCGCCGAATCACTCATATTTATAATTATGACGGCCCGGGCTTCACGGAAGATGTTTTGAATTCGGACAGCTACAAAAGCATCTGCGTGCTTGTGAACACTTTCGTTCCGCAGTCATCCGTCGTCGGCATGCTTCTCGGTCACGAAGAAAAGTATACAATCATTCACAGTACCGAAAGCGGAATTATGCAGCACGATATTTATTCCTGGGAACTGTTGTGCGACAAGTTCACCTATCTTGAAAAGGTCAACAACAGCAGCATGTTTATCGACTTCACGCTCAAGCATTGGCTCGCAGGAATGGATAACAGGCAGCGTGAGCAATTTGTCGATACCGTTTACGCCGTTATGCAGGATACAAATGCAAAGACGCTCCGAGATATTTCAGACAATTGGTTCGTATGCGTCAAAACAATGCTCCGCTCGCTTAAAAATATGGATGAGGATACCCGCAAATCCGTTTCGCATGCACTTCGTCTGCTTCTGCACAGTGCAAAGATCGGACTTGCGCAGATGATGCAGAATAAATAATTATTTTGAATTAAGTGTACGAATTTCGACATTCATCGGCTAAGGTCAGTATTTAATATAATGAAACGTTTTTTTATCAAGAATGCCTCTCTGCTACTCCCCTGCGGACTGCAAACGGGGAGTATCGAGTTTGACAGCACAATAACTGCATTGCGCCGAAGCAACGATTCCTGTGCATCTGATTGCGAATGCGAAACGCTCGATGCGCACGGTGGCTTTGTTGTTCCCGGACTTTTTGATATCCACACGCACGGGGCATGCGGCGCAGATTTTTCGGATGGGGATTTTTCGGACAGAAATGTATTGAACGACATTCACGAATGCAGCATTCACGAATGCAGCAATTACAAATGCAATGAGTTTGATGCCGATAGTTTTCCGCTCGATTCCCCGCTTTTCCGCCTTTCGCGATACTATCTCAGCCAAGGCGTAACCTCCTTCCTTGCAACAACAATGACTTTATGTGCAGAGGAGCTTTTTGCCGCCATGCATTCAATCGATGCGTTCTGCCGTATGCGCGAGGAATTTATCAAGCGCACTCCGAATAAGCTGCATCACCTTGCCGGCGCAAAATGCATCGGCATAAATCTTGAGGGACCTTTTCTCAGCAGCAGTAAGCGCGGGTCGCAGGCCGAATGCAATCTTCTTGCGCCCGATGCAGCATTGTTTCGTCAGCTTAATGCCGCAAGCGGCGGTCGGATAAAACTCGTAACCGTTGCGCCCGAACTGCCCGGTGCGTTTGAATTCATTCGCAGCGTTTCGGGCTGCTGCACCGTTTCGGAAGGCCACAGTGCGGCTGACTACAACACGGCAATTGCCGCATTTCGAGCCGGAGCCTCCCATGTTACGCATATTTTCAACGGCATGAACGACTGCCTGCACCGTTCCCCCGGTATTGCAGGCGCGGCAGCCGATCTCGGAATTCCCGTTGAACTTATCTGTGACGGGCTGCATGTTCACCCTGCCGTGGTTCGCGGAGTTTTTCGGGTCTTCGGCAAAAAAACCTGCCTGATATCGGATTCGCTTCGCTGCGCAGGAATGCCCGACGGTCGGTACAGCTTGGGCGGGCAGGAATTCGTTTTGTCCGACGGATGCGCCGCTCTTGCGGACGGCACGCTTGCGGGTTCTGCAATATCCCTTGCCGATGCGGTTCGCAACGCTGTTTCGTTCGGCATTTCGCCGTCCGACGCATTCTTTGCTGCATCGTATGCACCTTTCGCCTCCGTTTTCGGCGATTCCGCTCCGTTTGGACTTGAGTGCGGCCGCGCTGCGGATCTTGCTGTGTTTGATGCGAATTTAAACCTTAAAGCCGTGTTTATGGACGGCGAAAGAATGCTCTGAGCAAAAGGGGCACCGGCGCAGCTCCTTCTTCCCGTGAAATATATTTGCCGTTGTCGTTTTTTTTCGGATATCAAACAACGGTTGCTTGCGGATGATGCTTCTTTTTGGTACAATAGATGCAGTGGCTTCGGAGCTCCTCGGAGGTATGCGTATGAAATACAGCATTGCAATATGCGACGACAGTAAAACCGATGCAGCACTCGTGCAGTCGTTTTTGCTTGAATGGGCAAAACAGCGCGGTACGGAGGTTGAGATTGAGGTTTTCCCTTCTGCGGAAAGCTTTCTTTTTCGTTACGACGAGTATAAAGCTTTCGATATCCTGCTTTTTGATGTTGAAATGAGCGGGATGGACGGTGTGTCGGCGGCGCGTAAGGTTCGCCGCGAAAATGAAGCTGTTCAAATCGTGTTCATCACCGGCTATTCGGATTATATTGCCGAGGGCTATGATGTTGCCGCACTGCACTATCTCATGAAACCGCTCAACAAGGAAAAATTCTTCTCCGTTTTGAACCGTGCGGCTCAAAAAATCACGCAGAACGAACGCTGCATATGCTTTGAGAGCGGCGGCGAAATGCTTCGCATACCGGTATACGAGATACGCTACCTTGAAGTTTTCCGCAATTATGTTACCGTTCACGCAAAGCGCGAATACACGGTCAAGCGCACATTAAGCGAGTTTGAGCAGGAGCTCGGCAGCGGTTTTCACCGCATCGGAAGAGCCGTTATTGTGAACCTTAAGTTCGTTGCACACGTTACAAAAACCGAGGTTCAGCTTTCGGACGGAACCGCGCTTCCCCTTCCCCGCGGCGCATACGAACCGCTTAACCGTGCGATAATTGCGCACTTGTGAAACAGATTTTCAATATATACGGAGTGAAATCGATGAAAAGCCTTTTAAAGTGCATTTTAAAAAAGCATTATGACAGGCAGCTTGAAGCCGACCAAAATGAGTTTATTGAGACGCATTATCGCGAAGTTGAAAACATGTATCAAAAAATGCGCGGATGGCGGCACGATTATCACAACCATATTCAAACGCTCAAGTTTCTTGCCGCAAACAATGATATTGTCGGAATAAGGGAATATCTGAACGAGCTCGATACGAACCTTTCGCTTCTTGACAGTTCGATCCGAACGGGAAACTCCATGGCGGATGCAATTTTGAACAGCAAAGTTTCACTTGCAAAAGCACGGGAAATCGATGTCCGCGTTGATGCACATATTCCCGTGAAACTTAAAATATCCGAAATTGACCTGTGCTGCATTCTCGGAAATCTGTTCGACAATGCAATCGATGCAAGCATGGCTCTTCCGCCGCAAAACAGGCTCATCCGTGTTTATATGGACATGAAGGGCAGCCGGCTCTATATCTCGTTTACAAATTTCACCTCTCAAAAAAAGCTCGGCAAACTCGGCCGCGTTTTTGCAACAACAAAGGGTTTGGGACACGGCCTCGGGCTTTCCCGCATTGAAACCATCGTTGAAAAGCATGACGGATATTTGAGCTTTAACTCCGAAGACGGAGCGTTCACCGCGGAAATACTTCTTCCGCAGGAATAATTGCCTGTATTTCACTTATCTTTTTCACACATTCGATGCAACATTGCATTCGGGTGTTTTTTGCTTCACATCACGCAGAGCCTTACTCCGCCCGCCTTCTGCGGCGGCAAAACTGCAATTCGTCCCCGCCAATCAACAATTCGTCCCCTAAATATGCAGCTCGAACGAATTTCGGCTATAATGCAAACATCAAAAAGCTGAAAGGCGGTTGATACAATGGACAAAAGAACAAAAAAAGAAACTCAATCCAAACCCGGCGCAAAAAAAGCACCGAAACCGAAGTACAATCTTTGGCAGAACACGGGATTCATGCTGCGCACATCCCGAAAGTACGCAAAGAGTGTTTTCCCGCTCTGCATCGTGCTTGCATTGCTCAGCGCGGGCAAAAGCGTTGCCGAACTGCTTATTGCACCTGCAATTCTGAACAAAATCGAGCTTTCCGCATCCCTCGGCAGTGTTGTTTTCACAATTGCGGCATTTGCCTTGGTGCTCATGCTGCTTTCCGGGCTTCGGTCCTATGTTGATACGAATGCACTGTTCGGAAGAATCGCCGTTCGGAGCCAGGGAATCTATCTCAGCATTTCCCGCAAATATGCCAAAACATCCTATCCGAACCTTTTGAACACGGATTTTCTTGCCCTCGGAGAAAAGGCAAGTGCTGCCTGCGCCGGCAACTCAGAGTCATCCGAAGCCATCTGGACGACTCTGACGGATCTGATGACGTCATGCATCGGCTTTATCGTTTATCTTGCTTTGCTGACGAACCTTAACCTTTGGCTTGCCGCACTTGTTGCCGCAACAACGGCTGTCAGCTATTTTGCAAGCAAACGAATCAACGAATGGGGCTATCTCCATCGCAGCGAAGAGCTTGAGCTTACAAAAAGAATCGAATACGCAAACAAAACCGCAACATCGCGCGAGTTTGCTAAGGATATCCGCATGTTCGGCCTGCGCGGCTGGCTGGAAGATCTTTGGGGCAGCACAATGCGCCTGTACAGTGCGTTTTGTGCAAAGCGCGAGCGCAAATATATTTGGGCAAATATCATTGATATCGTTCTGACTTTTTTGCGCAACGGCATCGCTTATGCGTTTCTTATCGGAATCACCGTCAAAAACGGATTGCCTGCCTCCCAATTTCTTCTGTACTTTGCGGCACTGAGCGGCTTCGCACAGTGGGTCGTTGAGATTCTGGATAAGCTTTCCGTAATGCACAAGCAGAGCCTTGATATTTCCACGATTCGCGAATTTCTTGATTGGGACGAGCCTTTCGACCTTAACGGCGGCGAAAGAATCGCTTTTGAACCGAACAAACAATATGAAATCAGGCTTGATGATGTTTCCTTCCGCTATCCGAAAGCGGATAAAGACACGCTTTCTCACATTAACCTGACCGTTCATCCGGGTGAAAAGCTTGCAATTGTCGGCCTTAACGGCGCAGGCAAAACAACGCTCGTGAAGCTTGTGTGCGGTTTTCTTGACCCGACCGAAGGACGCATACTGCTTAACGGAGAAGATATCCGCAAGTTTAACCGCAACGACTATTACGCTCTCTTTTCGGCTGTTTTCCAGGAATTCTCCGTGCTTGACGTCACCGTTAAGGAAAACGTTGCGCAATGTGTTGACGGAATCGATGAAGCCCGCGTTTGGCAGTGCATTGATAAGGCAGGTCTGACCGAAAAAATTAAGTCCCTCCCCAAGGGCATTGAAACGCATCTCGGCAGGCGTGTGTTTAAGGACGGAGTTGAGTTTTCCGGCGGGCAGACGCAGAGGCTCATGCTTGCAAGGGCATTGTATAAAAACGCACCGATACTCGTGCTTGACGAACCTACCGCTGCACTTGACCCGATTGCAGAAAATGACATCTATCAAAAATACAATGATATGACGCACGGACGAACCTCGTTCTTCATCTCTCACCGCCTTGCCTCAACGCGTTTTTGCGACAGAATCATTTTTGTTGACGGCGGAAAAATTGCAGAGGAAGGCACGCATGACGAGCTTTTGAAAAACGGCGGAGGCTATGCCTATCTGTTTGAAGTTCAAAGCAAGTACTACCGCAGTGATAACCCGGACGGCACGTCAGACGGTTCTCCCGACGCCGCAATCAAATGAAAGGAGTGAGTGAAAATGAGTAACAATACCAACAAAAAAACAAGTTTCGCCGCTGCGTTCAAAAACAATTTGCGCGCATGGAAAATACTGTTCAAACCCTGCAAAGGATCATTTGTTTCGATATTTTTGAGTGCACTCACAGCCGCCGCAAGCCCGCTTGTGACGATCTGGTTTTCAGCTCAGCTGCTGAATGAGCTTGCAGGCAGCAGAAACCCTGCCGCACTCCGCAATTGGGTTTTACTGACGCTCGGCGCGACCGCCGGGATAATGCTGCTCAATGCGATTTTGCAGCATTGGCGTGAAGCGGAGGAATCCACTTTTTATGCCAAGATGCAGTCCGTATTCGGCAAAAAAAGGCTTGATATGGATTTTCCGAATGCTGACAGTCAGCGCGTTTACGAGCTTCAATCGCAGATATGGCAGAGCCAGAACTTCACCGGATACGGCCTTAGGCAATCGATTGAAATCTTTCGCTCCGGCTGCAATGCACTGTTTCAGATCATCGGCGGCATCGGACTTTCCCTCGGTTTGTTCTTTGCAAAGATTCCTCAGGCATCCGGACTCGGCTTTTTGAACTCCCCGCTCTTCACCGTCGGTTTTATTGCCCTTCTGTTTGCAGCTGCACTTGCTGCACCCGTCTGCGCAACAAAAGGCAACTCCTATTGGGAACGCAACGATGAACAGGGCACTTTCGGCAACCGCGTGTTCGGTTATTTTTCAAGTGCCTCCTCCAACAGAGCCCGAATGGCGGATATGCGCTTTTATAAGCAGCAGGCCATTGCCGAGTATTACCTTGAAAATAACAATACATTCAGCATGAAATCCACCTTTGCACAATATGCAAAGGGACCCATGGGACTGCTCATTGCTCTTTCAAGCTGCGTGTCCGCATTTCTGACCGGTCTGATTTATCTGCTTGTTTGCATAAAGGCATGGGCGGGCGCATTCGGTCTCGGCACCGCAACGCAGTATATCGGTTCGGTAACAAGCTTTTTCGGAGGCTTCTCGGAACTGATGAAATGCATCGGCGTGATGCGGATCAATTCAAGTTTCCTTGACACGGTGTTTGAGCTTTTGGATACTCCGAACACAATGTATCAGGGCAGCCTCACCACCGAAAAGCGCAGCGATATTCAGTATGATGTTGAATTTCGTGATGTGTCGTTCAAATATCCCGGCAGTGAAGCGTATGCACTCCGCCATGTGAACATGAAGTTCAAAGTGGGCAGCCGTCTCGCAGTTGTGGGAATGAACGGCAGCGGCAAAACAACCTTCATAAAGCTGCTTTGCCGCCTGTACGACCCGACCGAAGGCGAAATACTGCTCAACGGCATCAATATTCGAAAATATCGTTACGATGACTACATGAAGATATTCTCTGTGGTATTTCAGGATTTCCAACTTCTGGCACTGCCCCTCGGGCAGAACGTTGCAGCAAGCCAAACATACGATGCCGCACGTGTGCTCGACTGTCTTAACAAGGCAGGGTTCGGCGAGAAGCTTGCAAAAATGCCGCACGGACTTGATACATATCTTTATAAGAGTGTTGACACGGAAGGCGTTGACGTTTCCGGCGGTGAAGCGCAAAAAATCGCCATTGCACGCGCATTGTATAAGGATTCGCCGTTCATTATCCTTGATGAACCGACGGCCGCACTTGACCCGATCGCCGAAGCGGAGATTTATTCAAAATTCGATGAAATTGCAGGTGATAAGACTGCGGTTTACATCAGCCACCGCCTCTCCTCCTGCAAATTCTGTGATGAGATCGCCGTGTTTGACAGCGGCAGCGTGATTCAGCAGGGCACCCATTCCGACCTGCTTGCGAATGAAAGCGGCAAATACTTTGAACTTTGGAATGCTCAGGCACAATATTACAAAAAAGATACTGTTCAGCCGGCATAACGCCGTCATACTGTTCAATTCCGTTCAGTCGGACCGCATGCCCCTTTCCGGCTGAAATTTAAGAGCGACGATGCACAAAGCTGCACCGCCGCTCTTTTGTGTGTTCTGCAAACGACTTAAGTGGTTTTTAATTTTTCATAGATTTATCTTTGCTTATTGTACCTGCACACAGTTGCCGCGGGATCTTTTCCGCACTTCAGCTCTTTAATGCTGCGCAAAATACGCCTTGCCGGTGCGCGGCATTTCCGCTCTGCTAAGATTTTATCAGGAAACTGAGTGTTAAAAACATCGCTTATAACAGCCGAAATTTGCCGAACGTTCATGTTCGGTTCGATCCGCACAGCTATCATTGCCGCCTCAGCCCCGAATTCATGGACCGATGCACAGCAGCAGGACACAAGTCCATGGGGATACCATTCATCTATTATCGTCTTTACAGCTTCGTAGATCGAACTGTCAAAGTCCATATTCCCCCTCCTGCGAACTCAAAAAAATAATATGTTTAAAATTTGAAAACAAACAATAAAATATTTCAGGTTAACTGTTTGAAAAATAAGCGAACAGTCAAGCAGTGTTATGTTTTTGAAGGCAGGTGCAGTTTCACGCACCAATAAAAACCTTGCCCGCATTCCGGTGCAACAGTCTTCAATGATGCTATATTACAACATTTATATTCTCTTGTCAAGCATTTTTTTACCTGAATATCAATTTCGGCATTAATTATTTTTCAGTTGTTGACATAAACACGGTTTGCACGCTCAGTGACGAGACAGGTCAATTCATAGTTTATGGTTCCCACAATTTGAGCCACGTCTTCAATGCTCATGCCGCCCCGCCCAAACAGAATCGCTTCATCACCCTGCCGCACATCGCCGCCGGTTACATCCGCCATGCAGACATCCATGCATATGCGCCCGATCTGGTTGTATGCTTTTCCGTTTATGAAAACCTTTCCCATGTTCGAAAGCCTGCGCGGATAGCCGTCCGCATACCCCGCAGGAATTACGGCACTTGTGATGCCTTCCTCGGCGCGATATGTTCTTCCGTAGCTCACGGTTGCGCCCTTGGGCAGATTTCGAACCTGTGAAACGCGCGCTTTGAGCGTCATAACCGGCTTAAGCGGGCCGTTCTCGACCGGTTCGCTGTCGGGGTACATGCCGTAAAGCATAATTCCCTCGCGGACGGAATCGAAATGCTTCACATCCGTCAGTATTGCGGCAGAGTTGCTCACATGGCAGTTTTTGATTCGGATACCGCGCGCGGCAAGTCCGTTAAAAACGGCAAGATAATTGTTGTATTGAAAATCGGTGAAAGCCTTTTGCGAAGGGTCGTCCGCAACGGCAAAATGCGTGTACATTCCGACAGTGTCAAGGTTTTTCATGTGATAAATGCGCTCCGCCGCCTCAACAGCCTCGGAGTGATTGCTCTGTGCGAATATGCCTATGCGTGACATCCCCGTGTCAAGTGCGATATGGACCATCACCTTGACCCCGAGCCTGCCTGCCGCACAATTCAGCGCAGCAGCATGAGCTTCGTCCACAACGGTCTGTTCGAGATTCAGCCTGCTGAGGATTTCGGCATATTCGGGAGCGGTGTAACCGAGTATCAGAATCGGAATCGTGATGCCGTTCTCACGCAGCTCGACAGCTTCGCTCAGCGCCGCAACCGCGAACATTTCAGCCCCGTTCCGCTGCAGGAATTGCCCGCATTTAACCGCGCCGTGTCCGTACGCATCCGCTTTCAGAACGCATATAACCCTGCGGTCGGAACGTTTTTTTGCATATTCAAAATTATGCTTAAGCGCGCCGAGATCGATCTCCGCCCAAGCTCTTGTTGTTTCGCTTACTGAATCATTACAATTTGCGGAATACATCTTTTTGAATTCCCTTCCCCCGTCGGCAGCACGGGCTTATTTTGCCTGTTTTTATATCTGAAACCGATACTTTCTTACGCCGCCTTATGTGCAAGGCACTCCGTCAACCCTTCATACGCGAGATAAAGCGCAACAAGCATGATGATTATGCCGAGTACAATGCGAATTACTCTGCTTATTTTTTCATACTTTGCATTTGAAGTTAATCTTTGAACAAAGCCAACGCTTGTGCCTGCCGCCACAGACAGCACTGCATGTCCTGCCGAAAACAGGAGCAAAAGCATAAATCCGAACAGAACATTCCCGCCGCCCGCATCAGCAGCAATCGCCATCAAAGCAAAAACTATCGGCAGCGCACAGTGCGAAGCAAACAATCCGGCAATTATTCCGAATATGAACGCACCGACGCCGCCTGTTAAACGGCTTTTTGCCAGCACCGAATTGCCGGAAGGAATGATTCGAATTACCTCCCACATCTGAAGTGCCATCAGCACAAGCAATATGCTCATCGCAAAATGGAGGACGGTTTCGGCGCGTTCCAAAAGCCCGCCCAGTGCTGAAGCAAGCATTCCGAGAATGCAGAAAGTTACGGTTGAACCAACGGCAAACAGAATGCTCAACAGCAATGCACGGCGCGAACTCTTTCCGTTCTGCGGCAAATCCTGCCCGCCGACAAAACCTATCACCAAAGGTATAGTTGACAATGAGCACGGCATGAGCGAGGTCAACACGCCTGAAACAATTGCAATAACAGGTGCAAGCCAAAGCTTGTCCGCAACCGCTTCTGCCAATGATTTCAAGAATTCGTTCATCCTCTCCTCCTTGTCCGATCTGTTCTCAGTGCTTTTGCGTCAGTCCGCACAGGCTGCCGCTTCTGCCGATTATTTTCACTCAGTTGTCTGTGACCGCTTAATTTCACTCGATTGTCCGTGACTGCTTGCGGGACCGCAAGCATCCGTTTCGGCGGGTTAATTTTACTCGGTTGTCTGTGACTGCCTGCGGGACCGCAAGCATCCGTTTCGGCGAATTAATTTTACTCGGTTGTCTGCGACTGCTTGCGGTTAAATTCCTTTATCCGCTGGTCCTTCGTCAAAAGGCGTTTACGCATACGGATATTCTTCGGCGTTACCTCAACCAGCTCATCGTCACGAATGAACTCCATGCACTGTTCAAGGCTTAAATCAACCGGCGGTGTGAGACGCAGAGCTTCATCCGAACCGGAAGCGCGCATATTCGTGACATGTTTCCGTTTGCAAACGTTAACAACAATATCTTCGTTGCGGGAACATTCACCCACAATTTGTCCCTCGTAAATCGGATCTCCGGGACGAACAAACAGTCTTCCGCGTTCCTGAGTGTTAAACAGACCGTATGAGTTCGCCTCGCCGGATTCGGAAGCGATAAGCGAACCGCGTGTACGCTCCGCAATTTCGCCCGTGTACGGTTCATAATCCTTGAATATATGGCTCATTACGCCGTTGCCCCTTGTGTCGGTCAGAAGCTCACTGCGATAGCCCATCAGTCCGCGCGCAGGTATATCGAAAATCAAGCGAACACTTCCCTCGTTTTCGTTAATCATGTTGTTCAGAACAGCGCGCCGCGTTCCGAGTTTTTCCATAACCGTACCCATGTATTCCTGCGGGACGTCGATTGTCAGCTCCTCGATGGGCTCAAGCAGATGCCCCTGCTCGTCGCGCTTCATTATTACTTTTGGACGGGAAACTGCAAATTCAAAGTCCTGCCTGCGCATGGTTTCGATAAGAATCGACAAATGCAGCTCACCCCTGCCGCTGACTTTGAAAGCATCGGTTGAAGAAGTGGGTTCAACCCGCATTGAAACATTCGTTTCCACCTCTTTAAACAGGCGGTCGCGCAGATTGCGTGAAGTTACGTATTTTCCCTCTCTGCCCGCAAAAGGACTTGTATTGACTATGAAATCCATGCTTACAGTCGGTTCGTCAATATGAACAAAGGGCAGCGGTTCAACACATGCGGGGTCACATACCGTTTCACCGATTGAAATCCCGGGGATCCCTGCAACGGCAACGATATCACCCGCGCCGACTGACTCTGTCTCAACGCGTTTCAATCCCTCGAACCTATACAGGCGGGAAAGCTTTGCCTCACGGGGAACACCGCCGAGGGCACAGACCGTCACGGCACGGTTGCGGTTTGCAACGCCGCGTTCGATCCTGCCGACGCCTATCCTGCCGACATAGTCATCGTAATCAATCGTTGAAATAAGCAGCTGAAGAGGTGCGTCTTCATCACCTCCCGGAGCGGGAACATGGTTGATAATCGTGTCAAACACAGGCTGCATGTTCTCGGTCATTTCATCGGGTTCAAAGCCTGAAACTCCGTTGCGTGCCGAAGCATATACTATCGGGAAATCCAGCTGTTCTTCGCTTGCGCCGAGTTCGATGAAAAGATCCAGTGTTTCGTCCACGACCTCGTACGGGCGCGCACCGGGACGATCAACCTTATTGATGACAACAACAGGCACCTTGCCCAATTCCAATGCTTTGCGCAAAACGAACCTTGTCTGCGGCATACAGCCCTCAAATGCATCAACAAGCAGCAGTACGCCGTCAACCATTTTCAGAATGCGTTCAACCTCGCCGCCGAAATCGGCATGACCCGGAGTGTCAACAATGTTTATGCGATAGCCTTTGTAGTTTACCGCCGTGTTTTTCGAAAGAATTGTGATGCCTCGCTCACGTTCAAGGTCATTGGAGTCCATTACCCTGTCCTGCACCTGTTCATTGGTGCGAAAAACACCGCTCTGCCGCAGAAGCTGATCAACAAGGGTCGTTTTACCGTGGTCAACATGCGCAATGATCGCAACGTTGCGAATCTTTTCGTTCATAATATTACAGTTACCGCTTCCGCCGCTGCGAAAGCGTCCTTTCAGCTATTTTTAATATTCAAATGCTTCACTTTCACCGAAAATATCGGCTCAGCAATCGGTGTTTTTGTTCATCTCCCCGATTTTTCACAACTTATTATTTTACAACCTCTTTTGCGGCATTGCAAGAGGTTTGAACATTATATCATTTCGATTACCCTGCCGGAGCATTCGTATGGTTCAATATATTGCTATTTGCATTGATATATGGTAGAATTCTTTTTGCTGAAGCAGCAGCTGTTTCAAAGATGTTTTATTAAATTATGAAAAGGTTAAGTTTCGTTTTGCGCAAGCAAGCGGCAGGGAGGAAACAATGAGTACGATTCGTGACATATCACTTGCTCCTTTGGGGCATAAACGTATTGAATGGGTTAAGGACTTTATGCCCGTTTTGAGTACACTGCGGGAACGTTTTGTCCGCGAGCAGCCTTTCCGCGGGCTGCGGATTTCGGTATGCGTTCACCTTGAAGCAAAGACCGCATATCTTGCGCTCGTGCTGCGTGACGGCGGTGCAACGGTTTCCGTGACCGGAAGCAATCCGCTTTCAACAAAGGACGACATTTGTGCCGCACTTGTCGAGGACGGCATGGATGTTCATGCATTTTTCGGCGCAACTGAAGAAGAGTATTATGAACATATTCGCCGCGTCCTTGAGTTCAAACCGCATATCATTATTGACGACGGCGGTGAATTTGTGACGATGCTTACCGAACAGCATCCCGAATATGCAGAATGCCTTATCGGCGGCTGTGAAGAAACGACCACCGGCATTCATAAGCTCCGTGCACGGGCAAAGGACGGCTCACTGCCCTTCCCCATGCTTGCGGTCAATGATGCTGATTGCAAACACCTTTTTGACAACCGCCACGGCACGGGGCAAAGCGTTTGGGACGGAATCATGTACACGACAAACAACATGGTAACCGGGCGCACCGTTGTCGTTGCAGGGTACGGTTTTTGTTCAAACGGCATTGCAATGCGCGCAAAAGGACTGGGCGCAAATGTTATTGTTACGGAAGTAAATCCTTTCCGCGCACTTGAAGCGGTAATGGACGGATTCCGCGTTATGACTATGGATGAGGCAGCACCTATCGGCGACATTTTTGTTACCGCTACCGGCTGCCGCGACGTCATTACCGCAAGGCATTTCGAAAAGATGAAGCATAATGCCATTCTTGCCAACGCCGGGCATTTTGATGTTGAAGTCAGCAAAGAAGATCTTGAGAAAATTGCTGTTGAAAAAATCGAGCGCAAACCTTTCATAACCGGATACAGAACGGCAGACGGACGCATATTGAACCTGCTTGCGGACGGGAGGCTCGTTAATATCGTTGCAGGCAACGGACACCCTGCGGAGATAATGGATCTCAGCTTTGCAATTCAGGCTCTTTCCGCATGCTGGCTTGCAGAACACGGAAGAGAAACGGAACCCGGGCTTTACGATGTTCCGAAGCAGATAGACAACGAAGTTATTCGCATGAAGCTTGATGCAATGGGGCTGCATATCGATTCGCTGACACCGGAGCAGGAAGCCTACCTTAACGGGAAATAATCTTATTGAATATTCGAATCAACGGATTAATTCTTTCAGAAATTCCATATGTCAATCATGCCGGACTGCCCTTGCGGTTTGTCCGGTTTTTTGCATCAACGCACCTGAATTACCGTGCTGCGCTTAAGATTAAGAAATCGCTGCACATTAATCCGCATCACAATCATCGTCACGCCGGGCATTGTGGTTTTATTGAAAATATGTATATTTCCCGCATTTTTTGCAGATGCTTTTCATATCATTTGACAAGCACAGGGAGGTATTGTAAAATATGGATAAGCACAGCAAAAAAGCATTCAGCGACGAACCCGCCGCAGCACTGCGCAAATGGAAAGCTGCAATGGCAAGGTTTGATGCCGCTGCACCGGATGAAGCAAAGATCGTTGCGCTTGAAGTCGAGGCGGCGCGAAGGCGGTACATCTTTTTGCTGGAGCAAAGGCGTGCAGAGCAATAGGCGTGTGCATGCTCAATGCCGGCAGCCGACTTTGGTTAAGATTTTTCTGTCTGTTCCCGCCGGTTACCGATGCAGCGATTGTTCGAACGCCAAGATTAAAATCAACCGGAAAGGATACTCTTTTTATGGCTCCTCAGATTCTGACGTTCATCATCGTGCTTGCGGTTATATTTATCATTTTCAAAATTTTCAACCTGAGCATCAAGATTTTTTTCAAACTGCTTATCAATGCACTTATCGGTGCAGCACTGCTGTTTGTTTTTAACTTTGTTTTTGCAGGTTTGCTGAATCTAAGCTTCTTTTATATTAACATAACATGGCTGACGGCACTTATAACCGGCATATTCGGAGTTCCCGGCGTTGTTGTTTTGCTCATCATCGGATTGCTCTGATGCAAGCCTTTGAAGTTTTCGGTAATTCGGCCTTTTGGAGGAAAATATGTTTACCTACAGTGATTATGTTGAAAGCGCGGCAGTTCTGCGCGAAAAACTGAGCGGATTTAAACCAGATGTACTTATTATACTCGGTTCCGGACTGGGTTCGCTCGGTGAAAATGTTCAAAATCCGATTTTCATTGACTACGGGGAGATTCCGCGCATGCGGACAAGCACCGCAATCGGTCATAAAGGGCGCTTCATTGCGGGTTTGCTCGGCGGCAAGCGTGTGCTTTTAATGCAGGGTCGACTTCATATTTACGAAGGATGGTCGGCGGAGGAAGTTGTCTTCCCCGTCAGGCTCGCAAAGCTTATCGGCATTGGCAAAATGATCATAACCAATGCGGCAGGCGGAATAAACCGTGATTTTAAAGTCGGTGAGTTGATGCTCATTTCGGATTTTATCAAATTCAACTGTGTCAACCCGCTGGCAGGTCGGAATATAGACGAGTTCGGCCCGCGGTTCCCGGATATGAGCCGCGTTTTTGACAGGGACTACATGGAACTTTTCCGTTCAGTATGTGCGGATGCTCAGGAAAACGTACGCGAAGGCGTGTATTTCTACTGCATGGGTCCGAATTACGAAACACCCGCCGAAATACGCGCAATGCGTACACTCGGTGCGGATGCAGTCGGAATGAGCACCGTCCCTGAGTGCATTGCAGCGCGGCATTGCGGAATGCGGATTTTGGGCATAACGCTTATTACAAACATGGCTGCGGGGATTTTGGACAAACCGTTGTCCGGTGAAGAGGTCATTGAAGCCGGAAACGCCGCAAGCAAACGCTTCGTTTCGCACGTTGCGGAGTTTTTAAGGCGCATGCCGCTTGATTAACCGAACGTCTGCTCCATGCCGGCTCTGCCGAAGCATTTACGGCTGTGAGTCGGCTTTGTTGGTTTAAATTGAATTATGTTGGATATTTTAATTAAAAACGCAAACATCATCACAATGAACGATGCACTGCCTGTTATTTCGGGCGGCTGCATCGGCATAGAAAACGGGAAAATCAGCTTTGTTTCCGACAAGAATTCGCCCGAAATGCAAATTGCGGCCGAACGCATCATCGACGCTGACGGCAATATTGTCATGCCCGGGCTTATCAATACCCATGCGCACACAGCGATGTGCATAATGCGCGGTTATGCGGATGATTACGCACTTAATGACTGGCTTTTCAAGAAAATATTCCCCGTTGAAGGCAGGCTCACGCGCGAAGCAGTGCTTGCAGGCGTTCGTTTGGGAATTGCGGAAATGCTCGCAAGCGGAACAACTTCTTTTTCCGATATGTATTTTTTTGAACCTGATTCAGCCGCTGTTGCAGCCGAAATCGGCATTCGCGCTTCGCTCTGCAATTCCGTGCTCGCTCTCGGCGATGATTATGATTTTGAACAGGACAGAGCCGTTATTGAAACGCGTGCATTGATTCGGGACTGGCATCTTGCCGCAAACGGGCGCATTCGTGCCGATGTCGGCATACATGCCGAATACACATCCCGACCCGAGCATTGGCGCAAGGTTTCGGAGCTTGCCGAAAAGCATAATCTCGTGACGCAAATTCACCTTTCCGAAACAAAACGCGAAACCGATGAATGCATCGCACGCTATGGCAAAACCCCAACCGAAATTCTCAACGAAAACGGTGTTTTCAACACACGCACACTTGCGGCGCACGGAGTTTATTTGACGAATCGGGATATGAGCATTCTTGCTCGGCGCGGCGTCTCCGTTGCACACAATCCCGTATCAAACCTTAAGCTCGCAAGCGGTATTGCGAATGTCACCGCGATGCTCAAAAGCGGAGTCAACGTTTCCCTCGGCACGGACGGCTGCGCCTCAAACAATTCGCACGATTTGTTCGAAGAGTTGAAGCTCGCCGCACTGCTTGCAAAAGGCACAAGCCTTGACCCAACGGTCGTTCCCGCATATTCTGCGCTGAAACTCGCAACCGTGAACGGAGCGTATGCACAGGGAAGAGAGAACGAGATCGGGCGGCTGATTCCCGGATTTGATGCCGATATAATCATGGTTAACACCCATTCTCCCCGTCTGCGTCCCGTTTATGATCCATGCGGAACTGTCGTCTATTCCGCCTGCGGTTCTGACGTTTGCCTTACGATCGTTCAGGGAAAAATTCTGTATGAAAACGGACGGTGGTTCACTGTTGATGTTTCAAAAGCAATTGAGGATGCCGAACGTTTCGGTGTTCCTCAGGTTCTCGGCAAGTGAAGCGCAGTTAAATAAGCAACAAGGCTCAATGCCTGCAAGTCATTAATTTGACCGCCGACATTGAGCCCTTTATTATTTTCAAATCGTTTTCGGTTTTAAATCAAAACCCGCTCCGTAAATATCGCAAACACTTACAGCTCCATGCTGCCGGTCGTTCTGGGATACGGGGTTACGTCGCGGATATTGGAAATACCCGTGAGGTACATCAGGATGCGCTCGAAGCCGAGGCCGAAACCGGCGTGTTTAACTCCGCCGTATTTACGAAGGTCAAGATACCACTCGTAATAGCTCATGTCCATGCCGAGATCTTCAATTTTCTTCCTGAGAACATCATAACGTTCCTCGCGTTGGCTGCCGCCGATGATCTCTCCGACACCGGGAACAAGCAAATCCGCTGCCGCAACGGTTTTTCCGTCATCATTGAGGCGCATATAGAAGCTCTTGATTTCTGCGGGGTAGTCCGTGAGGAACACAGGACAATGGTAAACCTCTTCGCAGATATAGCGTTCGTGCTCGGTTTGCAGATCGCAGCCCCAGAAAACGGGATACTGGAACTGCTTGCCGGATGCCTGAAGCAGCTCAACAGCTTTTGTGTATGAGCAGCGAACAAAATCGGAATTCACAACATGGTTAAGCCTTTCAAGAAGGGTGCTGTCCATGAATCGATTGAAGAATTCCATTTCATCCGGGCAACGCTCAAGAACAGTTTTGATGATGTATTTAATCATCGCCTCTGCGGTATCCATGTAGCCGTTGAGATCGCAGAAAGCCATTTCGGGCTCTATCTGCCAGAACTCCGCGGCATGACGTGCGGTGTTGCTGTTTTCTGCACGGAATGTGGGTCCGAACGTGTAAATATCGCGGAACGCAAGTGCAAATGCCTCGCCGTGAAGCTGGCCGCTGACGGTAAGGTTGCAGGGTTTTCCGAAAAAGTCTTTTGAGAAATCCACCTTGCCGTCCTCGGTGCGGGGAGGATTATCCATATCAAGGGTCGTGACGCGGAACATCTCGCCCGCTCCCTCGCAGTCGCTGCCGGTGAAAATCGGGGTGTGTACGTAAACGAACCCGCGTTCATCGAAAAAGCGATGAATTGCCTGTGCAACAACGCTGCGAACACGGAAAACAGCCTGGAAAGTGTTCGTGCGGGGGCGCAGGTGCAGAATCGTGCGCAAATACTCCATTGAGTGACGCTTTTTCTGAAGCGGATAATCGTTGGGGCATTCGCCCTCGATGATAACCTCGTTGGCCTTGATTTCAAACGGCTGTTTTGCCTCCGGAGTGAGTTCAAGCACACCCTTTACCGTTATTGCAGTGCCGGTTGCAAAAAACTTTGAAACGGACTCGGGAATTTCGCCGTGCTCATAAACAACCTGAACGCTGCGGAAAGCCGAACCGTCGCCAAGCTCGATGAAGCCGACGTTCTTGCTCTCGCGTGCGGTTTTTATCCAGCCGGAAACCTCAATATCGCCCACATACTTTTCGGGGCATTTATGCAATTCGTACAACCTTATCATATTGCACCTCGTATACTGTAATTATCCAAGAATTCTATCATAATTCTTCCTTTTTTGCAAGATAAATGATTATATATTTTTATCCTCGTTCGCTGTGCAAACCGCCGCAGACACGGCTGCGGCATTGCTGTCGGTTCCGGCTGCGGCGTATAAGCTCATACTATTAAGGATTGGCCTTATTTGAAAATTCTATCCCATTGTGCGTTATAGATATCGATCTTGTCGCTGAGATCGCGATAAATAACGCTCTTCTTAACGGCCTCTTCGGGAACATTGTATGCAGTGTTGTTTGCCCACTCATCCCCGAGAATGTCGAGAACCTTTGTGTTTGCGGAAGAGTATCCAATGAATTCGATGTTCTTCGCCGCAACTTCGGGTTCAAGCAGGAAATCGATGAACTGTTCCGCCATTTCCTTTTTGCTGCTTGTTGCGGTTATAACAATGCTGTCGAAATAGATGTTGCTGCCTTCTTCCGGCACGAAAAATCCGAGATCCTCGTTTTCCTGCATGCACCATACTGCATCACCGGAATAAACAAGCGCAAGTGCGCCGCTGCCCTGAATCATGCTGTCCTTAACATCATCCGTGAGATACGCCTTAACAAGGGGTTTCTGCTCAATAAGAGCGTCGGCAGCCTGCTTTATTTCGTCCGCATTGTCGGTGTTGATATCGTAGCCGCAGTAAATAAGTGCTGCTGCCATTGCATCGCGAACGCTGTCGTACATGTATATTTCCTGAGAATACTTTTCATTCCAAAGAACATTCCAGTGTCCGAGGTCCGCTTCATCAACCATCGTTTTGTTATACAGAATGCCGAGAACTCCCCATGTGTACGGAACCGAATACTCATTCGTCGGGTCATATGCAAGGTTGCGGTATGCCTCACCGATGTTCTCGTAGTTTTTAAGGCTGCTGCAATCAATCTTTGCAAGGCGGCCTTCACCGATCATGCGCTCAATTGCATAATCGGACGGAATGCAAAGGTCATACGGACAATCGTCGGCCTGAAGCTGAATCATCATTTCCTCGTTGCTGGTGACGACTTTTTCTTTTATTGTTATCCCGGTGCGGCGTTTGAACTCATCCTTCAGAGAAGGCTCAAGATAGTCGCCCCAGTTGAGAAGGTTGAGAGTTTTGTCCGAGCTGCATCCGGTAAAAACCGGAACGACCAGCGCGAGCATTGCTGCCGCAAGAAGCAGTGAAACAAGTTTTTTCATTATTTTTCCTCCGTTTTTATGTTTTATGCTTTTCAGCAAAATAACCAATAGATTTAACCGGCTGCTGCCGTTGTCCGCAAAAGACGGGCTGTGCGGCGCCGGGATTCAGTTTTTCTGTGCAACTTTCCGCCGCTGCTGTTCGGCTTCCTTCTCCTGCCGAATGCTGCGCAGATTTACAATCAGAAGCAGCGTGCCGACAACCACGAACATCAATGCCGAAAGCGCGCAGAACTTTGTGTGAACGCCTCCCTTTGCCGTTTTTGAATAAATCAGCATTGCAAGGTTCGTGCTCGTTCCGCCGGTGAAAAGGCTTATTGCAAAATCATCTATGCTGAGCGTGAACGCAAGCAGAAGACCGGAAACGATTCCGGGCATGATATCGGGAATAACGACCTTTGCAAGAGCTTTTACCGGGCTGCATCCCAAATCCATCGCCGCTTCATACAGCGAGTCGCTGCTTTGGCGCAGTTTCGGCAGAACAGAAAAGATTACGTACGGTATATTAAACGTTATGTGTGCAATCACCATTCGAGTTATGCCCACGTTTTGTTTTATGCCAATAAATGCAAACAGAAGCATCATTGAAATACCGGTCACAAGGTCCGGATTGACCATCGGGAGCTGAGTTATCGACTCAACAACGGCACGGGGACGCTTTTTCATGGAATGCAGACCAATTGCTGTTGCCGTGCCGATAACGGTTGCAAGAATGCTTGAAATCACTGCAACGAGCAGCGTTGTCAGCAATGCATCCATAACATCGCCGTCGGAGAAAAGCGCAGTGTATGCACCGAATGAGAATCCGTTCCATATTGCAGCCGAACGCGAATCGGTGAACGACATAACGAGCATTACCGCAATGGGAAGATACATAAACAGCACGACAATGCCGAGGTACGCTCCCTTTAAGAATTTGCCGAACTTTTTCACCAGAGGGTTCCTCCTTCCCTGCCTTCGTCTCTGTCCGCTCTGCGCATTATGACCATTGAAATTATAACAAGAATAATCAGCACGAGCGACAATGTTGAACCGACACCGAACGATTTGTTAATGAGGAATTTTTCCTCGATCAGCTGACCGAACAACACGATTTTTTTGCCGCCGAGCATTGTTGAAACAGCAAAAGTCGACATTGCGGGAACAAACACCATGGTTATTCCGGAAATGATTCCCGGAACGGACTGCGGGAGCACAACTCGGAGGAATGTGTTTAGTCCGTTCGCACCGAGATCATGCGCCGCTTCGATATGGGATCTGTCGATTTTTATGAGCGTTGTATAAATCGGCAGAATCATAAAGGGCAAAAAGTCATATATTGTTGCAATCAGAACCGCGCCGGGCGTGTAGATGAGCTGAACGTCCGTCGCGCCGAACCAAGAGAGCACCGTTGCAACGATTCCGTCATCATAAAGAATTATCTTCCACGCAAGAGTTCTGAGCAGCATGTTCATCCACATCGGCATTATGAACAGTATCGAAAGCAATGCCGCCGTACGTTTTTTCATGTTCGAAAGAATATACGCAACCGGATATCCCGCAAGAAGGCACACGGCGGTTGTTGCCAATGCGATCCAGATGGAGTTCCACAGCGCGGGAAGATAGGTCGTGCTTGAAAAAACCTGTTTGACGTATTCGGTTGTGAATGTGCCGTTGTCGAAGAACGCATAGTATGCAACAAAAAGCATCGGAGCAACTATGAACAGCGGCATCCATACGAAAATATACGGGTAAGCAAGACGGGTTCTTTTCATCGATTTGCTTTTTGCCTCCTTTTTATTTGCTGCATATTTCCGTTCATAAGTTCTGCTGAGGTTCTTCCGCCGCAGCTTCCGTCGGTTGTTTGCGCTCCGGGTTCATAATGTGAATAGCATCCGGAAGAACTTCGATTCCGACGGTTTCGCCGACGGGCACGAAATCCGTTGAATGAACTTTGAATATGCGCCCGTCGCAATCCACGGTGAATTCATAGTGAACGCCCATGAAAAGAACACTCGTTACAACGCCGTGCAGCGGAGTTTTGCCTATCGGCACAAAATCAACATCCTCGGGGCGGATAACAACATCAACGGGTTGTTCCGTGCCGAACCCCGCATCCACGCATTCGTAATCAATTCCGTGAATATTCACAAGGTAGTCACGCCGCATGGTTGCTTCAAAAATATTGCTCTCACCGATGAACCTTGCGACAAAGCGGTTTTTGGGCTCGTTATAAACATCTGTCGGGCAGCCGATCTGCTGAATGATGCCGTGATTCATAACGGCAATGGTGTCACTCATGGTGAGGGCTTCCTCCTGGTCGTGAGTAACAAAGATAAACGTTATGCCAAGCTTTTTCTGCATACGCTTAAGCTCTATCTGCATCTCCTTGCGGAGTTTGAGATCGAGTGCGCCGAGGGGCTCATCCAGCAGAAGCACCTCCGGTTCGTTCACAAGCGCACGCGCAATGGCAACGCGCTGCTGCTGTCCGCCGGAAAGCTGGTCAATATAACGTTTTTCATATCCCGCAAGGTTAACAAGTTCAAGCATTTCCGTGACGCGGCGTTTGATTTCATCCTTCGGCAGCTTGCGTATTTTCAGGCCGAAAGCAACGTTTTCAAATACGTTAAGATGAGAAAACAGCGCATATTTCTGGAATACGGTGTTGACTCTGCGTTTATACGGCGGAACATTTGTCAGCTCCTTTCCGTCCATCATTATTTTGCCCGATGACGGCATAATGAAACCCGCAATAAGGCGGAGCAAGGTCGTTTTGCCGCAGCCGGAAGGGCCGAGAAGGGTTAAAAACTCACCGTCGCGGATGTAAAGATTAATGTTGTTAAGCGCAACATCACCGTCATAATCCTTTGAAACATTGACAAGCTCTATCAGGCGTTTGTTTTCCATATTTATACCCCGCTTCCGCAGCTGCGAAAGCACCCTTTCTCCGATTTCGGCATGTTCCTTCGGTCTGCGCACACCGTGCCGTCGGCATACGCGGGAATCTTTCGTTTTTTACCTGAGCTGCCGCGTATTCTGCGGACACAGCCCAACTGTATTCAAGAGGATCATGTCATTGCCGCAAAAGCGGTTACGGACATAAACCTTAAGTCATCCTGCATCTTTATCAGAAGGACGGCGGGGTCACGACCCACAACACGCGCGCTTCGCGCTTTGAGAGATTGGCAATATAGTGATTCTCCGTCGGTTTAAAGCAGAAGCTGTCCCCTTTGTGAAGTTTAAGCTTTCTGCTGCCGATAACAAGAATTACACTGCCGGAAAGCACATATCCGAATTCCTCACCCTCGTGGGGTTCATCTTCAAAAGTTCTGCCTCCTTCGCCGAGCGTCACAAGAATGGGTTCCAAATCATTTTTCTGAGCGTTCGGAACAAGCCAGCAGACCTTTGAGCCAAGGTCGGAATCTTCGCTTTCGAACATGTCGTCCGGGGTGAAGACAACTTTTTCATCCGCATCCCCGGTTGTGAAAAAATCGGCAATATCGGTGCCCAAAGCTTCAAGGATGTCGATAAGAGTTGCAATGGACGGCGAGGTCAGATTGCGTTCAAGCTGCGAAATAAAGCCTTTTGAAAGCTCGGTTCTTGCCGCAAGTTCCTCCTGCGTCAGTCCGAGTTTCAGCCGAGTTCGCTTGATTTTATCGCCGATGTCGATCACCGTATCGCTCTCCTTTCCGAGCAGCAGTCCGCGCTTTTCAGGTGTTTTGAATCACTAAACTCCGTGTTTAGTTCCGCACCCTCTGCGCCGAACATGAAAGCTAAACCTTGAGTTAAGCATTGCTAAACTCAAGGCATATTAAAACACTTTTCCGCCCCATTGTCAACAGTTCCGCAACAATATACATTTTTTGACTTGTTTTGACGCTTTTCGTCGTTTCGGGCCATCCTTTTTGTTCTGTCTCCCGTTCCGAATCATGTTTTGCGGAAATGCAATATAAATGATTAATATATCTGTTGACATTCAATATACGCAATGCTAAAATCGACATGTGTCCGATGCTCTGTCGGGCAGAAAGAAATATACGGAGGACAGTTTCAGAATGAAAAAACTTATCTCGCTTCTCATCGCCGTGCTTATGGTATTCGGGCTTTTGCCCGTACTGTCGGCCCCGGCGACACATGCTTCCGCCGACTCATCCGACGGATACGGCGATTCCAAATCCGCCTCGCATCCGGCTGATACACTTCGCGGATTCAGCTATTTTTATCACGACTCAAAATTCATGGGCGGGCCTTACGGCTGGGTCTCAATGGCGTCCGGCAATCCGGAAGGCGCAAGCTTCATATCCGACTTTACGGAAAGCGGTTACGTTGCCGGTGAATTTTACAACGGCTACGTTTACGGCTATCGCTATGCGGAGGAAAGCAATTACCACTTCTGCAAAGTGAACGCGTTCACTTTTGAAGAAACCATTCTCGGCACATCCGAAGCCGTTGCCGCCGATATGGCATACGACTATTCAACCGACACAATGTATGCTGTCAGCGGCGATCTTCTCTGCACGGTAAATCTTTCGGACGGTTCGCTTACCGAGGTCGGTTTCGTCGGCCCCGATGCAATGCTTGCTCTCGCCTGCTCCACCGACGGACAGCTTTACGGTATCGGTGACGACTGCAATCTTTATGCAATCGAAAAAACCGAGGGCATGGGCGAAGTATGCGGCTTTACGGGTGTCATTGCGGACGGACTTCAATCCATGGCATGGGATCACAATACCGACACGCTCTATTGGGCAAGCTGTGCAACCACTCCCCACCTTTTTACCTATTATACAACCATGGGCAATCTCTGTGAGCTGAATACCATCGACGGAACCGCAACCGTTATCGGCAACATTTACGGCAGCAAGATGCAGGTCACCTGCCTGTACTCCGTTCCCGATTTCTACGATGCGCCCGAATTCCCGCTCACGGATATGCACCTTAGCCTTGACACTTCATACATGGTACCCGGACAGACCGCACAGCTTTCCGCATATATGGAACCCGCAAATGCAGAGCGCGGAGTCACATGGGCAACGTCAAACTCCAACATAGTCCGCGTTGACAATTGCGGCAAAATGACCGCAGTTGCAACCGGAACGGCACTTGTAACAGCCCAAAGCATCGACGGCAGCAAGATAAAAACCTGCACGGTGAACGTTGTTTCGAGCACGGACGGACTGACCCTTGATGATGCAGTCAACGGAACGGGTTCGAACTATACTTATAACAATGCAGCAAATTACCCCTTTGAAACAGAGATTTGCGACGGCAGACTCTGCGCTGCTTCAACGATGACCGTTCAGGGTGAAGCACTGCTTCAAGTTGACCTCGGCACTCTTACCGCAGGCAGCGTTGTGCGTTTTGATTGGAAGACGGACACACGTTATATGTTCCACGGCTGGATTCTTTGGTTCAATAACGACTACGTTGCAAACCTCACAGGTTCAACCGGCTGGCTCACATACGAATATGTCATTCCCGTAACGGGGCAATATGTCATCACATGGAATCTTCACAAGGATAACTCCCCCGTTGACGGCTCAAACAAGAGCTGGGTCGATAACCTTATTGTTGAAAGCCAAAGCACTTCACCGGTGGAAGGTGTCAACGTTACCCCCGAAACTGCCGAGATGTACACCGGCGGACAGCTTGCGCTGAATGCAGAGGTTTACCCCTCAAATGTTGCCGATGCAAGCGTTTCCTGGAGCAGCAGCAATGAATCGGTTGCAACCGTCAATTCGAACGGCGTTGTTACCGCCGTTGCACCCGGCACCGCCGATATCATTGCAGCAACGACCGAAGGCGGCTTTACCGACAGCTGTTCCCTTACGGTCGTTGATTCCGCCGTTATTGATGCGCCAATCAGCGATGCACTTAACGTTTCGGGCGGTTCACTCGTTTTCTCGAACGATACCGCTCATCCATGGGCGGTTGACAGCGAAACCTTTGCGGGCAGAACAGCTGCAAAATCAACTATCAACGGCATGGCGGGAACTTCAACAGGCATCAGGCTCAATGCCGGAACACTTCATGCAGGCGACAGGCTCAGTTTTGACTGGCTGGCAAGCAGCGAGGGCGGCACTTGGGACTATGCGGCATTCATTGTCAACGGAAATGTTGAAGCAACGACGGGCGGCACCGACAACGATTGGGCGAACTTCATCTATACGGTGCCCGCAGACGGTGAATACATCTTTGAATGGACATATCAAAAGGACGGATCACGCGATCAGGGCGATGACTGCGTTTATGTTGACGAGGTGTGCATTCTTCCGGCTGTCGGCGTTTTGGGCGATGTTGACGGAGACGGAACCGTTACAATATCCGATGCTCTCATGATAATGCGCAATGCCATGCAGCTGCTTGAGTTCACTCCCGCACAGGCCGCAGCTGCGGACATGGACTGCGACGGACTTATCACCGTTGAAGATGCACTCACCGCACTCCGCGCGGCCATTACCGTGCGTTAAAGAGTGCTTCCTCTCGCACTATACGGAGCAGCAGAGTTCGAAAAATTCCGTTAAACTGTATACCCGCGAAAAAATGCCGAAAATTTGAGCCTTTTTCGCAATGAGCAAATTGTTCGGAATGTTCCCGGGCAAAAGAAGCGGATGCACCAAAACGATGCACCCGCTTTTTTATGTATGTGTTTAATCAATTGTGCGGCTTTTTGTGTTCAGTGCCCAATGCTGCGTTTAAGCTTCATAATCATTATCCTGAGCAGCTTTCCGGGAAGGATCTGCCACAGAAGCGCACCTGCGGCAATCGCAAACAGCGTGAAAAATCTTATCTTGCCGTGGTCGCAATAAAGCAGTGCACCCGCCGTAATGCCGATTGCAATTGCACCGAAAAGCGTATCCGCCGCCGCTGTCGCAAATCGATTTCCCCTTATCCTTACCAATCTGAATAAATCATAAATGATGCCTGCTGCCAATCCGCACCAAAGACAGCACAAAAAAACAGGTATCTGGTTCAGGGTGTTCTGCATCCTGCACGTTTTACCTCCTTTCGCTTTCAGCCGTTTCGACATAAACTGCCCGCGGCTGTCGCGGGTTTATCTGAACATTCTTGAAAAAAACGAACCGCGCTGAACGGGAACATCATCATATTCAAAGGCAATAATTTGTCCTTCTATGATAACCTGTCCTTCATCAAGGTTCAGCTTCGTAATATGGAGTTCGGTTCCTTCCACTGTAAGTCCTCCGCCCTCCGTCATAAGCACAACCATGCTTTCGTTGAAACTGCCGACATCCTTAACCCCTGTGATGCTTGCAAGCTCCCTGTTCTCAATATGCACGGAATGCGTGCGCAGCCTGAGCGTGCTCCCTTCGATACACGGTCTGTCATTCATTTTGTTTCTCCTCTCTCTTCTATATGTTTTTTACTGCCGAAACTGCGGCTTATCTGCCGACAGGCTTCGGAACAACACCGACAACTCAAGCTTTCCTTTTCGGAATACACTGAACTGTTCATTGTTTTCTCGGGAAATCCGTAACCGGTCTCCCCCCTGTGTCCTTTACACTGTATGCATGCCTGCACGGCATTATGCTGACGCCGATGACTCGGCGGAAGTCTTTTCGGTATTAAGTAAACGTGTAGTTTTATAGCAAATAATCGATGTTTTATGTCAGTTTTCAATTCCGGTTATATCATTTGCGATGCGCGCATAGGTGTTATAAAGAGCATTTATGCTGCAATTTTATCAGTCTGTCCGCACTGTGACGGCGTTAGTTTTTCTTTGCCGTTGCATGTTTAAAAATATATTTTCGCTTTTTGAGTTTTTTTGCGGGGAAAAAAGCAAAAACTTGTATCAAACGGCAAGATAACCCGCTCGGAACGGAAAAATTGCTCTTGACGAAAATGCATTTCGGGAGTATGATATGAATGCGAGATATTGGTATGCTGAATTGAAAACAGATTGAATTCTTAGCTCCGTTTTTCACGTTCGTCAGAGCTATTGGAATATGTCATACCATTGATATAAAAAGACTAAACTTTGTGTGAGGTAATACTATGACCAGAGAGCAGCTGCTCGAAAAAAGCTTGGAAAGCTTGCGCGAAATTGCAAAGGCTCAGGGCGTTAAATCTATTACTAAATATCGAAAAGCAGAACTTGTTGAGATTATTATGAACGGCGGCATTGTCGCCAGAAACCAGCCGATTTTCGGTGCTTACAGTCAACTCAGTCAAATGCCTGATCCCATTGCCGCCGCAAGAGCGAAGCAAGCTGCCAAAGCTGCAAAGGATGCAGGAACTCCCCCCGTTGTTTCCGAAACCTCGCAGCCCGCTGCCGGCACACAGCCCGCTGCCGCACCCTCGGAACCGCAGCCCGCTGCCGCCGCTTCAAAAACAGTGTCGGAACAAATACCCGCTCCGACCTTTGAAATGCTCAAGCCTTCCGCGGCTCCGCAGTTCCAGCCTGCCGCGCCGAAGCCCGCTCAGGGAACTGTTTCCGCACCGGCTCAAATGGCCGCTTCAATCCCGATGCAGTCTCACTCCGCGCCCGCACAGGAAAACCCGCGTTCGGGCTTTACACTCGGATACAACAGCTCACGTCAGCAGAGTTACGGCAGTCAGCCTTATTCAAAAGGCTATGATCGCAGTGCTTATTCCTCTGCGCGTGACAGCCGCAGTTACAGCCGCAGCGGGCAAAACTACCCCGCAGGCAATAATTCAGGCAGCTATCGTCAGCCCAGAAACGAGCAGTATTCCTCCAACGATTCAAGCTATCGTCAGCAGCGCGGAAATGATTCTTTCCGCCAGCAGCCGCAGGATCCTTATCAGCAGCAAACCCTTTTCCCGCAGCAGGATTTTTATGCTCAGCAGGGTTATACTGCCCAACCCCAGAGCGGTTTCCAGCCCGCTTATCCGCAGCAGGACAGTGCCTATCGTCAGCCTGCGGCAGGGTATACCAATCCCGTCATGCCCGGTGCGAATTATCCTGCAAGGCAGGAGGGTTACTACAACGCCGAATACGGAACGAGCAACCCTGCCGTTCCCGAAATGATCGAAGCCGGTGAATGCGATGATGCCGAGGGCATCCTTGAAATTATGTCCGATGGATACGGCTTTCTCAGGCGCGACAACTACCTTCCCGGAACGAACGATGTTTATGTTTCAAACTCCCAAATCCGCCGTTTCCGCCTCCGCACCGGCGATCTTGTAACGGGCAAAACGCGCCAGACAAGAGAGAACAATCGCTATGTTGCTCTTATGTACATCACGGCGATCAACGGCATAAGTCCCGAAGAAGCCGCGCTGCGCAAGCCTTTTGAGGATCTCGTCCCTATCTTCCCGAACGAGCGCTTCACCCTTGAAACACCCGGAAACAGCCAAAAGGCGCTTGCAATTCGGCTTATAGACCTGATCTCCCCCATCGGCAAAGGTCAGAGAGGCCTTATTGTTTCTCAACCCAAGGCAGGAAAAACCACCCTGCTTAAGTCCATTGCAAACGGTATTGCTCAAAACTATCCCGATGTTCATCTTATTGTTCTCTTAATCGATGAACGTCCCGAGGAAGTTACCGATATGCAGCGCTCAATTAAGGGCGAAGTTGTTTATTCAACTTTTGACGAACTTCCCGAGCATCACACCCGCGTTGCCGAAATGGTTATGGAACGTTCCATGCGTCTTGTTGAAATGGGCAAGGATGTTGTCGTTCTTATGGACTCCATCACAAGGCTTGCCCGTGCCTATAACCTGACCATCAATTCCACCGGCAAAACCCTGTCCGGCGGAATGGATCCCGGTGCGCTGCATAAACCCAAGCGTTTCTTCGGTGCTGCACGCAACATTGAAGACGGCGGAAGTCTCACGGTTATTGCAACCGCACTTGTTGAAACCGGTTCCCGCATGGACGATATGGTCTATGAAGAGTTTAAAGGCACAGGAAACATGGAGATTCATCTGGATCGCAAGCTTTCCGAAAAGCGCATCTTCCCTGCCGTTGACATATATAAGTCCGGCACAAGACGCGAGGAGCTGCTTCTCACGGATGATGAGCTTGACTGCGTCACCCGTATGCGCAGGATGCTCTCCGGCGGAAATACAGCAGAAGTTACGGAACAGGTTATCAACATGCTTGAAAAAGCACCGACCAATGCCGAATTCTGCACGCTCTTCAAAAACTACATTGCGATGTATGAAAAGGATGGCTACATGTCCGCGGGAAGAACGCCGCTCAGACGGTGAACAATCACGGTGAGCAATCATTGAATTAACATAGCATTATGCACAAGCCCTCGCCGCGGCATTCGGCGAGGGCTTGATTGAAACAAAAAAACAGTACGAATAAAGCCTTCTGCCGATTGGCAAAAGGCTTTTGGCTCCCCCTGTTGGACTCGAACCAACGACACTGCGGTTAACAGCCGCATGCTCTACCGACTGAGCTAAGGAGGAATATTGAATTTGAACATCAGTTCCTTCGAACAAGATGCATTATACACCCATTGGACGTATTATGCAATACCCTTTTGCAAATATAACATCGTGCTCATTGTTGCACGGGCTCAATATAATATTTGTATTTGTTTGGAGCATAGTTCTGTGTTTATGCATCAACCGCCGCCTGTATTCCCGTTTGAATTTCCGGCAATCTCCATGAAGGTCATCATCGCTTCCCAAACCGCTGCTGTCAAAGCAGCGAAACAGGCACAGGCATTGCAAACAGCAATTGCAGTCAATGCCTGCTCTTTGCCGGAAAAGAGCAGGTTTGCAAACGGGAGCAAGAACAGCAAGCAGCCGGTAATCCTGTTTGCGATGGTGTGCCTCATAATAAACCATCTCAGCGCGACAAATCCCGCAGCAACGCTGCAAGCACGAATTGTGATAACAGCCGCAATCACCCAAATAACCCAATTGTCGAATTGCAGCTTCGGCAGAACATTAGCTGCGTATGATGCCGCAAAGCATAAATCCGATATGCTGTCAAGTATCGCACCCATTTCACTCTCTGTATGCAATTTGCATGTCATCGATCATATCGTACAATCCGCAGTATGCATACACAATACAGAGCTGCACTGTTCTGTACTTAATCGGAAGCAATGCAGCCTATACAGCAATCCGCGTCAAAGTGACAATATTTGCCGCATTGTCATGCAGCACCTTATTTCTGCACTTCATACCCCGCTCCGTCCACGGATTAAAATGAAATAAAAAAACAGCATTTCAACATGAAATGCTGTTTTGTGGCTCCCCCTGTTGGACTCGAACCAACGACACTGCGGTTAACAGCCGCATGCTCTACCGACTGAGCTAAGGAGGAATACTATTTTCTCAACAGTTGCTATTATACCTCCAACCGAATTAAAATGCAAGGGCTTTTGACAATATATTTATTTTCCGCGCACTTTGATTATTTGCTCAAAGGAATACTCCGCATACTCATAGATAATCAAATCCAGCTCCTTTCGCACATTGTCGGGCAGTTTAACTCTTCCCATTTGCGGCAGCGGCAGCAGAATCATGCGGCGCAGCGCTTCAGCCGAAAGCGCGCTGATCACGCGGCAGCCGACACCGCAATAATCGCAAAGGGTTCCTCCCTGCACTTTTGAAAATGCCACCTCCTTCTGCTTTCGCAAATCCTTCCCGCAGCGTACGCAATGCGTCAGGACGGGTTTATAGCCGGCAAGGCAGAGCATTTTGGCCGTGGAACAGAGTTCAATGTCTATCGGATTGTTGTCTCCGTATGCAAGAAAGCTCAGTGCATGGTAGCACAAAGGAAAAAGTTCCGCGCCGCCATGGTTATACGCAATAATTTCCGCAAAACGAAGAATCTGGTTTGCTGAAACAAGCCTTTCGTAGTCCTCCCTTATCGGATAAAACGATTCCTTAATTGCTGTTGACGAAGCGTACAATATTCCGCCGCGTTCATACACAACAAACTCACCGTAGCAGCACTGCTCTGAAACTGCGTCAGTTGAAACGGAGCTTTTTTTTCGGCAGTTGCGCACGGTAACAGCGACAGCACCGCGTTCCTGCGTGAGGACGGTCAGTATACGGTCGTTGTCGCGATAATTCGCATATCTCAGTACTATTCCGTTCAGTGTTTCAAATGCCATGTTGAATTCATACCGCCGTATCGCGCTGCTCCGCACACCTTACCGACACCGGTAAGCACGTTTGAAAGCCCATGTGTTTTTTTTCGTTTTTCGGGAACACTAAGCTCACTTCGATAAGGCAGCTCGAAGTATTCCCGAATCTGTTACCGCAACGAAAAGGAGGACATGATGAACCATTCAGTCACAGAAAGCGGCACCGCGGACAATCAGGAACCGCTCTTTTCCGAAACATTTCGCAAAAAAAGCGACAGCGAAAAAGCACAAAAATCTCTTTGGGCCGATTTTGCCGCAACGGGAAATGTTGAAGCTTATCTCAGGTACCGCCGTGCCTTCGGGCAGCGCAAGGATGAATAATCGGCGATTATTGCAAAATCGGCACCGCTCTTCCGCCAAATGTCGTCCGTCGCTTAAAAATCGGGAGTAAAGCCGAATTCTTTCAACGCGGAAGCACTGTTGCGCCAGTCGGGACGAACCTTTACCCAAAGCTGAAGGTTCACCTTTGTTCCGAAAAGCCATTCTATATCACGCCGCGCTTCCGAACCGATGCGTTTGAGCATTCTCCCGCCGTGTCCGATTATGATGCCTTTGTGTGTTTCGCGCTCGCAATAAATGGTTGCAAAAACATCGTGTATCCCGTCTTCACGGAGCTTGATTTTGTCAATGCCTATGCCTATGCCGTGCGGTATCTCATCCCGCAGCAGTTTCAATGCGTTTTCACGTATCATTTCACCGCAGATCGCCCACATAGGCTGATCCGTCACCATATCGTCAGGATAATACTGCGGACCTTCGGTCAGGTACTTGCAAAGAATCGCTTCAAGTTTATCCACATTTCGGCCCGTCTCCGCACTTATTGCAACAATATCCTTTATGTAAGGTTCTTTTTCAAGCCGTTCGCGAATCTCGTCGATATCTCCGAGACTCACAAGGTCGCTTTTGTTAATTGCGGCAACCACAGCTGTTTTTCCGCATCGTTCGCCGAGCCGGGACAGCAGCAATTCATCCTTTTCGCGTATACCGACGGAAGCGTCAAGCATTAAAAGTATCGCTTCAACCTCGTTCACGGCATCAAATGCGACTTTCAGCATGTATTCGCCCAAACGATTTTTCGGCGCCGTCACTCCGGGAGTGTCAAGAAAAATTATCTGGTAATCCTTTCTTGACACAATGCCCGTTATCCTGTTACGCGTTGTTTGCGCTCTGTCGGAAACAATGCTGATTTTTTGCCCGACCATGCGGTTCATCAATGTTGATTTTCCGACATTCGGAGAACCGATTATCGTTACGAATCCGGATCTGTATGCTGGTTTATTCTGTGTTTGTGTCATTGCTTACTCCATATTTTTTTTGAGAACGCAAAGGGCAGAAGTTCGCCGAGGGAAAGAATTCTGTATTTGCCTTCCCTGTTTATGCAAATAACAGGCATTTCCGCATCACAGAACTCCGCAAGCACCTGCCTGCATACCCCGCACGGAGCCGTAAAATTTTCGCTGTCCGAAGCAACGGCAATTGCTGAAAACTGACGTTCCCCCTCGTAAACCGCTTTAAATATCGCCGTCCGTTCCGCACAGTTTGTGGGCGAATAAGCGGCATTTTCTATATTGCAGCCGCAATACAGCGTTCCGTTTTTTGACATCAGGCAAGCCCCGACGCGAAAATGCGAATAAGGCACATATGCGCGTTCGCGCGCCCTAAGTGCAAGTTCAACGAGCTGATCAATCTTTTGTTCCGTCAGTTCAAAACCATTCATATTTACTCCGTGCATCCATCAATTTGTTTTGCAATTGCGGACATTATTCTCCGCTGATGTTCAAGCATAACCGTTTCATCCTCCGGCCGCATATGATCGAAGCCCAAAAGATGCAGCACTCCGTGAACGGTAAGGAACATCAGTTCGCGCTCCGTCGAATGCCCGAGGGCTGCGCCCTGTTCCGCAGCGCGCGGAACCGAAATCATAATATCGCCCAGGAAATCATCCGGAATGCTGAGTATTTCATCACCTTCATCCGCAGGGAAACTCAAAACATCCGTCGCCCTGTCAACATCGCGATATTCACGGTTGTAAGCATGAATCGTTTCATCGTCTGTCAAAACGATCGAAACGCCGCGCCCGGCCGCACCCTCAATCGCAAGAGCGGAAAGCGCGGCCCTCTGCACCGCATCGGTTTCCGACTGTGCCGCATCAAAATTCATTGTTTCAATGCTCACCGCAGAGGATTTAATGTTCCGTTCGGTTCGGTCTTCACCGTTCTTTTTTATTGTGTCTTCATACTTACTGTTCACTTGTTTTTTCCTCTAAAGGCGGATATTCCACCCTTTCATGATACTGAGCCGAAAGAGTTTTTAAAAAGCTCTGCTCAATTTTTTTGATATCTTTTGCCGTAAGCGGTGATTCGCTGAGCTGCCCGTCCTCACGCAGCCATAGGCCGTTTATCACTTCGTGAACTTTATCCGCAATCATCTCATGAGTCGGATTTTTCATCGAGCGCACAGCCGCCTCGCAGCAATCGGCAAGCATTATTATCGCGCTTTCCTTGGTCGAAGGTTTGTTTGCTTTGTAGCGGTAAACAGCGGCATCAACCTCCTCGGGCGAACCCGCATCATTCACGGCCTTGTTATAGAAAAAGCGTACAAGTGAATCACCATGATGCTGCGCAACAATTTCAATCACGTCGGACGGGAATTTATGCTTTTTGAGCAAGGTCACTCCGTCACTTTGGTGAGAAATTATCCGGCGTGCACTCTCCTCCGGCGGAAGTTCATCGTGAATGTTATAGTCACGCTGATTTTCTATAAAATGTGCGGGGCTTGTGAGTTTGCCGACATCATGGTAATACGCTGCAACCTTGCATAAAAGTGAGTTCGCATCCACCTCATCCGCCGCCGATTCCGCAAGTGCCGCAACAAGAATGGAATGATGATATGTCCCCGGTGCTTCAAACATCAGCCGCTTTAATAACGGGTTGTTATTGTTCAAAAGGTCATTGAGTCTCGTTTCGGTTGTTACATCAAAAATGCTTTCGCACACAGGCATCAGCCCGACTGCAAGCACGCCGCACAACGCAGAGCTTGCAAGCAGGCCGCAGGCGTCAAGAAGCACATCGGTAATACGGACACCGAAGAAGGCTTGTACACAGATAAGGATAATACCTGAAACAATCCCGCCGATGACGCCGGAAATAATCGGCGAAGTTCTTCCTTTGTTGATTTTCAGTGCAATCACCGCAGCAAAACCGCCGGCGGAAACAGCAGCAAGCATTGACAACGGCTTATATGCAAGAGCAGCATCGGGCAAACAGGCAAACAGAGCTGCATATACTGCCAGCATGGCTGTGCATGCGTATGCACAATGTCTTCCGACAAGCAATGCGGCAAGAATAATCCCGAGGAATGCCGCTGTAAAAGCATATCCGACGCAGGTCGTAAACGCACTCAGCACCGTTGAAACAAGAAGAAGAATTGCTGTTATCAACAGCTGCTTAAGATTTTTCGTTATACGGTTTCTTTCCGCAAACAAAAGCAAGCCGAATCCCGCCGTTGTTGCAAGTGAAGCAACTCCGCAAATCAATGCGCACATCACATACCCGCCGTGGGGAATTCCCGCTTTTGCGCCCGCATCCGCAAGACGCAGATAAAAGGCGAAATACTCTGCAATTGCCGTGCAAGCAAGCACGATAAACGCGCTTCGCGGGGTGACGGCCCTTTTTGTTCCGCCCGCCCCGCCGGCATCTCTGCTGCGTTTTTTGGCTCGTCTCTGCATTTTATCCTCCTGTTGCTTTTATCTGATTATAAAAATCGGAGAAAATCCCGACCGTTCTCTTCCGCCGTGCATTACCTTGAAGCAAAGTTTTCGCAAAGCTTTTCAGCGTTTTGCCGGTCTGAAACCGTCCTCCCGTTCGCTTCGCGAACCGGAGCGGCTGTGCTCTCCGTCATTGACTTGTTCTCCGTCACGGACGGCAGCAGCGCGCTCCGCCGCACGTTCTGCGGCACGTTCCGCCGCTTTTTCATATGCGCGAACAATGCGCTGAACCATTTCATGACGAACAACATCCCGCGCAGTGAGATAAACGATGCTCAAACCTTCAACTTCATTCAAAACGCGAAGCGCATGAATAAGTCCGCTTGTTTTTTCCCGCGGGAGATCTATCTGAGTAATGTCACCCGTCACAACGACACGCGAACCCTCGCCAAAGCGCGTAAGGAACATTTTCATCTGTTCAACGGTGCAGTTCTGTGCTTCATCCAAAATAATATACGCATCATTCAGCGTACGTCCGCGCATGTATGCAAGCGGGGCAACCTCGATCACCCCGCGCTCAGATAAAATGCGGAAGTTTTCCGAACCGAGAAAATCATAAAGCGCATCGTAGAGCGGTCGCAGGTAAGGGTCAACTTTGTTTTGCAGATCTCCCGGCAGGAATCCGAGCTTCTCCCCCGCTTCCACCGCAGGCCTTGTGAGGATGATTCGGCTGACTTCCTTGTTTTTGTATGCAAGCACGGCCATTGCAACCGCAAGATATGTTTTGCCCGTGCCCGCAGGACCCACTCCGAAAACGACTGTGTTGTGTTTCAGTGCGTTTATGTAACGCTTCTGCCCCAGTGTTTTGCACTTTATCTGCTTGCCCTTGCTTGTGAATGCAATGACATCATCCGCAAGCTCAAGAATCAACTCCGAATTGCCTTCCCGCGCAAGGTCAATTGCATATCGTATGCGCCCTCTGTCAATACTCTCACCGCGTTTAATCAGCGAAAGCAGTTTTTCAACTACATTGCGCGCAATATCCACTGCACTCTGCTTTCCGCTGATATTGATCTTTTCGGAATCGGCAGCGATGTTCGTGCCGGTTTCGGCTTCGATTATTTTGAGATTTTCGTCAAAGACGCCGAACAGTTTTATTATCTCGTCCATGGACTCAATCTCCGTAAATTCGGTCACGGTCGGTTCATCAACAACTGCCTTGCCGTTGAGCATATTGCCTGCATCGGCAGTGCTTTCCGTATCCGTCAATTCGTTTATTTCGTATCTTTTCTCAGTCGGCATATGTTCTTTTCCCTTATTTTGCATATCCTGTTTTTTATGATTACAACCTCGGTCGGACTTTTTGCTTGAAAGCCGCGGAATAAACACACTTTCGCATCGGTTGTATCGTTTAAAGCAATTTCAAACTTTCCGCTTCGCGCCTTGTTGATTTTTTAATCAGTAATACTGAATGTATCCGATGTTTTCAATCGTTTGAACATTCAAAACGGCAATAAGCGTTCCGTCCGCCTGCTGTATGAAATCGGTTGATTTTGCAATTATTCTTGCATCCTTCGGAATCGATGATTTCATTTCGGCGTCAAGCTTCGCGTTCGCTGCTGCTGTCATCTCATCGTATGTAAGATTTTTTTCCGCAACAACAAGCTCATGCGCCCTGCCTTTGTAAACACGGACAGGCAGAAGCCCTGCATCCAATGTTTCGCAGGATTCAAGCGTAATTTCAAATTCATCATAGAGCACGCGGGATTCCCGAGTAATTTTCTTTCCTTTAAATAGGGTCGGAAAACTTATTTGCGTGTATTCGCAGCTGTTCCCGCTTTGGCAAAGTTTGGGAGCTGTTTTTCCGATTTCAACAGAAAACCGATAAGCAACCTGACCCGTTATTGTTCCGCGGGAATGCACAAGCACGCGCTCCGACGAACCTTCCGGGGTTATATCCCCATCAATCAAAAGCTGTCCCTGCCGAACAGCTGCGCCCTTCCTGACGGCAGCATTGCCTTTGTTTGCAACTATGCTGAGGATTACGCAGTCCTTGTCCGCATATATGCCGCAAGGTTCCGTGTTTTCTTCCGTCGAGGCAGCGGAATTGTATTCACTGACGTTGATTTTCAGCACAACGCCGCAAATACCCGCATCCGCAAAGCTCAACGTCGGCAGCGCATTCAGAAGCGAATCGGCAACGCGCTCAGCATTCAACTTGGCTGACGGCATTCCTATGCGTACTCCGCAATCCGCAACCACCGAAAGAATTTCGGACGGCTCCAACGCATCACATCCGGAAATATCAATCAGCAGCACTCGGTGCGACAATATGCACATGGCTGCAAAGCCGATAATCAATACTGCAATCAGCATGAAACGCGATTTAAGTGATCTCAGCAGCACGGGCAGCCCGCGCTGTTCAAGAACGCACGCTTCCCCGCCGTGCAATTCCGTCAACTCAACAAGCGGTATGCAGTTGCCTGTCTCCGTGACGGCTGTTATCGTGCTTTTATTTTCGCGCTCGATATTGTGCAGAGATATGCCCTCCGCCAGCAAAAGATTAACCATTTTTTCCGGGCGCATGCACCTCATCCTTATTTTAACATATCCCCGAGTAAATTTCCACAAAAACATATATCTGTCCGCCGCTCCGATTTCCTTCTATTTTTCTTTGCAGAATGATGTATTCGAATCATTTTCCGTGCCCGCCGACCACGGTCTTCAGCGTGAGCTTTCATATTCGACCGCAGCTATTTCGCCAGTGCATACAACGGTCTGCTTATCCGCGCAGCAGATTCTGAGTTCGGTTCCGGCAATGCTCAGTATTCCGAGTGCGGTATGCAGCCGAACCTTTGAATCCGAAAATTCCAGCACGCCGCGGTGATTCTCTATTTCCGCAGTATTTCTTCCGAATATGCGTATGCACGGCACGTTGTCAAGCGTACCCTCCGGCAGATCGAGCTTCGTCAGCAAAGCACCCGTTGCCTTGCTCATGCGATATTTTTTGCATTCTGTTTCGTTCCTCATGCAATAATAATATGAGCAGACCCGTGCATTATATGTTGTTCTGCATAATTCGGCTGCGCAAAGTAATCATATATCATGCGTGCGCATAACAATTTGGCTTTGCAAAGGGGCTTTGAATTTATTGTTTCCATGAAAACAGCGCTCCCGAATCGACAGCGGATTCAACGCTGTTTTTTATCGAAACCCGTTGCCCCCAAACGGAAAATGTTGTAAAATAGAGCTGCGGTTAGCCCATGCTTACACATCATGCCTTGCATCGGGCAATCCGCAATTATGCTTACAGGAGGTTTTCTTTCTATGATAAAGGAATATTCAATCAGCGGAATGAGCTGCGCCGCCTGCTCCGCCTCGGTTGAACGTGCCGTTCGCCGCATTTCCGGAGTTGACGCTGCAAGCGTCAATCTTTCAACAGAAAAACTTTTTGTACGAAGTGCAAATGACCTTTCCGATGAAATTTTTGCCGCCGTGCAAAAAGTCGGTTTCGGCATTGCTCCGGTCGTTTCGGCGAAGAAGCAATCCGCTATCGATGCCGAGCGGCGTCGGCTTGACATCAAAAAAAGGCGCAGCAACCTTATCCTTGCCGCAGTGTTTGCAATTCCGCTCTTTTATATTTCAATGGGGCACATGGCAGGGCTTCCTGTCCCCGCGTTCATCACCGAACCGCGGGCTTTCGCCGTTACGCAGATGATTCTGCTGCTGCCCGTGCTTTTTGCCGGCAGAGCATTCTATGTGCGCGGAATCAAGGCGATATTCGGACTGCACCCGAATATGGATTCGCTTATTGCCGTCGGCACAATTGCATCAATTGCCTATTCCGTTTACTCAACCGTACTGATATTCAAAGGACAGCATCATATGATGCATGAAGGGCTGTATTTCGAATCCGCCGGCGTTATCATCACTCTCGTCATGTTGGGCAAATACCTTGAACAGCGTGCAAAATCCCGCACGGGCGATGCCATTGCAAAGCTCATCGGGCTTGCACCGGACACCGCATGTGTTGTTGCAAAAGACGGAAGCGAAAAGCAGGTTGACGTTGATGAGCTTGTTGTGGGTGAGATCATCCGCGTTCGCCCCGGTGAGCGCATCCCCGTTGACGGGGAAATAATTGACGGCACAACAAGCGTTGATGAATCCATGCTCAGCGGCGAAAGCATTCCTGTCGATAAACAGCCCGGGGACGAGGTCATCGGCGGCAGCGTCAATCTCAGCGGCAGTTTCACATACAAAACGCGCCGCGTCGGCGATGATACCGTTCTTTCCGGCATGGTTCGCATGGTTGAGCAGGCGCAGGGCAGTAAAGCTCCCATTGCCGGGCTTGCAGACAAAATCAGCGGCATATTTGTGCCCGCTGTCGGCGCAATTGCACTCGTAAGCGCAGTCATTTGGCTGCTTGCAGGGCAAAGTTTCGGCATTGCGCTTAAGATTTTTGTTTCGGTACTTGTTATCGCCTGCCCCTGCGCACTCGGGCTTGCAACTCCGACGGCTATCATGGTCGGCATGGGGCGCGGCGCATCACTCGGCATTTTTATCAAAAACGGTGAAGCTCTTGAACATGCCTGCAAAATTGACACGATTATTCTTGATAAAACAGGCACAATCACAGAGGGGCGCCCGGTTGTTGAAAAAGTTATTCCGCACGGCATTGACGAAAAAGAGTTTCTGCACCTTTTTGCATGCGGTGAGGCCTCCAGCGAACACCCGCTTGCGCGGGCAGTCACGGACTATGCTTCTGAAAAAAGTATTCCGTTCTCCGCACCGAAGGAATTCGAAGCCCTTGCGGGACGCGGTGGGAAAGCGACTGTCGACGGCAAAAGCATTCTTATCGGGAACGAACGACTTTTTTCCGAAACGGAAATCGAATACGATAAAGCCGCACTCGACGAGCTTACTTTGTCCGGCTGCACACCGCTGATGCTCGCCGTTGACGGCATGTACCGCGGAATAATCGGCGTTGCGGATGCAATAAAGCCTTCCTCCGCAAAAGCGGTTCAAACGCTTAAAGCACACGGCATTGATGTTTGGCTTGTCACCGGAGACAATGCGCACACGGCCGAAAGCGTTGCAAAGCAAGTCGGCATAGAGCACGTGAAGAGCGGCTGCCTCCCCTCCGACAAAAACGATTGCATTGCAGAACTTCAAAAACAAGGACATCTTGTTGCAATGGTCGGAGACGGCATAAATGATGCTGCCGCGCTCGCGCTCTCCGACGTCGGCATTGCAATCGGCACCGGCACGGACGTTGCTGCCGCAAGTGCGGATATTGTGCTTGCAAAAGGTGAACTCACCGGAATCAGCGATGCGCTTCTGCTCTCCCGCACAACGCTCAGAATCATTAAGGAAAACCTTTTCTGGGCATTCGCTTACAATTGCCTCGGCATTCCCGTTGCGGCGGGTTTGCTGTATGCATTCGGCGGACCGCTGCTTAACCCCATGCTTGCTGCACTTGCAATGAGCCTCAGCTCAGTTACGGTGCTTACAAATGCATTGCGGCTGAAACGGGCGAAACTGAAGTAGTTTTTTCTCCGTTTTCGCCGAATGCGCAGGCAACACAATAATATTGTGTTTTCGGTATAAAATTGGTATAATATGCTTGGAACAAAATCATGGAGGTTACGGCTTGATAAACAAGAGCATTTCAGAGGCCGTTCTTGAGGCTGCACTCAGGACGGGCGGGGATTTTTCTGAACTTTACATGCAGGACACCGAATTCAACACGGTGAAAATGGTTGACGGAGCAGTTGACAATGCAAGCTATGAGCGCAAAGCCGGCGCAGGCGTGCGTGTCCTCAAAGGCACACGCAGCGCATATGCATACACTGCGAACACAAGCGAAAGCGCTTTAATTGCAGCTGCAAAGGCGGCGGCATCCGCACTTAACGAAGCAAAGGAATTCGAAGCTAAATCCGTCTGCGTTGAACGCATCGGCGGATACGAGCAGAAAATACCTTTTTCAACCATAAAAAATGCAGATAGAATCGCGCTTTTGCGCAGCGGCACAGCAGCAGCAAAGGCCCATTCAAACGAAGTCACTCAGGTTGTTGCAGCCTATATGGATTGCGACCATCGCATTGCAGTCTGCAACAGCGATGGCGTTTATGCCGAGGATCGCCGGCCGCGAACAAGGCTGATGATTCAATCGGTTGCAATGGCAAACGGCGAAGCGCAAACAGGTTATGAAGGCCCCGGGCTTGGAAAAGGATTCGAAGCTTATCAGCAAATCGACCCGGAAACCGTCGGCAAAGAAGCTGCACGTATTGCGGTAACAATGCTTCACGCACCCGAATGCCCGGCAGGAATAGTTCCCGTTGTTATCGATGGGGGCTTTGGCGGTGTCATTCTGCATGAAGCTTGCGTGCATGGGCTTGAAGCCACCAGCGTCGGCCGCGGGAATTCTGTTTTCTGCAACAAACTCGGTCAAAAAATCGCAAGCGATATCGTGACGGCGGTTGACGACGGGACGATGCCCGGCGAATGGGGCAGCATGTGCTTTGACGATGAGGGCCATCCCGCTCAGCGCAACGTTCTTATTGAAAACGGAGTCCTCAAGAGCTACCTTGTTGACATACTCGGTTCACGCCTTATGAACCACCCTGTCACCGGCAGCGGCAGGCGACAGGATTATACATATGCGCCCACTTCCCGCATGACCAACACTTTCTTCGCCGAAGGCAATGACGATGAAGAGGCCATGCTTGCAACCATGGGCGACGGTTTGTTCGCCGCAAAGATGGGCGGCGGCTCCGTGAACCCGCTCACCGGTGAATTCAATTTCGCCGTTCTTGAAGGTTACTGGGTTAAAAACGGCAAGATTCTTTGCCCTGTCCGCGGAGCAACGCTCATCGGCAAGGGCGCGGACGTTCTTATGAAAATCGACCGCATCGGCAGAAGGATGTGGATGGGTCAGGGCATGTGCGGCTCATCATCCGGCAGCGTTCCGACAAATGTCGGCCAGCCGCGCATTCGCGTAAGTGAAATCACTGTCGGCGGCAAAGGAGGCGCGCTGTAATGACTTTTGAATCCTTTAAAGAAGCCTGCTTTAAGGCTGCACTTGAAAAAGGCTGTGAAGCCGCTGAAGTTTTTTTCCGTGAAGATGAGTCCTTTTCGGTTAATGTGCTGAATTCCGAAATCAGCAAATACACCTCCGCACACGCTTACGGACTCAATCTGCGTGTCGTTTTCGGCGGCAAAACGGGTTATGCCTACACCGAAGTTTTCGACAACGCCGATGCTCTTGTTGAAAGTGCAATCGACAATGCCCGTGTTATTGAAAACAATGACGAAAACCCCATGCAGAGCAAATGCGAGTATCCGACAATAAATCAAAAGCAGAACCCTGTTGCGAACATGAGCGAAAGCAAAAAAATCGAGCTTGCATTGAGACTTGAACGCGATACTCTCGATTTTGACGACCGAGTAAACCGCGTTGCTTACTGTGCGGTTGAAACGGGTGTTGAGACCACGCGCATCCATAACACGTACGGACTTTGTGCCGATAAGGAAAACAAATACTCTGTTGCTGTCATTGAACCGATTTTGCGCATCGGTGAAGACGAGCGCGAAAGTTTTGCTTTCAAATTCGGCTCAGGCATGTTGGATTGCGGGGACATTATCAAAGAGAGTGTCGACAATGCACTGATGCAGTTCCATGCTTCTGCCGTTGATTCAGGCGAATATCGTGTCCTTCTGCGCAGCGATGCAGCAACGGATCTGCTTTCCGCTTTTTCGGGCATGTTCTCCGCAGACAGCGTTCAAAAGGGACTTTCCCTGTTGAAAGACAAACTCGGCGAGCGCATAGCAAATCCCTGCATTTCAATCATTGACGACCCGTTCGAGGAGGATAATCCCCGCGCATTCGATGCCGAAGGAACGCCTTCCGTAAAAACCGTTGTTGTTGAAGACGGCATACTTAAGAGCTTTCTTCACAATCTTAAAACCGCACGAAAGGCGGGTGTTGCCTCCACCTCCAACGCCGGACGCGCCGGTGTCGCCTCTCCGGTCGGAGTTTCTCCCAGCAACTTTTTCATTGCAAAAGGCGAAAAGAGCTATGATACGCTTGTTTCCGAACTTGACAGCGGCATTGTCGTTACCGAACTCGGCGGCCTTCACAGCGGACTCGATCCCGTCAGCGGCGATTTTTCGTTGATTGCAAAAGGACTGCTTGTCGAACAGGGCAGTGTCATCCGTTCCGTTGACCAGATTACCTGTGCCGGCAATTTTCTCTCGCTTATGAATTCCGTTATCGCCGCAGGCAGCGACCTGCGTTTCGGCTTTCCCGGCGGCGGCAGAGTCGGCTCTCCGAGTCTCCTTGTTGAAAAGCTTATGATTTCAGGTAAATAATCGAACCTTTCTTCGACTGTATCAAAATGCCCCGAACCCGCGCAAATGCGGGAACGGGGCTGTTTAAATTGGCGCTATACCAAATATGGGGTCAAGAGTTGAGGCAAAACTCTCCGAATTGATGAAGAATACGGCGTAGAAAAACCAAACTCATCAAAGAGGATCGTTATACCTCAACAAGATTATACCGCAAGACTGCTTGGCATGTAAGTTGTGAACGTACTCACCACCGTTTTCCGGCAACGACTGCATCCCGCTTGTTTCTGATTATGATTTTCATAACGGTTTTTTGGGAAACCGCTTCTGTCTGCATTCGAAGCGGATCACCTGCATTGAAACCATACGCACGATTCTTTTGCCGGTCAATTCACGTGAAGAAACTTCCAGCAAAGCTTTCCTTGTTAACTTAGCTTAAGTTAACAAGGAATTACAGCAACCGAACCGTTGCGTCCGATTGCCCTGCAGCAATCAACATATACTTCAATGAACGCATATCCGCCGCGCAAGGCTAAGGACCGAGCCTTTTCCAATCCGCCCGGAAGGGCTTTCCCGCCCGGATAGTGTTCAATTATTTGTCCGGTAACATCGAGGGTATGAACTTCATATGGTTTGCCAAGGTAACAAATTGATACAATACCAAGCATAATTCCGTTGATTTCCACTTCAGGAAATTCATTATGAATGGCGTCAATAATTCTTTTAACTTTTTGTTGATTTTGTACATGGCCACCGATATCTAACTCGCACATTGTCTGTATATAATCTTTAGAACGTTTTTTGCGCAGATATCTATCCAATTCCATTTTATTCATCTGCTGAGTATGCAACTTTTGCTGCTGAATCGGAGCAGTACTCAATGTTGTTCCCGTCAGATTCCGGGTTTCAGGTCGTGTCAGTAATGGCTTTGGCATTTTGTTACCTCCTCATTTTCTTTTTGTTTATTCCGCTTATATGTTTATATTTTTGCACTCTTAAGAATAAGAATTAAACCGATAATTATGACGCAAGCAGGTGCAAACGCAGCCAATATCATTGATAAGTTGGATAGGCTGTTCGAAATGCTTTCAAAGTTATTTTCTAAAACCCAAATGCCAAAGACATAAATAATTGCCTTCAGAAAGGATGCCCTCAGGATACCGGCAACGCTGCTTTTCGAAAACAGCAGCAATGCTCCGACAAGTCCAACTCGCGCAACACGGTTTGCATTAAGCTGAGATATAACTAAGAATGGTATCGTTCCCATTGAGAGCAATGCGATGATACTGCCGACAACAGCAACAATCCAGTTATACGTATCCGTTTTCTTGATAACATAATTGAGCAGCAATAATGCGGCAAGAGCAACAACTATTCCGATAAGGATTTTTATCATGAATGTCCTTATCTTGAGCCTGTTTTCTGCAGTTTGACGCGCTCTATACGGCAGTATTTTCGTAATGATTTCAATCAACGCTGAAAGAATTACTGTATCCATAAATGCAATTGCAGCGGACGATGGGCTTTCCGAGAAAGCATTTTTCAGGGAGCCGTAATCAGTTATTAAACCGCAGAAAGGTATTTCTCCACATATTCCTTCAAAGAAGGCTGCAAGTTCAGAAGCAGAGCTCACGCTTAATACCAGGAGAGTGAAAACGAAAAGCAAAATGATTGCGGCTGCAACATTGTTGCTGACGTCTTTAATCTCATTCGTATAGATTCTCCCTATGAAGCCGGCAGCAACCATCAAAAATCCAATTAAAAACAGTAGAGCAATTATTGAATACATACATGCCTCTTAGATTAAATACATGTTATTATTTCATTTTAGAATATATTTTAAATCACGAGTTACTTATACGCAATTTCATATGCAGTTTTTCAAGCGGTGAGGTCAGCACATCGGTAAGTGGATAGTGTCAGCAGATAGGTAAGCCGCTGG
>OHNN01000087.1_pt1 | contig 82911 bp, 90 predicted proteins | sample 1569541 | NCBI WGS metagenome assembly OHNN01 (sample SAMEA3879563, study PRJEB24766) | human gut metagenome | biome: human-associated habitat; feature: feces | place: USA | collected 1985/1987 | reverse complement strand
CCGCAAGCTTTTGTCAACACCTTTTTCCATTTTTCTTTCCGCCCCTTTTTACGCCACCATGCCTTCCGTATTGTTCATACTCCTCCAGTAATACTGCAATTCCCTTTCGACATTTATAACCCCTTTTTGCCCTCTGTTCGCTCATTATATTAAAAAGTATATTAGCAATTTCCGCTTTTTTTTGCAAATTCGCCCCAGTCGGCAGCCGCAGAAATAACTCCTTTTCGGTCGATGCGGGCATTTCTGCGGCAGCTCTCAAAAGGCGCATTTTTATCCCCACGAATCTTGCGCTGCAATGAAGTTTTTTACACATTCAGCCGCCTCACCCCTCTTGTTGCTGTATGTTATTCCGTGCTTCGCACCCGAAAAAAACACAGCTTCCGCAATTTTGGCTGATTCTGCGCTCCGAAGAATCCGTTCCGCGCTGCCGTGCGCAACCTTGTTATCCTCTCGCGACTGAATTACGAGCAGCGGTGCAGTTATTTTCGAAACCGCTTTGTTTGCACGGCGGCGTATTTTATTCAAATCGGAAATTCTTGCTGTGGCCATGCCCATATAAGTTTGCGCTTCCTCATCCTCCTTCCAGTGAGGTTCACCCGTTATAATATAAGGCACCGCAAGCGAAATAAATCTGCAAATATGCAGATAAAGCTTCATCTTCGCCGGTGCGCAGATCATAATCACGCCATCAACTCGTCTTTCGGAAGCAACAATTGCAGCAAGCAGTCCGCCCATGCTTAACCCGGCAACATAGATTTTTTCACATCCCGCCGCAGTCAATCGGTCATAAGCCTTTAACGCATCATCTATCCATTCCCGTGCGCATGATTTCCGCATGTTCCGCAGATTTGTCCCATGACCCGACAGCAACGGAGCGTAAATTGTGTATCCGTTTTTGTTTTCGACCGCTGTATTCAAGCGGCATTCCTGTTCGCCGGCTTCAAGACATCTCCAAATTGAATGCATGTTTGCGGGAGTACCTGTGAAGCCATGCAGAAGCAGCACTCCAGTTTTTCCGCCGCAATGAAAGTATTCATGTGCAAGCGGTGTAAAATTCCAATCCTTATCAGCAATTTTTTCTTTCATGATTAGTATCGCCGCGGTTGCCGGCGCAGATATTATTGCATAGCAGCTCTGTCCTTATCCGTATGTTTCTTATTTCTTTTCGATTATTTCAAGCACCTCACCCATATACATCGTGTGCGGTGCTTCGGTCTGATAATAAGCCTCAATCACCGACTTCGGCATGTTTGCGGTATCAAAATCCTGTTTATATATTTTTCTGCAAACTATTGTTGTTTCCGCTTCCCTGAAGCCGACACTGCCGCCAACCGCAATCGGAGTGAGTGACGTTTTTGCAACTTTATCGCCGTCGCGGCCTGACTCTCTGCCGAGAATGCCGAGATCGGGCTTGTATTTCTTATCAAAGAATGTGACCGTAAAAATTTCGTTGTTTTCAATGAAATCATGCGTATAGCGGCAGGGTTTGACATAAACGGAAACTATCGGGCGCGCCGAATCCTCACCGTTCCATATGCAGCCGAGACTGCCCCAGCTTATCGTCATCGTGTTGTAATGCGTCAGGCTGCCCGCTGTGACGAGGGCCCAATTATCGTTAAAAAGCATGAAGTTTTCTTTGGTTAATTTCATTTCGGAATTACCTCCGTCCGAGTATTTTCTGTTCTTTATATTATACCATTCAAGTTGTTTTTTCAACCCCCGTCTTCATCAAAAATGAAAAAAAGGACAGCGAACTGCCCTTTCTGCTCTGTTTATTATTTTACATTACCATGAAAATTCGTTTCAGCACTTCATCGTGTGTTTCACCGGCCACACGACCTCTGCGCAATCATTCGGCCGCAATATACAGACTTGCGCTCGGCGTATCGTTCGTGTCGTTGTTATAATCGACATACAGCAGGAACTCACAGGATTTGCCTTCAACTGATTTTCCGTCATTTAACTCACGAATTCCGGTATCATCGAGCAGAATAATAACTTTAAGCAGCCCGTTTCTCATAAAAAGCTCACTCCGGGCAATAAATTCACTCCGTCCGAAATCAAATCCGGACGGAGCGAAAGTCTATTTCTATGAAAAGTCAATTTCTGTGAAAGTTAATTTCTGTGAAATTCACTTCCTATGTTACCGACTCATGCGCAAACCGTGCACAATAACTCAGTTATGTTTATAGTGAACGTGGAGCATCTCATGGTTCCTGCCCTTGACATAATCGGCATAGAGCTTATCCATGAGGGGGTTGGTGTCGGAAGTCTTAAGCGTGTTGGTCATATCGGAAGAATACAGACCGTCCGCCCTGACTTTCTTTGCGTTTTCGAGGGTAACAGGCTGACCGCCGCCGTTTACGCAGCCGCCCGGGCACGCCATAACTTCAACAAAGTCAAAGCTGACTTCTTTTGCAAGAAGCTGCTTGATAAGCTTCTCGGCATTGCCGAGACCGCTTACGACCGCAATGCGCAGTTCGCCGCCGTTGAAGGGAACGGTGAATTCCTTCACGCCTTCGGTGCCGCGAACGCCGCAATTGCCGATGCTGCGGATTGCATTGATGGACTTGTCATCGGAAACCCTGCGGAGAACAGCCTCGGTAACGCCGCCGGTTGCGCCGAAAATGACGCCTGCACCGGAGAACATGCCGAAAGGTGCATCGATAGCTTCGGGAACAACGGTATCGAATTCGATGCCGGCAGTCCTGATCATGTGGATGAGCTCCTGAGTTGTGATAACAGCATCAACATCGGGCTTGCCGTCATGGGTGAATTCGCTGCGTGCAGCCTCGAATTTTTTGCCGGTGCAAGGCATTACGGCGATGTTGAAATGTTTCTTTTCGCAATCCTTCTGCTGCTCGACGATGAGCGCGGAAAGCATCTGCATCGGGGATTTGCAGGTGGAGATATAGGGCATGATTTCGGGATGCTTCTTCTCTGCAAACTGAATCCAGCCGGGGCAGCAGGAAGTGAACAGGGGCATTCCGGTATTTTTGCCGAGATGTTCAACAAATTCTGCGGTTTCTTCAAGGATGGTGAGGTCGGCACTGACGGATGTGTCGTATACCTTGTCGATACCCATGCGATGCATTGCGGCAACGAGTTTGCCCATGACATCGGTTCCTTCGGGCATGTTGAGTTCCTTGCCGATCGCAACGCGGACGGCGGGAGCAACCTGCGCCGTTACAACAAGGTTCTTATCGGCGATCGCCTTCCAAACCTTTGCGGTATCCTGCTTGATGGTGATTGCACCGACGGGGCAGACTGCCGCGCACTGACCGCAGCCGACGCATACGGTTTCGGCAATGGGACGTTCAAAGGCGGTGCTGATGAGCATATGAGAACCGCGGTGCGCATAGTGGATCGCGCCGACGGACTGAATCTCGTTGCACATACGGACGCACTGACCGCAGAGGATGCACTTGCTTGCATCGCGGGTGATGCTTACGGAAGAATCGTCAACATAGGTCTTTGCGGTGTTGGGGAAACGAACGGTGCGAACATCGTAACGCTTTGCAAGCTGCTGAAGTTTGCAGTTTCCGTTCTTTTCGCAGGTGTTGCAGTCGCGGCAATGGTTTGCAAGCAGCAGCTCGATGATATTCTTGCGATACTTGCGGAGCCTTTCGGTGTTTGTATAAACCTTCATGCCGGCACGGGGCTGTGCGGAACATGCAGCATCAAGACCGCCGCGCTCATTTTCAAACATGCACATACGGCATGCGCCGTAGATGGACAGCTCGGGGTGGTAGCAAAGTGTGGGCATGTCGATGCCCGCCTTGCGGATAACTTCAAGGACGTTCTTCTCGCCGTTAAGCTCAACGGCGATGTCGTCAACATACATAAATTTCTTTTCCATTGTTTATTCCTCCCTGATTGCGTGGAACGGGCAGGCGGTGATACATGCGCCGCAGCGGAGACACTTTGTAAGGTCAATATGGAACGGGCTCTTAAGCTCGCCGCTGATCGCGCCTGCGGGGCACTGCCTTGCGCACTTGGAGCAGCCTTTGCAGACTGCGGGATCGATCACGATTCTCTTCAGCCTTGCGCAGTTGCCGGTGGGGCAGCGTTTTTCGAAAATATGCGCTTCGTATTCGTCGCGGAAGTTTTTAATCGTGCTGACGACGGGGTTGGGTGCGGATTTTCCGAGACCGCAAAGAGCGGTGGAAGATACGGTGTCCGCAAGTTCGAGCAGCAGCTCGATGTCGCCTTCTTCGCCCTTGCCGTGAACGATGCGCTCAAGGATCTCAAGCATACGCTTGGTGCCTTCACGGCAGGGGGTGCACTTGCCGCAGGATTCGTTCTGGGTGAAGTGCATGAAGAAGCGTGCAACTTCGACCATGCAGGTTTTGTCGTTCATGACGACAAGGCCGCCGGAACCGATCATTGCGCCGACTTTCTTGAGGGAGTCGAAATCAAGGGGCAGGTCAAGATCTTTTTCGGTCAGACAGCCGCCGGAAGGACCGCCGATCTGAACGGCTTTGAATTGACCTTCACCGCGCATACCGCCGCCGACAGTATAGACGACTTCGCGCAGAGTGGTGCCCATGGGGACTTCGATAAGACCGGTGTTTGCAATATTGCCGGTGATTGCGAACGCCTTCGTGCCGGGGCTGGATTCGGTACCGATGGTGCAGAACCACTTTGCGCCCTTGGAGATGATGGAAGGAACGTTTGCATAGGTTTCAACGTTGTTGAGAACGGTGGGCATTTCGAACAGACCGTGTTCAACGGTGCGCGGGGGCTTGGTGCGGGGCATACCGCGCTTGCCTTCGATGGAAGCGGTCAATGCGGAACCTTCGCCGCAAACGAATGCGCCTGCGCCCTGGTTGATATGGAGATCGAAATCAAAGCCGCTGCCGAGAATGTTCTTGCCGAGCAGGCCGATTTCCTTTGCCTGTTCGATTGCGGTGCGGAGCCTGAATACCGCAAGGGGGTATTCGGCACGGACATAGATATAACCTTCGGTTGCGCCGCAGGCAACTGCTGCGATCATCATACCTTCGAGCATACGGTGCGGGTCGCCTTCCATGATGCTCCTGTCCATGAATGCGCCGGGGTCGCCCTCGTCGCCGTTGCAGACAACGTATTTCTGTTCGGCTTTTTGTGCTTTGACCTGTGCCCACTTTTTGCCGGTGGGGAAGCCGCCGCCGCCTCTGCCGCGGAGCTTGGACTCGGAGATTTCGTTAACGATATCATCGGGAGTCATGTCGAACAGAGCCTTTTCAAAAGCGGTGTAACCGCCGATGCTGAGATATTCCTTGACGGAAAGTGCATCAATGTGGCCGCAGTGTTCAAGAACGATGCGGGTCTGGTTTTTGTAGAAGGGAATTTCTTCCTGTTTCCTGTAGATTTCGCCGTTGCGCTTATATGCAAGCCTGTCGATGGGCTCGTTGTTGAGAATCGTTTTTTCAACGATTTCTTCGCAATCGGAAAGCTTAACCTTGGTGTAGAGGTATCCCTCGGGTTCGATGCGAACAAGGGGACCCATTTCGCAGAAGCCGTGGCAGCCGCTCTTTTTCATTGCGATGCTGTTATCGGCATTTTCTGCCTGAGCGTGACATGCGCACTCGCCGCCATGGATGCCGGGTTCATGGGGTTCAACCTTGAGTTCGACGGGGCAGCTGATGCCGTTTGCTTCGATGAGTTCTTTGAGCCTGTCAAAGATCTTCAGTGAGCCGCTGGATACGCAGCCCGTGCCGGCGCAAACAAGAATCCTTCTTTTCTGGAGCTGAGCCGCAGCCATGCAGCCCTCGCGAAGCGCGATAAGATCCTGCCTGTTTTTAAGCATGTTAATTCTCCTCCCTGAGTTCCTTAAGGACTTCGGCTGCCTTTTCCTTTGTCATCTGGGAATAGACTTTGCCGTTTACGGTGATGACCGGTGCAAGACCGCATGCGCCGAGACATGAAACTGTTTCAACGGTGAATTTAAGGTCATCCGTTGTTCTCTTCGCTGCGGAAAGGCCGAGTTCCTTGCGCAGATAGTCAAGAACTTCGGTGGAATGGCGAACGTGGCAAGCCGTGCCGTCGCAGCAGCGAATGATATTCGTGCCCTTGGGTTCAAGGGAGAAATTCTCATAGAATGTTGCAACGCCGTAAATCTTTGCCTCGGGTACGCCGAGCTTTTCCGCAAGATAAGGGAAAGCTTCCTTGGGCAGGTAGCTGTAGTGTGCCTGAACTTCCTGAAGAATGGTAACGGTGTGGGATTCATCGTAATTGTGTTCTTTCAGAATTTCATCGAGCACGTTGTAATCGAACTCTTTGTTCATTTTCCGTCTCCTTATTAAAATAGATATTTTGAAACCGCTGTTCCCTCGTAATTTCGGAAACTGCCGATTTTGTTTTGAAACAAATTTGTTTTTAAATCCCTTTGAAAAACAAAAGCCCGGAAAGTCCCTGCAGGTCTCCCGAGCCGAACCGATGCCGCACGCATGATGCGCGCGCAAAGCTTTTCGGTCGGCAGAGATTTAATCTGCAAATTGTTTTTGTTCGGTTTTGTTTTTCCGCGCTCCGCCGCCGTGTTTCGGGCAGCGGAGCGTATTTGATACCGTATCAAATTGATACTGTGCCAAGTATCTTTTTCATTGCCGAATTCATTGCCGAATTTCGGTTTTTATGCCGAAACAGCGGCTTTGAACCGATTATTTATTGCTGAGATACTCGTCGATCGCCTTTGCAGCCGCTTTGCCCGCACCCATTGCGGAAATAACGGTTGCGGCACCGGTAACGGCATCACCGCCGGCGTAAACGCCTTCGCGGCTTGTGAGACCTGTTCCTTCTTCAACAACAATTCCGCCCTTTTTGTTTACCTCAAGACCCTTGGTGGTGGACTTGATGAGGGGGTTGGGGCTGGTGCCGATTGCGATGATAACGGTGTTGACATCAAGCACAAACTCGCTGCCGGGCACGGGAATGGGACGGCGGCGGCCCTTTTCATCGGGTTCGCCGAGTTCCATGCGGATGCACTTCATGCCGGTGACGAAACCGTTCTTGGGATCGCGCTTGTCATCGGGGTTGTTGTAACCGAGAATCTCAACGGGATTGTTGAGCAGTTTGAATTCAATGCCCTCTTCCATTGCGTGTTCAACTTCCTCACGGCGAGCGGGAAGTTCCTCAAGGGAGCGGCGATAAACGATATAGACCTTGTCCGCACCGAGGCGCAGCGCAGTCCTTGCAGCATCCATTGCAACGTTGCCGCCGCCGACGACCGCAACGTTTCCGCCCTTCATGATGGGGGTCACGGGATCAGCCTTGTATGCCTTCATGAGGTTGCTGCGGGTCAGGAATTCGTTTGCGGAGTAAACGCCTTTGTATGCCTCACCGGGGATGTTCATGAAGTTGGGAAGGCCTGCACCGGAACCGACAAAAACAGCTTCAAAGCCCTGTTCGAACAGCTCGTCAATGGTGAGAGTCTTGCCGATAACGGTGTTGGTTTCCATATCAACGCCCATGGCGGTCAGGTTGTCAACTTCCTTCTGAACAATTGCCTTGGGCAGACGGAATTCGGGAATACCGTAAACAAGAACACCGCCTGCGGTGTGCAAAGCTTCGTAAACGGTGACTTTATAGCCCTTCTTGGCAAGGTCGCCCGCGCAGGTAAGGCCGGAGGGGCCGGAACCTACAACAGCAACGCGGTGGCCGTTGGAAGGCGCAGCTTTGGGAGCTTCGGAAGAATGTGCATTGTGCCAATCTGCAACAAAGCGTTCAAGTCTGCCGATGCCGACGGGTTCGCCTTTGATGCCGCGAACGCACTTGCTTTCGCACTGGAGTTCCTGAGGACATACCCTGCCGCAGACTGCGGGCAAAGAGGAGGTCTGCTGAATGACCTGATATGCGCCCTCGAAATCGTTCTCGCGAATCTTTGCGATAAACTCGGGGATATGGATGTTGACCGGGCAGCCGCTGACGCAGGGCATCTTCGGGCAGTTGAGACAGCGGAGCGCCTCGTCAAGTGCGGTCTCTTCGGAATAGCCGGTTGCAACCTCGTTGAAGTTGTGTGCGCGTACTTCGGGTGCCTGGGTGGGCATTTCGTTCTTTTTGGGGCTCATGTTAGGCATATTATTTTACCTCCTTGTTGAGAAGATTGCAGGTTTCTTCGAGCGCATGGCGTTCGAAATCGCGATACATCGCGCCTCTGCTCATTGCTTCGTCAAAATCAACTTCATAGCCGTTGAAGTCGGGGCCGTCAACACATGCGAACTTTGTGATGCGCTCGCCGTCCCTGTGCAGGGTGAGGCGGCAGCCGCCGCACATGCCTGTGCCGTCGATCATTATCGGGTTCATTGAAACCGTGCAGGGAATGCCCGTGGGCTTGACGGCTGCAACAACGAATTTCATCATGATCAACGGACCGATGGTGATAACTTCATCGAATTTTTCGCCGTTTGCGAACATTTCGTTGAGAGGTACGCAAACATTGCCGTGCCTGCCGTAAGAACCGTCGTCTGTCATAACAAAGAGCCTGTCGGAAGCAGCTTTGAACTCATCTTCAAGAATCAGCAGATCCTTGCTGCGGAAACCGATAACGCTTGTTACCTCGCAGCCCATTTCATGCAGCTTCTGTGCAATGGGCAGAGCGATCGCGCAGCCCACGCCGCCGCCGACGATGCAAACGCGCTTCAGCCCTTCGATATGGGTTGCAACGCCAAGGGGACCGACGAAATCCTGAATGTATTCGCCTTCTTTTTTTGCATTGAGCAGAGTTGTTGTTGCACCGACAATCTGGAAAATGATTCTTACTGTGCCCTTTTCTCTGTCATAACCCGCAATGGTCAGGGGGATTCTCTCGCCGTCTTCATTGACGCGCAGAATGATGAACTGACCGGGTTCTGCCTTTTTCGCCACGAGGGGAGCTTCGATTTCCATCATGGTGACGGTCGGATTGAGTTCTTTTCTCAGCGTAATCTTATACATTGACTGTGATTGCTCCTTTCGAATCTATACTCATTCATTGTATGACTTCGATATAAATCGGCACGAACGGCAAATACTTTCATTTTTTGCATTCGCCTATGCCAATTGTGATTATAACACGCAACCATGCTTTTTGCAAGCAGGCGAAAGAAATATCGATATTATACTTTTTATAATTCGAGCTTGTTCGCGTGCGTGTTTTTCCCGAAAATTTGCTTGCTGCGGCAAAAAACGGGCTTCAAATGCCCGAAATTCAGACAAAAAAACCGCAAATCGGCATTTGCCGTTCTGCGGGGTTCAACAATATATTTATTTTTTGTCCTGTTTGTAGTTTAAAATACCGCGCCTCCTTGAATTCCGAGTATTTTGGTATGTTTTTCCTTTTTCGTTTTCTCGAAATAAATTCGGCGTAAAATTTTACATTGTTATAATTTCCGCCCGCACATCGCCGTTCTCAATTTCGAGCAGAGCAAACGAGGGACTTCTGCCTCCGCGCGGACAGGACGGGCTGCCCGGATTCACCGCAAGCACTCTCCCGTCATTGTTCACGATTGAAATATGCGTGTGTCCGAACAGCAGCACGGAGCAATGCAGTTCCTCCGCCCTGTATGCAGCTTTGTCATACGAATACGGGCTGACTCCGTGCGTATGGCCGTGCATCATCAGGATTCTTGCTCCGCCAAGCTCAACAACGGCTTCGCTCTCGTATCTTTGCGCCGAGCCTCCGAAATAATCGCAATTCCCGCGCACCGCATAAACCTTCGCATTCGTTCTGCTCATGAGCGCTTCGGCATCCGAAGTCAAATCCCCCAAATGACACCACACATCAACCTGACCTGCGAGTTTAATGCACCTGTCAAGCATGGACAGGCAGCCGTGTGTATCGCTGACAACTGCAACTCTCATCTTTTGTACGCTCTCCCCGAGTCCGCCGCATTCCGCGGCGGCATTTGTTTTTTGCTTTGTTTTTACCCTGTATCTTCTGCTGAAACGATCACTGTTTTTTCAGCGCATCGAGCACCAGTTCCAACGCTCTGCGCCTGTGGCTGACGCCGTTCTTGCGTTCGGCATCGATTTCCGCAAAACTCAGGCCGAACGGTTCATACAAAAACATATTATCATATCCGAAACCGTTTTCACCGCGCTCTTCGAACAGAATGCGGCCGTCAACCCTTCCGACAACCTCAATATTGGGCTCTCCCGGACGCACAAGCACCATTGCACATGCAAAATGCGCAGTTCTTCTTTCGGCGGGGACATCCAGAAGTTCGGCAAAAAGCTTTGCCCTGTTTGCGGCGTCATCATGCCCCTCCCCGGCGAATCTTGCCGAATACACTCCCGGTGCGCCGTTCAGAGCATCGACACAAAGGCCCGAATCATCCGCAAGCACGGCATCCTGCGGGCAAAGTTTCGCTGTTTCCTCCGCCTTTTTGCGTGCATTGCCGATGAACGAATCTGCATCCTCTTCAACATCGAGTTCAATGCCCGCTTCCCTCATTGAAACAATTTCTTCAAATCTGTCACCGAGTATCTCTTTAATCTCACGAATCTTATTTTTATTGTTTGACGCTATAATCAGCCTCATTATTTAATCCTCCTCAAGCAATGCTTTTCTTTTCTGTTTTCGCTTATTTTTCGGCACAACCTTCGGCAGTTTCCGTCAGAGCAAATGCTCCGTCACATACTGCATGTATCCGTCCAAGCCGTCACGATCACAGGCATGAACCTCTTCAATCCCGAACAGCTCCATTGCATGTGCCAGAACAGCCGCCCCATACATTATGACGTCGTGCCTTTCTCTGAGCAGCGGGTTTAGTTTTCTTTCCGTGCCCATTGTGCTTAATGCGACAATCAACCGTTCAACCTCTGACTTGTTAAGAACAGCCTTTTCAATTTCATCGCGGTCATATTCACGCATACCGAGCGAAAGAGCAGCAAGAGTGGTTATTGTTCCGCCGATTCCCGCACATTTTCCGAGTCGTCGGTTCGGCGTGCCGATTATTTCATCCATATATTGGTTTATTGCGGTACGCTGCGTCTCAAAATCATCATCGCAGTCCGTTTTGCCGCTGCTTTTCAGCGCAATATCTTTTCCGCGAACGCAGCCTATCGGATAACTCACCTTACTTTTTGCCTCCGCAATCTGCATTGACGCGCCGCCGATATCAATGAGTGCGCTGCACCCGTCGGAAGAATTACATGCCGCTTCAAACGCATACTGCGCCTCTCTTTCTCCGCTCAAAACATCGACCGTGATACCGCATTTTTGCTTTAATCTGTTTACAAATTCAGCTTTGTTCGATGCATCGCGGACCGCACTTGTCGCATAGGCGAAAGGAATATATCCCGAATGACGGGCATTCGATGCCAAAGCTGAAATTACGGAAATGCTCTTTTCCATTCGTTCCTCATCAAGCCGCCCGGTTTGTGCAAGGCCTGAGCCGAGACGCGTTGTTATTACGAGTTTTTTTCCGTTCCTGCCCGCCGCATATCTGATTGAGTTTGAACCTATATCAATAACCGCAGCGGGATCCGCTCCGCCGACATTGTCTTTTTTTACGTAAGTATCCGCCATTTTTTACTCCTTTGCAGGTTGTATTCGCAGATTGCACCGCTTCAGGGTTCTGCTGTCGGCTCCGCCGGTTCCGGCGTATCGTGAGCGTCGGCAGAGACCGGTGCGCTTGAAATCGGCACCGATGTTGTGATAATTGCATTCGGATCATCAACATCAAACCTTATATCTCCGTCCAGCATATATCCTTGCGTTTCGCGCATGTATCTTATCAGGAATTCACTGCTCGAAATGTATGCATTCAGCTCTTCAAGCCCCTCCTGCTGAATTTCGGCTTCCTGAAGTTTGCACTGCTGTTCCTCCCTTTCCGCCCGAAGCCTGCTCATGGTTGAGTTTTGTTTGCCCGTCATCGCAAAAAGCACAGCAAGCAACGCAAAACCCGCCGCTGTGAAAACAATGCCGAAATAAACCGTTTTTTTTGAAATATTGCGTCTGCTTTCTTTTTTCATAGTCATTCGCTGTCCGTTCTTTTTTGCATCGGCATATGCCGTCGGCACTTATATGTCGCTGCCTTTATGCACCGTCGGCTGCTTCATGCCTTTTCGTGTTGTTTCTTTGCGCTTTTCATTATGCAGCATTCGAAGGATAATTGCAAGTGTTTTTTTGCCGCAAAAGAAATCGGCGGAGCAATGCATTCACCGCTCCGCCTTATGAAGTTAAATTTTCTGTTCGACCGCTTTTCCGATATTATCTGAATATGCGGAATGAGCAGATGAAGTTGCGGTGCCAATAGTTGGAATTGAACGAGCGTTCAACGATCCTGCCGTTGGACTGCGATGCATCGATCATTGTCCACTTGCCGCTGCATATTGCAACGTGACCGTAATAAACGATTACATCTCCGCGTTTGACGTTGTTGATATTGTTGTTGCGCTGATAGCGGGTGCAGCTGCGCCACATGTAACTCGTCATGTAGCCCTGCGAAATGCCTGCCTTGTTGATGCACCAGTATACAAAACCGGAGCAGTCAAACACGTTCGGTCCTTTTCCGCCGCGAACGTAGCGACAACCGAGTTTGCTCCGCGCAATGCGGATAAACCTGTCGATACGCTCACTTGCGCCTTCACCGGGATCGGGATCCGGATCGGGATCGGAAGGCTTGGGCGTAGGATTGCTTCCGCCGCCGCCGCCACCGCCGCCGCCACCGGTTCCGCCATCCGTTACCGGGGAGGAGGCGCGCACCGCATCATCGGAGAACAAAACGTTCATGGTATGCCTTCCGACTTTGCCGTCAACGGTAAGCCCATTATTTTTTTGGAAAAGCTTCACGGCTTTTTCGGTAAGGCTTGTGTAGTAGCTGTTGATATTCTTTGCGCGGAGATAGTTAAGCTCATACAGTCTCTGCTGAACATTTTTAACATCCGACCCGTGCATAGAGTAGCTGAGCGCATTGCCGACTGCGTCATCGCTCATCAGCGTATCCCTCGTGATAGGTCCGAGATAGCCGTCCGCAATAAGCGAATTCTGCTCTTGGAACCTGCGAACCGCCATCTGAGTATCGGTTCCGTAGATGCCGTCGGGCTCCGTTGTGAGATAACCGAGTTTTTGAAGCCTGTTCTGATAGAGCAGGATGTTGTCGCCCGAATCGCCGATGTTAAACGCTTTCGGCACGCATTCCGGGTTATAAAGAGCTTCTTTTGTGTTTCTTCCGACTTTTCCGTCAACGGAAAGATTGTTTGCCGCCTGGAATTCCTTTACGCCGGCTTCCATAGCTTCGTCAAACCCGCCGTCCTCCGTATCGACATAGCCGAGTTCGTAAAGTCTTTGCTTGACAGCAACAACATCCTGACCCGAATCGCCGATCATGCAGAGGTATGCCTTTGCATCATTCGACATAAGCAGTTCATATGTTGCGGGATCAAGTCTGCCCGTGACCTCAAGTTCGTTCCTGCGCTGGAATACGCGCAATGCATTTTTTGTTATATTTCCGAAATAATCCGTGGGTTCATCCTGATCCATGTACCAAAGGATCATGAGCCTTTCCTGAACATCCGGAATCACATCGTTGTGTTCTCCTGCTTTCGCAACGTCCTTTGTTTCGTCAACGGGACGCATTGAAACGATCGGCACGGGAGTGATATAGATGTTATGCGTTGCCTGAGGTGTCGTGTTTTCGGCAGGGTCGGTATCGCCGGGCTGCTCCGTCGCTGCACCCGGGTCATCGGTGGATCCCGGTTCGGTGTTCTGAGGGGATTGGGTGACCGCCGCCGGGTTGTCACTCGAGTGCAGAGCCTGCTGATCGCCCTTGAAAGTTTTTGAAGATTTGCCGCCCAGCGCAACGCCGATAACGATTGCGCCGATTATGACGACCATGATACATGATACTGCAAGCCTGTATTTCACTGCAAGAGCAGGCAGTCTCTTAAAGAATGAAAGCACCTTGCCTCCTGCGGCGGAAACATGTTTGCCCGCTCCTCCCGCGGAGCTTTTGTTGTTGAGTGAATACGTTGTTTTTGCTTCAGCGTTTTTGCTCTTTCGGAATGTTGAAAGAACCTTTGCCCACAATGTGCTGAAGAATGATGCGATTGCAAGAAAAATACGTTTTGCACGAATTGCTGCTTCCGATAACAGCTTTTTCATACTGCCTCCTTCCCATCTGTCTTTCTAACAAATGCATTTGGTTTGCCGTTTGCACCGTGCGCCCGATGCCTGCGGCTCCCCGCCCGATCGCACAAAAGCGGGGACTTCGTTTTCGGCGGCGGCTCAGCCGTCAGCCGTTTGTGCTTTTTGATGCGCTGCTCCGTGCCCCTGATCGCACCCCTTACTCAACGCATCGTATACATTATAACACATATCTCAAAAAATGCAACCCGAATCGCAAAATTTGTTGATTTCACCGCATTTTCAATCCGGTTGCAGCGGGATAAAACGACAGTGTTTTCCGTTTCGATTTTACTGCTTATTCTCGTATTGCAATATTAATTTTGTTTTTACTCTGTTAGGTTTCGTTTTCAGCTCGGCTTAGCAATTGCTTTTTGATTGTGTTTGTTTTTCTTCATTTGCAAATTTGGCAAAAAATGGCGGTATGGGACGAATTTTGTGGAATAAAGTGTTATAAACGTGACTTAATCAAAAATCCGCACAGTTTTTTCTGCGCGGATTTTTCGTGATTCTTTATCATTTCAGTAATATCTGCATTACCGGCCTCAAGTGTCGGAGTTAAAGAACTTTTCAACACCGTCTGCGACCGCCTGAGCAAGCTTTTCCTGATAATTTGGATTTGCGAGCAAACGCTCCTCGTTTGCATTGGAAATGAATCCGCATTCAACGAGTGCGCTCGGCGCGACAGGCTCGCGTACAACCATCAAATCTCCGCTGTTTGTCCCGCGATTGCGCTGCCCCGTTGCTTTGCAGATTTCGTCAAGGATAATTGTTGCAAGCGTATGTCCTTTCGTGCCCTCTTTGTAGTAGAAAAGCCGTGTGCCGTCAACGCTGCGATCGTCCGGGTACGAATTCATGTGAATACTGATTGCAGCATCGAAAATATCGAGTTTCATGAACTCTTTGCGCAGGCGCATATCCTCGTTTTTGGTGTCCACAACGGCATATGAGCCCATGCGTGTCATAAAGACATAGTAACCCTTTTCGCCTAATTTTTGTGCAACGAACCGTGCAACCTGAAGGTTCAGTTCATCTTCATGAACTCCCGTATCAAGTCCGATCGAACCGGGGTCAAATCCGCCGTGTCCAACGTCAAGCAGGATGATCGTTTTGTCCGAAGGAAGTGTTTTAAGCTGCTCCAGTCTTGCCATGACGGCATTCATGTCACCTTCCGTAACGACGAGCGGGATTTCGTCGGAAGGAGCCGGGGTTTCTGCCGTTTGAGTTGCCGGAGGATTATCCGTCTGAGCAGGTTCCGTTTGCAATGCGGGCGTATCCGTGACCGCAGGCTGCGGTGTGGCGGATGCCGGTGCGGACGGCTTTGCGCTCGCCGGGCCGTGCGAATCGCCGTGGTTTGCACATGTTCCGCGGCAGGCGATCGATATGCACACAACAATAATTGAAAGCAGCAGAACAAAAATAACAAGGCAGAGTATCCGTCTCGTTCTGTATACGCTGTCATTTTTGAATCCCATTGTTTTTCTCCGTTCCATCTTGTTTTTCTTTTTGTTTTAATTTTTTGCCGCAGCTGCACGGCAGAAGATCCGCTCACCGTCATTCGGACGTCAAAACCGCCGACCTTTACCTTATTATGCCAAACCTATGCGCAAAAATCAACGATAATTCCGCTCAATTTATGTACAAAATGTGAATATTTTCAGTAAAATCCGAAATCGAACCGAGTGACGCTCTGCCTCAGAAATTCGGGAATTTTCGGCTCAAAGTCATTCATTCCGAAAACTCCCGAACTTATACTTTTAAATTTGTGTAATTGAATGTATTTTTCAACGTTCCTCACGGAAATAAGACAGGCCGAGGGCTGCCGGGGGCTGATCCTCCTTTTTCCTGCGCAGCGAAACAATAATGAGTACGATTATTGTAACGATATAGGGCAGCATCCTGAACAACTCCTGTGACCGCCTTGTCAATCCGGAAGCGATCAGAAGGTATGCCCAGAAAAAGATTCCGAAAAGGTAGGAGCCCCATATTGCACGGGTGGGTTTCCATGTTGCAAAAATAACGAGCGCAACCGCAAGCCAGCCAAGGTTTTCAATCGTTCCGTCGTTTGCCCATGTTCCCTTGATGTAGTCCATAACATAGTAAACGCCGCCGAGCCCGGTTATTCCGCCGCCGATACAGGTTGCAAGATACTTGTAACGGGTGACATTTATACCGGCAGCATCCGCTGTTGCAGGGCTTTCACCAACGGACCTGAGGTTGAGTCCGCGATTGGTGCGTTTGAGGAATATTTGAACAAGTATTGCAATTATGATTGCGGCGTAAACCATAAAACCGTAATCAAAGAACATCTGCTTCAAAGTTTCGGGAAGCGGCAGCCAACCGAAAACCTCTGCGCGGAAGAGTCTGCTGGTTCTTTCAACGCTTATCTGACCGACACCGCCTGCAAGCTTGTTGAGGGAACCTCCGAAGAAATTTGCAATGCCCGCTCCGAAAATCGAAAGCGTCAAACCCGTGACGTTTTGATTCGTACGCAGCGTTGTTGTGAGAAAGCTGAAAATGAATCCGCCCGCTGCTGCCGCTGCAAAGGCACATATAAGCGCGATCAGAATCAGCATGAACGAACTCGGAACTTTGCCTGCTGCATCACAGGCACGTTCATAGAAGAACGAACCCGCGAGGCTTGCAATGCCGCCGAGATACATCATGCCCGGAACACCAAGATTAAGGTTGCCGGATTTTTCCGTCAGAATCTCGCCTGCGGAGCCGAACATTATGACCGTGCCGAACGATACGGCCGCCTGGATTAGCATAATCAATTGTTTCATTTTGTTTTGCCCTTTCAGTTTTTATTGCCGTGTCTGCTCCGCGCGGCTCATTCCGCCGACTGCTTTGCGCCGTCCTTCTCACGCAAAGCAACCTTGTAATTGATGAAAAATTCACTTCCGAGGATGAAGAAAAGGATGATACCCGTGCTGACCTGCGAAAGATTATCGCTGATGTTGAACTTTGACGCTATTTCGCGTGCGCCCATTTCGAGGAAAACGATAAGGAAGGAAACAAGAATCATCACAAGCGTGTTAAACTTTGCAAGCCATGCAACGATAATTGCCACATAGCCGCGTCCGCCCGCCGTGTTCGTTGAAATCGTGTGTCCCTGTCCCGCAACCGCAAGAAAACCGGCAATGCCGCATACTGCGCCGGAAAGTGTGACCGTGCGGACGGTTACGGCAGGAACATTGATTGCAGCATACCGCGCCGTGTCGTGGCTCTCGCCGACAACAGCAATTTCAAACCCGTGCTTTGTGCTTTTAAGATAGAAGTACATTGTTACGGCAAGAACCGCAACGATAATGACATTAAGTCCGTACATCTGCCCGAAAACGTCCGGGAACCATCCCTTGTGTGATTCAAGGTTGATCGTTCCGACGATGTTGGAGCCATAGGAATTCTCCCAAAAAGTAACAAAGAATGACGTAAGCTGAATCGCAATATAGTTCATCATCAGTGTGAACAGAGTTTCGTTTGTGTTCAGCTTTGCTTTTGAAATTCCCGGAATGAACGCCCAGAATCCGCCCGCCGCTGCCGCCGCAAGGAACATCACAACAAGCAGCAGTCCGTTCGGCAGACTGTCAAAATACATCATGCACGCCGCAGCCGCAATGCCGCCGAGCAAGATCTGACCCTCTGCGCCGATATTCCAGAATTTCATTTTAAATGCGGGGGCAAGTCCGATCCCGATGCACAGCAGCATTGAAATATCGCGAATCGTGTTCCAGATTCTTCTTTCGGTGCCGAAAACACCGTTGAACATTGTGGCATACACCTTCACAGGGTTCATTTTTGTAAGCCCGTAAATAAGCACGCCGTTAAGAACGAGCGCGATAATTATTGCAATCGCACGAATAAGCCAACTCTTCCAAACCGGCAGCGCGGTTCTCTTTTGAATACGGAGCATTCTGTTTTCCTGCCTTTCGTTATCTTTTTGCCCGAATCACTCGGCTGAGCTGTCGGCCGAGCCAAGGTTTGTCATCAAAAGTCCGACTTCGTTCTTTTGAGTCTTTCTTGCATCAACAATTCCGCTGACCCTGCCGCCGCAAAGCACAAGTATCCTGTCGCAAAGCTCAAGCAAAACGTCGAGGTCTTCACCGACAAAAATGACTGCACCGCCCTTTTTCTTAAGATCGTTCAGCAGCCCGTAGATTGCATAGGACGTGTTGATATCCAGTCCGCGAACGACATAAGCCGCCATAAGGAGCGATGGGTTAAACGAAAGTTCGCGCCCGACAAGAATTTTTTGCACGTTGCCGCCGGAAAGCTTTCTTATCGGTGTATCAAGATCCGGAGTCAGAACGCCAAGTTCGTCAACGACCTTCTGCGCAAGCTCACGCGGTTTTTTTCTGTCCGCAAAGCAGCTTTTTCCGTCCTTATAACTGCGCAGCATCATGTTATCGGGTATATTCATGCTGCCGACAAGACCCATTCCGAGCCTGTCCTCCGGCACGAATGCAAGGCTCACCCCGAGGTCGCGAATAAGTTCCGGCGACAGACCGCAGAGTTCCTCCTCTTCATCGCTGCGCGGATTAACATACATAACGGAAGAACCGGGTTCAGTCCTGCAAAGTCCCGCAATTGCTTCAAGCAGTTCCTTTTGCCCGCTTCCGCTGATGCCCGCAACACCAAGAATTTCGCCGCTGTTGGCCGTAAAGCTTACATTGTCGAGTCTCGTGACTCCGAGATTATCCTTAACGGTCAGATTCTTTACAAAGAGACGCGGGACGGAATAGCCGACTTCAGGACGATCGATATTCAATGTTACGGCATGACCGACCATCATATCCGAAAGGCTTTGAGCATCGGTTTTTGAAGTTTCAACCTCGCCGATGTATTCGCCCTTGCGCAAAACGGCAACTCTATCCGAAATTTCCAAGACTTCATGTAATTTATGTGTGATGATAACAATGCTTTTTCCGTCCGCCTTCATTGCACGCATAACTTTAAACAACGCCTCGGTTTCCTGCGGCGTCAGAACGGCAGTCGGTTCGTCAAGAATAAGAATATCCGCTCCGCGATAAAGCACCTTAACGATTTCAAGTGTTTGTTTTTCCGAAACGGACATTTCATAGACCTTTTTGTCCGGATCGACTGCAAATGAGTATTTTTTGCAGATTTCAACAATGCTTTTGCGCACAGCGGATATACTGTCTTTTAGGCCCAGTTTAACGTTTTCCGTTGCCGTAAAAACGTCAACAAGCTTAAAATGCTGATGAATCATGCCGATATGAAGCTTAAACGCATCCTTTGGAGAGCGAATATCAACACGCGTTCCGTTCACATAGATACTGCCGCCGTCCGGGTAATAAATACCGGAAAGCATATTCATCAAAGTCGTTTTGCCGCTTCCGTTTTCACCCAAAAGGGATAGGATCTCTCCCTTGCGAATGTCCAAAGAAACGTTTTTGTTTGCAGTTATTGTGCCGAAATGCTTGGTTATGTCAACCATGCGGACTGCGAATTCGGTATCCACTTGCTCTTTCCTTTCTGTGCTGTGCTTTATACTCCGCCGATGCAGCCGTATGCTGCACGACAGCCAAAAACGCACACCTGCTCTTGCATGTGCAGTAAGTTATTTATGTCGCACCTTTTATTTTAACAGATTGAATCGTGTATGTAAAGCAAAAGCAGCGTTTTTTTGACACGGTTTTCAAAAAAATTTGTTTATTTCAAAATCGGGACGCCGACTGCATATGCATTGAATTGCATGATAAACGAAAAGAGGATGCCGGACAAAAGCCCGGCATCCCGCCGAATTCATGGAAAACGTACAATCACATTCCCCGCAAATATTCAATTGAACAGAGTGTGACCCAAACGATTATTTGAGCTCGAGCATGCAAACTTCCGCACCATCGCCGCGACGGGGTCCGAGCTTGTAAATGCGAACATAGCCGCCATTTACACCGTCATATTTGGGAGCGAGTTCACGGAAGAGCTTCTCAACAACGGGATGAGGAGTTTCACGAACGCGTTTGTGGAAATCCTTTGCACTTTCCTTGGACTCCCTGGTGAGGGGAATGTCATAAAGGTAAGCCATGATCTGCCTGCGGGCGTGGAGCTTTGAGGGCTTATCGATAACCTTCTCGACTTCGGTTCGAGTGGTTTGCTCTTTGTCGTTGGTTTCAATCTTCGTCTTGGTGACGGTTTCGGTATTTTTATATTCGGACACTGCCAGGGTGATGAGCTTCTCCGCAATGGGACGAACTTCCTTTGCGCGCGATTCGGTGGTCACGAGCTTGCCGTTCCAAAGGAATGCAGTTACCATGTTGCGAAGCATTGCGTCACGCTGGTCGGTGGCTTTATTAAGCTTACGGTTAGGCATATTATTTCCTCCTATTAAAATCGCTGATGCTATCGTTGATCATATCAGCTTGCGAATTATTCTTCGCTTTCGCGCAGAGAGAGACCCAGCGCAGCAAGTTTGAGCTGCACTTCCTCGAGAGATTTTCTGCCGAGGTTGCGCACCTTCATCATTTCCTCCTCGTCGCGTTCAACAAGCTCCGCAACGGTGTTGATGCCGGCACGTTTGAGGCAGTTATACGAACGAACCGAGAGATCGAGTTCTTCGATCGCCATATCGTATATCTTTTCTTTGCCGTCAGGCTCTTCATCGCCGACAATTTCAATGTTCTGCACACCTTCGGTAAGGTTCGTGAACAGTGAAAGGTGGTCGAACATGATCCTTGAAGAAATGCCGACTGCCTCTTCGGGGCGGATGCTTCCGTCTGTCCAGACCTGAAGCGTGAGCTTGTCGTAGTCGGTAACCTGACCGACACGAGTATCTTCAACGCGGAAGTTGACTTTGGTGATGGGGGTGAATATGGAGTCAATCGCGATCACGCCGATGGGCATGTTCGGTTTTTTGTTCTTTTCGGCAGAAACATAGCCTTTGCCTTTTTCAAGAACAATGTCCATATAGAGGTTTGCACCCTCGGAAAGCGTTGCGATGTGCAAATCGGGATTGATGATTTCAACATCGGCATCGTGGATAATATCTCCTGCAAAAACTTTGCCTTCGCCCTTGGCGTCGATGACTACATGCACGCTGCTGCTTTCGCCGAGCAATCTCACACGAAGTTCCTTAATGTTAAGGATGATTTCCGTAACGTCTTCCTTAACGCCGGGAATGGTTGAAAACTCGTGAAGCACACCGTCAATCTTGACGGAAGAAGCAGCCGCGCCCGGCATTGAGCTCAAAAGAACTCTGCGCAGGCAGTTGCCGAGAGTTGTGCCGAAACCGCGCTCAAGCGGTTCAACAACGAAGCATCCGTAGTAGTCGTTCAGCTCCTTGCACTCGATCTTAGGTCTTTCAATTTCAAACATCAAATCTCTCCCCTCTCTTGAAAAAAAGTAACTGATAGATCAGGGTAGCCGTGATGATTACCTTGAATAGAACTCAACAATGAGGTGTTCCTCAATGGTGAGGTCGATATCATCACGCTGGGGCATTGCTGCCACTGTACCGCTGAGGTTTGCCGCATCAAGCTCAAGCCACTTGGGAATGGGCTTATCGGCACCCTGTTCCCTCACGCCCTTGAAGAATTCAACATCAAAGCTCTTTGAAAGAACGCTGATCTTCTGGCCGGGCTTTACGAGGTAAGAGGGGATGTCAACCTTATGGCCGTCAACGAGGATGTGACCATGGGTGATCCACTGGCGAGCCTGTGCACGGCTTGCGCCGAGACCGAGGCGATAAACAACATTGTCAAGGCGACGCTCAAGCAGGCACAGCATATTTTCGCCGGTAACGCCCTGCATGTTCGTTGCCATATCATAGTACTTGCGGAACTGGGACTCGAGAACACCGTATGCTCTGCGGCATTTCTGCTTTTCACGGAGCTGGGTGCCGTATTCGGAAGCCTTGCGAGCCCTTGCCTGACCGTGCTGTCCCGGAGGAGTGTGACGCTTCATAACAGCGCACTTTGCTTCGTTGTAGCAGCGATCGCCTTTAAGAAACAGTTTGGTGCCTTCCCTGCGGCACTGTCTGCAAACGGAATCAGTATATCTTGCCATAATCGTTTGCTCTCCTTATACTCTTCTACGCTTGGGAGGACGGCAGCCATTATGAGGAATGGGGGTGACGTCCTTGATCATGTTGACTTCAAGACCTGCAGCCTGGAGCGCGCGGATTGCAGATTCACGACCTGCGCCGGGGCCCTTGACGTAAACTTCAACGATACGCATGCCGTGTTCCATTGAAGCTTTTGCTGCGGTTTCCGCTGCCATCTGTGCGGCAAACGGAGTGCTCTTACGGGAACCGCGGAAGCCGAGGCCGCCTGCGGATGCCCAAGAGATTGCGTTGCCGTTAAGATCGGTAACGGTTACGAGGGTGTTATTGAAGGAAGAACGAATGTGAACCTGACCGCGCTCAATGTTCTTGCGTTCACGACGCTTGCGGGAAGCAAGCTTCTTTGTAGTCTTTGTTGACCTTGCCATTGCTCAATTCTCCTCCTTGATTATTTCTTAGCCTTACCGGCGGAACGCTTGGGACCCTTGCGGGTGCGTGCGTTCTGCTTCGTGCTCTGACCGCGAACGGGCAAGCCCTTGCGGTGACGAACGCCGCGATAGCAGCCGACTTCGATGAGCCTCTTGATGTTCATGGAGACTTCACGCCTGAGGTCGCCCTCTACCTTGCAGTGATGATCAATATACTCTCTCAATTTGTTAACATCCGATTCGGACAGATCCTTGACCCTGATGTCGGGGTTAACGCCGGTCTCGCGAAGGATGTTCTGAGCGGTGCTGCGACCGATACCATAGATATAGGTCAGCCCGATCTCAACTCTTTTTTCCCTGGGCAGGTCTACGCCGCTTATACGCGCCATATAGAATGTTTACCTCCGTAGTTTGGTTTTTTAGGGGTTATTCTTTGTGTCTGCCGGTTCCCAATCTCAACTGCAGCCAACGCAACCTTGGCTTCATTTGAGATTGGGCAGCCGCACCGGCAGTGATCCGGTGACGGTTTGCCTGATGCTGATAGGCAAGAACCATACTGCTGTTTCGCCGGAGCTTCCTGAATGTTTCCGCCGCTGCCGCATGTGATGAACTTCACAAAGCGGGCAGCGTCTTTCGGAAGCGCTTTCCGTGCATTTGTTTAGGGACTTCAGCGAACGCCTGCATTCGCTTTACCCTTCGGGCTGCGGCGGGTTGGTTCCGCAGACCGGCTGCATTTCGGGGATTCCGCATTCATCGAGCTTTTGCGTTCCGAACCTTCGCGGCGCATTGCCGCCGCAGTCAGCGTTCGTGTTGCCGCTCCGCTCAATTCAAGCCAAATCAGCCCTGCTTTTGCTTGTGACGAGGATTCTCGCAGATGACCATAACGCGACCCTTGCGCTTAATGATCTTGCACTTCTCGCACATCGGTTTTACTGAAGGCCTTACTTTCATTGTTGCTTCCTCCTGTGAAAATTTGGCATTTTAGCTGCACACAGAACGTCAGTTCTTTGCGCGCCATGTGATGCGACCTCTCGTCAGGTCATAGGGCGAAAGCTCAACGGTTACCTTGTCGCCCGTCAGGACTCGAATGTAATTCATCCTGAGCTTGCCGGATATGGTCGCCAAAATTTTGTGACCGTTTTCGAGAGTAACCTCAAACATCGCATTCGGGTATGAATCCGTGACAACACCCGCAACTTCGATTACGTCCTGCTTAGACATTCAAATCCTCCTTGCAAAATGCGGTACTCATTTCGGCAAATTTTTGTTTGCTGCGGTTTGTGAAGAGCATTATCCGCATTCATTCCGCCGCACCTGATTCGCCGCCTGCCGACTGTTTAAACTCGGCAATGATTTTCCTCAGCTCCGCATTCGTCACGGGCATGCCCTGCAAAATCTTTTTTGAGATTTTCGGGGAATATATATCTGTCCGCAAAACGTGCCTGAGCTTCTTCCTTTTGGGCTTTTCAACCGTTCGCAGCCTGCCGTCGGCAACGAAAACGAAATTTTCGCCCTCGTGTCCTATGACAACAAGATGACTATCCCTGTCATGCCCTGCGTTCGAAATTACTATTTGACCGAGAATAATCTCATCCCTCGTAATGCATTTCTGCAAGACGGGAATGTCATTCTCAGTCATACTGCCCCGGGTCGCTGTTTCACTTTCGGAGGACAAAACGTCCTCTTCGGCGAATTTACAGAATTCTTCGGGTTTTTCTGTGTTTCGACACCCTTTTTTATCCATAAGTCGCAACCTTAACATTGTAGCACATTATTCCGGGTTTGTCAACACTTCCGGACCGTTTTCCGAAATAAAAATTGTGTTTTCATAATGCGCACTCGGCTTGCCGTCGGCAGTGACGCAGGTCCACCCGTCATCGAGAACACGAATGCGTCTTGTGCCGAGATTTATCATCGGTTCGATCGCGATCGCCATGCCGGGCACGAGTCTTGCTCCCCGTCCGAAATGCGGAATAACATAATTCGGAACCTCGGGAGCTTCATGCATATTCATGCCGATGCCGTGACCGACGAGCTCACGAACGACACCGTAGCCATGTGACTCGGCGTGCTGCTGAATTGCCCGTCCGATATCGGAAATATGATTCCCGACAACGGCCTGTTCAAGACCCTTAAAGAAGCACTCTTTTGTGACCTGAACAAGCTTCGCAACCTCGGGAGCAACATTGCCGACAAGAAAAGTCCTTGCGGCATCCCCATGGAAGCCGTTAAGCAGCGCGCCGCAGTCAACGCTGATAATGTCGCCGTCACGCAGACGGTCATGCCTGCTCGGAATGCCGTGCACGATCCTGTCATTGACCGAAGTGCAGATGCTTGCCGGGAAGCCCTCGTAATTCAGGAATGACGGAACAGCACCGTGGCTTCGAATAAACTCCTCTGCCGCTTCATCCAATTCCTTTGTTGAAATTCCCGGTTTAATAAGCGTTTCGATATAGTTAAGCGTTCTGCCCGTCAGCTCACCCGCAGCGCGCATGAGCGCACGCTGGGATTCTGATTTAATTGTAATTTTTCCGTCACTCATTCTTTTCTCCTGAACTCCGAAGCGTCGATTTTCGGAAATATGCAGCAGCCCCTGCCGAGGCATTTCGTCCGTTGGATTTAAGCTTTTTTATTCTTCTCGAATATCGGATCGAGCGCCGCAAAGATCCGGTTCGAAACATCGCCGATGCTCATTGCGCCGTCGATGGGAACGAGAAGACCTTTTTCGCGATAGAAGTTGATAAGCGGGAAGGTTCTGTCGTAGTAGACTTCGAGCCTGTGCCGCATACTCTCCGGATTGTCATCCGGCCGTCTGATAAGTTCTGCTCCGCACTTTGCACACAATTCCGGTTTGCCGGCGGCAGTATCGGCCGCGCTGACACACTGGGAGTGATTGCATTTCGGGCAGACGCGCCGTGAAGAAACTCTCTCGATAAGGATATCACTGTCAACATTGATGTCAATCACTGCATCGATATTGACCGCACCGGCAAGCGTTTCCGCCTGCGCAATGGTTCGCGGATAGCCGTCCAGCAAAAAGCCGATGCTGCAATCCTCGTGCTGTATGCGTGAGAGCACCATTTCATTAATTATCTCGTCCGGAACAAGGTTGCCGTCGTCGATAAGAGCCTTAGCGCGCAAGCCGAGCGGCGTTTTTTTGCTGATTTCGGCGCGGAGCATATCCCCGGTTGAAATATGGGCAAGAGAGTAGCGTTCGGCGATGCATTCCGCCTGTGTTCCTTTGCCGGCGGCGGGCGGACCTAAAAGTATCAGCTTCATAAATATCGGTTTTAAAAACCTCCGTCAATTTGTCTCTAATACGCAGTTTAATCCAAGGGATAGAAGCAACGCAGCCAATATCCCTTGGACAAACATCGGGTCAATATAATCCTGTGAGATTAGTTGAGGAAGCCCTTATGGTTCCTCATGATCATCAGCGAGTCAAGCTGGTCGGCAATTTCGATGGACACACTGATCATAATCAGAATGCTCGTCGGACCGAAAGCAGACAGCACGGTGATGTTCAGCACCTTCAGGAGCAGAGTGGGGATGATTGCGATAATCATCAGGAAGAGTGCGCCGAACATTGTCAGGCGGCTGCACTTCTTCTGGAGGTAGTCCGAAGTGGGACGACCGGGACGAATACCGGGAATAAATCCGCCGTTCTGCTGGAGATTTTTGGAAATCTCAACAGGGTTGAAGGTGATGGAGGAGTAGAAGTAGGCGAAGCCCACGATCATGATGGCATAAAGCACATAGTAAATGATTATGCCGGCGATATTCGTGGTTGCCGGGCTGAGGTAAGTGCTTACAAAGGTATAGAACTTGCCCTTGGGCCAGAACTGACCGATCATGCCGGGAACCTGAAGAATCGTCATAGCGAAGATCAGGGGCATAACGCCGTTTGCATTCGCCTTGAGAGGGATATGCGTGGACTGTCCGCCGTAGAGTTTCCTGCCGACAACGCGCTTTGCGTACTGAACGGGAATGCGGCGAACCGCCTTTTCAACGGTAACGATACCAACGGTGAGGATAAGAACCACAAGGATAACCACGATTCCGTACCACCACTTGTACGCAAGACCGTTAGTGGTCGGAATAATGTGGAAAGTACCGTTGATAAGGTTGATAACAACATTGGGAACGGAGGAAACAATGGATGCAAAGATCAGAATTGAAACGCCGTTGCCGATGCCCTTTTCGGTGATGCGCTCACCCATCCACATCAGGAACGCAGTACCTGCGGTGCAGCAGATGCCCGTGATAACATAGGGCATAAAGCCGTTCATGAATGTGCCGAAGCCGCTTGTGCCGAAGATGGTGATCTTTTTGATGAGATCGCCGTTTGCGCTGTTGAGACCGACAACAATGCTTACGGACTGGATAAGAGCGAGAACGACGCCCACGATACGGGTGATTTTTTCGATCTTTTCCCTGCCGTCCTCTTCCTTGGAAAGTTTCTCAAGGGAGGGGAATGCAATGGTGAGGAGCTGAAGAATAATCGACGCCGTGATGTAGGGCGAGATACCCATTGCAAAGAGTGAGAAATTGTTCAGAGAACCGCCGGAGAAGAGGTTGAGGAAGCTGAGGAAGTCATAGCTTGCAATCAACTCTCCGAGTTTTTCACCGTTTACACTGGGAACGGGGATGAAGGAGCCGAGTCTGTAGACAACGATCAAGAGCAGAGTGTAGAGCATCTTGGTGCGGATGTCCTTGACTTTCCAAGCATTGATGATAGTCTTAAACATTCGGCACCTCTACAGTTCCGCCCACCGCAACGATAGCTTCACGGGCTGAATTTGATACCTTCGCCGCCTTGACAGTAAGGCGCTGTGTAAGCTCGCCACGGCCCAGAACCTTGAGGCCGTCCTTCTCGATTTTGCTGATGATGCCCTCTGCTTTGAGGAGCTCAGCGGTGATTACAGTGCCATTCTCGAAGCGGTTGAGAGCCTCGATGTTGACAACGGAATAAACTTTCATGAAGTTGTTGTGGAAGCCTCTCTTCGGGAGACGACGGGGCAGAGGCATCTGACCGCCTTCAAAGCCGTTCTTCTTGCTTCCGCTGCGAGCCTTCTGACCCTTGTGACCGTAACCGGCGGTTTTGCCGATACCGGAACCGGAGCCGCGACCCACACGCTTCCTTGCACTTGTTGAACCCTCGGCGGGCCTTAACTCATGTAGATTCATGCGGTAACCTCCTTATGCGTCTACTTCTTCCACCTTAACAAGGTGCTTCACTTTGAAAATCATGCCACGGATGCAAGCATTATCGGGCTTGATGACCGTGTGATTGAGCTTGTGAAGACCGAGTGCCTTAACGGTCGCCTGCTGGTCTTTCAGTGCTCCGATGGTGCTCTTAACGAGTGTAACTTTCAGGTTTGCCATTATAATTCCCTCCCAATCAGTCAAGAATTTCGGCAACGCTCTTACCGCGCAGATGCGCAACCTGCTCTGCGGTGCGGAGCTGTGCAAGCCCGTCAAGGGTTGCCTTCACGCAGTTTGCGGGGTTGTTGGAACCGTAGCTCTTGGTGCGGATATCTTTGATGCCGACCATTTCGAGAACGCAGCGAACGGGACCGCCCGCGATAACGCCGGTACCGGGTTCTGCGGGGAGCATGCGAACATGACCCTTGGAGAACTTGCCTTCAACAGCGTGCGGAATGGTGGTTCCGACGATGGGAACGTTGATGAGGTGACGCTTTGCGTCTTCAACGCCCTTGCGAACCGCTTCGGGAATTTCGGCAGCTTTGCCCATGCCGACACCGACGCGACCCTTTTCATCGCCGACAACGATGAGCGCGGAGAAGCGGAAAATTTTACCGCCCTTAACAACCTTTGCTACACGGTTGACGGAGACGAGCTTTTCTTTGAATTCCGGTACTTCCGGGGTGTAATTACGCCTGTTTTGCATAGTATACCTCCATTAGAAATCCAAGCCGGCCTTGCGGGCACCGGCTGCCAGCTCGGCAACGCGACCGGTGTAAAGATAACCGCCGCGATCGAAAACGACCTTTGCAACGCCCTTTTCAAGTGCGCGCTTTGCAACGGTTTCACCAACGATGAACGCTGCTTCCTTCTTGTTTTTGCCTTCGATCAATGCCTTTACGGATGCTTCAACGGTGGAAGCTGCCGCAATGGTGTTTCCGATGGAGTCATCGATAACCTGAGCATAGATGTGATTCAGGCTGCGGTAAACATTCAGGCGGGGCCTTGCGGGTGTGCCGATGATATGCCTGCGGGTACGGTAATGACGTGCCTTGCGCTTTGCATTCTTATCAAGCTTACTAATCATACTGCTATACTCCTCCTGTTATTTACCGGTCTTACCTTCCTTGCGGATGATGACTTCATAGTCATACTTGATACCCTTGCCCTTGTAGGGTTCAGGCTCACGAACCGCGCGGACGTCTGCTGCGATCTGACCGACTTTCTGCTTGTCGATGCCCTGAACCGTGATACGGTTGGGAGCGGGAACGTCGAAAGTAATGCCGTCGCCTTCTTCGAATTCAACAGGGTGTGAATAACCGACATTGAGAACGAGCTTGTTGCCGTTCTTCTGAGCCCTGTAACCGGTGCCGTTGATTTCAAGCTTTTTCTCGAAACCTTTGGTGGTACCGACGACCATATTGTTGATGAGGGTACGGGAAAGTCCGTGCAGAGAACGGTCTTCTTTTTCATCGGTGGGGCGTTCTACCTTGAGGATGCCTGCATCCATGGAAACCTTGATGCGGGGGCTGATCTTCTCGGAGAGCTGACCCTTGGGGCCCTTGACTGTCACGGTATTATCGTCAGAAACCGTAATTGTCACTCCGGCAGGGATAGTGATCGGAAGTTTTCCGATTCGAGACATTGTGCACCTCCAAATATTAATGCATTATCTTGCTTTCGCCCGTGCCCGGCCTGTTTTGTTCCGGGCATAGGCGTTTCAGCTGTGTTATTTGCGTGAATCAAAGCCTGAGTGAATTCAGGTTTGATTCACGTTTGCGGGTTGTTACCAAACGTAGGCGAGAACTTCGCCGCCGACGCCCTGCTTCCTTGCTTCGCGATCGGTCATGATGCCGCGGGAAGTGGAAATGATGGCGATGCCGAGGCCGTTGAGAACCTTGGGGATGTTATCCTTGCGGGCATAAACGCGCAGGCCGGGCTTGGAAATACGCTTGAGGCCGGTGATAACCTTCTGACGGTTTGCGCCGTACTTAAGGGTGATGGTCATCATCTTCTGAACGCCTTCGCCGCCGACGGTGTAACCCTTGATGTAACCTTCGTTAAGGAGAATGTCAGCGATTGCGAGCTTCATTACGGAAACGGGAACGTCTACGGTGTCATGTTTGACGATGAGAGCGTTGCGGATCCTTGTAAGCATATCGGCAATGGGGTCTGTTACGAGCATTGAAATATCCTCCTTCTTACCAGCTGGCTTTACGAACACCGGGAATCTCACCCTTGTAGGCGAGTTCGCGGAAGCAAACGCGGCAGATTCCGTACTTGCGGAGAACGGAATGGGGCCTGCCGCAGAGACGGCAACGGGTGTAAGCCCTGGTGGAATACTTGGGAGTAGCCTGCTGCTTGTTTTTTAATGATGTCTTTGCCATTATGAAATCCTCCCTCAGTCGTTGTTGCCAAAGGGCATGCCCAAAAGCCTGAGAAGCTCTTTTGCTTCTTCATCGGTCTTTGCGGTGGTGACAAAGATAACGTCCATACCACGAACTTTGTCAACATCATCATAGTTGATTTCGGGGAAAATCAGCTGTTCTTTAAGACCCATTGCGTAGTTGCCGCGACCGTCGAAGCTGGTATCGGAAACACCGCGGAAGTCGCGAACGCGGGGCAGAACGATGTTCATGAGCTTGTCGGCAAAGTAGTACATACGATCACCGCGGAGGGTAACCTTTGCGCCGACGTTCATGCCCTGACGGACTTTGAAGTTTGCAACGGACTTCTTAGCCTTGGTGATGACGGGCTTCTGACCGGCGATGATGCCGAGTTCCTCAACTGCCGCATCGATACCCTTGGGGTTGTCCTTATCGGAGCCGAGACCCATGTTGAGAACGATCTTCTCAAGCTTGGGTACCTGCATGGGGTTTTCATAACCGAATTTTTCAACGAGCTGGGGAATGATCTCCTTATATTTCAGGCGGAGACGGGCGGGCTCGGTGAACGGAGCGGCTTCCTGCTTTGCTTTCTTCTTTGCGGGAGCCTGTGCTGTTTCTTTCTTAGCCACTGTAATTTCCTCCTACTCAGTCGATGTTCTTGTTGCACTTTTTGCAGGTGCGAACTTTGATTTTTTTGCCGTCCTTCTCGATGAAGGTGTGACCTACGCGAGTGGGCTTTTTGCAGTTGGGGCAAACGAGCATAACGTTTGAAACGTGAATCGTGCCTTCTTTTTCAAGCCTTCCGCCGGTTTCGCCCTGCTGACGGGGCTTCTGATGGCGGACGATCATTTTCCTGCCCTGGACGACAACGCGCTGTGCTTCGGGATAAACCTTGAGCACTTTGCCGGTTTTACCGCGATCTTTCATTTCGTCGCCGGTGATGACCATAACGGTGTCGCCGGTCCTGATGTTAAGCTTACTGCTCATAGATGTACCTCCTTACAGAACTTCGGGTGCGAGGGACACAATCTTCATGTAGTCCTTCTCACGAAGCTCCCTTGCGACCGGCCCGAAAATACGGGTGCCGCGGGGCTGTTTCTGGTCATTGATGATGACTGCTGCATTATCGTCGAAACGGATATGGCTGCCATCTTCACGATGAACGCCGGTGACCGTGCGAACAACAACTGCCTTAACAACATCCTTCTTCTTGACTGCGCCGCCGGGGGATGCGCTCTTTACGGAAGCTACGATAACGTCGCCAACGCTTGCGAATTTCCTTGAGGAACCGCCCAGAACACGGATGCACATAATTTCCTTTGCGCCGCTGTTATCGGCAACTTTTAACCTTGTTTGCGGTTGAATCATGTTTTCCTCCCTCGGGCTTACTTAGCCTTTTCAATAATTTCGACAACACGCCAACGCTTATCCTTGGAAAGCGGGCGGGTCTCCATGATCTTAACGGTATCGCCGATACCGCAAGAATTTTCCTCATCGTGCGCCTTGACTTTGAGGGTACGGTTTACCATCTTGCCGTAAAGGGGATGACGTACCTTGGTCTTGACGGCGACAACAACGGTCTTGTCCATCTTGTCGCTGGTAACGATGCCGATGCGGGTCTTACGATAGCCCCTGACGGGAACGTTTTTAATTTCCATTGAAATGTCCTCCCTTTATTAAGCGCGTGCGTTGATGAGGGTCTTAACCCTTGCGATCTCACGCTTGCATTCCTTCAAGCGCATGGGGTTAGTGAGCTGACCCGTTGCATGCTGGAAGCGGAGATTGAACAGTTCTGCCTTGAGCTCGTTCTCTCTTGCAACAAGCTCTTCAACGGTAAGCTGCTGAAGCTTTTCCCATTCTTTCTTTTTCATGGCTTAGCCCTCCACTTTAACTTCTTCGACGGGTTTTTTAACGAATTTGCACTTGAGCGGCAGCTTGTGCATTGCAAGGCGAAGAGCTTCTCTTGCGGTTGCTTCGTCAACTTCGGCAACCTCGAAAAGGATCCTGCCGGGCTTAACGACTGCTACCCAATATTCGGGGGAACCTTTACCGGAACCCATGCGGGTTTCGGCGGGTTTTTCGGTTACGGGCTTGTCGGGGAAGATGTCCACCCAGACTTTGCCGTTACGCTTCATGTAACGGGTCATGGCAACACGCGCTGCCTCAATCTGGTTGCTGGTGACCCAAGCGGGCTCCATTGCTACAAGACCATATTCGCCGTAAGCGATGATGTTACCGCGCTGAGCGGTGCCCTTCATGCGTCCGCGGTGTACCCTGCGGCGTTTTACTCTTTTAGGCATTAACATGGTTAGTATCCTCCTTAAGCTTTCTTGGCTCTGTTGCGGTTAAGCACTTCGCCCTTGTAGATCCAAACCTTGACGCCGATGCGGCCGTAAGCGGTCTTTGCCTCGGTGAAACCGTACTCAATGTCTGCACGGATGGTCTGGAGGGGAGTTGAGCCTTCGTTGTAACCCTCGGTACGCGCGATTTCCGCGCCGCCGAGACGACCGCCGCACTTGATCTTGATGCCCTTTGCACCGGCCTTCATTGCACGGCCGAGGGACTGTTTCATTGCACGACGGAAGGAAGTCCTCTTTTCGAGTGCTGCTGCGATGTTTTCAGCAACAAGCTGAGCGTTTGCATCGGGGTTGCGCACTTCGATGATGTTGATGTTTACGGACCTGTTGACAAGTGCATTGAGCTCTGCCTTGATGGCGTCAACGCCGACGCCGCCTTTGCCGATGAGCATACCGGGGCGAGCGGTGTGGATGCTGACAGTGACCTTGTTTGCAGCGCGGGCGATATCGATCTTCGCAATGCCTGCCTCAAAGTACTTGTTCTTGAGGTAATCGCGGATTTTCTTATCCTCAACGAGGAAGTTTGCGAAATCCTTCTTGTTGGCGTACCAACGGGTGTTCCAATCTCTGATAACGCCTACTCGGAAGCCATTCGGATTAACTTTCTGTCCCATTGTATGTCCTCCTTATTTCTTCTCGTCCAGGATGATGGTGATATGGCTGGTACGCTTGCGGATGCGGGATGCGCTGCCGCGGGAGCGGGGCCTGTAGCGGCGAAGGGTGGGACCCTGGTTTGCAAAGCACTCTGCAACATAGAGGGTTTCCTTGTCCATATCGAGGTTGTTTACGGCGTTTGCAATCGCGCTCCTGAGAACCTTCAGGGTGGGCTCGGAAGCCGCCTTGGGGGTGTACATAAGGATTGCTTCTGCATCTTCAACGCTCTTGCCGCGGATAAGGTCGATAACTATCTTTACCTTGCGGGAAGAAATGCGGATATGTTTCGCGGTCGCATGGGGACGCCTGTCAGCGTTTTCCTTGCGATACTGTGATTTCATTTTGGATCTGGTTGCCATTTTTACGCCTCCTTATTTACCGCGTGTTGCCTTTTCGGAGCCGCGGTGACCGCGGAAGGTACGGGTGGGTGCGAATTCGCCGAGCTTGTGTCCGACCATATCTTCAGTGATGTATACGGGGACATGCTTCTTACCGTCGTGAACGGCAATGGTGTGACCGATCATGTCGGGGAAGATGGTGGATGCCCTTGACCAAGTCTTGAGTACGGACTTCTTGCCGGATTCGTTCATCGCGATAACACGGTCAAGCAGCCTTTCGCTGACAAAGGGTCCTTTCTTAATTGACCTACTCATGTTTCAATTACTCCCTTCTAAAGATCACTTACCGTCCCTGCGGCGGACGATGTACTTGTCGTTGATGTTCTTGGTCTTCCTGGTCTTATAACCCAGAGCAGGCTTGCCCCAAGGGGTTACAGGGCCCGGACGGCCGATGGGGGATTTGCCCTCACCACCGCCGTGGGGGTGATCGTTGGGGTTCATGACGGAACCGCGAACGGTGGGACGGAAGCCCATGTGACGGGTGCGACCCGCTTTACCGAGCTTGATGTTTACGGAATCGATGTTGCCGACCTGACCGATGGTTGCTTTGCAGCCGAGGGGGATGAGTCGAACTTCACCGCTGGGAAGACGAACCTGTGCGTACTTTGTTTCCTTTGCAAGAAGCTGAGCTGCGTTGCCCGCGCTGCGGACAAGCTGTGCGCCCTTGCCGGGAAGCAGTTCGATGCAGTGGATCATCGTGCCGACGGGGATGTTTTTGAGAGGAAGCGCATTGCCGACTTTGATGTCGCTTGCTTCGCCGGAAACGATGGTTTCGCCGACCTTAAGGCCGTAAGGAGCAATGATGTAACGCTTTTCGCCGTCTGCATAGTGCAGAAGAGCGATGTTTGCGGAACGGTTGGGATCGTATTCAACGGTTGCAACCTTTGCGGGGATGTTGTCCTTGTTGCGTTTGAAGTCAATAATACGATACTGACGCTTTGCGCCGCCGCCGCGATGGCGGACGGTGATCCTGCCCTTGTTGTTGCGACCCGCGTTGCTCTTGAGGCTTTCCATAAGGGAACGCTCGGGGGTCGTGCAGGTAATCTCCTCGTAAGTGGAGACGGTCATGAAGCGTTGACCGGGAGTGTTGGGCTTAATCTTTCTGATTGCCATTGTTGTTCCTCCTTACTGAGCCATGTTATCGAAGGCTTCAATGGTCTTGGAATCCTTCGTAAGGGTGATGTAGGCCTTCTTGGTGGAGGGGCGGCGGCCTTCGGTGCGGCCCTGCCTCTTAACCTTGCCGAGACGGTTGACGGTGTTGACGCTTTCAACCTTTACGCCGTCAAAAATAGTTTCAACAGCCTGCTTGATCTCGGTTTTGCCTGCCTTCTTAGCAACGATGAAGACGTAAGTCTTGTTCTGAATGGCTTCGTAGCTCTTCTCGGTGAGTACGGGCTTGATGATGATGTCGTGAGCGTTCATTATGCGTATACCTCCTCGACTTTTTCAACTGCATCCTTGGTGAGGATGAGTGCATCGTACTTGAGAACGTCATAGGTGTTGAGCGTGCCGACGGTTGCGGTTGCAACGCCCTGAATGTTGCGGGCGGTGCGGACAACGGTATCACACACGTCGGAAGTGACGATGAGAGCCTTTTCAACCTTGAGGTTCGCAAGAACCTTTACCATTGCGCGGGTCTTCTGCTCGGGAAGCTCGATGGAATCGAGAACGATGAGCTTCTCGTTTGCAACCTTTGCGGAAAGAGCGGACTTAAGTGCAACCCTCTTGAGCTTCTTGTTGAGGCTCATGCGATAGTCGCGGGGCTTGGGAGCGAATACAACGCCGCCGTGCGTCCACTGGGGAGATCTGGTTGAACCCTGACGGGCACGACCGGTGCCCTTCTGCCTCCAGGGCTTTTTGCCGCCGCCGGAAACTTCCGCGCGGGTCTTAACGCTCTGAGTGCCCTGACGCTGATTTGCAAGATAAGCCTTGACGTAAGCGTGCATTGCGGGAACGTTGAGCTCCTGGCCGAAAATGTTTTCGGAGAGTTCCATTTCGCCGACTTTTGCGCCGGAAATGTTATAAATAGCTACATTAGGCATGATTGTTCCTCCTCTTATTTAACCGTGCTGCGGACAAGAACAAGACCGCCCTTTGCACCGGGGATTGCGCCCTTGATGAGGAGCAGATTGCGTTCTGCATCCGCACGGACGACTTCGAGGTTCTGAACCGTGATGCGCTCATGACCCATATGGCCGGGGAGGTGCTTGGTTTTGAAGACCTCACCGGGGTAGGTGCATGCGCCCATTGAACCGGCAACGCGATAGGAGTGGGAGCCGTGGGTCTTTCTGCCGCGGGCCTGATTCCAACGCTTGATGTTGCCTGCAAATCCTTTACCCTTGCTGGTGCCGGTCACATCGACCTTGTCGCCGGAGGCAAAGGTGTCTGCTTTGATAACGTCGCCGACAGCGTACTTTGCGCAATCGTCGAGTTTGAATTCTTTAACGTAGCGGTGAGCCTCAACGCCTGCCTTCCTGAGGTGACCCATTTGGGGCTTGGTGATGAGTTTTTCGCGGACGGGCTGGAATGCCATCTGAACGGCATCGTAGCCGTCGTGCTCAACCGTTTTAACCTGAGTGACGGGGCAGGGTCCTGCCAGAACAACGGTCACGGGGATCATCGTTCCGTCCTCACGGAAAAGCTGAGTCATGCCGATTTTTTTACCCAGAATTGCCTGTTTCATTGTTTGTACCTCCGAAATCACAGCTTGATCTCGATGTCCACACCGGCGGGAAGATCGAGCTTCATCAGCGCGTCAACGGTTTTTGCCGAAGGCTGAAGGATGTCGATCAGACGCTTGTGGGTACGCATCTCAAACTGCTCTCTTGAGTCCTTATACTTGTGGGGTGCGCGAAGGATAGTGATGATCTCCTTCTCGGTGGGGAGGGGGATGGGTCCCGAAACTCTCGCGCCGGTCCGCCTCGCCGTATCGACGATTTTTGCTGCGCTCTGGTCGATGAGATTGTGCTCATAGGCTTTGAGCTTGATGCGGATTCTTGTGTTTGCCATTTTTATCTCCTCTCGATGTATCGTGCGGTTATCGCCGCACTCGATATTGGGCTGTACACCCTGCCGTGCGTTTTCATAATAAAAATTTACGGCGGGGCGCATTCCGCCCCTGCTCGCTCTGCCCGGGTCGGCAAAGCGGGCTGCTCGGTCATGCCGAGCCTCCTGCGTGAATTACCCGGATTGGCAACCGGCAACCTCTCGCAGGGAAACGTCCGCAAACTTAAGTCAGCATGTCGGGTGGAGATTATACCTGCGCAGGCATAATACACCCCAAGTCGCGAACATTGCTATTTTAGCCCATCTTCGCACCGTTGTCAAGCGTTTATTCCCGTTTTTTCAAATATATTTAAGCAGAAAACGCACAAAACGGCGCATTCCGCATTCGGCCTTTATTCCCCATTCTTTTCCCCCTGTCGCTCCCCTGCTTCGACATTGCAGGCGCGCCTTCGGTGTTATCATAGCTTCAGGCGGATACGGAACGCGCACACCCGTTCCCGTCCGCCGCAAGGAGGGAAGGAGGAAGCCCCTGCACCTCGGTCGGTGCGGCTGCACAAAAAACATGTACATTGAGCTTTTTTTGCTTGATAACTTCCTTATGAACCTTTTGACCCTGCGTGCCGCGGCGGCAATGCTTTCCCGAAAAATGAAGGGCAGCCGCGCCGCGCTCGTATCCTTTGCGGGCGCGGCGGCTGCCGCCGCTGCCGCTGCGGGCGGCACAATGTTCATAACCCTTCCCGTAAAACTTGCCTCAACGCTCCTTATGGCACTTGCCTTCCCGCCGCACAGCTTTCGCGAGCTTATGCATTCCGCCGCAGCATTGTTCCTCTCTGCGGCGGTTGCAGGCGGGGCGGTGCTGCTCGCCGCTCTTGCATTCGGCGGAACTCTCCGCGGCGGCGTCATTTACGGAGCAATTCCCCTTCGCGCCGCGCTTTTGGGTGCCGCTGCCGCCGCATTTATGCCGCGCAGCATCAGAAAAATCCTTTCCCGGCGGGTTCGAAACGAGCAAATCGTTCATATTAAATACGAATTCGCCGCTCCGAACTCAAACCGGTGTGAAAAAAACAAATCAAGTCATGAAAGCAAAAGTTCGGGAATAACAATTTTAAAAAGAGACAAGCGCATTTTCTCGGCCGAATGTCTCGGCATTATCGACACGGGCAATGCGCTTTCCGAACCGATTTCCGGGCTGCCGGTCATTGTGTTGGGGGCGAAACGGCATTCGGAGTTTGCGCAGGCGGCAAATGTTCCGATTCCGATGCGTACCGCCGCCGGCGAAAGTCTTCTTTTCGGGTTAAAGCCCAAAAAACTGCTTATTAACGGCTGTCCCGTTGAAGCAATTCTTGCCGTCGGTGCAAAGCTTGATGCCGCACTTGTTCCCGCCGTTCTGGCGGTTGATGCAGCCCGCCCGCAGTGCAGCGCGAATTTACCGTGAAAGACGTTGCGGCTTCTCCGCGGAAGACGCTGCGGCTTTTCTGCAAAAGACGCTGCGGCAGGTCGGTGTTTCCGCTCAAACCGCATTTATTCAAAAAGTTCAAAAGTCGAAAAGGAGGACTGAATATGCTGAATTTTATCAGGAAGCTGCTGTCAAAGCTTTACAGAAAACTCGGAATCTCGGCAGATCTCGGGTATATCGGCACGGGCGTTTCTCTGCCGCCGCCGCTTTCGAAAGAAGAAGAGCTGCGGCTGACCCTGCTTTTCACAAACGCGGACGACTCCCCCGCTGCCCGCGAAACAGCGGAGCAGGCGAAAAACACGCTGATCGAACATAACCTTCGCCTTGTTGTTTATATTGCGAAAAAATTTGAAAACACAGGTGTTTGCATTGAAGACCTCATCTCGATCGGCACGATCGGACTTATCAAAGCCGTCAACACATTTCGCGCGGACAGGAACATCAAGCTTGCAACCTACGCAAGCCGCTGCATCGAAAATGAAATCCTTATGCATCTGCGCAAAACCGTTAAGCAAAAACTTGAAGTCAGTCTTGACGAACCGTTGAACGTGGATTGGGACGGCAACGAGCTTTTGCTCGGCGACATTCTCGGCACGGACGGCGATGTTGTGGGGCAGGGCATTGAGGATGAAGTTGACCGGCAGCTGCTGCATATTGCGCTTAACAAACTCGGCGCACGGGAAAAGCGCATAATAGAACTTCGCTTCGGGCTGAACGGCTGCCGCGAATACACACAAAAGCAGGTTGCGGATATGCTCGGCATTTCCCAAAGCTATATTTCAAGGTTAGAAAAGAAAATTATCAACGAGTTATATAAGGAAATCACGGCAATGTCATGATGTCTCGCGGCAATGAAAAAAGCGGATTCGGAGTTTATATCCGTCCCGCTTTTTGGCTTTCAGCTTTTTTCGCTGACCGCATTATTTATTATTGCTCAAGCAGAAGCCTCCGCAGGGCCGAAACGCTTACCGCCGTTTCAGCCGCACCCGCTTCCTCAAGCTCCGCCTTTGTGCCGTAACCGAACAGCACACCGACAGCGGGAATTCCGAACTCCGCCGCGCCCGTCACATCATAGCATCTGTCTCCGACCATAACGGTGCCGCTGGTTTCAAGGGCAGGCCTTCCTTCCGCCGTTCGCAGCGTTCGGCGAATATCCGGAACGCTGTTCAAAATGTGTTCAATGACCTGCCGTTTTTCGGGGCGTGCCTCATCAAGCGTGTTGCCTGCAACAAAATCAAAATATTTCAGCAAATCAAAGTGCTTCAGTATCTCAACCGAAAACTCCTCCGGTTTGCTTGTTGCAAGTATTATCCTGCTGCCCGCAGAGCGAAGCTCCGCAAGCAGCTCTGCAATGCCCGGATAAACCTCGTTTTCGAATTTTCCGCCGTCGGCAAACCTGTCGCGATAATAGTCGAGTGCAAGTTTTGCCTTTTCATCGTCAAAGCCGTAATATGTTTTGAACGAATACATAAGCGGCGGCCCGATAAAGCGGAAGAGCTCCGATCTGTCCGAAACACTGATGCCGAATTTTTTCAATGCATACATCACCGAGTTTGTGATGCCGAGCGCGGGATCGGTCAGCGTGCCGTCAAGGTCAAACAGAACATATTCATATTTTGCAGTCGTTTTTTTCATTTGATTTCTGTCTCCGTCTCCGATTTCCACGTTTTGCGCCGTTCCAGGCTTGTCACGGCGTAACATCGTCGGGCTTCGCAAGCGTTTCCGGCGAACGCGCGTCAAGCTTGCTGAAGTAATAGGTCATTATATCCTCTATTGCACCCGCACTGGACGAGCCCGAGAGTCCGTTCGGAATACAAACGCAGATTGCAATATCGGGATTGTCGTTCGGTGCAAACGAAACGAACCAGCTTGTGTTCTGAATGTCGATGGTAACGTTTCCGACCTGTGCCGAACCCGTTTTGCCGCTTATCTTTGCAAGATAGCCAAGCTGCTCAAATTCCTCGCTGAATGCATCACCCGCCGTGCCGCCGTCCTCCGGTGAAACAACGCCCGCCATGCCGCGGCGGATAGCCGTCCAATATTCCTCGGGAGCATCGATTTTGTTAAAAACGGAAGGTTCGGTTGAAACAAGTGTCTCCCCGCCGGATGAAACAACGTTTTTCACAATATGCGCATTATAAACGGTGCCGCCGTTTGCAATTGCGGAAACATAGCGAACAGCTTCGATCGGAGTCACGAGCAGAATGCTCTGACCGATACCCGTGCGGATTGTGAGGGTTGACTTCCACTGGATTTCGTTCAGAACGGAAGTGATTTCGTTCACCCAATTGCGGGAACGCGAGATTCCGTCCGGAATGCCCAGTTCTTCGCTCAATATGCTTCGAACCGCATCGCCCTTGCCCGCAAGGCTGCCGTCCTGCAGCTGCATAAGCCTTTCGGCACATTTTTCAATCGCGGCTTCGTCAATTTCAACACCGCGAACGGTCTGATAGCCGCGCAGAGTTTTGCAGAGGGAACGGAAAACAAGCCCGGGCATACTCGTGGCCTGTTCATTGTGCAGCTTTGTATTGTCGTAAAGATCCTGCTGCCCGCCGATAGTGCCCTGTGCTTCGCCCGTCAATTCAATCTCCGTGCGGCTTGCAAGCCCGAGCTTTTTGGCCCAATCCGCAAGTTTGTCTATACCGAGACGGTTTGCAACTTCGCAGAAATAGTAGTTGCAGGAATTCTTCAACGCTTCGATTATCGTCTGGTTATTGTGCCGCTGCGGATATTTCGTCCAGCACTTGACCGGGTTCTGCATGATGGCTTCGCCCGTTTCCGGATCCTTAACATAATAGGGAGATTCATCGTCGATTGTTTCATCGATTCCGACAACACCCTCCATCAGCCCCGCAAACCCGGTGCACATTTTGAAGATTGAACCCGGCGCAAGTTTCATTGAAATTGCTTTGTTTCGCGCGGGGGTTGTTTCCGCCGCTTCATCGCTCTTCATAAGGTAATCCACCTGTTCCGGCGTCAGTCCGTTGATGAACCAGTTCGGATCGAACGAGGGGTATGATGCCATTGCAAGCACGTTGCCCGTGTTAACATCCATAACAACGATTGCACCTGTTTTTGCAAGCTTTATATCGTCATATTCCGCGTATTTCCCGTCGTATCTTCCGTCACCGTCGGCGTCGATCAGCGCCTGCTGCTTTTGGTTGATGTTCTGAATTATGTCTTTCAGTGCGTTTTCAACAACAAGCTGCATTGAAAGATCGATGGTCAGCGTAACATCGCTTCCGTCCGTCGGCGGAGTTACCGAAAGCACCTCTATAACGGATTTGTTCGCATTCGTTTTCACAACGGTGCTGCCGTGATGTTCCGTTGAACAACCTGTCAGGTACTTTTCCATGGTTGCTTCAACACCGGACACGCCGATATTGTCGTTGTAATCATAACCCGCCGAAATGTATTGTTCGGAATTCTCCTCGCTCATTTTCTGACAATAACCGAGAATATGCGCGGCGGTTTGCCCGTAAGGGTACACTCTGCGCGTGCTCTGCTCGGTTATAATTCCTTCAAGCTTTGCCATTTCAAGCTTTGCAACAACTTCCGTGCCGACATCGCGGGCAATGGTTACCGGTTCGTAGCTCCTGTAATCGTTCAAAAGCACCTCCTGCCGAATCGAAATGACCTTCACAGCGTCTTCAAACGGCAGTTCCTCCGGAATGAACCACATTTCGCGCAGCTTCAGATATGCATCCTCCGCCGAGATCCATTTTGTGATATCGTCTTCATACTTTTTGGGAATCACGAAGCCGCACACGTTGCAAAAGTTTTTGTAGCGTGATTTTATCGTGCGTTCGTTTTCGCTGCCCCAGTCGTAATACAGCTCACCTTTTTCGTTTTTGCGGATATAGGACGTGTCAATGGTTTCGCTTCCGCCTTCGTTGATTATTTTTATCGCCTCAATAAGTGCCTCAGTGTAAACCGCGCTGTCGTAATCACTGCGGTTGTCCCCGTCGCGCATAAAGCAGACATTGTAACAGGTTTCATCATACGCAAGCACAAGGCCGTTGCAGTCGTAAATTGTTCCGCGCCTGCCCCGCGTCACAATGGTGTTTGTTGCCTCTTTTTCGGCATTTTCCGTGTAGTAATCGCCGTTTTTTATTGTAAGGCCGTAAAGTGTTGTCAGCAATGTGCCCATCATCATAAGGAGCACAACCGCAAGAATAATGAAACGCCCCAAGGGCTTGCGTGCAATCTTTTCCGCCATGATTTTTCCTTTCCGCCTCAGGCTTTGATTTTATCTTCCCGTTTTACTTGTTCCGTTCTTCGATTCAGCCCGTTTTTTCTGTCCGTTCACGTCCTTTTGCTGCTTTGTTTTCATTCTCTCGAATCGATATCGCGATGCCAAAGCGACTTGAACAGAACTTTTTTGAAAACGACATGCGCAAGAGCTGCAAACCCGCCCGTCAGCACGGCGGACGGCAGGATATGCGTGAGCAAAAGCATAAAATAACTGCTCAAATTTCCGCCCGAAATAAGCAGCGTAAACAGCAGTATATGTTCTTTGACCGTGTATGCAACGGCTGCAACGCCTGCGGGAACAATAACGTTATCCGCATAAAACTTGTTGTAGAACGCTCCGCCGGCAAGTGCCGCAATCAGCAGCGAAAGCGATGTTAATCCGATATATTTGTTGTAAACAACATCAATAACGAAACCGATGCCTATGCCGACCGCCGCAAACGGCGCAGCCCCGCCCATCACACTCAGTGCCGCAATAACCGCAAGCACGGTGTTCGGCCAAAAAACGGGCGAACCGAACGCTCCGAAAAGCACCGTGTCAATATAAAATGCCGCTGCAAGGGCAATTGCAATGACGTATTTCCGCATCAGCCTTCCCCGTTCCCGGTGATGATAAACACTTCTTCAATATGAACAAAATCCACAGAGGGCGAAATTATCGCATTTGCCTCGCCGTCCGACGTCAACACTTCACGCACGGAGCCGATTTTTATTCCCTTCGGGTAAATGCCGCCGATGCCGCTTGTGATAACGGTGTCTCCCGGAACAAGGTCCGTTCTGTCTCTCGGCAGGTAGTAAAGCTCCATACCCGCCTCGGAATCCACCGTGTTCAGCACACCGCGAACCATGCAGTTGTCCCGCGTGCGCTCCACCATTACGGGGACGGATGTTTCCGCATCGATCACAGCCGTGACTTTGCTCCATGTTGCGCCGACCTCCGTAACCCTGCCGACAAGCCCGTCCGCACAAATCACGGGCATGTCAACATCAATGCCCTGATTCCGTCCGGCGTTAACGGTGAAAACCCGAAAATAAATATCCGTTGACCTCCCCGTGACGGATGCCGCAACACCCGAACACTCGCCAAACGAACCGGAGTATTCCAAAAGGCCGCGCAGCCGCTCGTTCTCTTTTTTAAGCTCCTCAAGTTCCAGCTGCATTTTGTTATAGAGTGCAAGCTCGCTTTTGAGTTTTGCGTTCTCCTTATCCGCATCGGTCGTGTTAAAAACTCCGCGGAAAAAATCGGCAATTGAATTCGAGGCGCGTGCGGCAAACCCCTGCACCGGGGTCAGAACCGCACCCACCGCATTTTCAAACCAATTTGCAGTTCCCCTGCCCGCGCTTGCAAGTATCATTGCCGCAAGCACAACAAGCGCAACGATCGTTATCAGCACGGGTTTGTTTTTGCCGAAGCCGCCTTTTTTCATTTTTTTATCAGTTCCTTTAATGCAATTAAGCAGCGAATCAAAAAAAATCCGCCGTATACATTATAACCCCTATCCCCGGCTTTTTCAAGAGCGGCGGCCGGCATAGCGGCAGTGTTCACAATTTTTGCGGATTTTTTCATTATTTTCCAAATTTTTTGCATTTTCGACCTGTTTTTTGCATTTTACATATATCATACCCGAAAAAACATTGATAATTGGGTTGACAATTATATAAAATCCCTGTATAATAGGGACGGTTGTAAAGGCAAGCAACTCATTGTACATGTATATATGAAAGAGAGATAACTACTATGCAGCTTAAAGACATTGCAGAAGAAATGCAGCAGCGGTCAATGGCAGCAAGAGACTGGGTTTTCCAGGTACTGCGCACCGCAATCATCCGCGGGGTGCTTCCCGGCGGAATGCCCCTTCGTCAGGACGAAATCTCCGCACAGCTCAGCGTCAGCCACATTCCCGTCAGGGAAGCTTTCCGCCAGCTTGATGCGCAGGGTCTTGTCCGCATTTACCCCAACAGGGGTGCCGTTGTTACAAAGCTCACCCGTGAGGAGCTTGAAAATGCAATGGACACCCGCATCATCCTTGAAATGGGTGCGATTCGTGCCGCGATTCCGCTCATGACGGACGAATGCATTGAAAAGGCTGCCGTCATTCTTCAGGAATGCGAAACCGAAACCGATGCAAACAAGCTTGAGGATCTTAACCTCCAGTTCCATTTCGCTCTCTATGAAGCAACGGGCAACACTTTCCTGCTCCAGCTCATCGAACAGCTCCATGCGAACGTGGATCGTTATATCCGTCCCTACTATTCCGCAACCGAAGTCAGCGCGCAGTCCAAGGGCGAGCACTACAAGCTCCTTGATGCATGTCGTGCGGGCGACAGCGAATATGCGGCGGCAATCCTCCGCACCCACCTTGAAAAGACCAAGGTGCTTTCACTCAATTCGCCCATCCTTCAGAGCTGATCCCATCAGCTTTCCCTCACCGGAGTTTTCCGCCTGTTTCCGAATGCGCAGGCTTGCCTTCCGTGCGCTTTCGGATGTTTCGGTTATTCCGCAGGAATCAACAACTATATTTACCGAAAGCGTTTCGAGCCGCAGGCTTCTGCCCCCGGCTCGTTCGTTTTTTTTAACCGATTCCCGACCCCCCTTCAGCTTTAAACCGATAGCTTTAACTCATTGACCGTCTTCAACTTTTATGCCGTTCGAACGGGAGCGAAACGTTTCTGTCCTCTCCCGCGGCTTTTGCTGTTTTCTGTTGTTTAATTACCGATTTTATTCTATTCGACTTTCGCTACAATAACGGTCATATCATCCGTTCGCCCGCCTTTTTCATCCGCAAAGGCAAGCAGTTCTTCAGCCGCCGCTTTCGGGCTGCCCGCATTTCGTGTTCTGTCAGTCACGGCAGCAACAAGTTCCTTTCCCAGTGCATCCGCAACCCCGTCGCTCATCATAACAACGATATCACCCTTCCGCAGCCGCGCCGTGCACACAGCGGGCCTTGCCTGCGGAAGAATTCCGACCGGCAGTGCCTCCGCATAGAGCGTGCTCAGCCGCCCTTCCCGCAGGATATAACTCGGCGGCGCACCATGCTTTGCAAGGCTGACGCTCCCGCTCACCGTGTCAAACACAAGCGCATCAAGTGTTGCGTACATATCCTCCCCTTCCCGCAGAAGCAGTCTGTTAAGGCATTCCGCCGCTTCCTCCGGGCGAAACCCAACGCCCGTCAGGGCTGCAAAAAGTTCAACCGTCCGAAGGCTTTCCCTCCGCGCAGGTCCTCCGCTGCCCATGCCGTCGCTGATTGCTGCCATGCGCAGCCCGTCAAACTCACGCACGCAGCAGCTGTCTCCCGTTTCGCTGTTCCCCGCCTTCGGACTTACGGCGCAGCCGAATGAGATGCGGTATTTCTGCCCCCTGCCGTACACTCCGTCCGAAGCAAGTTTTTTTATGCAGTTTGCAACACCCGCAAGCTGGCGGTTGACAAACCCGTCCGCCGCTGCCTGCTCGCCGCTTCCGTTCGGTTCAAACAGCTTGGCCATCTGTCCGAGCACATCCGCAAGCGAATTCAGCTTGTATGTCACTGCCGACAGCCGCTGTTCATATTTGCCGTCACGGTATCCGGGACGGTTCGCATCCAGTTTTTCAAAAAAATCATCCGGAACAGCAAGAAATGCAGCGGCGGCAATAAGCGTCTCTGCAATGTTCAGCTTTCCCGCACCGGGTATTAAAACCGCAAAAACGATCGAAGCGGCGGTAAAGCCGCCCCCTATTCCCCATTTTCCGAAAACACGCAGACAGCAGCAGAGCAGTGTGCAGCTGCAAAGCACTGCAACAAAAACAAGATCCCCGCCGCAGCCCATAACCCGCCCGACCGCAGCCGCAGCCGCGCACGAAACCGCAGCAATACCCTTCGAATATGCTGCCAGCATACAGAAAACAGCTGCAGCCACCGCCCCCGGGCTGATTCCGAAAAGCTCAAATTTCCCGAATGCCATGACGGCGACGCCCGCAAGCAATGCGATTGTAACGATCCTTTCGTCCGTAACTTCCCGTCTGCCGAGAATGCTTTCAATCCCGCCGAGCGCATGCCGCATCAGAACCGCCGCCGCAACGGAAACGCATATGCCCCCGAAATACCCCGCCGCGCCCTGTATCGTCAGCGTTCCGAAAACCGGGTAAAGCACCGTCAGCACCGCCGCCGTGTATAAATATCTCATTCCTTCCGGAAGGCGTTTCTTTTTCTTTTGCAAAAATGTGCAGAGCAGGATAAGCATCGCCGCAGCCGCGCCTTGCGGACGCCCGCCTGCGAGACTGCCCAGAACCGTGCCCGCAAACGCCGGGTATATGTTCATTCCCGCGCACCATATCGCGCAAAGGAACGCAATTCCCAACACGGGCAATGCATAACTCCCTCCCGCGCCGAACAATGAGCCCATGCCTGCCGGCATTCCGTATGCCGCAAGCAAAGCCGCTGCCGCAGTTACGGGAAACACCTCCGGCATCGCTGCCCGGAGCAGCCTGCCCGGCTGTATATGCCGAAACAATCCGCCCCGAGCTGCACCGATAATCCTCCTTATTGTTTCCATGACTCTCTCCTCGCTTAATTTGCAATTCGGAATGCAGAACAGAATTAATAATTCATATCAGAATCCGATTGTCCTGATTCTACCACCCCCGCCGCACTTTGGGTTGTCGCTTTTCCGCCGCATTTTTTGCTTGCTTTTGGCGGAGAGCTTGCAGGGAAGTGCAGAATCAGGGTTCTTTTGGAAAAAAGCCGCAGATTCGGTTTTTTCGCAAAGTCGAGCCTCGCCGCTGCGTATCTTCCGACAATTCCGCATTAAGTACCGCAAACCGCCTGTTAACATTCAATTGTCGCTTCTCATGCGACCCCTTCCCCCCTCGGCAGCGTTAAAATATGCCCGTAAACAGTAAATCTGACACTTTAAGGAGGATGTTAAAATGAAAAAGAACCTTACCGAACTTGTGTTTATTCTTGACCGAAGCGGCTCAATGAGCGGACTTGAGGCGGACACCGTCGGCGGATTTAACTCAATGCTCCGCAAGCAGCAGCGGGAAGAGGGCGATGCTTTTGTTTCGACAATTCTTTTCGACAATGTAAGCGAAGTCATCCACGATCGCGCAGACATTAAATCCGTCCGACCCATGACCGAAAAGGATTATGTTCCCCGCGGCTGCACCGCGCTTCTTGATGCTGTCGGCGATGCGATTCAACACATCGGGAATATCCATAAATATGCCCGCGAGGAGGATGTTCCCGAGCATACGCTTTTTATCATCACAACCGACGGCATGGAGAACGCAAGCCGTCGGCACAGCATTGACAAAGTAAAGAACATGATCGAGCGGCAAAAAACAAAATACGGTTGGGAATTCCTTTTTCTCGGCGCAAATATGGATGCGGTGGAAACCGCGGGAACATTCGGAATTGCGGCGGAGCGTGCCGTTACCTACCGTGCCGACAGCAGGGGAACACGCCTGAATTACGATGTTCTCAGTGAGGCAATCTCCGATATCCGCTGCGATGCCGCCCTTTCGCCGAGTTGGAAGAGCCGCATTGAGCAAAACGAAGGCAGCAAGCAAGAATAACCGTGCCGTTTTTCATGCAGAGTTGTTCTGCCTTTTTCCGAATAATGCAAAAAGCAGGCAAAGACATCCTGCCGCGCAAACACTGTTTAAAGGTACTCCGTGAGTACATGTACTCCGTGAGTACACCCGAATAAGCTCCGTTTGCCCGAGGTCTTTGCCCGCCTTTCAGTTCAGCGTCCGTATTTGGTTCAGAACTTAAATTGCTTCGTCCAAGCCGCGATTTCGCATCTTATCTGTCCGCACCGTCGCATTCGTCGGGATGTTTATCCCTGCAATCGGCGTTTGCGCACAATTCGGTTTCGATATGCAGTTCGCATTCGTCAGCAATCCCGTCAATTCGTCCTGTCAAAAGATCTCCGTCGGACTCAAGCGAAATGTTTCGCATTGTTCCGTCTTTTTGAACAACATATGCTTTCACCTGCCGTGTTTCAAGTTCCGCCGCATCCAGCTGAATCGTGAGCCTTTTCAGCGCGGGGTCAATGACTATGCAGTTGTATGCGTTTTCAACATCTTCAAGCTTTTTAAGGGTTGAACCGCGTGCTGCGCCTCCCCTTCCGCCGACTGCAACCGGCGACCGGAAGATGAATCCCGTGCCGACCTGTTTTATCTGCTGTGCAGCAGCTTCAATTGCATCATGAACCTTTCGGAACGTTATTGAAATCACCGATTCCGAATTTCTTCCGTCCACCCTTACCCACTCGGTTTCGGGCGCACCGCTGAGGGCATTTTTCTGTTCTGCCGCCGTAAAATCGATTCCGAGTTCGGCAAGTTTTCTTTCCGCCTTTTCAAAGTCACCTTTTTCCGCCATGACAGCAAGCGTTTCCGCGTTGATTCCGTCCAATGCGGCAAGGCTTAATGCAGCAGCGCAATACCTTTCATAGCATTCTTCGCATTCAATAAGGTGCTGCAGCTCATTCTTCTCCTCTTCGCTGTATACCTCCCCCTGCACTTCGATTTCCGCAAGGCGGTACAGCTCATCAAATTCAATATGTTCGTTTTTCATACTCTGCCTCCCGTAAAAGCTTTGTACAGTATGCTCGGCTTAACTTCCCCGTCTCTCGCAAGTATATACTCCGGAATGAAATCCTCGGCATTTTTTATTATTTCTTTGTTTTGCACTACAATTTCGCTGACCTTTTTGACGCAGCTCTTATGCACGGCGGTTGACCGATGTTCTGTTTCGCTTGTTGTGAACTTCTCCGTATACACAATTTTTCGCAGCGGCACATTGCCCGCAGCGGTCGCAATTTCATCGTCAAGATGTGTCCGAAAATACTTGCTCCAGCCGAGAGATTTCAGAAAGTTTTCCTTTATTTCCCGTTCGGATTCATCCGCAAGGGTTTCCACCGTTTTTTTACCCATGACCCTAAACGCCTCACTTACGGATGTGGTTTTGTTATCGTCAACAGAGCCCCGAATATGCGGCAGCAGTCTTGCATAAAACAGTGCAAGACTCGACTGCGGCGGAACCTCAAGGCTCAAAAAGGCTTTAACGTAAATCAGCACTGCCGTCGCAGCAAACTGTCGGCGGGCATCATCCCACGGTTCATAGTGCGGATTACCCCCTATGTTACTTCCAAGCGTTGTTCCGTCCTCTCTCGGCGTTTCCAATGATATCGGAATATAGCCTTCCCCCGTTTCCGGATCCCTCAGATTGAACCGCTCTCTCTGCAAATTTGCAAATTGATTCCTGCACACATTGCTGATATAGCCCATTATGTTTTCAATATATTTATTCTCCGACCTATGCGTGTCAAGCCCTTCCAACATAGCCAGGCAGCTTTCGTTAACAACGTCTTCGACATCCTCCGGACTCATCGTGCCCCCTGCATTGTGAGCAAGCCGGCGTACTTTTACATTGCAAAATACCATTATTGTTTCGTGCAAAACCTTCCGCGTTTCCTCGTCACCTTTCTCCATGAATTCCTCGTATGCCGACCGAATGTCCCGCTCCGTTTTGCGCATTGCATCCGACCGTTTGATAACGGCATTAATGTGCTGTTTGCGTTCCGAATGCTTGTTGTCATTTTGTTCCCGTTGCTCCATCTCTATACCTCCCTCAGTTGCACCGGAAGCAGGTGAACCCTGCCCAGTAAATCTCGTTATTGAAAGGGGCGAACCTCGGAGGCATATTCGAAAGCCCCAAAACGGCTTCCCTCGCCTCCGAGCTCAGCTCCCCGTTCTTCAATGCAATGTCAAACCAGTTTTTCTCCGCAAGCTCTTGTATCGTGACCCGCCGCAGATATTTTTTTGCAGCGCGCAGTGCCGCAGGCGGAGAAAGCTTGCAGCCTTTATATTGGCGGTAGAATTCGGCCATCAGCACCGCCGAAGCAAAATCATCCGCCGTCCACAGGCAGGAAATTACATATTTCACTCCCGCCGCGGCAAAACCGCCCACCATTCCGCAAAAACCCTTTGCCAAAACCGCATCGTTCATTCCGCCGAAACAGGCCGAAAGCACAACAAGCTCAACATTTCGGCAGTCCATTCGACTTATTTCATCGGCGGTAACGATGCCGTTGCCGTATTTTTCCGTTGCATTGCCGTTTTTCAACCAGTTTCCCGCACCGGCAAACAGCAGGCACGATGAATAAAGGGAATTCGTCTCCTCCTCAAGATCAAAAAATCCATGCGTTGCAATATGGATATTTCGCTTTGTTCCGCAGTTCAGCAGATGGTTCTTGCTCGCTTCCGCACCGACAAAACAGCTTTCACCGCAATAAAGGCTCACCATATTCGCCTCAATCTCGCTGAAAGGCAGCGGGCTAATATCCTGATTTCTCAAATCGGCATAAGAAACCATGCGTTCGTTCCCGCCCGATTCGTGTTTTTTTTCTTTATCACTGTCCTGCTTTGCCTTGGGCGATATCGTTTTTTCGTTGAGCAGGTACTTCGGATTGCCGATGATAAGGCTTCCGCTGCCGTTCGCCGCCCCGTCAACGCCGAACAGGAAGTCCCTTGAGCATTCAATGATAACGAAATTATGTCTATCCACGGGAATATCCCTTTTGGACCTTCCCAACACGTCAAAAGGTAAATTGACTGCCACAGTATCCGGCGCAAGCCAAACCGTTTCAAACCCCGCCATGAATCCCTCAACCGGTTCAATCAGGTCATGATAAAGCGATGCACGCAGCCGCTCCTTCTCATCCAAATCATCGGAATCGGCTTCATGCTGCGCTTCTTTTTGAAGAATCATGTTGAATTTTTCTGTCCGTTCGACAATATCCGACGCATTCGGAATAACAACCCGGCGGATGCTGCAATCCGTTTCCGTCTTTTGAATCACAAAAATGTCAAACGCCGCCTTTGTTTCTTCGTTCGGTGAGTCCGCCTTCTCCGCCTCAAAATAAAGCGAATACTCAACAACTACCGAATTGCACGGGATCTTTCGTTTGACGGCTTCCGCCGTGATATCCGTAAATACCGTATCTTCGGGAAATTCTTCCGCAAACTCCGCTTCCATCTCACGCAGTTTTTCTCTTTCCGCTTCATAATCCGCGGATGAATCGACAAACACGCCCCGCGCCTCAATCTCTGCAAGCCTGTCCTGCGCGGCACGAATCTTTTTTGCAAGAGAAGTGTCCATCCTGCCGCTCTGAATAACGCGATTTCTCTCCTTGCCCGTCAACGATGCCAACGCTTTGTTGCGGATTACAAATTCATACAGTTCCCAATCGTCTTTGATAACTTCCCGCAGCACGCCGTAGACCGTTAAAAACGCACGCTGAGCAAATGTCATTATACCTATCAGACGCTTATCATTGCAGTATTTTACATATTCGCAGCGTTGTTTTTCGATACATTCCAATGTTTTTTTCGCACTTTCCGCTGCCCTTTGCTCTTCGTTCAGTGCGAACAGGATAACCGCTTTGTTTGTATACAAGTCCGCAAGTACTACAGGCATAACCTCCGTACTGTCCGCAAATTCCTCGGCCGCAGTTATATATCCCGATGCCGCACGGTAATCATGACGCAAGCACATGATCGCGGCTGTCATTGCGTTGATCGCAGCCGCTCTTGAGGGTCCCAATGTCGGAGCATAATTCTCAGTCACATGATCCATCAGCCGCATATACTCTTCGCGTTCCGCTTCGGTTGCAAAATCGCTTGCAATCAGCAGCATCGCCGTCATGCATACGCTCACTGCGGCTTCGGCGGCACAGCGCTTGTCCGATACTTCGTTTTTAATTATGTCTTCTTTCAAAACTTCGATGTCGTCCTTGAACCGCTCCGCCGTTTCCTCGTCAAGTTCTAAGTAACCCGAACCATATAAGACACAGATGCCAAACTGCATCATGTACCTGCATCTGTCGGTAAATTCCGAATCATCTTCCTCCTTCATTTCTTCAAGCTCCGAAAGAAGAGCACACAGGCGTTCCGGGTCATTCTGCTTTATGGCAACGGTACAAAGATTGAGCTTGATCACGACATCGGAGACGTCATTTTCCGTTCCCGATTCACATTTATCCTCCTCAAGTGCGGTTTTAAACCATTGCTCTGCTTTGAAAAGCTCACCCACCGTCATCCAATACAATCCGAGTGCGTTGAAATAAAACCTTCTGTTAATACAAACTTCGCCTGAATCTTTGCCGAATACGTCGCACAGCTCACCGTACCTGTCCAAATACGGCTTGCATTCCCGGCATTTATCGTCTTCCACAGCTAGAAGGATAACATACAGCGTTTTTGCTTCATAGATCAAAGCAAGCTTTCCATCCATTATTTCGGAGAATTTCCCGTTTTGCAGTTTTTCAAGGAAAATGCGGAGTTTATCGACGTTTTCTTTGATATTCTTCCCAAGCATAATCGCCAGGAGTGCACGCTCTCTGCATGCAAGCTGCGTGAACCCGTTATCTTCGCCCAAAAGTTTTTGACGTATTCCGTATGATTTATCGAACGCCTCGTACGCCTCTTCGTTTTTTTCCAACGAAACTGCCGCCAATCCGAGTGCCCCGTAAAAATCCGAATCCTCAACGGTGTATTCATAGTTGGGTTCGGGAACGAATTTTTCATTTTCGGCAGCACAAATATCGTATCTGAATTGTGGATACTTCGTGTCAAGTGCAAGAGCAATCGAAGCTACGATTTCCCGATGCTGCGGACTTCCCTCTCCTGCCCGCCTGCGGCTGCATTCAACCAGATACCGCATCGCGCGGAGCGCGAGCTCTTCTTCTCCCCGTTTCAAAAGATATGAGGCGATATTCAAAAGCAGTTCCGGTGTGTCTTCGTTGTTTTCGCCGTAAACTGTTCTGTCGTTCAGATGTTGTTTCGAGAATACGCCGACAACGTCCTTTTTCGAAATGCCGCCGTCGGACAGCGCAAGAACGCAGTCCGCCGCATCGAAAACATTGGCTTTATCCGTGTTGAGTCTGTATTCGTTAAAGGCGATCATTTTGATAACGTCGTCGCAATCCTTTTTTAGCACTGCGTTTTGTTTCGGCGTTCGAAACCGGAAATATTCAAGCACGATCGCAATTCGCCTGCACCTGAGGTAAATCATCTCTATGTCAGATTCATTATTCCGAATACGTATTAACCGCTTTTTGCTGCCCGATGCAATGTCGTCCAGTATTCTGTCTAATTCCGCCTTTTCCGCCTGTTCGATCGCCTCACTTATCTCCGCATATTTTTCCTTTGCTTCCCGTTTCAAACCCAGCCTCCGCAATGTATTGTGTATTGCAATAAAACAGTATTAAAACAGTCCCGTCATGCAGCGTACCGAATATCGGTTCGCTTTTAAAACCGTATGCGTTGGAACAGCAATTTGCCGAATGATTCAATGACCGATATAAGTTTAACTGACTGCTGACATGATTTTACCATACACGAACGCCGATTTCAATTGCTTTGTCGAAAAAAGCCGATTTTTCCCGCAAAGTTTTTTCGCAGGGAAAATCGGCTTTCCGCAGTCCGCAGGCTGTCATTTTGTTATATTCTTCCGGTGCAAAAGTACTGTGTAATTGCCGCACACTCCCGCAGATAGTTGTTCACGATAAGCAGAGAAAAATCCTTTGCGGATACGCCGTTCACATCGTATCCGAGTTTTTTTGCAATGCGGGAAGCGCGGAACACATGGAAGCGGGTTGTGACGAACGCGACCCGAGGGCTGCTTTCGGCTGCCGCACCGCTGCCGTTGAACAGCCTGTTGATAATATCAAATGAAAAGATAAAGTTTTCCTCCGTGCTTTGGGACTTGCCTTCCTCAATTATACTGTCGGCGGGTACGCCCGCCGCAACAAGCCATTTTTTCATTACCGAGGCCTCGGTGCTGCTCTCGCCTTCGCCCATTCCGCCGCTCACGATTATGAGCAGATCCGGATTCTGCTCATAGCAATCAAGTGCGCGGTCAAGGCGGTTGCGCAGCACGACGGACGGCAAGTCTCCGCGTATGCCCGCACCGAGAACGATCAAAACATCCGCCTTCTCCGGCTCGGCAGTCGTTTTTGAGTTTGCAAGAATAAGCGTTGTTGTCGCCGCAAAAAGCAAAGCAAACAGTACATACGCGGAAATCATTGCGTATTTTAAAATTTTGCCGACGATGCTGACGCTCCACCACGATGAAAGCAGCGGGTAGAATACCCCGACAACAATAAGCGGAATTCCGATAACAAAGGGCATTACAATGCCAAGGTTTAAATTGCTGATGCTTGCTGCAACGATTCCTTCAGCCACAAGCAGAAAGCCTGCAATGCTCAAGATGATACGGAATATCATTTTCTTCAAAGTATTTGTTCCTTTCACATTTTCAGCGTCACAAAAAAGTGCAGCATGAGTATACCATGCAAAGCATTAAAATGCAATTGAACGCACGACAATGCCTCCGAATGTTCATTTTTTTGTTGACAAGTCGGCCCTTGCGGGTGTAAAATGACATCGGAACACGGGAAAGCTTCGTTTTTGCCCGCACACGTGCGTATGCAGGCCGAAGCGTTGTTTCATCGGAGTTCCGACCTTATTTTTTTGCTGAAAGGAGTGGATTTCATTATGACGATTTCGGTTAAAGATATTTGCTTCGGCTCTTTGCTCGTCCACTCCGTTTTTCTGCCGGTTCCGCATGTTTCTCTGCCGCATAGCGCATGAGGACTTGTGCTGAATACGGTTTTGGTGAGCTGCGCCGACACGGGTCATTCGAACCCGACGAGGGCGGCTTTTTTTGTTCGCATTTTCAACGCCGTGCGGCGTGAACCGAAAACCCCGCCGAATAAGTTTTTTTGCAGACTATGCCCTTTTCGAATTCACACTCGGAAGCGGCACACAGGTCAGTTTCGCCGAGAGCGAACACAGAATGCGGCACAATAATAAAAAATAAGGGAAACAGATAAAATGAACACAAATGACTCTTTTAACCAAACAAAAACCGTCACCGCACGCATTGTCAGCGTGCATAAGAACCGTTTTCAAATTGCATTGGATTCAGCGGAGCGGAAGGCGGCGGAACATGATGCGGTGCTTGCCGGACGGCTGCTTTACCGCGGCGAAATTCCCGTTGTGGGTGATTATATTGAGGCGGAGTTTGAAACATCCCCCGTCGGAAAGCCTGTCGGTGATGCGCGAATTGTTTCGATACTGCCGCGCAAAAGTCTGATCACAAGGCCCGAATACCGCGTCGGAACGCAGAACATGGCGGCAAATGTTGACATTTGTTTCCTTGTTGTTTCGGCAAATGCGGATTTCAGCGTCAACCGCATTGCACGTTACGCTTCCGCTGTTCTTCAGGGCGGTTCAAAGCCCGTGGTTGTTCTCACAAAGGCGGATCTATGTTCCGACCTGAGTGAATACATGCACCGAATCACCGAAATCTGCGGCAATATTCAAATGCACTGTGTAAGTTCAAAAACCGGAGTCGGCATTGATGAATTGCGTCAATACCTCGTTCCCGGAACAACGATCGGGCTGTTCGGTTCATCCGGCGTGGGCAAGTCAACGCTTATCAACACCCTTCTCGGAAGGGAAATTATGCGCACGGGCGATATTCGCGAAAAGGACGACAAGGGGCGGCACACAACAACGCATCGGCAGCTTATCGAGGCGGACGGCGTTTTTCTTGTGGACACTCCGGGCATGCGCGAATTCGGCATTTGCGAGGCGGAAGAGGGGCTTCACGAAGTTTTTCGGGATATTGAAGAAACAGCACGGCAATGCCGTTTCCGCAACTGCACCCACAAAAACGAGCCGGGCTGTGCCGTTCGGCAGGCGATTGAAGACGGTGTGCTCTCGCAAAAGCAATACGATCTGTATCTTGCTCTGCAAGCCGAGAACAGTGTGCGGACCGCAAGCGAAAAACGGGCGCAAAAGAACAAAAAAATGATCGGAATCTCCAAAAAGCGAAAGGAGCTTCGAAATAATCACTGAAAATCTGCCCCCGGCGGAACCCGCCGCGGAGCAGAGAAAAACACCGCCGCGGGTTGCTGTTTGCGAACCGAGGCGGTGCCTGATTTTTTTCGTTTTTCTTTCAGCTTCGATACAATCGTTCACTTTGCCGAGGCCTTTCGCATTTTTCATGCAGCCGTGCCGAATAAACCCTTAAGGTTCAGCGTTTGTACCTCCGCACGTCAAAGGTTTCTCCAAGCAGAGTTTCCTTATGCAGGGTTTCGAATTTTTCCGGTTCAAAATCCTTTCGTATCGTGACCGTGTTCAGGCAGTCGTAACCAAGCCTGCGATAAAGCCGAATTGCGCGTTCATTGCGGGCGGCCGCCTCTATATACATCGATTCGGAATACTGTTTGACCGTTGATTCAAGCAGCTTTATTGCTTCCGATCCTATGCCGCGCCCTTGGAACTCAGGCAGGATGAACAGATCTTCAAGCCAATCCGCCGCCGCTCCGCGGCTTCCGAGGTGCGCAAACCCGACCGGGCTTAATTCGGCACCGTCTTTCGGCAGGATAAAAAAGAACCTGTGACCCTCCGCCGTCCATGCGCAAAGATCCGCCCGCGCTTCGGCATCCGTCTGTGTTTCGCCGTTGTGCTCAAGCCAAAATCGCTTTATTAAGCAGCAGGCTTTGCCGGCATCCGTTCCGTCGCCGCCTTCCGCAGCGGGCAAATACTCAAAAAGCCGGATCCCGCAGCATTTTTCGCCGTGCATCGGTTCAGTTTTCTTCTCATTCAAGTCATTTTTTTCCATATTTTTGTCGTCACCGCCGATTCGGCCCGTTTATCTGCAAACCGCTTCGTCCGGAGTTCTCCTTTACTGAGCCTGCGTGCGAATACTAAGCTTGCGTACGAATTGAAAAATGTTCCAAATGCATCGATTCGTCCGAAACGATTTCCAACGTGACGCCGGGGAAAGCCTGCCGAAGTTCCTCGCGGCTGTGTTCGCGAAGAAGTGCGGCAACCGTCGGACTTGCGGCAACCGTGAAACGCTGCTGCGCACCGGCTCCCTCGCTCACGCGGGCGATCAGTGCGGAGCGGATTTTAAGCGCAACGGTTTCCGCATTGAGCACTTTGCCCGAGCCTTTGCAGTAGGGGCAGGTCGTTTGCAGCGTGTCCGCAAGGTTTGCGCGGAGCTTCTTACGCGTCAGCTCAACAAATCCGAGTTCCGTCATGCCGAGTATCACCGAACGCATCCTGTCACCGCGCAGGGCTTCGCGTAAAGTTGCAAGCACGGTTTCTTTATCCTCTTTTTCCTCCATATCGATGAAATCGATAATGATTATTCCGCTGAGATCACGCAGGCGCAGCTGGCGGGCAATTTCAACGGCAGCCTCGCAGTTTGTTTCCACGATGGTCTTGCGCAGACTTGCTTTGCCGACATTTTTCCCCGTGTTCACATCAATGCTGACGAGTGCTTCCGTTTGGTCGATAACAAGATACGCACCGCTCTTAAGCCAAACTTTGCGGGAAAGCGCAGCGTTTATATCGTCTTCAATACCGAGAACGTCGAAAAGGTTCGTTTCTCCGTCCCGCAGTTCGATCCTGTCCGCAAGTGCGGGATCGTTGTCCTCCGCGATTTCAAGCAGCCGATAATACTGAGTGCGATCGTTAACCACAAGCGATCGTATATCCGCTTTCAGCAAATCACGAATCGTGCGTGAAAGCAGTGATTCCTCCCTTCGAATCAGCTTCGGTGCGGGGGAAACTTTATAAATGCGTTTCAGCTCCGCCCATTGTTCGGCAAGCATTTGGATGTCTGCCGCAATCTCCGCTTCGCCGCGCCCTTCGGCAGCGGTTCGGACAATTGCGCCCGTGCCCGGCGGATTGCATTTTTCGATTATGCCGCGCAGGCGCGCGCGTTCCGCCTCGTTCGTTATCCGCTTGCTGATGCCGATAAAATCAACCATCGGAAGGAACACAAGCAGATGCCCCGGAAGATAAATCTGAGTGCTGACCCTTGCGCCCTTTGTGCCGTGCGGTTCTTTAACGATTTGAACCATTATTTCCTGCCCGGGCTTAACATCCGGACAGACATGCGGATTTTTTTGTTTCGGCAGCACGGCTCCCCCGGGAAGCTGCTCGTTCTGCTTGTCGCCGACGTATAAAAACGCATTTTTATCCTCTGATATGTCAACAAATGCCGCCTCCATTCCGGGCAGAACATTGCTGACCCTGCCCTTGTAAATGTTGCCGACGAGCATATCGTTGCTGCGCTGCTCAATATGAAGCTCAACCGTTTTTCCGTCCTCAAGAAGAGCAACGCGGGTGCGGTACGGGTTTGTGTCAATAACAATTTGCTTATCGACAGTCTGTTTATGCACGGGCTGCGGAATTTCCGGCTCACCGATTATTTTCATGCTATCACCGTCCAATCCATTTCAATATTTCGGCGGTTGACGCTTGAATTTGCGCTTGTGCCGAGTTTTTTGTAAAATGCACCGAGCAAAAGTTCGGGGGAAAGTCCGCCCTCCGCCGTCAGTTTGCCGCGCAAACGGAGCTTTGCGGTCCTGCCGCCGAATTCCGAAACCGAAAGCCCAAGCAGCATCGGGCGAATGTCCACGTCCTTTATTCCGCCTTTTGTCTTTTTGGAAACGATGATTTCGCCTCCGTTCAGAATTTCGTCAACGGCAGCATAAAATGCCTCCCGCGGCACGGACTCAGCGAATTCAAGTTCAATATCGTATTCGGCAGAACGCATCAGCGGCGTGAGCGAGGCTTTGAACTCTCCGGCATCAACGGCGTCAACAATGTGCACGCCCTGCGGAAGGACCGCATTCACTCTGCGCTTAAATTCCGCAGGAGAAACGTATTCCGAAAGCATAACATCAAAATACTCGCAGTCGGAAGTATAGCCCACGCTTAATGCGGTTGCAAACGAAAGCAGCGGATGCGGGTTAAAACCGTTTGAATACGCAAGCGGAAGATCGGCGCGCCTGAATGCGCGTTGAAAAAGCCGCTGCATGTCCAGATGGGAAACGAACATTACCTGTTCATGTTTATAAAACGACGCAATGATTCTCATTCCGACAGTCCCTCTCCTTCGATATTTTTGCGGGAATCTTCATTTTGAGCATGTTCCGACCCGACAGCCTTTTTGCGGATTTCCCAGACGGAATCGGGCTTGTGCATATCGCAAAGCGTGCCGCACCTGTCCCCGAAACAGCCGTTGCAGTTAAGGCGGCAGTCGCCCGTTACAATGCCTTCCCGTGAACGCAGATATTCACGCCTGAGGTAGTCCATGCCGACGACCGAATCCATATGCTGCCACGCAAGCGGTTCATCGATTCCGATGCGCCTGTTCCCGAACTGTTCCACGGTGAGCCCGTTTTCGGCAAAGGCCTCTTCCCACGCTTCCTTTTTGAACCTTTCGTCCCATGAATCAAACCTTGCACCGCGCTTATATGCTCCGATGATGACCTTTGCAAGGCGGCGGTCTCCGCGTGCAAAACATGCCTCCAAACGGCTGGTTTCCGAAAAATGGCAATTGAACTCAACCCCGCGTATGCCTTTCAGCGCGGAACGCAGCAATGCCTGCCGGCGCAGAACGTCTTCGGTTGAAATCTGCGGCTCCCATTGGAAGGGAGTGAACGGCTTCGGAACAAAAGTTGAAGCCGAAACCGTGCAGCGCAGCCCTTTGCCGCGCTTGTCCTTCGGCATTTGATAGAATAAGCGGCTGACCTTGCGTGCAAGCTCCGCAATGCCGAGAATGTCTTCATCCGTTTCTGTCGGCAATCCTATCATAAAATAGAGTTTCACTCCCTGCCAGCCCGATTCAAACGCATCACCGACGGCGCGGAGCAGATCCTCTTCGCAAACGCCCTTGTTGATAACGTCGCGCAGTCTCTGTGTGCCTGCTTCGGGCGCAAACGTCAGGCCGCCCTTGCGGACGCTCTGCATTTTTTCAAGATCATCCTTAAGGAATGAATCTATGCGGAGACTCGGGAGAGAAACCGAAACGCGGTTTTTTGTGTACCGTTCAAGGATCTCCGGAACCGTTGCATGAATCTCGGAGTAATCTCCGCTTGAAAGCGAAAACAGGGAGATTTCGTCATAGCCCGTGCAGCCGAGCTGCCTGTCCGCATAATCAATAAGCGTTTTCGGCTTTCGTTCGCGTATCGGGCGATAGATAAATCCCGCCTGGCAGAACCTGCATCCGCGTGTGCATCCGCGGAAGATCTCAAGCGCAACCCGATCGTGAACGATGTTCATATACGGAACGACAAGATCACCCGTGAATTCCGCAGCATCCAGATTTCGGACGATTCTGCGCGTGATCCTGTCTGGTGCGGACGGTTCCGTCTTTACAATTCGGCTGAAATTGCCGTTTTCGTCATATTCCGCTTTATAGAATGCAGGAACGTAAACGCCTTCGATTTTTGAAAGTTCGATGAGTGTATCGCGCTTGTTCAACCCTCTCCGGCGGCATTCCGCATAAACATCCATAAAATCGTTCACAAGCTCCTCGCCGTCGCCGAAAAACATAACGTCCATGATTTCCGCAACGGGTTCGGGATTGCACACGCAGGGGCCGCCCGCTGCAATAAGCGGCATGTCCTCCCCGCGTTCGCTTGCGAGGAACGGTATGCCGCTCAGTTCAAGCACGGTCAGAATGTTCGTGTAGCACATTTCATACAGCAGCGAAAACCCGATAATATTGAATTCACGCAGCGGTGAACGCGTTTCAAGCGAAAAAAGCGGCTCGTTGTTTTCGCGCAGCTGTTCTTCCATGTCAACCCACGGCGCATATACACGTTCGCAATACGTATCCGCACGCTTGTTAAGAATATTGTAAATTATTCTTGACCCAAGGTGACTCATGCCGATTTCGTATGTGTCGGGGAAGCAGAGTGCAAATCGAAACTCCGCTTCTGCCTTGATACGCATATTCAGCTCGCCGCCCATATAACGCGCGGGCTTTTCAACCTTTGCAATGAGCCTGTTAAGTTTATTTTTGTCCAAAATCTATATCCGTCCTTTCGGTAAGGAAAATCAATCAGCGTTTATTCGGTATATTCAGCATGTCCGCCGTCGGAGCAGATTATTTTTCTTTATGTCGATGCGTACATATACTCAGGTTACATTATACCCTTATCAGCGGGTTTCCGCAAGTTCATACGGCGCATTTTTCTCTTTGCCGAGCAGGAAGGAAATCTAAATTATAAATATATCATATAAAGGCAAAATTTCGTCACTTCCTTATAGACATTTGATACCGACGCTGTTAAAATATATATGTTGGCGGGTCTGTTTCACTGTTTTTCGCAAAAAATCGTGCATACAAATCTATTTTGCGAAAAGCGGGTTATCCGTTCCTGCTTCAATTCTATTTTTACGGAGGTAATTGCATGAAAGCGATTAAAAAGTTCCTTGCCCTGCTGCTCACGGCGGTTATGGCATTCACCGTTGTTCCCGTTTTTGCTGCACAAAGCGGCCCCGTGCCGGAAAAGGCTCTGAGCGCGGGGCGTTTGTACGGCTATCGCGTGTTTGACGATGACGATACGCTGTCCTATGCCTGGATTTCCTTCACGGCAGACAATCCCGCCGCCGTGACCGAGGAACAGGTTGAGGAAAATGCGTTTGATGACTATACGAACATGAACTGCGGCGCATATGTAAACGGATATGTTTACGGTTTCGCCGAAAACGGGTATTTTTACCGTGTCAACACCGCCGACTGGAGCCGCGAAAGGCTTTTTGCCGATGCAAGCAGCTATAACGGTTGGAGCGATATGACTTTTGACTACACGACCGGCAAGCTGTATGCCGTTGCATACAACCTCCCGTGGGACTCCGGCGATGATGAAACGGCAATCGAAGCAAGCTTCCTTGTCACCATCGACCTTCTCACATACGAAATCACTCAGGTAGCACAAATCACAACCGGCATTTTGACTCTTGCGGCGGATGCGCAGGGCGAGCTTTACGGCATTGCAATGGACGGCTGCCTGTACCATATCAACAAGCAGGACGGCTCAACACGAAACATCGGCAGCACCGGCCAAGTTGTATCCTATGCACAGAGCATGTGCTATGATTACAACACCGACACCATGTATTGGGCTCTCTGCAACATCTCTCAGGGCGTGCTTTGCAGCGTTAACCTCGAAACCGGCGCCGCCTCGCGTCTCGGCATTATCGGCGGCAACACCGAAGTCGTGTCCCTTTTTGCCGTTCCCGAAAGTGAACCCGTTGTTCACGTTGAAAGCGTTGATATCGAACCCGCCGAAGCAAGCATTGACGTTGGGCTGACACTTCAGCTCTCCGCCTCCGTTTCGCCTGAAAATGCAACCGAAAAACGTGTTTCATGGTCAACTTCCGACGCAGGCATTGCAACAGTCAACGAAAACGGCGTTGTTTACGGCAGCACGGCAGGCACGGCCGTTATCACCGCAGCAAGCCTTGACGGCGGCATTATCGGAACCTGTACAGTAACGGTCAATGCAGCAGCATCAAGTTCCGATTATCAACGGGTTGACACGCTTGAAAGCGGCGGAGATTACCTTATCGTCACCCGCGTCGGCGGTCAGGCGTATGCGCTTGTCAACCGCAACGCTTCCCCGAACAATTTTGCCGCAATGCTCGTTCCTGTCGTTCTCTCGGCGGACGGCGAATATGTTCTTTCCCCGCTGGACAGCTCCGAATCAATGGATAACCTGCTTTGGACGGCAAACGGCGATTATACAAACGGCTTCTCCTTCCGTTCCGTCGGCAGCGGTCTGTATTTTGCCGGTCTCACCTACTGCAACTGGACTGCAATAAACCAAACCGAGGATCTTTGGCTCCCGCTCGAACATACCGACGGAGGAACAGCCAAAACCATCCTCAAATCCGTCCGCGCCGAACAAATCGACCCCACGGCAGTGAAACTCTATGCCGGCATTACGACCGGATATTTCAATTCCGTGATTTTTGATTACGTTCGCATTGCGGATGCAGCCAATGTTGAATTTTACAAATTCGGCAGCTCCGGTTCGGAATATGCCCTCGGCGATGTCAACATGGACGGCAGCGTTTCCGTATCCGATGCACTGATGGTTCTTCGCTTCACAATGGGGCTTGAAACACTTTCCGATGCTCAGCTTGAACTTGCCGATTTCAACGGTGACGGCACGGTAAGCACTGTTGATGCGCTTGACATTCTTCGCGCAGCAATTTGATGTTTGCCCGCTTAATCCTCTGTTCCGATTGATTTTTTAAGCAATTCTCGGCAAAGCCGAACGCAAAAGCTTCCCATGCGGAAGCCTGCCGTTCGGCTTTTTTTGCATTCGTGCTCAGGGAGTGCGGTTTTTTGCTCGGGCAATTGATATTTCTGCAAAAAAATGTTATGATAAGTTTGTGAATGCTGTGTTCAAATTCATACAGGACGGATAATGCATATGAAACAAATAACGGAAAAACGCATAAAGTCGCCCATGCCGGCTTATACGGCGGCGGCGTGCATAATCGTTTTCGGGTTGATTTTCCCGCTGTACAGGGTGTACGGCATTGTTCTTGTTGCCGTTATTGCGGCGGCGGCATACTTTTTTTCAAAGAAATATTTCTTTAAGGATAAGATTATTCAAGAGGAATCCGAACCTGTCTTCCGCACGGGTATCGCGGAGCTTGACGAATCCCTCGAACAGGCGAATGTGCTTATCGAGCAGCTGCGCCGGGCAAATATCAGCATCAAAAACCCCGCCGTCAGTGCGCATATCGACAGAATGACCCGCTCCGGCGACGCAATTCTTGCCGAGCTTAACGCGCATCCCGAAAAGGCAAGGAAGCTGCGCCGATTCCTGACATATTATCTGCCGACTTCCGTAAAATTCATGCAGACCTATGCCGAGCATGAAGCCGCACCCACGGGCGGCGAAAACTCCGCCGAGATCATGCGCGGCATTGAAAACAATTCCGAAACGATCGCCAAGGCGTTCGAAACAAGCCTCGACTCACTTTATGCCGGAGAAGCGTTGGACATTTCGTCCGATATCGACGTTCTTAACGGAATGGTGAACGCAAAAACGAGCATGTTCGAATGATGTTCTGCCGCGAGGCTGCATCCGTAAACGAACAGTAAAAAACCCGACTTAAAAATCAAAGCGCATTCAGCGGAAAGGAAAACAAATGGAAACCAACGACAAAACAACAGCAATGCCCACTCTGACTCTCGACCCGTTCGGCGCACAGGCTGCGGCGGAACAACAGACCGCAGCTGCGGAACCCGTCAAAACCTGCGATGAACTCATGCAGGAGAACTCCAATCTCTCCGCCGACGAGCTTGCCGCCGTTGATGCCTTTGCGAAGCAGATTGACATCACCAATTCGGCGCAAATTATGTGTTACGGCGCGGACGGACAGAAAAAAATGGCTGATTTTTCCGAAGGTGCGCTTGAAAACGTCCGCACAAAGGATCTCGGGCAGACAGGGGACATGATAACGGACCTTATCGGCGAGCTGCGCGGGTTCGATGCAGCTGCGGACGAAAAGGGCTTCTTGGGCTTTTTCCGCAAAAAATCCGCCAAAGTTTCCGCACTCAAAGCAAAATACGACAAGGCCGAAGTCAATGTTGAACGCATTGCCGGCGAGCTTGAAAAGCACCAGATAACCCTGCTTAAGGATGTTTCAATGCTGGATAAAATGTACGAAGAAAACCTGCTTTATTTTAAGCAGCTGACAATGTACATACTTGCAGGCAAAAAAAAGCTTGAAACCGAGCGCGCAACCACCCTCCCCGCACTTGTGCGGAAAGCGGAGCAGAGCGGTTTGCCCGAGGATGCTCAAAAGGCACGCGATTTTGCCGATATGTGTACAAGGTTCGAAAAGAAGATTTATGACCTTGAACTCACCCGAAACATCTCCATTCAGATGGCACCGCAGATTCGCCTGATTCAAAACAACGACACGATGATGGTCGAAAAAATACAAACCACCATTGTGAACACAATTCCCCTTTGGAAGAGCCAGATGGTCATTGCACTCGGGCTTGAGCATTCGCGTCAGGCTGTGGAAGCGCAGCGTGCTGTCACGAATATGACGAATGAGCTTCTGAAAAAGAATGCGGAACTGCTGCATTCCTCCACCGTTGCTGTTGCCGAAGAGAGCGAACGCGGCATTGTGGATATTGAAACGCTCACCGAAACCAACGAAAAGCTTATTGCAACCATGGATGACGTGCTCCGTATTCAGCGTGAAGGTCACGAAAAACGTGTTGCGGCGGAAGCTCAAATGGCAAAAATCGAATCCGATCTGCGCAAAAAGCTCGTTGATGTCACCGGCCTCGGCGGCAGTGCCGCAAAATAAGCCTGCATTCCAATCAATCGTTTTAAACTGTTTTATTACTGCGGAGTCGAACTCCGGGAAGGCGGAAAGATGAAATCTCTTTTCAAAAAGTTCTCAACGGCTGTCATCGTTCTTGCAGCGATCGCCCTGCTTTCGGTGCCGCTTCTCGGCGGCGCAAGGCTTGCGGCGGATTGCAGACGAATCGAAAAAAAGTTCAATCATTTTGCGGCCGAAACCGATAAACACGGCAATAATTTCGAGTCCGACATGGTTGTTTTTGCAGCAAATGCCGAGAGCCTTTGCGATGAGGCAGCGCGCATCACGGGGGAGGATTCTCCCGCCGTGCGCAGCCTTCAAAACGATCTTGCCGAATACGAAAAATGCGGTTCCGCATTTAAAAAATTTGATTGCTTCAAACGTTTGCTTGCGGATGCAAAGCGCGTTTATGCCTCCGTTCCGGAGGGAAGCGTTACCGACAGCCTTATGACGGCAATGGACGGCATCGAATCGGCCGATTCGCGAATTTCACGCACCTATGGGGCAAAATACTCCGAATGCATGAAATCGCGTTCCGATCTGCTTTCCGGCGGGCTGTCCTCCGCAATTGCAAAAATCTACGGAATCGGAGGGAAATAACACCGACAAATGAAATCTTCAAAGCTTAAATTGGCATCGATGATCCTTGCCGTTGTGCTGTGCCTGCTTGTGCTTTCCGCTCCTGCCGGCGCCGTCGTTCAGCCGAACAGCGACTTTTATGTTTTGGATAACGAAAACGTGCTTTCGGCAGAAACAGAAAAATACATCACTGACCGCAATCTGAACCTTGTTTCCAACTGCAAAGGTGCACAGGTTTGTGTTGTTGTGACGGACAGCACAAATGGGCAGGATATCGAGGAATATGCAACGGAGCTCTTCAACGCTTGGGGCATCGGCAGCAAGACCGAGGACAACGGCGTGCTGATTCTGTTCCTGACGGATGACGACAAATATTGGATAACGCCCGGCATCGGGCTTGAAAGAGTCCTTACCGAACGCGTTCTTCGTCAAATCATGGATGACGATTGTGAACCCTCATTTGCAAGAAAGGATTACGACAGCGCGGCAAAAGCAACGTTCATCGCGATTAATCAGGTTGTCTGCAATTATTACAGTCAAGATCCGAACGGTTCGGGTGATTCGGATAATTTTCCGAACAACAACGGCAATAATTATTATCCGGATGACCGCCCCGATTATAACTCCGGCAGTTCCTGTCTTTCATGCGGTTCCTGCCTCGCACTCAGCTGCGCGGCATGCGGGAGCTGCGGCTCGTGTTCGGGAGGAAGTTTTATGGGCATTATTATTGTAATCATCATCGTGTTTGTTTTCTTTAAAATCATCGCTTCCATCGGCAGAGGCGGGCGGCGTCCCCCCCGTCCCCCTCGCGGCGGAGGCTTCGGCGGCGGCTTCGGTCCCCGTCCTCCTCGCGGCGGTGGTTTCGGCGGCGGTTTCGGCGGCGGTTTTGGCGGCGGCGGTCGCGGAGGTTTCGGCGGCGGCGGTCGCAGCGGCGGCTTCGGCGGCGGTCGCGGCGGCGGCTTCGGCGGCGGCGGAGGCGGTTCGCGCGGCGGCGGTGCAGGAAGGCGATAAGCTGCGCGCGTAGCAAAAGACACACCTTCATCGTTGTTCCCGAAAGTCTTTCTTATACTAATATGTTGCGGCTTTCGGGAGCAACGCTCTATTAATTCGGAGGAAAAATGAACGAAAGCGAACGCCGTGCGGCGGCGAAACAATTTGTTGCAGACTGGGCAAACCGCGGAGACGAGCGGCAGGATGCGCAGTCATTTTGGCGAACCTTGCTTCAAAAGGTTTTCGGCGTTGACGAGCCTGAAAAATACATAAGCTTTGAGCGGCGGGTTGAAGTCGATGATATAAAAACAGGCAAACGAACAACAAAATTTATTGACGGTTACATTCCGTCAACAAAAGTTTTGATTGAACAGAAAAAGCGCGACATTAATCTCCGTGCCGGGCAGAAGCAGTCCGACGGCGCAATGCTCAGCCCCTATCAGCAGGCAAGGCGATACGGCGGATATTTGCCGCAGCCGGAGCAGCCCCGTTGGATAATTGTATGCAATTTTCAGCAATTCAACATTCACAACATGACGCGCCCGAATGACGAACCCGAAACCGTTCTTTTGTGCGATCTTGAAAAGGAATTCCACCGTCTCGATTTTTTGGTTGACACAACAAGTGAACATATCAAAAAGGAAATGGAAATCTCCCTGAAAGCAGGCGACATCGTTCAATCCCTCTACAATGCACTGTTGAAGCAATACAAAGATCCGGATGACCCCGAAACTCTGCGCAGTCTGAACGCGCTCTGCGTTCGCATTGTTTTCTGTCTTTATGCGGAGGATGCGGATGTTTTCGGACGGCCGATGATGTTCCACGACTATTTGAAAGCACATGAGCGGGATGCACGGCGCGCGCTTATCGAACTTTTCCGTGTGCTTGACCAAAAAACGGAAGATCGTGATCCTTATATCGATGATGATCTTGCGGCATTCCCGTATGTCAACGGCGGGCTTTTTTCCGATGAAAACATAGTTATCCCCAGACTGAGCGATGAGATCGTTTCACTGATTTTGAACCGCGCAAGTGCGGGCTTCGACTGGTCCGCAATCAGTCCGACAATTTTCGGGATTCAGTGTTTGAAAGCACACTGAATCCCGAAACGCGCCGCACCGGCGGTATGCACTATACAAGCATCGAAAACATTCACAAAGTGATTGACCCGCTGTTCCTGAGCGATCTTCGGGCAGAGCTTGATGAAATCAAGTTGCGTGCCGATGCCAAAACACGAAAGAAAAAACTGGCGGCTTTTCAGCAAAAACTTGCCGGGCTTGCGTTCCTTGAAATTAAGACTCGTTATTTGATACAAAGAAATGCGGCATAGGCACAGGGGTGTCGGGGTGTCGTTTAGGGTGTCGGTTTTGCAGAAAACCGGCTGTTTTTATATTCAGGAGGATTTGATATGCCCACAATAACGAAAAAGGAACTCGAAGAATATAGGCAAATGTGCTATGATAAAAACAACGGCAGAATATTAACACCAGATGGGTTGCGTCTCATCTGTGAAGCATATAAAAATGACCCGGAAGCTATCGGGAAGCATATGCTGGAAACACTGGCCCGGATTCAAAACAAAGGGGGATGCTGATAATGGATGATAACCAATTAGGCAGAAATATTCAGCATTTACGAATAATCCATAACGAGACATTAGACGAGTTGGGCAGCATTATTCACTGTGCGAAGTCAACGGTCAAGGGATATGAAAACGGAAGTAGAAAGCCAGATCTACAAACGCTTCAATTGTTGTCGGCGCATTACAATAAGCTGGTAGACGAACTTCTTTATACTGATTTGACCGGATTAGAAATTATATCTATCGATTTAAATTCACCAGCCCATACAACAGAACTGCTAAGAGTGATTTTGCCTTTGTATAGCTCTGAAGAAGCTATGAAAAATCCGAACTTTAAAAATGGATATGACCTATCGCAAAGATTGTTAGAGGCTTTTTCTAATGCGGAAGTACTTTCTGGCAGTGTGATTGCAAGAATATTTGAGGCATTTGTTAAGGCTACTGACGAATCAGAATCCCCAGAAGCTGTAGCAAACCTTGTTTGGAGTGTTTTTGTATGTTGGTCCCATATAGCCGATACAAACAAACTTCTGACATTGCAAAATAAATTGCTCTCCAAAAAATTGAGCATTAAAGACTATATGTCGCTCAAGGATACGGAAGACAGTTCTATTATAGAGAAAAAAGCTGGTTTCGTTTCGTATATTGATGATACTATCACTGAAGCGCTGAAAGCCTTAAAGTCGAAGCAGGAATGGTCCGATCTGGCCGATTATTATCTTGCTCTGCGTTATGTGGTAGGTATGGTTGATACTGATTTGACGACGGAAATGAACTCGGCGGTCGGAATGCAGATGATGCTGTCGTTTAGGACGCTGGGTAACAGTTACGCTTTTACCTTCTGCAAAGCCTGTCTCTCCGAAAATTGATAGTTCTCGAAATGCGAACTCCGACTCGTGATGCGTATGCTATACTGTAAGTACAAAAGGAACAGGAGGTACGCACCATGAGTGAAAACAATAAATTTGTCAGCTGGGTGAAGGCCCACAAAACTGAGCTAATCATTGCAGGAGTCAGTATCACAGCCATTATCGGGATCATACTTGGCATTAAGAACAAGGATGCCATAAAAGAACTGTGGGATGCTCTTGAAAACAGTTTAAGCAAAACGCCAGAAAAACTGCATGAGTCCATTACCATAGTGCAGGCAGCTCCACCGGTGCTTGAAGAAGTGATTCCTGTTAGACTGTACACTTCTCCGCAGGAGCCTTTTGATGTTAGCCAGCACATCAGAAACCTGTCTGGTGGAAGACATCATTCTGCTGAAAAAGCAGTTGAGGCCGCAGCGTTAGGGATTGACCTGTTGCCGCATCAGACTCTTGTTGATACATACACAAAGTGCGTTGCGCAAAGCAGTTAACTATTATAAAATTAAGGAGGAAAAAATTATGCAGATGTGTCCGTTTTGCGACAAGGTTTACGACGAATCCGAATATTCTCATTGCCCATATTGCCATCCTTACGATGAGGATGATGGCAGAGAAAGAACGGTAATCGTATATGACCGAGATGAAGGCCGTGCTAAATATGTGCCAGAATCTGAAGCAGAAAAGTACAATTATAAAGATTAACAGAAAAAGCGCCTCGCCGCCGGAGCCAAATCCAGTGGTGAGGCGTTTCTGCGTCTATGTGGTTATGCCTGTACTTCCTGCCCGTGCTTGAAGGTGAAGCGGATATCGTCGGCGCTGTAGACGGTGGCGTATTCCACCAGCGAGTGCCAGTTTTCCAGTTTGAACTCGGTAAGCGTATCCGGCAGGGTCTCGAAACTCTCGACGAAGGCTTCAATGTCGGCTCTCTGGGTCTGCATCCGATCCAGTTCCGCCATGACGGTCTCAAGGCGCTGCTTGGCGGTTTCAAAGCGCTGGGTCAGGTTGTCGTAGCGTTTCTGGTATTCCGTCTGGTCAAGGGCGACGTGGGCATTTTCGTAAATGGTCTGCTGCACCATATCCGAAATCAGCTGCGTGGCCGCGCTGATGAAGCTTTACGTTCGGCTTGTTGAACAAAAAGGCTGATTAAGACTCGAATAGCCGACAGCCCGAAGGACATTTCATCCTTCGGGCTGTTTGCCGTTAAAGCGGTTTTGCACTTTCAATCAAAAGCTGCTCGGCTTTGATTTTGAGGCGGTTTTCGGCTTATGCTCAATCCGCGAACCCTTCTTCAAGCCCGTCAAACACAACGCGCAGCTCCGCATCGGTATCTTCAGGCGGAGCTTGTTTGCCTGCATAATCAAGAATGGTTTTGATTGCGCTGAGCCTGTCGGAGGGCTTCAGCTCCTCGCTTGTGACCATATCAACAAGCGCTTTCAGCGCAAGCCTGCTCAGGCGCGGTGCGGAGTATTTGCCTGCCGCAGCGCGTGCGGCAGCTTTGCCCGTTTCAACGGCAGTGCCGCCGGCGTTCGCAATTTTTGTTTCGGCATTGGTTTTTGCCATTATAATTCCTTTCGCCTGCTCCCGCGACAATAATATTATACACTGTTTTCATTCGGAAATAAAGCATAACAAAAAGCGAATTGCGATTTTCATATCATTTTTCAATCAAAAAATCAAGAGGTCTGCTGTACGGCTTTATGTATAGCATTCGGTCTTTTTGCAATTGCCGATTGCAAGAGCAGAGTGTTATAATATTATTAGGGCAGTAAATGCGGCCTTCCGCCGTGCGGATGCGCTGATTTTGCCTTTGCCCGGGGAACTTTGATTTTAAACTGTTCAGGGTTCCCAAAATATGAAAAAGCCAACGCAAAGCCCGTGGAATCTGAAGCAGAGCAGTTCCAAGCAGACAGAGTTTCTGCCGAGCAAGCCGTTCGAATGAATCGGAACTCCGTTCACTCGTGCGGCTCTGCGGCGTCGGGCATGCCGAATTTCACCCGCAAAACCTCCCTGCCCCGAAGGTGAGGACGCATACCCCGAAAATGCGGCGGAACGGCGGCGCGGCTTTGCCGGTTCTCTGCAAAAAATTATTACCGAAAGGATGCACCGAATGCATGAAGCTTATTCTTCACGGCACGCCGAATTCTCGGCAGCGTGAATTTTTTCTTTCCCGCGCAAGGCACACGGCCTACGGCGGAGCGCGCGGCGGCGGCAAAAGCTGGGCCATGCGCCGCAAATTTGTGCTTCTTGCGCTGCGATATCCCGAACTGAACCTTTTGCTTTTGCGGCGAACGCTGCCGGAGCTGCGCGAGAACCACATCATTCCTCTGCAAAGGGAGCTTTACGGCATTGCGCCCTATAATTCAACCGAGCGCGTGTTCAGGTTCCCCAACGGGTCGCGAATCAAACTCGGTTATTGCGACACGGCGCAGGATGTTTACCAATATCAGGGGCAGGAATATGCAATCATCGGCATGGAAGAAGCAACGCACTTTACGGAAGAACAAATGCGGTTTTTGACGACCTGCAACCGCACAACACGAACGGATATTTCGCCGCGCATGTATTACACATGCAACCCCGGCAACGTCGGCCATGCATGGGTGAAGCGGTTGTTTATCGACAGACAGTATCAGCAGGGTGAAAATGCAGAGGATTACAATTTCATTCCCGCAAAAATCTATGACAACAGGATTCTTATGAATGCCGATCCGAATTATGTGAAGCAGCTTCTCGCCCTGCCGGAAGATTTGCGGAGGGCGCACCTTGACGGCGACTGGGATGTTCACGCAGGGCAGTACTTCCGCGAGTTTTCGCGTGAAAAGCACGTTGTTGCCCCGTTTGAAATTCCGCATTGGTGGCGCCGATTCCGTTCGATGGACTGGGGATATAACGACCCCTGCTGTGTGCTTTGGCACGCGGCGGACGGCGAAGGCAGGGTTTTCACCTATCGTGAACTGTATGTTCGGCAAACACTTGCGGGCGATGTTGCACGGCGCGCCGTTGAACTGAGCCGCGGAGAAAACATTGCCTACACCGTTGCATCACCCGATATGTGGCAAAAGCGCGGCGCAGTGCTTTCCGCAAACGGCGGGTTTGAAGGCGAAACGCTTGCAGAGCTTTTTGCAGCCGCCGGAATGCCGCTCACGCCTGCGGACAATTCAAGGATCGCGGGCTGGAACTGCCTCCGCGAATACCTTGCGCCGCGGTTTGAAACGGAAAAAAACGGCAAACAGCCCATGTGGCAATGCTTCGGCACCTGCGAAAATTTGATTCGTCAGCTTCCTCTTTTGCAATATGACAAATGTAATTGCGAAGACGCGGCCGACGGCAACGACCACGCGCCGGAAGCTTTGCGCTACGGCCTTATGAGCCGCCCGCGCCGAAGTCAGCAGCCGATCGTTAAAAAGGCACGCGCATATGACCCTCTTTCCGTGCCGGAACGAGCTTCGGGCTGGCTGTAAATTCATCTCTCGATACAGAAAAACAGGAAAGGATACTTAAAATGAACAATATCATACTCCCTCCGCCGGCAGCGGCGAAGCCTGCCGAAGCGGAAGAAACGGAAAAGCTTTATACGCTTTTCAGAGAATATTACGATGCATACGCAGCGGAACGCGCGCGGCTTGACCGATGCGAAAGAATGTACCGCGGCGACCATTGGGGCGATATTCCCCAAAAGGATGCCGGCGAGCCGCGTCCCGTGACGCCGATAATCCAAAGCACCGTTGAAAACGTTCGGGCGGATCTTATCGATTACCTGCCGGAGGCGATAATCAGTGCGGACAGCAGGGAATATGACGAGCTTGCAGAGCTTATGACCCGAATAATACGCGAAAATCACCTCAGATGCGCCTATGACGATGAATATGCAAAGTTGACGCACGATCTGCTTGTCGGCGGGTACAGCGTGCAGCAGGTCGGCTTTGATCCGGATGCGAACGGCGGAATCGGCGGAGCGTATATAAAGCACGTTGACAATCGCACCGTTATGTTCGACCCGCTGTGCAGTGACCTTCAGGACAGCCGCGCCGTGTTCAAATTCACGCATCACACGCGCGACTGGTTCATGCAGCATTACCCGAAGCAGGCGGCGGAACTTCGGGAGGACGGGTTCATGCTTGACACCGCAACGGACGAAATCATTTCCCCCGCGTTTTCAAAAAGCATACTATTAATTGAATGCTGGCTGCGTGAATACGATTCCAAAGCCGGGAAACACCGTGTTCATATGGTCAAGCTTGCGGGCGGAATGAAGCTTGAGGACAGCCGCCGAGTAAAAAAAGAGGGCTATTTCGCACACGGCGAATATCCGTTTGTTGTCACAACGCTTTTTGAACGCAAAGGAAGCTGCCTCGGTTACGGTTTTGTTGACATGTTCTGCACGGCACAGATTTATTCCGATAAGCTCGATCAAATCGTGATGAAAAACGCCCTGCTTGCAAGTCACAACAAGCTTTTGATAACGGGCGCAAGCGGGTTTGACCCCGCCGACCTGCGCGACTGGTCCAAAGAGGTCCACACAGGCGATAATCTGAACGGCATAACATGGTTCAGCACGGCTCCGCTTCCTTCTTATATGCTGCAATACATTTCGGAAATGCGCAATTCCATCAAGGAAGAATCCGGTGCAAACGAATTTGCACGCGGCATGACCCACGCAGGCGTCACAAGCGGCACTGCGATAGCTGCCCTTCAGGAAGCAAGCAGCAAGCGTTCCCGTATGGCAGCGCGCAGCATACATGCTGCATTCCGCAAGGCCGTGAGTCAGGAGCTTGAAGTAGAACGTGAGTTCGCGCTTTCGAAACGCTGTTTCCGTGAGCTTTCATCGATTACGGGCGATATGGGCATTGACCTTGGAAGAATAAAAGCCATTGACGATGCCGTGAAAAGCATGAAGAACCTGCCCGCCGAGTTCCGCGTCACCGTTAAAGTCGTTAAAGAAAACGCATTTTCGGTAATCAATAACAATGATACCGTCTTCCGCCTTGTTGAAGCGGGCATGATAACACCCGAAGTCGGTCTTCAGCTTTTGATTTTCGACGGCAAAGATCAGGCGATTGAGCTTATGAAGCTTGCACCCGCGAGCCGCACCTGATTAAGCCGGGCAAATTTTCAACATCGGTGCAGCCATTTCCCGGGAAATAACGCCGTTTCAAAAGCAGCCCGGTTATCCCTCAACGCAGTAGATTTATCGGCAATAATATATAAGCCGTTTTATGAATTATTGACCCCGAACTGCAAATAATGTTATATGGGACTCCTCCTTATTGATAGCGCACCCTCGTCGTTCTTCGGATCGACAGGGTGCGCAAAGCAATTAAAGCACAGCCGAAAGCCGAAGATCATGTTCGGATGCCGCCCGTCCTGTAATCCTTTTTCACCAATGTCAAATCTTTGCCGCGATTCGTGTTCCATTTTTTGCATAGATGTGATATAATAAAATGAACAGTGAAACCGCCGCCGTGCGGAGAGTGCTTCAAGGCGCCTGCGGCGATTCCTGCGGACAGTCTGCGGACGCTGCACAACGGCCAAACGATCGGAGAACATGCAAATGCTGACGGAATTCAATCTCGGCGACAAAGTTCAAATGCGAAAGAACCACGCCTGCGGAGCGAATGAGTGGGAAATTACGCGCTGCGGAGCGGATATTAAACTGCGCTGCACGCATTGCGGAAGGGTTATAATGCTTGACCGCATGGATTTCATGCGCAGTGCAAAACGCATCACCGCCCGAGCGGCTTCTTCCGATGCGGACGGCGCCGAGACAGCAGTCAGCCTCCCCGATTGAAGTAAGGACAAACACCGCAGCCCGATCATCGGAACCTGAATAAATAAATTTCAAATTGAACAGGATTGGTAATATATATGGAAAAGCTCATTGAACAGGAACAGGAAAAACCGACTAAAACACGCGCCGACAAGCGCACGCGCAGAAAAAACAGCTTTTTTTCCGATGCAGTTGATAAACTGCACAAAAAAGACAGCAGCTACCGCAACATTTCCTACTTTCGCTTTTTGCTGACGCTGCTCAGTGTTATTATCGGCGCACTTGCGCTGCGCAGCTTTATCGTTGAGCCCACCATTGTTGACGGCGAATCCATGCAGACAACGCTCATGGACGGCGAACGCGTGCTTGTTGAAAAGGTCAGCTACTGGTTCAATGAACCCCAGCGCGGGGATATTGTCATTGTTCGCTTTCCGAACCGAAACGAATGCTTCGTTAAGCGCATCATTGCCTTCGGCGGCGAAACAATTGAAATACGCGACGGCTTTGTTTACATCGACGGCAAAATGCTTGACGAAACCGAATATGCCGGCGAGTGGTACGGCAAAATCCGTCCGAGTATGCGCGTTCGTTCCGTCGGCAGCATTAACGGCGTATACACCGTGCCCGAGGGCTGTGTTTTTGTGATGGGCGACAACCGCAACAATTCACATGACAGCCGTGCGGAAGATGTAAACGCAATCCCCATTGAAAACGTTCTCGGCAAGGCGCGCTGCCGAATTTGGCCCCTTGACCGCGGCGGGAGTATATACTGATGCCTGCCCGGCGTTTTAACAAATCGACTGCGGTTAAATATCGTTTGTTGGATATCTGTGCTGCCGTCTGCGGTTGTGCCCTTGCGGCGGCACTTGTTTTTTATGTTATCTTCAGCCCGTTTTTCATTACCGAAAGCGGGCTTTGTGATTTCGTCGCCGGAGATTGCGTGCTTGCGGACAGAGTCGGCAAATATGTCTTCGGACTTTCCCGCGGCGATTCGGTGATTTACAAAACAGGGAACAAACTCAGCCACACCCGCGAAATCGGAAGAATCGTTGCTTTTGCCGGTGAACGGTTCACTGTTCGCGGCGGGTTGATCTATATTGATAACAAGTTGTTGGATGAATCGGACTATGCCGTGCCGTTTGATTCCGAAATCGACCTGTCGGAATTGATTCCGACCGACTGCTTTCTCGTGCTGCCCGACGATCGTTCCGAGTTGGCACCGCAGCAGGTGCAGGCATTCATCATTCCCCGCAGCCGCATAATCGGCGAAATTCGGCTGCGGCTCTTTCCTTTGAACGAAATTGCCGTTTTCTCCTGAACCGGGGTTTCGGTTGTTTGCATGGAATTAAAGGGTACTTAGCATGATTCATTGTCTTACTTGCGGTGACTCAACCGCAAGTTTAGTCTTTTTGCAACCATAGGTTGAGAGAAATGCCGAATTTCAACCGTTCATCGCTTCCGTCTTCCGTGAACACGGTGCTATAATCTCACCATGATAAGGATTGCGGACACCGCTGCCCGGCAGCAGCATCCTTCATCAAAAACAACACTCGGAGGAAAAACAAATGAACACAATCGGATCAAGAATCGCAGAAAACAGGCGCAGGATCGGCATGACGCAGGAGGAGCTTGCTGCAAAGCTCGCCGTTTCGGCTCAGGCTGTTTCCAAGTGGGAAAACGACATTACCTGTCCGGATGTTATGACTCTGCCCAAACTTGCAGAGCTTCTCGGAATTACGGTTGACGAATTGCTGAGCGGGAAAAAGCAGCCGCAGACGCTTGTTCTTGCAGATGAAGAACGCAAAAACGTTGACGATATGATGCTTAAAATCATTGTCAACAGCCATGAAGGCGACAAAGTCAAGGTCAATCTGCCGATTCCCCTTGTTAAGGCCGGACTGCGCATCGGCATGGGAATGCCTCAGGTCAAGGGCAATGCTGCGCTTGAAAGCATCGATTTCGGAGAGCTTATCGCGCTTATCGACAGCGGCGTTATCGGAAAGCTTGTTGAAGTCGAATCCGCAGACGGGGATATCGTTGAAATAACCGTTGAATAATCGGTGTTCGGAGCATGACCTATGAAAATCTATGTTAAGGACGGAAATACGGGACATAAAATCCGCCTTGCGCTTCCGTCACGCCTTATCTTCGGAAAGTTCGGACAGGCAATTGTTAAGCGCGCAATTAAAAGTGAGCTGAAACACAATTCCTCCGATGAAGAATGCGTTGCGGATACAAATATTGACGCGGACGGTCTCGGCATGGCCGAGTTGGACGATACAACGTCATTCGATACGTTTGACGAAGAAGAACAGCTTGAACAGGCCGTCGAAAATGCCGATGCACTTTCAGACAACGAAAAACCCGATGCACCTGCAAGCTCAAATAAAATGCACGAGTTGAACGGCGCTCAAGTATCCGAGCTTATGAAGATCATACTCGAAATGCGTAAAAAGCATCCGGGTTGGATCGCGGTCGAGGTTCAGTCCGCCGACGGCAGTGAAGTTTTGATAAAGTTCTGATGCCTCCGCACAATCGGCTGTACAAGTTTATTTTTTAATGCCTGCATCCCCTGCTGCGCCTTTCTCTTAATGCTCAGCCCCGAGAAAGCACATGCCGAATGCAGGCACTGAGGTGATTACGGTGAACGAATGTTTAAATACAAATGACGAAAACGATACTTTTATCGGCGATTGCGGAATAACAATGCAGCGCATCGGCAGGTGGATTCGCCCGGAAATCGGCTGTCATATCAACAAAAAATATCACCGAATGGGCCTTGCTTCCGAAGCGGCACGCTGCTGCCGCGATTATATTTTCGAAAACACGCCGTTCAACACTGTCTATTCCTACATGACGGCCGATAATGCGGCATCCTCCGGCGTCGCTGTCAAAAACGGAATGAAGCTCGTTGACGAATTCACGGACACAGACGGAAAAAGGCTGAAAGTCTATGCCATAACGCGCGAGGAATGGAACGCACTGCGTACATAAAAATGCACAATTCGTGCATTTCGATTGATTATATATGTTTTCTGTTCCAGATATATGTTATAATGACTTGAAAATGAAGTTGAGGTGAGTCATGAAGCATATAGTAATCGATTTTGAAATGCAGCACGGTGAAATGCAGCTGCTGCAAAGTGCGCCGAATGTTTACCAAACAGAGATAATCGAAATCGGCGCGGTTATGCTGAACGACAAATTCGAATTCGTCAGTGAATTCAAGAGTTATGTTCATCCTTCCTATGGAAAACTCCCCGATAATATCGCAATACTTACCGGAATAAAAGACAGCGATATTCGCGATGCACCGCTTATCAGCGAAGCGGTCAGCAGCCTGTTTGCATGGATAGGCGACGGTGAGTTCACTGTTTATGCATGGAGCACGGCTGATTACACCCAACTCAGCAGGGAACTTGCCGGAAAAGAATTGATGCATATTATTCCGCAGGATCTGCATGCACATTGGGTTGATTTTCAGGCACAATATGCTCGCCTTGCAGGATACGGAAGAAACGATCGGCCTTCGTTGGTGCGTGCACTGCGGGATATAGGCGAAGTCTATATCGGCAGATCTCACGATGCGCTGACAGACGCTCAAAATACGGCGACGCTGCTTAAGATTTCGCAGGATTCCGCTGAACTTCGCAAGGTTCGTGAGCGCATTTCGCTTGTTTCCGCAACACCTGAGGAGACGTTAAGTCAACCGTATACGCTTGCGGACAAATTCGGATCAGGTCTGCTTGATCTTATGAGCAGCCTTGATGATTCGGACTGCGCACCCGATACAGATAAAAACGATTTCAATTCGGAAAGTTAGTATTTACCTGTTATTTTAAACATTCAAACACAAAGCGGTACGGCAGATGAGCTGTATCGCTTTTTTTATTTAAAATGCATCCCAACCGCATGAAAACTTCGCTTGAAAGTATTCAGAATTCAATTAAAAAACAGGAACAAAAAAAGAAACAGTCATTTGACTGTTTCTTTGGGATCCGGCAGCTGCCTATCCTCCCATGCCGTCGCCAGCACAGTACTGTCGGTGTATGAGGGCTTAACTTCTGTGTTCGGAATGAGAACAGGTGGAACCCCTCAGCTTAACCACCGGAAAGGTGATTGGTTTTAATAAAACCTTGATAACTGCATAAGTTCGGTAAATTCACTTTGATCAAGCCCTCGGCCTATTAGTATCGCTCAGCTGCGTACATTACTGCACTTCCACCTGCGACCTATCAACCATGTGGTCTACATGGGGCCTTACTCCTTGCGGATGGGAGATCTTATCTTGAAGTCGGCTTCACGCTTAGATGCCTTCAGCGTTTATCCGATCCGCACTTGGCTACCCAGCTGTGCCACTGGCGTGACAACTGATACACCCTTGGTGCGTCCATCCCGGTCCTCTCGTACTGAGGACAGCTCTTCTCAAATCTCCTGCGCCCACGATGGATAGGGACCGAACTGTCTCACGACGTTCTGAACCCAGCTCGCGTGCCGCTTTAATTGGCGAACAGCCAAACCCTTGGGACCTAATCCAGCCCCAGGATGCGACGAGCCGACATCGAGGTGCCAAACCTCCCCGTCGATGTGGACTCTTGGGGGAGATAAGCCTGTTATCCCCGAGGTAGCTTTTATCCGTTGAGCGACGGCAATTCCACTCTATACCGCCGGATCACTAAGCCCGACTTTCGTCCCTGCTCGACCTGTCGGTCTCGCAGTCAGGCTCCCTTCTGCCTTTGTACTCTTCGAATGGTTTCCAACCATTCTGAGGGAACCTTTGGACGCCTCCGTTACTCTTTTGGAGGCGACCGCCCCAGTCAAACTGCCCATCTAACACTGTTCCTGTGCCGGATCACGGCCACAGGTTAGAACCCCAGTAACACAAGAGTGGTATCCCAACGTCGGCTCTGCAGCAACCGAAATCACTGCTTCTCCGCCTCCCACCTATCCTGTGCATATGTTACCGGAATCCAATGTTAAACTACAGTAAAGCTCTACGGGGTCTTTCCGTCCTATCGCGGGTAATGTGCATCTTCACACATACTACAATTTCGCCGGGTCCCTTGTTGAGACAGTACCCAAATCGTTACACCATTCGTGCGGGTCGGAACTTACCCGACAAGGAATTTCGCTACCTTAGGACCGTTATAGTTACGGCCGCCGTTCACCGGGGCTTAAGTTCCATGCTTCGGTTGCCCTAACATTTCCCCTTAACCTTCCGGCACTGGGCAGGTGTCAGCCCGTATACGTCGTATCTCTACTTCGCACAGACCTGTGTTTTTGGTAAACAGTCGCTTGGGTCTATTCTCTGCGGCCCATTCCTGGGCACTCCTTCTCCCTAAGTTACGGAGTCATTTTGCCGAGTTCCTTAACAAGGGTTCTCCCGCTCGTCTTAGGATTCTCTCCTCGCCTACCTGTGTCGGTTTGCGGTACGGGCGCCTTCGCTTCGTAGCAGCTTTTCTCGCCAGCGTGAATTCAGCAGCTTACCGATCGTAATCGTTCCCCATCACAGCCCAGCCTTCCGTTGTGCGTACTTCACTACACAACAGCCTCACTGCTTGGACATGGTCTACCATCGCCACGCTCTGCCTATCCTTCTGTGTCACTGCATCCGGTTGCTCGGCGGTATCGGAATATTAACCGATTGTCCATCGCCTACGACTATTGTCCTCGGCTTAGGTCCCGACTTACCCTGAGAGGACGAGCCTTCCTCAGGAAACCTTAGGCTTTCGACGGCAAAGATTCTCACTTTGCTCTCGCTACTCATGCCGGCATTCTCTCTCCTGTACAGTCCACAGTCGCTTCCGCTTCTGCTTCTGCCCGTACACGTTGCTCCCCTACCCAGAAGTTTCCTTCTGCCTAGACTTCGGTGTCAAGTTTAGCCCCGTTACATTTTCGGCGCACAATCACTCGACCAGTGAGCTATTACGCACTCTTTGAATGAATGGCTGCTACTAAGCCAACATCCTGGTTGTCTACGCAATTGCACATCCTTTTCCACTTAACTTGAACTTTGGGACCTTAGTCGTAGATCTGGGCTGTTTCCCTTTCGACAATGAAACTTATCTCACACTGTCTGACTCCCGACTATCATTATCCGGCATTCTTAGTTTGATAGGGTTCAGTAACCTCTCGGCCCCTAGCCCATTCAGTGCTTTACCTCCGGTAATCTAATACAACGCTAGCCCTAAAGCTATTTCGGGGAGAACCAGCTATATCCGAGTTCGATTGGAATTTCTCCGCTAGCCACACCTCATCCGCCACCTTTTCAACGGGGGTCGGTTCGGCCCTCCATGGAGTTTTACCTCCACTTCAGCCTGGACATGGCTAGGTCACTCGGTTTCGGGTCTATCACATGTAACTTCTCGCCCTGTTAAGACTCGCTCTCGCTTCGGCTTCAGACCTTAAGTCCTTAACCTTGCTACATATGATAACTCGCCGGACCATTCTACAAAAGGTACCTGATCACACTTTGACGTGCTCTCAGTGCTTGTAAGCACAGGGTTTCAGGTTCTTTTTCACTCCCCTCCCGGGGTTCTTTTCACCTTTCCTTCACAGTACTCTTCGCTATCGGTCATTGGGGAATATTTAGGCTTGGAGGGTGGTCCCCCCAGCTTCCCACGGGGTTTCACGTGTCCCGCGGTACTCTGGATCCTGCTCGCTGTCTCTGCCTTTCATTTACATGACTCTCACATTCTTTGGTCAGGCTTCCCATCCTGTTCAACTAGGCTTTGACAATGCTAATTGCAGTCCGCAACCCCGTATTCATTGCTGATTACGGTTTGGCCTCTTTCGCTTTCGCTCGCCACTACTTACGAAATCTCGGTTGATTTCTCTTCCTCTCCCTACTTAGATGTTTCAGTTCAGGAGGTTCCCCTCATATACCTATGTATTCAGTATATGATATATGAGCTTCTCTCATATGGATTGCTCCATTCGGATATCTGCGGGTCTTTGTTCGCTTACAACTCGCCGCAGCTTTTCGCAGTTAACCACGTCCTTCTTCGGTTCCCAATGCCAAGGCATCCGCCCTGCGCTCTTATTAGCTTTACCATTTGTCCGTTTTGAGTTCTCTTTAATACATTGTAGTTTTTTACCCGATTAATCTTTCTTAATCGTGTCGTTTCACTTGATTGTATTTCCTCTTACTTTTCTTATTCAATTTTCAAGTTTCCTTTTTCTATCCTTTTTCAAGAACAGAAATTAACAGATAATTCCTTATCTATTAATTTTCATTCTTGATTGGTGGGCACAAGTGGACTCGAACCACCGACCTCACGCTTATCAGGCGTGCGCTCTAACCACCTGAGCTATGAGCCCATGTTTGCCAGAACGTTCGGCCGTCGGCCTTTGTCCGGCCCTTGGTGGAGATGAACGGGTTCGAACCGATGACCCCCTGCTTGCAAAGCAGGTGCTCTCCCAGCTGAGCTACACCCCCGTATTTCAGAAGCTTGCTCACCCTTCTCCAACCAAAAAGAAGAGCTATGCTCCCCTTGTTTGAAGTCCCTCCCGGGCCTTCAAAATTAAACAACGATCCATTCAAGTTTCCTCTGAGCCTGACCTTGGATGTTAGTAGAGAATGTTTCATCTCTTCTGGTCTCCATAGAAAGGAGGTGATCCAGCCGCACCTTCCGATACGGCTACCTTGTTAC
>OHNN01000079.1_pt1 | contig 84649 bp, 77 predicted proteins | sample 1569541 | NCBI WGS metagenome assembly OHNN01 (sample SAMEA3879563, study PRJEB24766) | human gut metagenome | biome: human-associated habitat; feature: feces | place: USA | collected 1985/1987 | reverse complement strand
AGCGGCAGACCCACATCCGTAACGCTCCTTCGTCGCGAACGGCTGTGACCGGCATTGGCCCCTACAAGTGGATTTCCAATATTTCTCAGCATAACGCACAAAACAGGCACAGCCGACCCAAGGCTGTGCCTGTTCCTTTTACCGACATAAGCCCGCTGCAGACCGCTCAGCGCACCAGCATCGTGTCCAGATCCAGCGTAAACGCCTCGCTTCCACCGTCCGGCAACCCGGAGATCGTCAGCCGCATCTCGCGCTCTGTCATGGAGACCGACCAGACGGTGTCATAGCTCCACAGCCCGAGAGGGGAAAGCTCGCGGTAATGCCCGTCCAGATAGTTCGCAAAGCACTCGAAGGGGATCTTCTGATAGACGCTGCTGAGCAGCGCATTGTACGTGTATGTTCTGACATCCTCCGGCGCGTCGTCTCCGACAGATGCCTGATAGCAGCGGAACCGCGTGTCGCTGACAAGGCCTGTCTCTCCGTGATAGATCAGCTCGTCCAAGACCTCATCCTGCGCGTCGGGACGATAGATGGTCAGGCATGCCACCGTATCGCTCAGCCGCTCGGCTGTCCAGCGCGATTCTGCGTCGAATGCGCCGCGCACCTCCAGCTCATCAAACTTGTCCAGCAGATAGGCGCAGAACGCGGCTTGCTCGCTGTCCGAAAGAACCGATGCGCCCGCTTGCTCCACGGGCGTCTTCAGCTGTTCGTCCGCTGGTTCCGCGTCTTCGACCCGCGCCGCGATAAGCGCCTCCGGCGGCTCGACCTCCGAGGCAGGTGTTTCCTGCGGAACGCTGTCCATCATGGTACACCCCGCCGCAAGCGCGGCGATCAGCACCGCGGCAAGCGCCGGTATTACCGGCTTCATGAATGCACGGATGCGCGCCCAGGGCTGCTCCGTCACGGCCCGCACCGTGTCTTCCAGATCAAGCTTCTTTCCCATGCGTACCGCCTCCTTTGGTTCTGTTTGTAATCTCAGGATACCATGGCTGTTTATGTGTGTCAACGGCGTTATTCCGCGGGTTTTCCCAACTGATAGAAAGCCACGGCACTGGCTGCGGCGACGTTCAGCGAGTCGACGCCGTGGTGCATGGGGATGCGGACGGTATAGTCGCAGGCGGCAATCGTCGCGTCTGCAAGCCCGTCGCCCTCCGTGCCCATCACGACGGCGAGCTTCCGCTCGGCTGCGAGGCGCGGATCGTCCAGCCGGACGGAATCGTCCCGCAGCGCCATGGCCGCCGTGCGGAAGCCGAGCGTGTGCAGAAGCTCTGTCCAGCCCTCCGGCAGATAGGCCCACGGCACCTGAAAAACCGTGCCCATGCTCACGCGCACCGCGCGCCGGTATAATGGGTCGCTGCCCGCGCTCGTCAGCAGCACCGCGTCCATGCCAAGCGCTGCCGCAGAGCGGAAGATCGCGCCGAGGTTTGTGGGGTTCATCACGTTTTCCAGCACCGCCACGCGCGACGCGTCCTGCAGCAGCACTGCCGGGTCGCGCAGCTTCGGCCTGCGCATCGCACAGAGCATCCCGCGCGTGAGATGAAAGCCCGTCAGCTGCGTCAGAACGTCCAGCTCCGCCGCGTAGACCGGCACGTCCGGGCACCGCGCCAGCAGCGCCGCGCCCTTGCCCTCAATATGCTTCTGCTCCATCAGAAACGACACCGGCGCGCAGCCCGCGTCCAGCGCCCGGCCGATGACCAGCGGGCTTTCGGCCACGAACAGCGCGTTTTCCGGGTCGGCGCGGTTCACCAGCTGGTTTTCCGTCAGCCGCGCGTAAACATCCAGCTCCGGCGCGTTAAAATCGGTGATCTGATGAATTTCCATGTTTTTTCGTCCCTTTTCGTCAGAATAGCTGTATTATAGCATTGACAAGCGGAGGCCGCAACTTTTATAATCGCATCGAATACAGATAAAGCGAGGATCAGACCATGTATCAGCTTGCAATTTTTGACCTGGACGGGACGCTGCTCGACACGCTGGCCGATCTGCGGCAGGGACTGAATTATGCGCTTTCCACGCAGGGCTTTGCGCCCAGAACGCTTCCGGAGGTGCGCGCGTTTGTCGGCAACGGCATCCGGAAGCTGATCGAGCGCGCCGTTCCCACAGGCACGGACGAGGCGCAGATCGAAGCGGTCTTCGAGGCGTTCAATCCCTATTACGCCGTCCACTGCGCGGATTTTACAACGCCCTATCCCGGCATTTCGGAGCTGCTGCGGCAGCTGCAGGCGGACGGCGTCGTGTCCGCCGTCGTGTCCAACAAGCCGGATTATGCCGTGAAAACGCTCTCCGCGCAATATTTCCCGGGACTTCTGGCCGCAAGCGCGGGCGCGAAAGACGGCGTGCGAAAAAAGCCCTGCCCGGACGCCGTGTTCGAGGTCGTCCGGCAGCTGGGAGCCGAGGCGCTGCGCGCCGTCTACATCGGCGATTCCGAGGTCGACGTGGCCACGGCCCGGAACGCGGGCCTGCCCTGCATTTCAGTCAGCTGGGGCTTCCGCGACCGGGATGTGCTCGTCAACGCGGGAGCCGAAACCATCTGTGACAGTATGGACGCGCTCTACCGTGCGCTGCGGGAGGGCTGAGGCGCGCATGGAGCGGAAAAATAACTACGAGATCCAGGCCGGACAGGCGCGGAAGCTGTTCTGCGCGCACGATCTGGACGCAGTCGCCCGCGCGCACGGATTGCGGACGGACGGGGATTTTTTATATCTGCGCCTGCTCAGTGAGGACTACCGCGTCAGCCGTGCAGACGGATATATCGCGCGCCGGGACTCCGGCGCGTGGCTCCCGGCGGACGGGTTTGACGAGACGCTCACGATCTTCGACCTGCTCTGCGACGCGAAGCCGGGCCGCAGAGCGGCAGGGGCGTGGAAAACGACGCTGGATTTCGGCGGACAGGTCCACCGGGGCCTGATGGAGCCGAATCGCGCGGACGCGCTGGAGCTGCTGTACGACCGGCGGCCGGAGCTGCTGGAGCGCGCCTGCCTGCGCCTCGGCGGCACGCCGATGGCGGGCGCGGATGTGGGCTTTTCGCTGCCGTTTTTCGAGGAGCTTCGCATTGCCGTCCAGTTCTGGCACGGCGACGACGAATTTGCGCCCCGTCTGCGCGTCCTGTGGGACGCGAACGCGGATCAGTATCTGCGCTATGAGACGATGTATTATGCCATCGGCCTGCTCAAATCCCGCCTGCGGGCATATGGCGGGGAATAAAAAGCAGCGTGTATGCAGCCCTTGCATACACGCCGGTTCCCATGTATAATGAAGCAAACCAGAAAAGAGGTACTGCCATGCTCGATTCCTATCTTTCCGCGCTCTGCCAATACGCCGTGCGCACGGGGCTGATCCAGACGGACGATGTGGTCTGCTGCCGCAACGCGCTGCTGGAAGCGCTTGCGCTGGATTCCTTTGACGAGGCTGCCGCGCCTGCGGAGGCGCCGCTTGCCGAGCTTTTGCAGACTTTGACGGACGACGCCGTTTCGCGCGGCGTGTGCCCGGACAATCAGACCGCGCGCGATCTGTTCGACACGAAGCTCATGGGCGTTCTCACGCCCCGACCGCATGAGGTCCGCACCAGCTTCCGCACGCTCTATGAAGTCTCCCCGCGCGAAGCGACCGACTGGTTCTACCGCTTCAGCCAGGATACCAACTATATCCGCCGCGACCGCATCGCGAAGGATAAGAAGTGGACGTATACCTGCGAATACGGAACGCTTGACATCACCATCAACCTGTCCAAGCCCGAAAAGGACCCGCGCGCCATCGCTGCTGCCAAAAACGCGCCGCAGTCCGGCTACCCCAAATGTGCTCTGTGCGCGGAAAACGAAGGCTACGCGGGCCGCATGAACCATCCGGCCCGGCAGAACCACCGCGTCATCCCGCTGCAGCTGGACGGCGGCGACTGGTACCTGCAATACTCTCCGTATGTCTATTACAACGAGCACTGCATCGTCCTGAACGCGGCGCACACGCCCATGCGCGTCTCCGGCGCGACGTTCCGGCGGCTGCTGGATTTTACGAAGCAGTTCCCGCACTATTTCCTCGGCTCCAACGCGGATCTGCCCATCGTCGGCGGCTCGATCCTGAGCCACGACCATTTTCAGGGCGGGCACTATACCTTCGCCATGGAAAAAGCGCCGGTCGAGCTGCCGGTCACGTTCGCGGGCTTCGAGGATGTCCGTGCCGGGATCGTCAAATGGCCCATGTCCGTGCTGCGCCTGACCGGCTCAGACCCTGACCGGCTGTGTGCACTGGCGGATAAAATCCTTGCCGCGTGGCGCGGCTATACGGACGAAGCCGCCATGATCTTCGCCGAAACGGACGGCGTTCCGCACAACACCATCACGCCCATCGCCCGCCGCCGGGAAGATGCGTTTGAGCTTGACCTCGTCCTGCGCAATAACCTCACCACGGCGGAGCATCCGCTGGGCCTGTACCATCCGCATGAGGCGCTGCACCACATCAAGAAGGAGAACATCGGCCTGATCGAGGTCATGGGCCTCGCCGTTCTGCCGTCCCGGCTGGACAGAGAGCTTGCGCTTTTGACAGACGCGATCTTGCAGAACCGCGACCTGCGCGCCGACGAGACGCTGCAGAAGCACGCGGGCTGGGCGGAGGAGCTGAAGACGCGGCACGCGTTCACGCCGGAAAACGCAGAGGAAATCCTGCGGCAGGAGGTCGGCGCAGTCTTCATGCAGGTGCTGGAGGACGCAGGCGTCTACAAATGCACCCCGGAGGGCCGCCGGGCCTTCCTCCGGTTCGTACAGAGCGTATAAAGCAAATAAAAGCGCCTTCTCTGCGGAGGGGGCGCTTTTGCTGTGCCAAGTACGCAGGCACGTTCGAATTGCCGGAGCTTTTGAAAAGAGGGCTTGACAAATTAGAGGCATTGAACTGCAATTCATAACACGGTTATGAAACGATGTTATGAATGAAATGAAGGCGGCGGTATGGCCAAACAGATCGAAGGGGTTTCCGAGCGGATCTTGAGCTGCGCCAGAGCGGAATTTCTGGATAAGGGCTAATCTTCATAAATCTTTAACATTCTTCCGCTTGTTTTTTCGCTTGATTTCGGGTACTATTTTCTTTACTAATGAATGGAGTATTTGGCTATGAAAGAAAAGAACCGTCAGAGGCGGCTGCGGCTGGTCGCGGAGGCGAAGAAGAAGCCTGCTGTGTTTACCGTCTATATCATTCTGCGTCTGATCGTCGTGGCGATCCTCGTCTCGTCGATTCTGCGCGGCGAATATGAAAACGCGGCGATCTGCCTGCTGGTGCTGTTTTTGTTCCTGCTGCCGCTGTTTGTGCAGAAAAACTTCGGCATCGAGCTGCCGGGCACGCTGGAGATCATCATTCTGGTGTTCATCTTCGCGTCGGAAATTCTGGGCGAACTGGGCTGCTTTTTCATCAATGTTCCAAACTGGGATTCCATTCTGCACACGACGACGGGATTTTTGTGCGCGGCATTTGGCTTCGCGCTCATTGATATCCTGAACCGCAACGACAAGATCAAGTTCCAGCTGTCTCCCATTTATGTGGCGCTCGCTGCGTTCTGCTTCTCAATGACCATCGGCGTTCTGTGGGAGTTTTTTGAATTCGGCATGGACAGGCTGTTCCACATGGATATGCAGAAGGACACGATCGTAAGCTCGATCACCTCCGTCATGCTCGACCCGACGAACAGGAACATCCCCATCACCATCGACAATATCACCTCCGTTGCCGTCAACGGGCAGGATCTGGGCTTCAACGGCTATCTCGATATCGGCCTGTATGACACGATGGAGGATTTGTTCGTCAACTTTATCGGCGCGCTGACGTTCAGCGTGTTTGGCTATTTCTATATCAAGCACCGCGGCAAGGGCCGCATCGCAAAAGCATTTATCCCCACTATCACGGAAAATAAGAAGGAGTCAGACCATGCACAGTCGTCCGAACAGGCAGTGGAAGATCGGGACAGTTGAAAATTGCCGCCACCACTGGTATCTTCTGATCTGGATCGTCTATTTCGTTCTGTTTTATATTGCCGAGCACGTTGTAACCGACCACTACTGGGTGTCCTATCTGCCGCTCGACGACAAGATCCCATTCTGCCGGTATTTTATCATTCCCTACTGTATGTGGCACCCGCTGCTGTTTGCCATGACGCTGTACCTCATGTGGTACGACGTGCCCGCGTTCAAGCGGTTCATGGTGTATATCGGCCTTGGCTTCGGCGGCTCGATCCTGTTCTGCCTGATCTTCCCGAACGGACAGGATCTGCGCCCGACGGAATTCGCACAGCACGATTTCTTCATCTGGCTCGTGCAGCGCATTTATACCGCTGACACCAACACGAACGTGCTGCCCAGTATGCACGTCATCGGCTGCGCGGCGCTGACGCTGGCCTGCTTTGATTCGGAGCCGCTCTGCACGCGGCACTTGCAGTGGGTCGCGTTGCCGCTGGGGCTGCTGATCTGCGCGTCGACGGTGCTCGTCAAGCAGCACTCGATCCTCGACGTGTTTGTCGCCATCCCGGTCAGCGCGGTACTGTATTTCATCGTATACCACAGAGCGTTCTGCAAAAAGCGGAAACACGCATGAATTTTCTGAAAAAAGCGCGGAAAACCGCGCTTTTTTCTTGACTTTCCCATGTAAGTATGAGATGTTAACAAAATTTCACTGAAAAGGCTGTGTTTGAATTATGAGCATCCTGGAAATTCTTCTGCTGGGCATCGGACTGTCGATGGACGCGTTTGCGGTGTCGATCTGTAAGGGCCTTTCGACGAAAAAGCTGCAATTCAAGCACTATTTGATCATCGGCGCATGGTTCGGCGGCTTTCAGGCGCTGATGCCGACCATCGGCTATTTTCTTGGCTCGACGTTCGAGCAGTACATCACAGCCTTTGACCACTGGGTCGCGTTCGTGCTGCTGGCCGCTATCGGCGCGAACATGATCAAGGAGAGCTTCTCCAGGGAGGAATCTGAAACAAGCGCCTCGTTTGCGTTCAAAACAATGCTGCTGATGGCGCTGGCCACGAGCATCGACGCGCTGGCTGTCGGCATCACGTTTGCGCTGCTGCCGGACATCAATGTGCCGCTGGCCGTCTGTCTGATCGGCATCACCACGTTTCTCTGTTCCGCCGCCGGTCTTCGGGTCGGCAACCTCTTCGGCCTGCGCTACAAGGCGAAGGCAGAGCTGGCAGGCGGCATCATCCTGATCCTGATCGGCCTGAAGATTTTGCTTGAGCATCTGGGCGTGATCAGCTTCTGAAGTTTCTCTCCGGCAGGGCCTCCTGCCGGAGATTTTTGCAGAATCAAAAACGCTTCGGGCATTTTTCGTGTCCCGAAGCGTTTTTTGATGTATTTGGTCTTTATTTTGCGTAGATCAATCCGACCAGCCAGTTCAGCGTTTTGGCCGGGAGGATTTTGACGAGGAAGCAGAAGAATTTGTATTGCAGGCCGATGGTATTGATGGGCCGGACGCTCTTTTTGTCCGCGACGTGCGCAATAAATGCGCCCGCCTTTTCCGGGGCCATGCCGTTCTGCTCGTCGCGCTCCATGCCCGCGACAGAGCGCGCGATGCGCCCGCCGTAGACGTCGTCCCCCTCCGGGTTCTTTTCCCGCGCGGCGGTGAAGCCCGTGCGGATATCGCCCGGCTGGACACAGCAGACCTGAATGCCGAAGGGCTTGACCTCGTTCGCAAGCGCCATGGTATAGGAGTTGATGGCGGCCTTGCTGGCCGAATAATAGGTCTGGAACGGGATGGGGATCGCGCCTGCGACGGAACTTAGATTTACGATGCGGCCATGGCACTGCCGCCGCATCACCGGCAGCACCTGCCGGTTCATGCGCACCATACCGAAGAAGTTCACGTCCAACTGGTGCTGCGCGTCCTCCGTCTTCGTGAATTCGACCGCGCCGGAAATGCCGAAGCCCGCGTTGTTGATGAGCACGTCAATGTGGTCTTCCTGCTTTAAAATTTCCTGCACGGCTGCGGCAAGCGTCTCTTCCTTTGTGACGTCGGCCATGATGTGCTTCATGCCGGGCGCGCCCTCGGCTCGTCTGGACAGCTCATAGACCGTGTAGCCCTTTTCAAGCATCGCCTGCGCCGTGCACAGGCCGATGCCGGACGTGCCGCCGGTGATGACGCATACCTTTTTTACAGGCATCACAGGTCATACCCCCTTAAAACATCTGCGATAACATTCACAGCTTCATCGATCAGTGCGTGCGTGTGCGTGGCCATGAGGCTGGTGCGCAGCAGGCACTCATGCGGAGCCGCCGCGGGCGGCAGAGAGGAATTGACGTAGACACCCCGTTCGTAGAGTTCCTTTGCAGTGGTGAGCGTCGGAATTGGTTCATAGGTATAGATTGGGATAATGGGAATACGGTCGCCGTTGGACGGGCGCATTTTGATGTTCCGCTCGTTCAGAAGACCGCGCATATAAAGCGCATTTTCCTGCAGCTTCGTCACCAGCTCCGGGTGCGCTTCCAGCTCGCGGAGCGCGGCAAGCGCCGCAGCGGCGTTCGCGGGCGGGATGGACGCGGAGAAGATGAACGGGCGGGAGCTGTGGCGCACGAAGTCGGCTACGCGGCTGCTGGAGGCCATATAGCCGCCGAGGGAAGCAAGCGACTTGGAGAACGTGCCCATGTAGATATCGACATGGTCTTCAAGGCCATAATAGCTGGCTGTGCCGCGGCCTCCCTCGCCGATGACGCCGAGGCCGTGCGCGTCGTCGACCATGACGCGTGCGCCGTATTTCTGCGCCAGCGCGCAGATCTCGGGCAGGTTGGCAATGTCGCCGCCCATGGAGAACACGCCGTCGGTCACGATCAGGCAGCCCGCCGTCTCCGGCACCTTCTGGAGCTTCTTTTCAAGGTCTGCCATATCGTTGTGCTGGTAGCGCAGCATCTTGCCGTAGGACAGCTTGCAGCCGTCATAGAGGCTGGCATGGTTCTCACGGTCCATGATGACATAGTCATGCAGGCCGACAATGGCGCTGATGATGCCGAGATTGGACTGGAAGCCCGTCGAGAAGGTCACGACGGCGTCCTTGCGCAGAAATTTTGCAAGCTCGTCCTCCAGCTCCAGATGCAGCTTGAGCGTGCCGTTCAGGAAACGGGAGCCGGAGCAGCCGGAGCCGAGCGTCTCATAGGCGTGCATACCGGCTTTGACGACTGCTTCGTTCGTTGTCAGGCCGAGATAGTTGTTGGAGCCGAGCATGATGCGGCGCTTACCCTCCATAATGACCTCGGTATCCTGCCGGGATTCGAGCGCGTGGAAATAGGGATAGATGCCCAGATCCCGGACCTCATCCTGAATGTAGCGCTGATTGCATTTTTCGAAAATATCCATAGTGTCCTCCTTCGTTACAGAAGCGTACCGAGCGCCAGCAGCACGCGTTCTGCGCTGCAAAGCTCCTCGGGCGTGAACTGCGCGGAGAGCGCAGCGACCTTTTTCTGCATTTCTTCTTCATTTTCATCAAAATAACCGGAAAACTTCTCCGAGGTCGTCAGCACGATCTCGCGCCGGTCGTGCGCCTGCACCGTTTTGTTCAGATACCCCTTTGACACAAGCTGATTGACCTTATAGGTCGCGTTCGGCTGGGAAATGCCGATGGTATCGGCAAACTGGGAGATCGTCGGGCTTCCGAGCAGATGAATGATATCTGCGGAAAAGGCTTCCGTCGCGCTGAGACTGCCTGGCTTTTCCCGCACGGCGGCAAACAGCTTCTGATAGCAGAACAGGCGGTATTTGCGGAACAGCGCCTCGATGGTCTGAAGCAGCATGGCGGCTCCTTTCGTTGCATAAAAAATTTTAATTAAAAATTTTTAAGTATCACAAGTATAGCGCGGGCTCCTGAATCTGTCAAGAAATTTCTGTGCAAATTCTGGCTGTATGTGCTATACTGAACTGGAATAGGAGGCTTGGTTTATGAAGGTTCTCGCCATTATCGATATGCAGAAGGATTTTATTGACGGCGCGCTGGGGACGAAGGAGGCCGTTTCGATCGTGCCGAAGGTCGCGGCGAGGCTGAAAAAAGCGCGGGAGGACAGGGAAACGGTCGTCTTCACGCGCGATACGCACCATGCGGATTACCTGTCCACGCAGGAGGGCCGGAAGCTTCCGGTCCCGCACTGCATGGAGGGAACGGCGGGCTGGCAGATCGACGCGGCGCTGCCGGTTCTGGACGCGCCGGTCTTTGACAAGCCCGGCTTCGGCTCCACGGCCCTGATCGACTATCTCAAGGGTCTTCCGGAGCTGGAACGTGTTGAATTCGTCGGCCTCTGCACCGACATCTGCGTCATTACGAACGCGATGATGACAAAGGGCGCGCTGCCGGAGGTTCCGCTTTTCGTCCGTGCGGACTGCTGCGCAGGCGTGACCCCGGAAAGCCATGAAACGGCGCTGAATGCGATGAAAATGTGCCAGATTTCGATCCTTTAAGCATAACAGAACCGCTGGAACAGGCATTCCAGCGGTTCCTTTTTATAGTTCTCCGGGGAACAGCGCATCGATGGCGGCTGCTGCGGCGGCCTGTTCGGCGCGTTTTTTGCTGCTGCCGCTGCCCTTGCCGCAGGGCTTGCCGTTGAGCAGGACCTCGACCTCGAATTTCTTGTCGTGATCCGGGCCGGATTCGCCGATCAGCTCATAGCAGAGCACCTGATCCTTTTTCCGCTGCACCAGCTCCTGCAGCGCGGTCTTATAGTCGAAATTATGCGGCTTGCCTGCCGGAACGTCGCAGAGGATCAGGCGGTCGATGATCTCCTTTGCGGCAGAGAAGCCGCCGTCCATGTAGCTGGCCGCGATCACGGACTCCATAGCGTCGGAGACGATGGAATCGCGCTTGCGGCCGCCGCCGTGCTCCTCGCCGTGGCCGAGCAGCAGGAAGCTGCCGAGGCTGATCGTGCCCGCCGCGCGGGCCAGATTTTTCTCACAGACAAGATCGGCGCGGATGCGCGTCAGCTCGCCCTCCGGCCTGTCCGGAAAGCTCCGGTACAGATAATCCGCCACGACGAAGCCCAGAATCGAGTCGCCTAAAAATTCCAGCCGTTCGTTGTCGCGCAGACCGCGCTCGCGGTTTTCATTGGCATAGGAGCTGTGTGTCAGCGCGTTTTCGAGAATGCTCTTGTCCCGGAACGTGTAGCCCAGCCCGGCTTCCAGTTCACTCAGCATGTTGATACTCCTTTGGTATGACCATATGGTCCATATTTGCGGCCAGCGTCGCGGCCACGTCTGCCTCGACAGCGCCGATGGCCTGCCGGATGGCGTTGCGGATGGCCAGCGCGTCGGACGAGCCGTGCGCCTTGATCACGGGCTTGCTCAGGCCGATGAGGGCCGTGCCGCCCGTCTCGCGGTAGTCCATTTTTTTCTTGAACGCCTTCACGCCGTCCATGCACAAAAGCGCCGCCAGCTTGGTCAGTACGTTTTTCTTGAACATATCCTTCATCATGGAGGCCATGAACAGCGCCGTGCCCTCAATGCCCTTGAGCAGGATATTGCCCGAGAAGCCGTCGGCCACGACCACGTCCGCGCCGCCCAGCGGCACATCGCGCGCCTCAATGTTGCCGGTAAAGTTGATCGCCCCGGCCTCGCCTGCCTGCTTCAGGAGCGGATAGACGGCCTTTTGCAGCTCGCCGCCCTTGGAATCCTCTGCACCGATGTTCAAAAGCGCGACGCGCGGGTTTTCGATACCCAGCACCTTTTCGGCGTAATACGAGCCCATGAACGCAAATTGCAGCAGAAATTCCGGCGTGCAGTCGGCCGTCGCGCCGCAGTCAATGAGCACGGCCTCCCGGCCGGTCTTCGTCGGGATCTGCGGAGCCATGGCGGCGCGGCGGATGCCCTTGACGCGCCGGACGGTCAGCGTCGCGGCGGAGAGCAGCGCGCCGGTCGAGCCTGCGGAGACGAACGCGTCTCCGCCGCCCTCCTTCAGCATATTCAGGCCCACGACCATGCTGGAATCCTTTTTCTTTTTTACGACCGTCGCCGGATCGTCGTGCATATCCACGACGTCGTCCGCGTTGGCGATCTCCACGCCCTTGGGAAGCGTTTCGATGCCCTGATCCTTCAGCGCACGCAGGATCGCCTCGCCGCGTCCGACCAGCACAACCTCGCAGCCGAAGTCCTTTGCCGCCTGGATCGCGCCCAGCGCGATCTGGTCAGGGGCGTTGTCGCCGCCCATGGCGTCTACCAGAATTCTCATGTTGCTTCCTCCTGCCCTGTCATTTGATCGATAAGCGCAAGCGACCGCTGCGCGATGGCGAGATTTTTATTGGCCTTTCCCTTGACGCGGCGGTCAAGCGGCGTCAGAATGCCGAAATTCACGTTCATCGGCTGGAACGAGCCGACGCTCGTATCCGAAATGTACGCCGCCAGCGCGCCGATGGCTGTTTCGCGCGGGAAATCGGGAAGCGGCTCGCCCTTGAGCTTTGCCGCCATGCTGACACCCGCAAGATAACCGGAGGCCGTCGATTCGACATAGCCCTCCACGCCCGTCATCTGACCTGCAAACGCGACCAGCGGGTTCTGCCTATCGGCATAGTACCGGTCAAGCAGGCGAGGGGAATCGAGGAAGGTGTTGCGGTGCATCACGCCGTAGCGGACGAATTCCGCGTCGTGCAGCGCGGGAATCATGGAAAACACGCGCTTCTGCTCCGCGAATTTCAGATGGGTCTGGAAACCGACGATGTTATAGACGGAGCCTGCGGCGTTGTCCTTGCGCAGCTGCACAACGGCATAGGGCTCACGGCCCGTTTTCGGATCTTTGAGGCCAACGGGCTTCAGGGGGCCGTAGCGCAGGGTATCGACGCCGCGGCGGGCCATGACCTCGACGGGCATGCAGCCCTCGAACACATGCTGATCCTCAAAGCCGTGCACCGGCGCTTCCTCCGCCGATTTGAGCGCGTCGACAAAGGCAAGATATTCGTCCTTCTCCATCGCACAGTTGACATAATCCGCATCTCCACGGTCGTACCGGGATGCGAACCATGCCTTGTCCATATCGATGGAGGAAAAGGTCACGAGCGGCGCGGCGGCGTCAAAGAAGCTCATATACTCCTGCCCGCCGAAATAGCGCTGGATCGCAGCGCTCATCGCGTCGGAGGTCAGGGGACCGGTCGCAATGATGACCGGGCCTGCCGGGACCTCGGTTTCCTCCGCCTCCACGACGGTGATGTTGGGGTGCGACTTGATTTTTTCCGTCACCATGCCGGAAAAGCCGTAGCGGTCGACGGCCAATGCGCCGCCTGCCTCGACGCGGTTTGCCTCCGCGCAGGTCAGGATCAAGCTGTGCAGCCGCCGCAGCTCTTCTTTCAAAAGGCCAACGGCGTTTTCCAGCCGGTCGCCGCGCAGGGAGTTGGAGCAGACAAGCTCCGCAAAGTCCGCGCAGTGGTGTGCGGGCGTCATTTTCTGCGGCTTCATCTCGGTCAGCGTCACATGAATGCCGCGCTCGGCCAGCTGCCACGCGGCCTCGCAGCCCGCAAGACCCGCGCCGATCACTTTCACTTCCAGCATATTGGGGCGTCCTTTCTATCTCTGTATCAGAACGGAAGATCGTCTTCCGGCTCGGTCTTTTTGGCGGCCGTTTTCGCAGCCGGCTTCTTGGCCGCGGGCTTTTTTGCCGCTGCCTTCTTCGCGGCAGGCTTCTTCGCAGCCGCCTTTTCGGTGGGCTTTTTCGCTGCCGCTTTCTTTGCGGCTTTCTTTTCCTCTGCCTGCTTCTGCGCAGCTTCGGCAGCGGCCTCGGCGTTGGATTCCGCAGTTGCGGCCTCGCCGGAGGCTGTGGACTTGCGGCGGTAGCCGCGCTTGTCCTCCGGCAGGAAGTTCGAGCACTCGGGATTCGCGCAGAACGGCTTCATTGCGCCCTTGCCGGAGCGCTTGAACATCGTCTGGCCGCAGACCGGGCAATCCTGATCCGTCGGCACGTCCCACGTCATAAAGCCGCAGGCCGCGCCGCGCTCACACGCGTAATAGGCGTAGCCGCGCTTGCTCTTGCGCTTCAGAATCGCGCTGCCGCACTTCGGACAGCGGCCCGGCATTTTTTCCGTAATCGGCTTTGTAAACTTGCAATCCGGGTAGCCGGGGCAGGCGAGGAATTTGCCGAAGCGGCTCGTTTTCACGACAAGGTTCCGGCCGCAGATCTCGCATTTTTCATCCGAGACCTCATCCGGCACCTTGAGGCGGGTGTCCTTCAGCGCCTCCTCCGCATCGACCATTTCCTGATGGAAGCCGGTGTAGAACTCCTCCAGCACGCTCTTCCAGCGGCGCTGTCCGGCCTCGACCTGGTCGAGCTGCTTTTCCATGTCGGCGGTGAATTCCACGCTGATGATATTGGGGAAGCGGTCCATCATCAGCCCGTTGACCACCTCGCCGAGCTTCGTCGGCGAGAGCTTTTTGTCGGTCTTGATGACGTATTCGCGATCCTGGATCGTGGCGATGATCGCCGCGTAGGTCGACGGACGGCCGACGCCCTTTTCCTCCATCGCGCGCACTAAAGACGCCTCCGTATAGCGTGCGGGCGGCTGGGTGAAGTGCTGCTGCTTGTCAAAGCCGGAGGCCGTGAGCGCCTCGCCGGGGGCAAGGTCGGGCAGCGGGGAATCGAGCTTTTCCTGCTCGTCGTCGCGGCCTTCCTCATAAATGGCGGTAAAGCCGGAGAATTTCATGCTCTGGTGGGTCGCGCGGAAGACATGGCTGCCGCAGGCGGCCTCAATCGCCGTCACGTCGTACAGCGCATTGGTCATCTGCGACGCGATGAAGCGGCTCCAGATGAGCTTATAGAGCCGGTACTGCTCCTTGGTCAGATCATGCTCAACCGCCTCGGGATAGAGCGCGACATTTGACGGGCGGATGGCCTCGTGCGCGTCCTGCGCGCCGGACTTCGGCTTGTAGCGGCGGGGTTCGGCGTAATAGGCTGCGCCGTAGCGGCTGCGGATCGCGTCGCCCGCGGCGGCCAGCGCCTCTTCGGAGATACGCAGGGAATCGGTACGCATGTAAGTGATCAAGCCGACAGAGCCCTCACCGGAGATCTCCACGCCCTCATAGAGCTGCTGTGCGATCATCATCGTGCGGCGCGGGGTCATGTTGAGCTTGCGCGATGCCTCCTGTTGGAGCGTCGAGGTGATGAAGGGCGGCGCGGGGGTGCGCTTTTTCTCCGATTTCTTCACGCCGGTCACGGAAAACGGCTGGCCCTCCAGCGCGTCCAGAACGGACTGCACATCCTGCTCGCTCGTCAGCTCGCGCTTCTGCGGGTCGCCGTAGTAGTGCGCGGTGAAGCTGCCGGGCTTGCCGGCGCGGTTCAGATTTACATCCAGCGTCCAGTATTCCTGCGGGACAAAGGCCCGGATCTCGTTCTCGCGGTCGACGACCAGACGGGTCGCGACAGACTGCACGCGTCCGGCGGACAGGCCCTTGCGGATCTTTTTCCAGAGCAGGGGGCTGAGCTGATAGCCGACAATGCGGTCGAGCACGCGGCGCGCCTGCTGCGCGTCGACGAGATTCTGGTCGATGGGACGCGGGTGCTGGATGGATTCCTGCACGACGTTGCGTGTGATCTCGTTGAAGGTCACGCGGTATGTCTCGTTATCCGGAATGTTCAGCAGATATTTCAAATGCCACGAGATGGCTTCGCCCTCGCGGTCCGGGTCAGTCGCGAGATAGATGCGGCCGGAGCCCTTCGCGGCCTTGCGCAGGTCTGCGATGATGTCTTCCTTTCCCTTGAGCGGCTGGTACTCCGGCTCAAAATCGTGCTCGATATCGACGCTCAGCGTGCTCTTCGGCAGATCGCGCAGATGGCCCATGCTGGCCTTGACCTGATAGTCGGGGCCAAGATATTTTCCGATGGTTTTGGCCTTCGAGGGAGACTCCACGATGACCAGATTCTGTTTTGCGTTCGGCATAGACGCCTCCATGTTATTTTTTCGCCAGCTCATAATACCGGGCCGGCAGCCGCTTGACAAAGCCCTTGACCTCCAGCAGCGTCAGCGCGGACAGTACGCGCCCGGCGGGCAGCTGCGTTTCGTCGATCATCCGGTCGACCGGCTGCTTTCCGCCCTCCAGCTGCCGCAGAACGGCGGCTTCGTCGGCAGATACGCGCGGCAAAATTTCCTGTACGTCAATATAAGCCCTGTTTTCCTGCTTGTCAACGGCTTTTGTGTCAGTTTTTTCCGGGTTGGACGAAGTTTCCGCCACAACAAGGTTGTCCTTCGTCTCCTGCGGGCCGAGCGTCATGGGGCCGAGCGGCCTCTGGCGCAGGGGCAGATCCGGGTAGAGATAGGTATATTCCTGTAAAACGTCCCAGCCCTCGGAGATCAGGATCGCGCCCTCCTTGAGCAGCTGGATATTGCCCTCGCAGGTCGGATTTCCGAGATTTCCGGGCAGCGTGAACACATCCCGGCCCTGTTCGAGCGCGTGGCGGGCGGTGATGAGCGCGCCGCTCTTTCTGGGCGCTTCCACGACCACGGAGCCGAGCGCAAGACCGCTCAGAATGCGGTTGCGGGGCGGAAAATGCTCCGCCAGCGGCGGCGTTCCGGGCGGAAGCTCACTGATGACGCAGCCGTGGGCGCGAAGATCCTCAAACAGACTCCGGTTGTTTGCCGGATAGTCGATATCCACGCCGCAGGCAAACACAGCCACCGGCGCTGTTCCGGAGGATATGGCCCCGCGCAGTGCCATGGTGTCAATTCCGGCAGCGCCGCCGGATACAATAATTGCGCCGTAGCGGCCAAGCTCATAGCCGAGGCGCTTCGCCTGAAGAAGCCCATACGCGGAGGCCTTGCGCGTGCCGACCATGGCGATGACCGGTTCCGCGTCAAAATCCGGGAAAACGCCTTGATAATACAATACCAGAGGCGCATCGTCAAGATTTTTGAGCCGATTCGGATAAGCGGCGTCCTGAAACGTCAGAACATGGATGTTCTTCCGGTAGCACTGCTGCAGGATCTGCCGCGCAGGCGCAAGCTCCTTATCGGCAAGCGAAGCGCGCCCCTCCTGGCGCAGCGCCTGCGGGTAATCCTGCTCTGCCGCGCAGTAGACCGCCTCGGGCGTTCCGAACTGCTCTAGCAGCGCACGCAGCCCGCGCAGTCCCACGCCCCTGCGACCGGTCAGCCACAACCAGTATTCCAGCATAAAAATCCCTCTGTCTTTCTCGGATTTTTTATAGTTTGCGAATCATAGGGGCCGATGCCCACTGTCGGGCGGACAGAGTCGTCCGCCCCTGCGGCAAGCCGCGTGAGCGCATCATCGGTGCCTCACCGCTTCATCTGCCACAGAACGATCGTCGCGGCGACTGCCGCGTTCAAAGACTCACAGCGCGGGGACATGGGGATGATGATTTTCTGCTCCGCAGCCGCGAATAGTTCTGGACAAATTCCCTGTCCCTCGCTGCCGATCACGACCGCCGCATTGCACAAATCTGCCTGCCGCAGATCAACAGCGTCGGCAGACATGGCGGTCGCCAGCAGCGGGATATGCGTTTCCCGGCAGGCGGCGATGGCCTGCTGCCTCGTCATGCTGACAGGCTGGGTGCGGAACACCGCGCCCATAGAGGCGCGGACCGTCTTGGGGTTATACGTGTCGGCGCAGCCGTCCAGCAGCACGACCGGAACCTCCAGCGCGTCCGCTGTGCGGAGAATCGTGCCGAGATTGCCGGGGTCCTGAATGCCGTCCAGCAGAAGCGTCCCCGGCAGGATCGTGCCGGGCTTCCGCTCCGGCAGGCGGCAGAGGAAGATCGCGCCCTGCGGCGCGTCCATCAGAGAGACGGACTGCATCACATCCCTGGGTACACGGACAACGCGCACGGTATCTGATAGTTTACATAATTCTACGTGTTCCTCCGCAATCACAGTATGCAGCCCCGGGTACCAACGCGCGGCCTCCGCCAGCAGCTTCACGCCGTCGGCGGCGAATTCGCCGGATTTTTCGCGGTAGGCGCGCGAGGTGAGCAGCTTTTTCGTGTGCGCCAGAAGCGGGTTCCGGCGGCTTGTGATTGTTTCCTCCATCACGGATTCACCCTCGCGAGCCGGTCGTTCTCGCCGAGCAGGACAAGCGTGATATGCTCGTTCAGCGGGCGGTTCGCGTCCAGCGTGACGTGTACCTTTCCGTTTTCCCGCACGGCGATGACGTTCACGCCGTATTTTGCGCGGATATCCAGCTCCCGGATGCTCTTGCCGCACCATTCGCTCGGCGTCTGCAGCTCGGCAATGCCGCAGTCCGGCGAAAGCTCAATAAAGTCCAGAATGCTCGACGAGGTCAAAGACTGCGCCAGCTTGATGCCGGATTCACGTTCCGGCACGACGACATGATCTGCCCCGATCTTTTCCAGCGCCCGGCGCTGTGTTTCGTCGGTGGCCTTGCACACGACGCTCTGCACGCCCAGCTCCTTGAGGTTCAGCGTCGCAACGACGCTCGTAGCCAAATCGCCGCCGATGGCGATGACAGCGCAGTCGTAATTGCGCACGCCGAGCGTGCGCAGTGCGTCCTCATCCCGCACGTCGCACACGGCGGCGCAGGTGACTTTGCTCTCTATCCGCTGCACAAGCTCAGGCCGAAGATCAATCGCCAGTACCTCGCTCCCAAGCTCATACAGCCGCTGTGCGACCGCACAGCCGAAGCGTCCAAGTCCAATTACAATATATGTTTTTTTCATGGTTTTACTCCCTTTGTCTGCGTATAACCGCCGGTCGTTCAGGTGGAATTTCAAAAAAATCGGACGCACTCACCCATTGGAGTGTAGGGGCCGATGCACACATCGGCCCGTTGGGAAGCTGCGAATTTGCCGAAGATTACCGTAAAGTCGGTATATTCTGCGGGCGGACAGAGTCGTCCGCCCCTACAGGGGTTAGCGAGGGTCGTTGTAGGGGCCGACGACTCTGTCGGCCCATTGGGAAGCTGCGAATTTGCCGAAGATTACCGTAAAATCGGTATATTCTGACGCCTTATCCGCTCACCCGATCATGATTTTTGTTTCCGCGTAGCTGACGCGTTCTTCGGCGCGGTCGGCGGCCATGAAGCCGACGCTGATGGTCATGATCCCAAGCCGCCCGAAGAACATAAAAATGATCAGAACGATCTGCGATGCGGCGCACAGTGAACTCGTGATGCCGGTCGTCAGACCGACGGTGCACAGTGCAGAAATCGTCTCATACAGCGCGTTTTCCAGACTGACATGATCCGCGATGCTCAAAAACGCCGCGCCGAGGCCGGACAGCAGCAGCACCAGAATGAACAGCGCGGACGCGTTCGCAACGGCCTGCTGCGGGATCCGGCGCTTCATGATCTGCACGCTTGTCCTGCCGCGCGCGGTCGACCACGCGGCAAGCAGAATCACGCCGACCGTCACGGTCTTCACGCCGCCCGCCGTCGAGCCGGACGAGCCGCCGACAAGCATCAGAAAATCTGCCACAGCCTTTGATACGTCTGACAGCGCGTTCTGGTCGAAGGTCGCAAAGCCCGCCGTGCGGAGCGTGACCGACTGGAACAGCGCCGCCATCAGCTTCTGCGACGGGGTCAGGCCGCCAAGCGTGCCGGGATTGTTCCATTCCAGCGCGGCGAAAATTCCCGCGCCGCCGAAGATCAGGACTGTTGTGATGAGAATGACCAGTCTCGTATAGACGCTCATGCGGAAAAAGCGGCGGTTGTGCCGGATGTCGCCCCAGACGGCGAAGCCAAGGCCGCCGATGATGATGAGCGCCATGATGGTGAAATTCACGACCGGGTCTGTCGCGTAGCGGCAGAGGCTCCCGCCTACGTCTGTATCCGCAAGCACGTCAAAGCCCGCGTTGCAGAACGCGGAGATCGAGTGGAACACGCCGTACCACAGAGCCTTTCCGAAGCCGAACTCCGGCAGGAAGCGGAAAAACAGAATGAGCGCCCCCGCCCCCTCGACTGCGGCTGTGCCGCGCAGGATATTGCGCACAAGGCTCACGATGCCGCTGTAGCTGTCGCTGCCGAGGGCCTGTGCCAGCACCATGCGCTCCCGCAGGCCGATCTTGCGGCGGAGCGCGAAGAAAAACAGACACGCGATGGTCATAAAGCCGAGACCGCCGATCTGAATGAGCAGGAGAATGACGACCTGACCGAACATGGCCCAGTGCGTCCCGGTGTCGACGCGGATGAGGCCCGTCACGCAGGTCGCAGAAGTCGCGGTGAACAGGCTCGTCAGAAACGGCGTGGGTTCGCCGGAGCGTGATGCGGCGGGCAGGCACAGAAGACCCGCGCCGAGCAGGATGATGAAGAGGAACACCAGAACGATCAGCCGTCCCGGCCGCATGGTGCGAAACGGCCTTCCGAGCCGCTGAAAAAACGATAGAAGCATGACGAAGCGCCGTCTCCTTTTTGGAATATACATTATTATAGTCAGAAGCGGCACTGCCGTCAAGAAAAACCGCTCCCCGGACTTGTTTTGCCTGAAAAATCATGGTAAACTGACAAAAAACGAAACGAAGAGGGATCCCAAATGCGTATTTCCTGCCTGCTTGCCTGCTTTTTCCTGCTGGCGCTGCTCTGCGCCTGCGCCGCGCCGGAGGCGGCTTTGCCGGAGCCTCCCGCCGCGCAGGTGCAATCTCCGGAGGAGCCGCCCGCGCCGGTTGAACCGCCGGTGGAGCCTATCATCGAAGAGGAGCCGGAACCCGCGCTTTTGCTGTCGGAACCGGTCTGGCTGCTGGGACGGCTGACGGAGCTTTATCAGGCGGATGAGACGCAATGGGCCGCGCTGGCTGACGTGCTGGAGGCGGCAAAGACCCTAAATGCCGACGCACAGCTGGAAGGACTGGAGACAGTTCAATTTCAGGGCCGGGAGTATATCCCGCTGGCAGAGGCCGCACAGCGGCTCGGACTGGAATGGGGCGAAGCCCCGGACGGGCTTCGCTATCTGGCACGGCGGCAGACCGTCGGCCAGATCCCCGAGGGCTGGAACGTGCCGGTCCTCATGTACCACGCCGTGGGGGACGAGATCTGGGGATATTCCGATCTGTTTGTCAGCGAGGCCGGGATGGAGGAGCAGCTGCAATATTTGCAGGAAAACGGATATGAGCCGATCTGGTTCTCAGACCTTGCGCACATCGAAGACTATGAAAAGCCGGTCATTCTGACCTTCGACGACGGATATGACGACAATTACACGGTGCTCTATCCGCTGCTGGAAAAGTATCAGACCAAGGCAACCATCTTTGTCATCGGCAATGCCATGGGCAGCCAGCACAAGATGACGCAGGAGCAGGTGTACGAGCTGGCGGCCTCCGGCCTCGTCAGCATCCAGAGCCATACCTACACGCACGGAAATCTCAGCGCCATGGACGAACCTGCGCTCCGGCAGGAGATGGAGCTTTCCAACGCGGCGCTGGCCGCCGCGACGGGACAGATCCCGTACGTGCTGTGCTACCCGGAGGGCAAATACAGTCACCTGACGATGGACGTGGCGAAGGATTATTACACATTTGCCCTGCGCATGGACGGCTGGACATATCAGACCGGCATGGACCCGTATCAGGTGCCGCGCAGCTTCGTCTCACGCCGCATCACGCTGCCGGATTATCTGTGGTTCCTCGCCCCGTCCGGAAAAGCGTCCTGAAGACAAACGCACAGCCTGCGCCGCAGTATTTGCGGCGCAGGCTGTGCGTTTACAGCACGTGATAATACGGGCAGATGTCCTCATAATGGCCGTCCTTCATGCGGAAGCCGCCGGGGATGACGCCGAGAGGCTGGAAGCCGAGGCGCTCGTACAGGTGCCTCGCGTGTGTGTTGCTGGCGACGACGGCGTTGAACTGCAGGATGCGGAAGCCGTGCGCCCGGCCCTGCCTGAGACAGTCGGACACCAGCTTTTCGCCGATGTGCAGACCGCGCGCTTCCCGCTCGACCGCGTAGCTGGCGTTGCAGATGTGTCCGCAGCGGCCGACGTTGTTGGGATGCAGGATGTACAGACCGTAAATATGGCCGGTCTGCCGGTCCACCGCGACGGCGGTACAGGTCTGCTCTGCGAAAAAGGCTGCGCCGGAGGAAGCGTCCAGCAGCTCCTCCTGCGGAAAGGCCACGCCGTCCTCCACAACCTCGTTCCAGATGCGGATCAACGCCGGAAGGTCTGCCTGCGTATATGCACGAACCTGAATTTCCATGGAAAGCACGCTTTCTGCTGGTTCAACCGGCTTTTTGATGGCGTAGTTATACCACCGGAAGCGCGGACTGTCAAGCGCTGCGCTCAGAGCGACAGGAAGGCTTTCCAGGTCTGGATATAGGACTGGGCTTTTTCGTCTGTCTCAGCCTCGGCGGCCATGCGCAGGAGCGGCTCGGTGCCGGAGAAGCGACAGATGACCCAGCTGCCGTCCGTGAAATAGACCTTGCAGCCGTCCTCACGGCTGATGTGATCGACGTTTTCAAATTCCGGGCAGGCGTGCTGTTCAAACAGATATTGCTGAAGCGCAGGCTTGCGGGCCGAGCGTGTCCTCGTTCGGCGCGGGAAGCTTGCCGCCGAAGAGCGTGTCGTGGCGGTCGTGGATGATCTCCAGATCGCAGCGGCAGGTCATGAGGATCATGCTCAGGCTCGTCTGGCTGACGCCGTACATGGGATCGAGCGCGATGCGCAGCTGCGCGTTCTTGATGGCCTCCACGTCAATGGCGGACAGGATGCTGTCGATATATTCATTCGTCGGGTTGTGCTCGGTGATCACGCCTGCCGCGACGGCGGCGTCGTAGTCCATGGATTTGATCGTATCCGGATTTATTTGGGCGATCTCAGCCTCGATCTTATCCGTGACCGTGCGGTCTGCGTCCCGGCCTCCGGCGGTGAAGACCTTGATGCCGTTGTAGATGGCCGGGTTATGGCTGGCTGTGACGGCGATGCCGTAGGGCATGGCGCGGGTCTTGACCATGAACATCATGAGCGGGGTAGGGGAGGAGCGGTTGATGACATAGGGCCGGAAGCCATAGCCCGCCATGACCTCTGCCGCTCAGTGCGCCGATTCCTTGGACAGGAATCGGCGGTCATAGCCGACGCAAACTTCAGCGCCGTCGTGCCCCTCCTTGTGCATAAGGCTGCACAGGCCTGCGATGAGCAGGCGGATATTCGCCTTGGTAAATTCGTCCGCAATGACGGCTCTCCAGCCGCCGGTACCGAAATGGATCATGCTGTTACCTCCCCATTCTTACTTCCGTATGGCACATACCGCCTGCCGTGTGATTGAACACGCCGTACAGATCGCCGACGCCGATGTAATTTGTCCAAGAAACGGGCAAATCGACGCGGTCGATCACATATTCGCGGCTCTGGTTGTCAAAATGGCCGTACTGCATAGCTTTCCCACCTTATCTCAGTAATGTATCGCGCAGCTGCGCGGCAAAGGAATGATTTTTTGTGTCGAGGCTCGCTTCCCAGACGATGATCCCGGCCAGCTCCGCATTGCGGATGAGGTCCAGCTTCTGCCCGAGCGAACGCGCCGTCTCCACCGATAAGAACCAGCGGGCGAATGGATTGTCCGGCCCGTCGTAGACGAGATATGCGCCGCCTGCCCGTGCGTCATAGGCGCTGTGCCAGCCGGGCGTCTGCAAAAGCACCAATAAATCCTCCTGCGCAAGCGTGTCCCACGTCGGCCGTTCCGGCTCGACCGGTGCGCCGAGCGCGGCCTGTACGGACTCCGGCTTTTCCTGCAGGCGCATGGCCGTGCAGTAAAACGGCGAGCCGATACAGATCGTTCCGGTGGCCACGCCCTGCGCCAGCATACACTGCACGGCTTTTTTTGCCTGCTCTGCGCTCGACGCGTGACCGCTGACGCCAGTCCGTCCGCGCAGGCTTTTTCCCGGCCCGGCGGGCAAATGAGGGTTCGTGCGTCCCCTCCGCCGGTTCAAGCGCCCAGAACGCGTGGTTGAGATACGTCGCGCAGTCCCACGGCAGCGCGCAGACCTCGCCCTTCCGCGCCGGTCTTCGGTTCAGATTCCAGTTTGCAAAGTATAAAACAGCCGGCCGCACCGGCCTTGCCCTCCCTTTTCGGTTGTTCTGCTCTGATTATAAACGCGCAGCTTTTCCCATGCAACGCCTCCGGCTGACATCGACAACAACGGGCAAAAAAAAGCAAGGATATCCGGTAACGGCTCTTTGCGCATATTGGGGGAAGTATGGTATACTGTGGTCAAGGCTTCCCCCCGCCGGGGAAGGCGTTTGGTGCATACCAACTGCATTCGGCTTTTGTTTGCTTTTTTAATGCACTTTCTGAAACAGGAGGATCAATTCATATGCTGATACGCCCCGTCACAAAAGAAGAGCGACTGCAGTCCGCGCAGCTGCTGACGATCGAAAGCGGCGATCTGACCATTTCCGCCGCAGACGACGCGATCCACTGCGACTACACGCTCCAGATCGGCGCGGAGGGCACGGATTGGCCTGCGATCTCGATCACGGATTGCGATGAGGGGCTGGAGGCCGCGGCGCTGCACGTCGCTTCGGGCGACATCCGCATCCGTGCCTCGGACGACTGCCTGAACGCGGCCAATTCCGACCTGTCCGGCTTTGATTTCTCCATGGATATCTCCGGCGGCACGATCAGCGCCTATACGACGGACGGCGACGGCTTTGACTCCAACGGCTCCATGACCATCTCCGGCGGTACGCCGCCTGAAAGGCCGGACAATGCATCGGAACCGCCAGAGCCCGGAAATCTGTAACCCCGGGCCGGTGGGCGCTGAGCACACAAAAAACCGCCGCTCTGCATCGCAGAGCGGCGGTAAGTTGTTTTGCATCAGAACAGGTTCAGAACCAGCGTCAGGACGATGAACACGCCGCCGACCCATTTGGTGGCGAGGGCGAGCTTTGCGTCGAGGCCCTTGTTCTTGTTCTTACCGAGGTAGGTATCACCGCTGCCGCCGGCGATGGCGCCGGACAGACCTGCGGACTTGCCGGACTGGATCGTCACGATGACGACGAGGCCGACGGCCAGAATGACCTGAATGATCGTTAAAATCGTATGCAGAGCGTTCATGAAAATTCCTCCAAACCATTTGCCGCCCTTCGTCGGCAGACGGCTCGCCGAGATCATATTTTATCAGGCTGTTTCAAACAGCTAGAAAATCATATCACAATTCAGATGTGAATGCAAGTGCATTTTTACCGTTTTCCGCAGAAATCAGCTCTTTGTGACCCACGTATTTGTGGCAAGACAAGTCAGATAGGCGTTGATGAAGCCGTCGAGCGCACCGTCCATGACGGCGTTGACGTTGGATGTTTCGAAGCCTGTCCGCGTGTCCTTGACGAGCGTATAGGGCATGAAAACGTAGTTGCGGATCTGGCTGCCCCATTCGATCTTGAGCTGTGCGCCCTTGATATCGGAGATCTTGTCCAGATGCTCACGCTCCTTGATCTCGATGAGCTTCGAGCGCAGCATCCGCATACACGTCTCGCGGTTCTGGAACTGATCGCGCTGCGTCTGGCAGGAGACGACGATGCCGGTCGGCTTGTGAATGAGACGCACGGCGGAGCTTGTCTTGTTGATGTGCTGGCCGCCCGCGCCGGAGGAGCGGTAGACCTGCATTTCGATATCCTCAGGCCGGATCTCGACGTCCTTGGAATCGTCCGTGATCTCCGGAATGACCTCGACTGCGGCAAAGGACGTCTGACGGCGGGCGTTTGCGTCGAACGGGGACACGCGCACAAGGCGGTGGACGCCGTTCTCACTCTTGAGCATACCGTAGGCGTTCTCACCCTCGACGAGAATGCTGGCGGATTTGATGCCCGCCTCGTCGCCGTCGAGATAGTCAAGGATCTTGTAGGTCAGGCCATGCTGCTCGGTCCAGTGCGTGTACATCCGGTAGAGCATCGAGGCCCAGTCCTGCGCCTCGGTGCCGCCTGCGCCCGCCTGGAACGAGACGATGGCGTTGTTATTGTCATATTCGCCGGAAAGAAGCGTCTCAAGCCGTGCGTTTTCCATCTCCTGCTCGAGCTGGGCATAGCCCTCGGTCAATTCGGGGAGCATGGAGTCGTCGTTGTCCTCCAGCGCCATTTCGCAGAGCGTATACAGATCGTCCCACTGGCTGCACATTTTTTCGTATCGCGCGACCTTGGCCTCCAGCGTCCGGCTCTGCTTCATGACCTTCTGCGAGATCTCCTGATTATCCCAGAAGCCCTCAGAATCGATCTGCGCGTGCAGGCGGTCGATTTCCTCCTTTGCGGCCTCAATGCCGAGGGAGTCCGCCAGCGCGTCCAGCTTGGGGCGGATATTATTGAGCTTTACCTTATATTCATCGAATTCAATCATGCTTTTCCCACACTTTTCAAAATTGTCGGGGTATATTATACAGGAAAACCGGCGGGATGTAAAGGGGAAACGAGAATTCTGGACGCTTTATGCGCGCAGCCCCTGCTCCGTCTCACGGGCGACGATCCCGGCCTCCATGACCGCGTGGACGCGTTCGCCGACCTCAATGGCCGTTTTTCCGGCCAGCTCCTCCGCAGGCACAACGTCCAGCACGTCCAGCCAGACCTCCGTGTGCTTGCGGAACATGTTGTGCAGAATTGCGCGGGAATTGACCAGCGAGCAGACCACGATGGGCACATTTGCCTTCTGCGCGATCTTGAACACGCCGCTGCGGTAGGGGAGAAGCGGAGCGCCCGTTTTGTTTGTCCCGCCCTCCGGGAATACGGCGATGGAGGCCTTGTCGTCCTTGATGAACTGGATGGCCTTGAGAATAGACTTGAGCGATTCGCGGTCGTTGTTCCGGTCGACCGGCAGGCAGAGTACCTCGCGCATGACCTGTGCGACAATAAAGATCGAGAAATTCTCCTTTTTGGACAGGAACGCCAGCTCCGCCCACGGCATGACGGCGTAAAACACGATGGGGTCGAACGCGAACCGGTGGTTGCTGACCAGCAGGAAGCGGCCCTTGCGCGGGACCTTTTCCAGCCCCGTCACATTGACATGGACACCGCCCAGTGCCAGCGCAATGCGGCAGAACTCGTTGAGGAGGAACCGGAAATAGCCGCTCGGCTTTTCCAGCAGCTTTTTCGGGTCGACAAACAGACACGAGACGAGCACGACCAGCAGAAACAGCACCACGAGCGCCAGAAAGCTGCCGAGGAAAAACACGGGTACCTGCCACACAGCCGCAAGCGAGGCAAAGCCGGACGCGGCATACGTCAGCGCGCAGCCGGAGAGCAGCGCAAGCGCGAGGAACACATAGAGCATGACGAATGAACACCTGCCGAATATGAAGATTTCCTGAAAATCCTCTTAAGATTTCAAGTATTCATTATATACACGGCCGGCGGGAAAATCATCCCGAAAAAGAAGAATTCACAAATAATTTAATAATTTACGGCTGCTCCGCCGCGCGCTGCCGGCTGATCTCAGCCCAGCTCGGGAGCTTCGCGATGCGCTCCGTCAGCTCCTGCATACAGCCGGGGATGTCGATTTTCTGCGGACAGACCGCCGCGCACGCGCCGCAGCCGAGGCAGCTTTGCGGCTTCCGGCTCTTCGGCAGGGCTTCGACCGCCATGATCGCGTTCGTGGACGGCACGACGCGAAGCTCGTTCAAAACACGCAGCATCTGCGGAATGTCAATTTCCTGCGGGCAGCCGTCGCAGCAATAGCGGCAGGCTGTGCACGGGACAGCGGACTTGAAGCCCTCCGCAATTTCCAGCAGCAGCGCCTGTTCTTCGGCACTGAGGGGCTCCGGATGGTCAAACGTGGCGAGATTGTCCTGCATCTGCGCCATGTTGGACATACCGCTGAGGATCATCGTCACGCCGGGGATCTCCTGCACCCACCGAAGCGCCCAGGACGCGTCGGAGGCCTCCGGCCGCAGCGCGTGCAGCTTTTCCTGCGCGGCAGCGGGCAGGTTCGCCAGCTTCCCGCCGCGCACCGGCTCCATGACCCAGATGGGAATGCTGTACCGGTTCAGCAGCTCACATTTTTCCTTCGCCTGCTGCAGCGTCCAGTCGAGATAGTTCAGCTCGATCTGACAGAATTCCATCTCGTTCGCGTGCTTTTCCAGAAACGCTTCCAGCGCGGGCACGCCCGCGTGGGTCGAGAAGCCCAGGTGGCGGATACGCCCGTTTTTCTTCTGCTCCAGCAGATACGGGAGGATGTTCCAGCGCTCGTCTTCGTAGACGGCGATGGAATTTTCATAGACGTTGTGCAGCAGATAGAAATCGAAATACTCCACGCCGCACTTTTTCAGCTGCTTTTCGAACACGCCCTTCACGTCATAGCTCGGCGCGATCTGGTGTCCGGGGAACTTGTCGGCCAGATAAAAGCTCTCGCGCGGGTACTGCTTCAGAATTTCGCCGATGACGAATTCCGCCTTGCCGCCGTGATACGGCCAGGCGGTATCAAAATAGTTGACGCCCTTCGCAATGGCCTCCGACGTCATGGCGGCAGCCTGCTCCGCGTCGATGGATTTGTCCTCCCGCAGCGGCAGCCGCATCGTGCCGAACCCGAGCTGCGAAAGCTTCAAGCCCTGAAAGTCCTTATAGATCATAGTTCGCATTCCTTTCTATCGTTTTTATGTGAGATTTTCAAAGTATCGGTAGGGGCGGACAGAGTCGTCCGCCCCTACCGGGATTTGCAATCCGGGCTAATCGTCGTTTTCCTGCATCCAGTATAACAGAAAACCGCAAATTGCGCCATAAAAACATGGAAGCGCTCGGATTCTTTTTGACGCGCTTTTTTCGAACGTATAGTGGAAATATTTTTGAATCTGTGTTAATATAAATTGGTATGCCGACCGGTGCGGGCGGCGACTTTCCAGACGGAGGAACTGGTATGACCTATTGGACAGCCATTTTACTTGGGCTCATACAGGGGCTTGCGGAGTTTTTGCCGATCTCCAGCTCCGGACATCTTGCGATCCTGCAAAACTTCCTGCGCATCGGCGATCTGGAAAACCAGATGCTGTTCGACGTGCTGCTGCATCTGGGGACGCTTGGGGCGGTGATCTTCGCGTATCATACGGAGCTGCGCGGGCTTTGCCGCGAGGGCCTGATGCTGCTGCACCTGCAGAAGCCCAAGCGCGGCGCGCGGCAGGACCCGGCAAGGCGGCGGCTGCTGCTGTTTCTCATCGCGGCGACGCTGCCGCTCATCCCGGCGGCGTTCCTGAGCGACTACCTTGACTCCCTGTTCTACGATACGTTCTTCATCGGCTTTGCCCTGATCGCGACGGGCTTTCTGCTGCTGGCCGCCGACCGCTACGGCCACGGCAACAAGACGGAAAAGGCCATGACGCTCTCGGATGCGCTGGTCATCGGCCTTGCGCAGATGATCGCGGTCGTGCCGGGCTTGTCGCGTTCCGGGACGACGATCTCCGCCGGGATGCTGCGCGGGTTTGACCGGACGTTTGCCGTCAAATTCTCGTTCTTCCTTTCCATTCCCGCCGTGCTCGGCGCGAATCTCCTTTCGCTCATAAAGGCAATTTCTGCCGGGATCAACTGGGCGGAGGTCCCGATATATCTGTGCGGCGTCGCCGCCGCGCTTGTCTCCGGATATCTTGCCATTTTCGCGCTCAACCGCATTGCGCAGCGCGGAAAATTCGGCGGCTTCTGTTATTACTGCTGGGGTGCGGGTCTGTTGACGCTGATCCTGTCCCTGATCTCGTGAGGTGTTTTGGTCACATGGCTTCTGCGAACAAAAGAAAGTCCACGGCCTCCCGCGGACGGAAAAAAACAACAAAAAAGCAGTCTGCGCCCATCCGGCGCGAGATCGGCGCGACGGTCTGCGGCCTGCTTGCGCTGCTGACGATCTTGTGCTGCTTCAAGGTGAACGCGGCGTTTCTGGATCTGATGACGTCGGTGTTCCGGGGGTTGATCGGCGCGGGCTTTTACATCCTGCCGTTCTCGTTCATTATGAGCTTTTTGATCCTGATCCTGCACGACGGCAGGCCCGTCGCGCTGCGCGTGACCTGTACGTTCCTGACGGCCATGCTGATCGGCAGTCTGGTGCAGCTGGTCGGCGGAAAATTTGACGCGGACTGGGATTGGAGCGTCATTTCCGCGCTCTGGGACGGCGGCATCGACGGCACGGCGGGCGGCGTTCTGGCAGGCGGTATTGCGAGCCTGCTTGAAGCGCTCATCAGCCGCATCGGCGCGGCTGCGGTCGTGATCGTGGGGATGCTGCTGAGCCTGATCACAAGTCTTAACATGACGGTGGCAAGCATCGTGACGGCTATCAGGAACCGGCCCCGCACGGAATATGCCGAGCCGCAGCGCGAGCACAAGGACCCGGCGCAGGTGCTCGTCGATACCGTTGCGAACAAGCACATCGAGCACGTGCAGCGCACGGAGCAGCGCCGGGCCTCCCGCGCAAGCGAGTTCGATCTGCCGGTCGACGATCCCCCTCTGCCGGAGCAGCCGGAGAAGAAGACCGCGGGCAGGAAAAACGCGCCGGTGCGGCCCGACGTTTTCGTGGAAAACAGCCGCCGCCAGGCGAAGGCCGCAGAAGCCGCCCCGGCAGCGCCGCAGCAGGAGCCTCCTGTTCCCGCCGAGCCGGAGGAGACGCCTGTTCATACCGATTACAAATCGCAGTTTGACGCGCTGATTGCCGACCAGCCGGAGCCTCCCGAAGAGGAAGCGCCGCCCGTGCCGAACGTCATTCCCATGAGCCTGCCGCACCAGATGCCGCCGCTCGTAATCGACCATTTTGATGCGCCGAAGCCGGCTCCCGCCGCACAGCCGCTGCCGCCGGTCGAGATCCCGGAGCAGCCGGAAAAGCTCAAAAAGGCGGACGTGCAGCTCGAAGCGGCCCAGATCGCGCAGGAGATCGGCCAGCAGGAGCCGCAGAAGCCGGAATACGAATTCCCGCCCGTGTCGCTCCTGAAGGCCGGAAGCGGCCAGTCGCACGACGGCACGGAGGAAATGCGGCAGAACGCCGAGCGCCTGAGCGACACGCTCCAATCCTTCGGCATCGAGGCGCATATCATCAATGTTACGCGCGGCCCGTCGGTCACGCGGTACGAGCTGGAGCTGCAGCGCGGCGTGAAGCTCTCCAAGGTCACGAATCTGGCCGACGATATCGCGCTGGCCCTCGGCGCGTCCGGCGTCCGCATCGCGGCCATCCCGGACAAGATCTCCGTTGTCGGCATCGAGGTACCGAACCGGATCGTCTCGGTCGTCATGGCGCGCGAGGTCATCGATTCGCCGGAATTTGAAAAGTGCAAGTCCCGCGTGTCCTTCGCTGTCGGCAAGGACATCGGCGGCAACCGCATCATCGGCGATATCGGCAAGCTGCCGCATCTGCTGATCGCCGGTACGACCGGCTCCGGCAAATCGGTCTGCATGAACTCGCTGATTATCTCCCTTCTCTATAAGGCAAAGCCCGAGGAGGTCAAGCTCATCATGATCGACCCGAAGATGGTCGAGCTTGGCATTTACAACGGCATTCCGCACCTGCTCATCCCCGTTGTCACAGACCCGAAAAAGGCTGCGGGCAGCCTGCAGTGGGCCGTGACGGAGATGATGCGGCGCTACCGCATGATGGCGGACGCAGGCGTCCGCGATCTCGAATCCTACAACAAGCAGGCGCGGGCCTCTGCGGACGATGAGCTGGAACCCATGCCGCAGATCGTCGTTGTGATCGACGAGCTGGCTGACCTCATGCTGGTCGCGGCCAAGGAGGTCGAGGAATCGATCTGCCGCATCGCGCAGATGGGCCGTGCGTCGGGCATTCATCTGGTCATTGCCACGCAGCGTCCGTCCGCGGACGTGATCACCGGCCTGATGAAGGCCAACATCCCCTCACGCATCGCGTTCGCTGTCGCCTCCGCGATGGAGTCGCGCATCATTCTCGATACGGCGGGCGCGGAAAAGCTCGTCGGCAAGGGCGATATGCTCTATGCGCCGCTCGGACAGGGCAAACCCAAGCGCGTGCAGGGCTGCTTTATCACGGACGACGAGGTGCAGGAGGTCGTCTCCTTCGTCAAGGCATCCAGCGATGCGGAATACTCCGATTCCGTCATGGCCGAGATCGACAAAAAGGCGGCCGAGAGCGGGAAAACCGGCTCCGGCAGCTCTGGCAGCACAGCCGCAGAGACAGACGGCTCTGACGGCGACGAAATGCTCCCGGCGGCGGTCGACGTCATTCTGGAGACCGGACAGGCCTCCGTCTCCATGCTCCAGCGCCGTCTGAAGCTGGGCTATGCCCGCGCGGCGCGCATCATGGACGAGATGGAGGAGCGCGGCATCGTCGGCCCGTTCGAGGGCTCGAAGCCCCGTCAGCTGCTCATCACGCGCGAGCAGTGGCAGGCCATCAAGGACGGCGCGCCCATTTCCAGCGAACCCGTCGAGGAAGAAATTCCGTAATTCTGTTATCAACGGGCTTTGCCCGTGATAAAATATGTGCGTTGCATCCGGAATATCCGGAGTGACAGCAGGAGGTACTTATGAATCGCAAAAACCATGCATCCGTCGTCCGTCTGACCTCGCTGGCCCTGCTGGCCGCGCTGGTCGTCGTCCTGCAGACCGTCGCAAGCGGCATCCGCATCGGGCCGGTTCCGATCTCGCTGACGCTGGTTCCCATCGTCGTCGGCGCGATCCTCTTTGGCCCCGGCGCGGGAGCCGGCCTTGGCGCGGTGTTCGGGGTCGTCTGCCTGATTGCGGGCATCACGGGCGCGGATGAATTTACAAACGTCCTGTGGGTCGCAAGCCCGTTCTGGCTCGTCGTCGTGTGCGTCGGCAAGGCCGTTCTGTGCGGGCTTTGCGCGGGACTCGTCGCAAAGGCGCTGCGGCAGAGGCAGACGATCAGCTGCATACTCGCCGCGCTGACGGCCCCGGTCGTGAACACCGGCGTGTTTGCCATCGGGATGCTCACGGTCTTCAAGCCCGTTCTGCAGGACTACGCGGGCGGCACGAACATTGTCTATTTTCTGTTCGTCGCGTTCATCGGCGTGAACTTCCTCGTGGAATTCGCTGTCAATGCGGCTATGAGCGCCGCGATCGCACGCATCGTGCAGGTCGTGCAGAAGCAGCTGGAAAAATAAACAGCACCCCCTCCGAATGGCAGTCCGCCGCCCGGAGGGGGATTTCCTTATATCCCCAAAACAGCAATCGCTGTTTCAAGCTTTCTGCGCTTGTAATAAAAAAGCCCCTTGTCATGCGCTGCATGACAAGGGGCGTCGGTATGGGAATTATCGCACCAGCTCTGCTTCCTCGTTTTTGCCGAGGCGGCGGAGCATGGTTTTTTTCACGGCGCGGAAGATGTTCTGGTAGCCCGTGCAGCGGCACAGGTGGCCGGAGAGGAGCTTGCGCAGTTCGTCGTCGGTGTATTCCTTGCCGGAGCCCACGATCTCGGTCGCCGTCAGAATAAAGCCAGGGATGCAGAAGCCGCACTGGATGGAGGTTTCGTCCATGAAGGCCTTCTGCACGTCGGAAAGCGTTCCGTCAGGGTTCATCAGGCCTTCAAGCGTGATGATGTGCTTGCCCTCGGCCCAGACAGCCAGATACAGACAGGTGTTGATTGCCTCGCCGTCAATGAGTGCGGTGCACGCGCCGCATTCGCCGACCTCACAGCCCTTTTTCACCGACGTGAGCCGGAAATCATTGCGGAGCATATCCGTCAGGCTTGCGCGGACGTCGACGATCTTTTCCACGTCTTTGCCGTTGATGTTGCATTTGACAAGAGCGTACTGTGCCATCAGATCTCACCTCCACAGCGTTTGACAGACTCAATGAGCGCGCGCTTGGCCATTTCCACGGCGATGTGCTTGCGGAACGCCTTGCTGGCACGCCAGGAATCACGGGGATTGATGTCCTCCAGAACGGCCTTGGAGAACGCCTCAACATTTTCCATTGTGACGGGCTGGCCGTTTACAACGGCCTCGGCGCTCGGTGCGCGCATGGGCACGGGGCCTGCGACGCCGTAGGCGATGCGCACGCGGTCGAACGTCTTCTTGTCCGCGGACAGCCGCACATTGACCGAGCAGCCGGTCGTGGCGATCTCCATGGCGTTGCGCATACCGTATTTGATGTAGAAGCCCTTCGTGTTTTCCCACGAGGCCTTCGGGATCAGGATCGCGGTCTGAATTTCGCCCTCGGCGACGTTGATGTCGACCGTACCGGCCTTGATGTAGAAGTCCTTGATGGGCAGGTACCGCTTGCCGTTCACGCCGGTCAGCTCAACGATGGCTTCCCATGCGTGCAGCGTCGAGGCGGAGTCCGCCGAGGTCACGCCGTTGCAGGTGTTGCCGCCGATGGTGCCGGCGTTGCGGATCTGCGGGCCGCCGACCATGTCGACGGCTTCGCCCAGCACGTTGATCTTTTCGATGATGATGGGGTTGCGCGTAATATGGGAGAAGGTTGTAAGCGAGCCGATGCGGATGTTCTCGTCTTCATCCATGCTGACGCCGCGCATGGAGTCGATCTTCTGAATGGAGATCAGCTCCTTGCCCGCGCGGCGGCCTTCGCGCATCTGAACGAGCACGTCCGTGCCGCCCGCGATGATCTGCGCTTCGGGATGCTCCAGACGAAGCTTGACTGCTTCTTCTACGCTGTACGCTTCATAGAGCGCTTTCATATCATACATAGTCTGTTCCCTCCCTCAGTCCTGAATCAAGCCCGCTTCGGTGAATTTGGCGAAGAGGACGTGCGGTGTGATCGGCGCCTGATTGATGGCGACGCCGGTCGCATGATAAATGGCATTGCGGATGGCAGGGGCCGGGGAGCAGGCGGGCGGCTCGCCCAGCGCCTTGGTGCCGAACGCAGAGGTCGGCTCATAGTTTTCCACAAACTCGGCTTCGAGGTTCGGATGATCCATAAAGGTCGAAAGTTTGTAGTCAAGCAGGTTATTGTTGAGCGGCCGGCCGGTCTTCTCATCGAACAGCAGCTGCTCGGACAGGCCGTAGCCGATGCCCATGGACATACCGCCGTGCACCTGCGCCTCAGCCAGCGCGGGGTTGATGAGCTTGCCGCAGTCGTGGACGTTCACGATGTTCAGCAGCTTGACTTTGCACATCGGGATATCGACTTCGACCTCGGCGAACGTGCAGCCGAAGGAATAGGCGTTGTTGCGGATGGTGTAAGTAGATTCCGCTGTCAGATGCTCGGAATGGACGGGGTTATACTGCGCGGTCATGGACAACTCGGACAGGCTCATCAGCACGCGGCCGTCGGTGATGCGGACGATGTTGGAGTCGATGATGTCCATGTTATAAGTAGCCTGCCGCGTGACCTCGCAGGCGTATTCGAGGATCTTCCGCTTCAGCATCTCGGATGTCTGCCGGATGGAGAAGCCCGCCGTAAAGGTCTGGCGGGAGGCGTAAGCGCCGAGGCCCGTCGGGGTCACGTCGGTGTCCTGACAGGACAGAACGTGTACCTTTTTATAATCGGACAGGCCAAGGATCTCCGCGCACATCTGTGCGTAGGCTGTGTCTGCGCCCTGACCGATCTCGGTTTCGCCGACCTGCAGATTGACCGTGCCGTCGAGGTTCAGCTGCAGACGGCAGGAGGAGGTTTCCAGCGAAATGGGGAAGACGGCGGTGTTGTACCAGAAGGTCGCAAGGCCGATGCCGCGGCGGATGGGGCCGGTCTGGTTGGCATAGGCCTTCACCTTTTCCTCATAGCCGATGGCCTTCATACCCTTTTCCATACACTGCCGGTAGGAGTCCTCGTAAAGCTCGTTTTTCGAGAAGCCGTCGACGTAGCCGGGCTTCATCAGGTTCTGCCAGCGGTAGGCCAGCGGCGTCATGCCGACAGCCTCTGCACACTGCTCCGCGTGGGACTCGTCCGCGAACGATGCCTGCGGCATGCCGTAGCCGCGCATGGCGCCCGCCGCCGGGCGGTTGGTGAAGACGGTGTAAGCGTCGCCCTCAAAGTTGGGGCAGGGATAATGCTGGTTGAATGAGCCGAGCGCCTTGGCCACGATCGAATGGCCGTGGGAGGCGTAGCCGCCCTGATTGGAGAAGCACTCGACCTTCTTGGCGGCAATGGTGCCGTCCTTGCGCAGCCAGGAGATGATGTGCGTGCGGATGGCATGGCGGACGCGGTTGGAGACGAAGGTTTCCTCACGCGAGCAGTCGAGCTTGACAAGACGGCCGCCGACCTGCGTGCAGCACCAGGCGCACAGCGGCTCATACAGCGCGTCCTGCTTGTTGCCGAAGCCGCCGCCGATGTACGGCTTGATGATGCGGATATCGCCCCACGGACGACCCAGGGCCTGTCCGACGATGCGGCGTACGATGTGCGGGATCTGCGTGGAGCTGGTCACGACGAGGCGGCCGTTTTCCTCATAGCAGAAGCAGCCGTGATTCTCGATGTGGCAGTGCTGCACAGTGGGCGTTTCGTACCAGCCCTCGACCTTGATGAGGCCCGGCTCCTTGATCGCCTCGGCGTAATTGCCCGCCGCTGCGGTCGTATGCTTGAGGATGTTGTTGGGGAACGCCTCGTGCAGCTGCGGCGCACCGGGCTCCATGGCCTTCTGCACATCCAGCACGAACGGCAGCTCCTCATACTCGACCTCGATGGCGCGCACGGCCTGCATGGCCGCGACCTCGTCCTCGGCGATGACAGCGCAGACATCGTCGCCGTAATAGCGCACGTGCCGGTTGAGCAGGTGCCGGTCGGCAATGTCCTGATGGGACGGATCCATCGACCACGGGTGGCCAGCCGTGGGGAACGGGATATCCGGTACGTCGAAGCAGGTCAGGATCTTGACAACGCCGGGAATTTTCTCGGCCTTGCTGATGTCGACCGACTTGACGAAGCCGTGCGCAATGGTCGAATGCTTGACTCTGATGAGCAGCGCATCCTTCGGGGCCAGATCATCATAGTATTTTGTCCGGCCGGTCGCCTTGTCAAAGGCGTCGACACGAACCTCGCTTCTGCCTACGATGTTCATTCGGTTACCTCCATTTGCCGGATTACAGGCGGGTTTTGCGCGTCCGTGCACGAAATCCGCCATTTTTCCACTTTTATTTGTTCCTATTGTAGCATATTCGGATTTGAAGAGAAAGTGAAAGCATTATCCTACTTTCTGAATAACGGCTTTTTTCGCGAATGTCGAAAAAACTGTATGATTCTTGCGCAAATATGCAAAAATAGCTATACTGTTTTGTAGAAAATCACAAGGAGTACACAATATGGCTGCAATCTCTGCACTTCCCGCCGGCTGCCTGCTCATGGCTGCCGGAAATGCTTCCCGCTTCGGGGAAAACAAGCTGGCCGCGTGCTTTGACGGGCAGAGCCTGTTCTCGCTGGCGCTTGCGGCGATCCCGGCGGAGATGTTCGCCCGCGTCACGGTCGTCTCGCAGTATCCGGCGCTTCTGGAGGAGGCTTCGCTGGCAGGCTTTGATACGATCCTGAACGACCGGCCGGAGGACGGCATCAGCCGCACCATCCGCCTCGGCACGCAGGCGATGGCGGACTGCGCCGGTATTTTATATATGGTCGCCGACCAGCCGCTGCTGCGGGCCGGGACGGTGCGGCGCGTCGTGGACGCGTGGCGGGCGAACCCGGACTGCATCGCCGCTGCGGCGCACAACGGAAAGCGCGGCAGCCCGTGCCTGTTCCCGGCGCGGTTCTTCCCGGAGCTGTGCGCATTGGAGGCTGACCGCGGCGGCTCGTCCGTCATCCGGCGGCACGAGGACGCGCTGCTGCTCGTCGAGGCAGGGGAGCGCGAGCTGTTCGACTGCGACACAAAGCAGGCGCTGGAGATCCTGAAGGGAAACGCATAGCGCCGCTCATTCCCGGCGCGGCAGGAGGAGCATGGCGAGATCGTTGACGTTGGTGCCGGTGGGGCCGGTGTGGATGAGGCCGCCGATGCGCTCCAGCGCGGGATAAGCGTCGTTGCGCCGCAGAATGTCGGCGGGGTCAAGCCCGGCGGCGCGGAGCGCGGCGAAGCTGTCCTGATCGACAAAGCCTCCGGCGGCGTCGGTCGGGCCGTCGGTCCCGTCGGAGCCGAAGGAGAAGACGGCGGCCTGCGCAAGCCCGGCAAGTCCTTCCGCAGCGGCCAGCGCAACCTCCTGATTGCGTCCGCCGCGTCCGGAGCCGGTCAGATGCACGACCGTCTCGCCTCCGGCGAGAAACGCAAGCGGCTCAGACGGTGACGCGTGCGTCCGCGCGACGGCGGCAAGGAACCGCCCCGCCTCCCGCGCCTCGCAGCTCAGACAGTCGGTCAGCCGGATGCAGCGGTAGCCGAGCGTCTGCGCCGCCTGCTCTGCCGCATCGCAGAGGGCGCGGACGCTGCCGGTCACGCGGGAGACTGCGTTCGGCAGTGCTTTCGGCGTTTCTGTCTGCAGGCAGGCCAGCGCCCGGTCAGACAGGCGCAGCCCGTATTTCCGCACGACGGCCAGCGCCTCGGCGCACGTGCTGCTGTCCGGCGCTGCAGGGCCGGAGGCGATCATGTCGAGCGGGTCGCCGAGAATATCCGACAGCACGACCGAGAAGACCGGCGCCGGACGGCAGTGCAGCGCGAACCGCCCGCCCTTGACGGCGGACAGCCGCTTGCGGATGGTATTGATCTCCACAATATCCGCGCCGCAGGAGAGCAGCTGGCCGGTGATATCCTCCAGCTCGGCAAGCGGCACCAGCGGAGACTCAAACAGCGCCGAGCCGCCGCCGGAGATGAGAAACAGCACGCAATCCTCCTCCCGCAGTCCGCGCGTCAGCTCCAGCGCAGCCTGCGCGGCGCGGAGCCCGGCCTCATCCGGCACCGGATGCCCGGCCTCAAAGATCTGAAGCGGGCCGATGGGGCCGCGGCTATGGCCGTATTTGGTGATGACCGCGCCGGAGGTGATGCGCGTGCTGAGCGTGTCCCACGCCGCGTTCGCCATGGCCCACGCGGCCTTTCCGATGGCGATGAGCACGACGCGCCCCGCGCAGGAAAACTCCTGCAGCGCGCGCTGCACGGCGGCGTCCGGCTGCACGGCGCGCAGACTTGCGCGGATGATCTGGTCAGCGGTATCGCGAAGCGTCATAAAATCTGTCCTTTCCGATCAAAAGCATTCTGCCGACAGTGTATCACATAACGTACCCTTCCGCCAAGTATGGCGGAAGAAAAAAAGCGGCCTGCGGGCCGAGGTTGCAAAATGGGCGCGTTTGTGGTAAATTGGATGCAAATGAACATAAGAGGTGATCGCATGAAGCGGCTGCTGCTCCTGCTGGCGTGCCTGCTGGCGCTCTGCACAGGCGTCTGCGCGGCGGAGCCCGTTATTTCCGAAATGAAAACAGACTGTACCCTGACCGGCAGCAGCTCTTGTCAGGTCACGCAGAGCTTTACGCTGGAGATCAGCGGCGCGCAGACACAGCTGCGCTTCCCGCTCAGCGCCGGCGCGAAGAAGGCCTCCGTCGCGGGCTATCAGACGCAGAAGCAGACCGACGGCGACTGCCCCGTGCTCGTGCTGACCGATGCAAACGGCTTTACCGGGACGCGCTCGTTTACCGTCATGTATACGATCTCGGGCCTTGCAAGCGAGGCCGACGGCGTGCAGACGCTCAGCCTTCCGCTCATGAGCGCGAAATGGGACTATCCCATCTCCAAATATGTCTTTACTGTCACGCTGCCCAAGCCGTTTGAAAGCTATCCGGCCTTTACCAGCGGCTACCACGGCGACGTGATCTCCGACTATATCGATCTGGATGTCTCCGAGTCGCGCATCACGGGCGTGATCGAAACGGGGCTGAAGGACCATGAATCGCTCGAAATGACCCTCACGCTGGATAAGTCCTATTTTTCCGGCGCGCATACCACGCTTTCGTTCGGCTGGGCCGGCACGGCAATCATTCTGCTGCTGCTCGCGCTGGCGTTCCTTTACTGGTTCTCGTCTCTGCGCAGTGCACGGGTGCGCGTATCCTCACGGATGCTGCCGCCGGATGCGGCGCTGCCGTGCGATATGCCGTTCCTGCTGGCGGGCGGACCGATCCAGTTCAATATGCTGGTCTGCCACTGGGCAAGTCTGGGATATCTGACCATCTCCTGCGGCAAAAATGAGCGGGTGGTGCTGCGCCGCCGCGTCGATATGGGCAATGAGCGCCGCCCCGCAGAGGTCAGGTTGTTCCAGATGCTGTTTTCGCAGGGCGACGTGTGCGAGGGCGTAAGTCTTCTGTACAAGCGCACGGCGGAAAAGGCCGACGAGGTCCTGCGGCGCTACTGGGTCAGGCGGATGTACCGCAAAACCAGCGGCAATCCGCTCATTATGCGTGCGCTTGGCATTCTGGCCGGAGCGCTGACTGCCGCCGAGGCGGCAAGCCCGATCCTGCCGTCAGGCTTCGTGCGCTGGCTGCTGCTGGCCGTGATCTTCGTGCTCGGCGGCGTACTGTTTGCGGTGATCCAATATGCGCCTGCGGCGTATTATCAGGGAAAATGGCCGCTGGCAGGACTGGCTGCGGCGTGTGCGGCGGCGCTTCTGGCAATGGCGCAGCTCGGCGAGGGCGTTCTTGTGATGCTGCTGGTGATCGCCTGCGAGGTGCTGATCGGCGTGCTGACGCTCCACGGCGGCAGGCGCACCGCCTTTGGCGACGAGATCGTCGCGCAGACGCTTGGCTACCGCAAGTTCCTCCGGCGCGTCACGCAGAGCCAGCTGCAGTCCCGGCTGGCGCAGGACAGCCAGTATTTTTACCGCATCCTTCCGTACGCCGAGGCGATGGGCCTCGGCAGGAGCCTTGCCCGGACGCTCGGCGACACGGCGCTGGAGCAGTGCGACTGGTACCAGGGCGCCAAGCCTGTGCCGCGCACGGCGGCAGGCTTCTATTCCAGCCTGCGCGAGGCGCTCTCTCTGATGGAGATGTCCATCCGAAATTAATGCATACATAAAAAATTCAGCCGGCGGAACGCATCGTTCCGCCGGCTGTTCACTGTAAAAGCAATGTGTCAGAACAGGCTCTGCTGGGGCTCGTCCGGCTCCGGCTGGGACAGGAGCGCTTCGATCTCGCTCTCGCCGTAGACGGCGATGCCGTTTTCCTTCAAAAGCGCCGCCGTTACGCCGTCTCCGGATGTCAGGCGGCCGGAGAACGTGCCGTCGTAAATGCGCCCGCTGCCGCAGCTCGGGCTGCGCTCCTTCAGAACGGCTGCCTTGCAGCCGTACAGCCGGGCCAGATGCAGCGTCTGCTCCGCGCCCCGGCGGTACTGCGCCGTGACATCCGTGCCGCTCTTCATCACAACGGCGCAGCCCTGCCGCTCCGACGGCTCGCGCGGCGTGGGCAGTCCACCCAGCTGCTCAGGACAGACAGGGACGAGGTGGTAGCGCTCCATGAGCGCAACGGTCTGCATGATGGGCTTCGATTCGCCGTCATACCGGCAGCAGACGCCGAGCAGACAGGCGCTGATCAGAATGTTTTCCATAGTATCGGGTCCTTTCTCCGGCACGTACCGGCAGCAGCTGCGTCGCTTCGCAAAGCGTTTGAGGGTTCCTGTTTCCCTCATTATAGCAGACGCACATTCAAAACACAATCACAGCTTCCGAAGACGGCCCGATTCTGAAGTGCAAAAAGCTCCCCTTGCCAGGCTGCTGCGCGGCAAGGGGAGCGGTATGCTTTTCATCCAATCAGGCTGCAAACCAGATCGGTGTATTCGCCTGCGTTTTCGACCGGCAGACCGGCCATGAGCAGTGCCTGCGTGTAGAGGATATTCACCAGATCCTCCGCCTTCTTCTCGTCCTGTGCAACTGCGATCTGCAGCTTCGCGAAGATCGGGTGATCGGCATTCAGCTCGAGGATGCGGTCGGCCTTCATACCGGCTTCTGGGTTCATGCGCTTGAAATACTTCTCCATTTCAAACGTCATGCCGCCGTCCGGGACGACGCTGACGGGGTGGCTGCCCAGATTGTCGCTCAGGCGCACGTCCTTGATCTTGTCGCCCAGCGTCTTTTTGACGAATTCGAGCGTCTGCTTCGATTTTTCGCTCTTTTCCTCGGCGGCCTTCTTTTCCTCTTCCGTTTCAAGACCCAGATCGCCCGCCGTGATGGCCTTGAGCTCCTTGTCCTGATACTTTGCCAGCGTCTGCGGCACGAAGCCGTCGACCTCGTCGGTCATGAACAGCACGTCGCAGCCCTTCTGCTGTAGCTTTTCCATCTGCGGCAGCTGGTGCAGAGCCTCGCGGCTCTCGCCGTTGGCATAGTAGATATACTTCTGATCCTCCGGCATGGCGGCGACATATTCCTTGAGCGAGATCAGCTTGCCCTCCTTGCTCGACCAGTAGAGCAGCAGATCCTGCAGCGTTTCCTTCTTCGCGCCGTAATCGGCCAGAACGCCGTATTTGATCTGCGGGCCGAAGGCCGCGAAGAACTTCTCGTATTTCTCGCGGTCGTTGTCCATGAGCTTCTGCAGCTCGGTCTTGATCTTCTTTTCGAGATTGCCCGCGATAAATTTCAGCTGACGGTCATGCTGGAGCATCTCACGGGAGATATTCAGACTCAGATCCTGCGAATCGACCACGCCGCGCACAAAGCGGAAGCAGTCCGGCAGCAGATCGGCGCAGTTTTCCATAATCATGACGCCGGAGGAATACAGCTGCAGGCCCTTCTTGAAGTCCTTGGTGTAGAAATCATACGGTGCTTTTGCCGGGATAAACAGCAGCGCCTTGTATGTGACCGCGCCCTCGACGTTCGCGTGAATGACGGCCAGCGGATCTTCAAAGTCAAAGAATTTCTCTTTATAGAAATTGTTGTATTCCTCGTCGGTGACGTCCTTTTTATTCCGGTTCCAGATCGGGACCATGGAGTTGAGCGTCTCGACCTCGGTATACGTCTCGTATTCGGGCTTGTCGCTGTTTTCCGTGCCCTCCTTCATGCGGCTCTTTTCGACCGCCATGCGGATGGGGTAGCGGATGTAATCGGAATACTTACAGACAAGGGATTGCAGCTCCCAGGTCTTCAGGAAACGGGAATACTTCTCGTCGTCCGTGTCGGCCTTCAGCTGCATGATCACGTCCGTACCGGCGGCAGCGCGCTCACACGGGGTCATGGTATAGCCGTCCGCACCCTCGGACTCCCATTTCCATGCTTCGTCAGAGCCGTATTTCTTCGAAATGACGGTCACCTTGTCCGCGACCATGAATGCCGAATAGAAGCCCACGCCGAACTGGCCGATGATGTCGGTATCGGCGGCCTTGTCCTTGTCCAGCGCCTGCTTGAACTGTAGACTGCCGGAGCGGCAGATCGTGCCGAGGTTGTTTTCCATTTCGTCCTTGTCCATACCGATGCCGTTGTCGCTGACGGTCAGCGTGCGGGCGGTCTCGTCGGGCTTGAGTTCGATCGCAAAATCGCTGCGGCTGAGGCCGACTTTCTCGTCGGTCAGCGCCTGATAGGCCAGCTTGTCGATGGCGTCGGAGGCGTTGGAAATGATTTCACGCAGGAAAATTTCCTGATGCGTGTAAATGGAGTTTATCATGAGATCCAGCAGACGCTTGGATTCCGCCTTGAACTGTTTCTTTGCCATAGTAAATGTCACGTCCTTTGCAGATTAGCACTCATGCTATCTGAGTGCTAACTGTATTCTAGCACACTTTTCCTCGTTTGCAAGGGGTTTTTGCAAAATTCATAAAGCGTTCACAAGCGGCTGGATAGGGCATGGTCAGGCTGCCCGTGCTTCCCATGCAAGCAAAAGCGCTTCCAATTCCGGCGTCAGCCGTCTGCGGCACTCTGCTTTCAGATCCTCCGGCACACCATAGAACGCCTCGGCGATGCTGCCGGTGATGGCGGCCAGCGTGTCGCTGTCTCCGCCGAGGGACACCGCAGTGCGCAGCGCGTCTTCAAAATCTGAGCTTTCCAGAAACGCGGTGATCGCCTGCGGGACTGTCTCCTGACAGCTCTCCACATGATGGTAGTCAGGGCGAATTTCATCGCAGCTGCGGCTGAGGTCGTAGCCGAACTCGCGTTCCACATACGTCCGGATATCCGCCTTGCTGCTGCCGGTGCGGGCGAGGAACATTGCCGCGGCGGTCGCCTGTGCGCCCTTGATCCCTTCGGGGTGATTGTGCGTGACCTCGGCGGTGAGCTTCGCCAGATGCAGCGCCTGCTCCATATCCTCCGCCAGCTCCGCCGCAGCGGAAACCCGCATGGCGCTGCCGTTTCCATAGCTGTTGTAGGGCCGCGGAGCATCCTCATACAGCCAGCCGATGAACCGCGTGCCATAGCCCCTGCCGGGATAGGCGCGGCCCAGCTGCTGCATCTGGTGCACAAGCGCTGCTTTGATGGCTGCGTCGTCCTGCCCGCACGTGTCCAGCAGCGCCTTTGCCACAGCCAGCGTCATGACCGTATCGTCGGTAAATTCAGAATGCCGGCAAAAGAGCGGAAAGTCCTTCGACTTGTAATTGTTGAAGTCGAATTCATAGGGGCTGCCGATGATATCGCCCAGAATTGCGCCGTACATATTTGATTACCTCCCACGCTTTTTTACATCCGCGTCGATTCGCGCCTTCCATCCGGGGCTGAGCGGTCTGGATGCGCGGACGGTACAGATCGCTTCGCTGATCACATCATAGTTGAGCGCCGTGCCCACCTCGTCGCATTTGTAATCCACCGCACGTTCGGCGCTGATGCCGAAGCGGGCGGCTTCCTTCGCCGCGTCGATGTTCGCGCCGAGGAACAGAAACTCCCAGCCGTATTTTGTCTTCTGCCGCTCGATCATCCGCTGCACCGTCTCGTAGCTGTAGCGGCGGCTGGCGTTTTCATAGCCGTCGGTGGTGATGATGAACAGCGTCTTTTCCGGCACATCCTCCCGCCGGGCGTACTTGTGGACATTGCCCATATGATGGATGGCTTCGCCTACCGCGTCGAGCAGCGCTGTGCAGCCGCGTGCGAAATAGTCCTTCTCCGTCATGGGCGGCACCTTCTCCAGCGGCATCCGGTCGTGAATGACGGTGCTGTCGCGGTCAAACAGGACCGTGGAGACAAGCGCCTCGCCCGCTTCCTTCTTCTGCTTGGCGATCATGGAGTTGAACCCCCCAATGGTGTCCGCTTCCAGCCCCGCCATAGAGCCGCTGCGATCGAGAATAAAAACCAGTTCTGTCATTATGAACACCCTCCTGTGTTTGTTTGTGTCCTGATTATACCGAACACAAAGGAGGATTTGGTCGCTTGGAAAGCGACATATTTTAAGCTTCGATTTTTTCTGCATGATTTCCAAGTCCTGCGTAGGGGCGGACGACTCTGTCCGCCCGCACAGAATGCAGCATTTTCCGGAAATCTATCATAAACCCACAAGAACCTGTTTTTTGAATGTAGGGGCCGATGCCCATCTTCGGCGCTAAGAGCCGCGCGATGCGCGGTTGCGCCTCGAAACTAGCCTGCGGGCATCGCATCGGCCCGGCAGATTGCACCATTTTAACGGTAATCTTCGGCGAATTCGCAACTTCCTAACGGGCCGATATGGGCATCGGCCCCTACAGGCGCGAATTCGGAGGTGTCTGCGAATCATGCCCCCAATAAGCTCTGGTCGAAGGCGAACAGCGCCTCGTTGATCTCGTAAATGTTGTAGTTCCGCTGGCTGATGAAATACTCGATGATCACGTCGAACTTGCTGCTGCGGCTGAGGGCATAGCCCGCGCGGGCTATGAGATCGCGGGTTTCGTTCAGATCCAGTTCCAGCGCGATGGCAAAGGCGAGGGCCGTGGGCTTGGATGGACGGTAGTCCGGGTTGCTGCGGATCTTGGAGAACAGCTTGCGGTCGACGTTGGCCCGCTTGTAGATCTCGGAATCCTTTTTGCCGCTGCGGTCGATGCGCGTCAGCAGTGTTTCGGAAAATCCGGCGTCCAGATGCCTCAGCCTGTCGTTCAGACTGCGGAGGGGCCGGGGGACGGACGGGAACACCGCGCTTGGAGCTCTGCAGGTGGGCCTTACGTCTTCGTCGGTGATCGAATCCGAGTACGGACGCGAGCGGATAAAATCCGTATGCGCGTCTACATAGTGGTCGTCGATGTACGCAGCAATGTCCGCGAACAGCCGGCTGCTGATCTGGTAGGCACTGCGGTCGAAAATGACGAGATAGACCGTCATGTCGTGCTCCAGCAAAAACGCGCCGATGGCGTCCATCGCCGTGCGCAGCGCCTGCTCCTTCGGGTACCCGTAAACGCCGGAGGAGATCAGCGGGAACGCCACCGTCTGGCAATGGTGCTTCCTTGCCAGCACAAGGCTCGTCCGGTAGCAGGAAACGAGCTGCTCCTGTTCGCCGTGATCGCCGCCGTGCCACACCGGGCCGACGGTGTGAATGATATATTTGCAGGGCAGGCGGTATCCCCGCGTGAGCTTGGCCTCGCCGGTCCTGCACCCGCCGAGTCGCCGGCATTCAGCCAGCAGCTCCGGCCCGGCCGCCCGGTGGATGCAGCCGTCCACGCCGCCTCCGCCGAGCAAAGACTCGTTGGCTGCATTGACAATGGCGTCCACGCGCATAGTCGTGATGTCGTTTCGAACGATAATAAGCGGCATGACAGCGCACCTGCCTTTGACATATTTCAGGCCCGGAACGCCGCCAGGCCCGATAGAATCTGGATAGCAATATTGTACCAGCTTCGACTGGAAAATGCAAGAAAACACAGGAAGCGCGCAGAGGTTTTCCGGGAAGCGTGGTTGCGCGGACTGCGGTTCTCTGCTACAATAAGAAAAACTGAGGGGAGTTCGGATATGAGCAGAACGGAGAATGTAGAGCTGACCGTAGTATGTCTGCTGGAGGACGGCGGCAGGGTGCTGCTCCAGAACCGGAAAAAGGAGGACTGGCACGGCTGGGCGCTGCCGGGCGGCCATGTGGAGCCGGGGGAGTCGTTCGTAGACGCTGTCATCCGGGAGATGCAGGAGGAAACCGGCCTGACGATCCGGCACCCGAGGCTCGTCGGCGTCAAGCAGTTCCCGATCGAAGCCGGACGGTACGTCGTGCTGCTGTTCAAGGCCGTGGAATGGTCGGGAACGCTGACCTCGTCGGAGGAAGGAGAAATGGCGTGGATCGAATACAGCAAGCTCCCGTCCCTGCAAACCGTGGACGATCTCGAAGAAATGCTGCACATGATGAACACGCCGGAGCTGACGGAATTCCAATATCTGCTCCGCGGCGATGAATGGATTATGTCGATCAAATAGAGGAGGGCAGTTATGCGGTATCTTACAAAGGACTGGTACATCGCCTGTCAGACAGACCCCATGACGCCGGAGGTGCAGAAGCGGCTGGACGAGATCGATCGGGCGTACTGCGCCGCGCAGACGCGCGAGGCGCTGCCGGATGGACTGCTGCGGCGCTTTTTCTTCCATGACGGCGCGGTACGGGAGATCGTCACCGGAACAGACCTCACGCTCCGCATCGACAGCCCGTATTCTGAATACCATACCGTGACCTTCCGGAGCGCAAAAATGAAGCAGGAGCCGCCTGTCGTCGGCGCGGTCTGGCTGTACCGGGAGCTTTACCGGCACAAGAGCGGGCGCGGCTACGAGGCGCACATCCTGTTCGAAGCCCCCGCAGGCCCCGTATACCGAAAAATCTGCGCCGCCGCCCTGATCGACACAAGGATCATCTGCGATGAGATCGAATTTGCGTAAAAAAACGGGGGTGTCTCAAAAACCACTTTGAGACACCCCCGCGTTCAATTCCCGCCCGCAGGCGGCACGGTCTGCGAAGCAGACCACACTCGCACCAATAAAGAAAAGACACGCCAAAGCGTGTCTTTTTTTATTGTGCTTTCACTACACTATAGATGAACATGGAGTTTCGTCTCTACGGAAAGGAAGAAAGTGTGAAAGAAACCCATCAGGGGTTTCTTTCGCGTTCAATTCCCGCCCGCAGGCGACGGTCTGCGCAGCAGACCGCTTTCGCACCAATAAAAAAAGACACGCTGAAGCGTGTCTTTTTTTATTGTGTTTTCACCACACTATAGATGAACACACATCTTGTCGGAGTGACTCCGATCAACTACAAAATCAAGCACGCTTCTGAAAAAATGTTTTCTCTGCCATATGGATCACGAAGTCACGTTCGTCCGGATCGGCTTTTGCAAAGTCGATCTGATACCGCTGGCAGGTCTTGCGGAAGTGGACAACGTAGGCCAGATCCTCTTTCGTCGGAGGTACGACATAGCCGTTCGGCGCAGCAAGCGCATCCAACTCCAGATATTTTTTGTTCTGCATCTATCAATCCTCCATTTGGGCTTTCGCTGCTTTACTTGATCCGCTTCTGAATATCCTCCACGGACGGCAGCTGCTTTTCCAGCTCCTCCGGCAGCTTGCTTGTCACCTGATACGCACTCACGCCGATGGGCTTGCTCATATCCTTCAGCGAGTATTCCGCGACCAGATCATTTTTGCTCTTGCAGAGCAGCAGTCCGACTGACGGATTGTCCTGTTCTTTTTTCAAAATCCCATCAACTGCGGAGAGATAAAAATTCAACTGTCCCGCATACTCCGGCTTAAATTCACCGGTTTTGAGTTCAATCACCACATAGCAGCGAAGGTTCAGGTTGTAGAACAATAGGTCTATATAAAAATCGTCGCCGCCAACGTTCAGATGATATTGATTTCCGAGGAATGCAAAACCGGTTCCAAGCTCCAACAGGAGCTTCGTCACGTCCTTCACGAGTGCTTCCTCGATTTCCCGTTCCAACATATCCGTTTTGAACGGAATGAAATCGAAAATGTACGGGTCTTTCATCGTCTGGATGGCGAGCTCACTCTGCGGAGAAGGCAGGCGCAATTCAAAATTGGATACCTTTTCGGCTAAAGCCTGCCGCTGATATAGGCCGCTCTCGATCTGATGGACAAGGACATTGCGCGACCAGCCGTTCTTTGCAGCCTGTTCCGCGTACCAGATATTGAAGTGACCCCAAAAAGTTAGACAATATTCTGAAGCAAAAATTGTTCAAGCAGCCGAAAGGGCTTGCTGCCTGTGAATTGCAGGCGGCAAGCCCTTTAGCTTTGCCTTGATCCTGCGGTTGTTGTAGTAATCTAGATATTCGATCAGTTCCAGTTTGAAGTGTTCCATGGAGCGGAACTCCTGCAAATACAGCAGCTCACTTTTGAGCAGCCCGAAGAAATTTTCTATCACAGCATTGTCCAGACAGTTTCCCTTGCGGCTCATGCTCTGGCGAACACCTTTCTCCCGGAGCATCTGTTGGTATTGTTTGTGTTGGTACTGCCAGCCCTGGTCAGAATGGAGAATCAGGTTTGTGCCGTGCGGATCTCCTGTTTGACCAGTTCCACCGTTTCCAAGTATTCGTTTGCGTTCATCAGCATTGTCCTCCCCTCCTTATGGACTTATTGTAACAGAGAAAAACAGGAAAAGCAAATGTACAAGGCTTCGTTGCCATCCACTCAAACATCGGAATACCATAAATCGTCTACGCCATATTCAAACCCCCGCTTCGGTTTCAGTCATTTAAATTTGATACGAAGGCTTTTTCTATCACTGCTGAGCTCAATACTTTCGATATCCACCCATGCCTCCAATCCTTTTGCTCGCTCGTATATTTTTGTAATCGGGCGGCATTTATAGCGAGACGAGAGCGTTAACGTATTATTTGTAAAAGAGATATCAATGGATTTCCAAATACGAACTGCGTCCCGATCCGCCGCTTTCGAGCTATAGATTTTATACGGTTCGATCGTATCGACAACGGCCAAGATGAACAGCAGCGGGTTTTCCTGAAATTCAATCTTTTTGAATCGTTCTCCCACCAATGCCTCCAGCCCGCACTCCAGATATTCTGTTTCTGATGCGTCATTTGCTTTCCAAACGTTGTGAGAAATGACGCAATCTGCAATATGGGCAAATACGGGAATTTGCTCGATACAAAAGTGCTTTCCGCTCCACTCAAATGACTCGATGCCAGCATATTCTTCTCCGTGTTCCGGATATCTATGTCTGTAAGCAGATTCGTATACTTTTAACAACCTGTCAAAGAGTAGATATCCGCCGATGATACCGTGGTTATAGCATGGCGGAAAAAGCCTATGTATGCCGTAAGAAAAGTATTGCATAAGGAGTTTTTGCGGATACCGGAAACCAGTGACCGTTGCTCCGCATACAAACTGTAGACCATCCTTCAATGATGGACTGTTGCCCAACAAATAGGAAATAATTGTCGACCTATCGTGCGTTTCTCTGTGAGATTTATTGTGTCGCTGCACACTTCTGCGCAGCGGAGTGATCTGCTGGTACGGTGAATATGTAATGTCTAATTCACGCTTGATATTACGCAGTCTATAATATCCATCCAAACTGCATATTCTTGCTTCATTGTATCGTCTACAGCTTGGCTTCCAGTTTTCTTCCACAATATAACCATAATCATGATATAAACAGGTCAGAAACCAAAGATATGAAAACGGGAAGAAATCACCGTGCACCGCGAGATCCGCGCCACACTGCCCCTGTGTCAGACAATCCTCAAGGAATATCCCCAAGAAGAATGCCGACACCGTGTGAGTCGCTCTGTATTCGGAAAGCAGGAGCGATATGCCGTGTATGTTCACGTCGTGATGTGCATCCAACTCATAGACAATGTCGCCTTTTTGACCTTGCAAGAAATAATCTTGAATAAACTGTGCGGACCGTCCCGGTGAAGCAACAGGATCAGTATAGATTTCTGTGCCATAATAGTTCCAAACAGGTTCGTTTGTCACGAATGTGTTGCGCATAAAATCGAAGAAATTCATATTGCCATCCTCCGTGTAAGTCTGACTCTGAATGTATTACTCGCAAAGAAAGAACCGACTATATGCAGCCTTAGTCATTCCTTTAACCGTTCCCTATTCAGCGACAACTTCAGCAACAGCATCTTGAATTCCGGCGATATCCATGATGCGAATTCACAGCCAATCATCGGATGCGCAAACGTCCCGCCGCCTTTGCCTTGTTTGGAAGCGATACCGGTCGCCTTTGTTTTCTCGATCCATAGCTTTGGCGTCAAAGTAAACGAGGCAGTTTTCTTTTTCTCTAAAAGTTCAATGTAGCCCGCTTCTCTATAATCGGGGTTATTTTCCTGCTCCCACAGATTTAAAAAGGCTAGTGTATTTTCATTGCGCAGCCAGCTCTGTATCACATATCCCGGGGTATTCTTGCTGTGGTTTCGTGCAAGCTCAGTCAGCGAAATATAACTATCATCCTGCTTTTTGTGCTGAGGCTTCGACTGCTTTCTCTGTTCCATGCGGGCCAACACCTCCGCCTTACTTCTTTTATAGCCGGCAAGAACAGAAAGCCTGTATTCGTCAATCTCATTGTCCTTCGCAATTCGCAATATAATTCGGTCCCGCTCCTCACAGGTGATGATATCCTCAGCTACGAGGGGCTCCAACAAATTTCCGATACCGATCATATCCACCAAACTAAGTTTCTCTGCCACACTGATCACCTCTTAAGGTCATTGTAGCATAATGCACAGAAATATAAAAGATGGATCAGTTCTGAGGCATAATATGCGAAACATAGCGCGTATTTTTTCTCGGTAAGCCCTCCTTGTCATAATCAATGTTACAGCGTGCCGCCTTTTCAAATTGTACATCCAGAAACTTCTTTAGCCCGATGATCGCCACATATTTTCCGTTAGAAAGAAGATGGTCTACCGCGGCACGAGTCCATTTTGCCTTTCCAGTCGGAGACGGTATTTGTTTTGAAAAAAGCATATCTGCAACCTTTCCCAAACTTGCCCCTGCCATATAGAAGTTAAAAATCAAGGCAACATTTTCTGCTTCGCTCTTATTGGTTTCAAGTCCCCCACTGTTGGTCAAAGTAAAACCATATGGTATTCTCATGTTTTGTTCCTCCTAAAATAAAAATTCCTATGTTTGCTATCTCATCTAAGAGATAAAACATAGGAATAAATGATATTTTGCTATCTTCTGTATGCACATTCTGCACAGTTTGTGAGTTTATTTCATGTGACTTTCCAGCAAAAAATCAAAAACCGTGTATAACTCAAGTTATACACGGTTTTTGTCTAATTTGGTGCGAGAGATGAGACTTGAACTCACACGACTGTTGCCACACGCCCCTCAAACGTGCCTGTCTACCTATTCCAGCACTCTCGCATTCATTTTTCGATTGCTCGGTTATTATAATCACACTTCGCGCGTTTGTCAAGTGTTTTATTTCTTTTTGGCCGGATGTTCCATCACTTTTTTACTTGCGCTTCGTCCCGATATCTGGTATAATACCGGTTGAATGTACACAAGGAAGGCGGGCGAAGGGGTTGCCGAAGTTTTTTGTTTCGCCGGACGCCGTGCGCGGGCGCTTCCTAACGCTTGACGGGGAAAACGCGGCGCACGCGAAGGTCCTACGGCTCAGGCGCGGCGACAGCGTTCTCGTCTGCGACGGCTGCGGGACGGATTACCGCTGCACCGTTTCTGATTGTTCCCCGCAGCAGGTGTGTCTGGTCATAAACAGCACGGAAGAATCCGGCGCAGAGCCGCCGGTCGCCTGCAGCGTCTATATGGCCTACGCAAAGGCCGACAAGCTCGAGCACGTGATCCAGAAGGCAACGGAGCTTGGCGCATACGAGATCGCGGCCTTCCCATCCTCCCGCTGCGTGCTGAAGCTTGATGCAGCCTCGGCGGAGAAGAAGCGCGAGCGCTGGCAGAAGATCGCCGCGTCCGCCGCTGCACAGTCGGGCAGGGGCCGGATCCCGCAGGTGCTCGTGATGCCGTCGTTTGAGGACGCGGTGCGGCGTGCGGCCGGATGCGAGCTGGCGCTGCTTCCGTATGAAAACGAGCACGCGCTTTCTCTGCGCCGCGCCATTGGCAGCGCACAGGCGAAGACCGTCTCGATCATGACCGGGCCGGAGGGCGGCTTTTCCGACGAAGAGGTCCTGCTTGCGCAGCGCGCCGGACTTCAGATCTGTACGCTCGGTCCGCGCATTCTCCGCTGCGAGACTGCGCCGTTGTGCGCGCTCAGCGCCGTCCTGTTCGCCGCCGGCGCGCTGGACTGACGCGATAGATATTTAATATAATGTATATTTTTGAATCAAAGGACAGAACAGAATGATGACAAAGAACAAAACTGCTGCAAAAAAGACGGAGGATCAGTCCGTTGTCTATAAAGTCCCCGCCGCATTCGTGCTGATGATCGTTGTAATTTACGCGTTTTGGAAGCTTGGCGGCTATTACAGCACCGTAGAGGGCTTTACGGCGCTTTATCCGATGTTCTGCGTTCAGCGGTATGTGTTTCTGGCGCTGACCGCCGCGGAGCTTGTGCTGTGCGTTCTGCTGAAAAACGGGCTTGCGCGGACGATCTGCCGCCACTGGCTGGCGGCGTTTGCGCTGCTGTTCGTCTCGAGCCTGATCCTGTCCATCTTCTGGACGGGCAACATGATCGTGATCTATCTGCTGCACGCGCTGGTCTACTGCCTGTACATGGTCTGGCAGCTTTACCATTCCGAGTTCTTCACCTTCTCGCTGGTCACGGCCTCCGCTGGCGTTGTATTCTATCTCATCGCCCGCACCTCCTATATGGCCAACCGCATCGCGGGCAGCGCGCTGCTTGCGCTGATCCTGATCGGCACGGCGCTCACCGCGTTCCTGTGCGCGAAAAACCACGGCAAGCTCAACCTTGGCAGCCGGATGCTGCGGCTGTTCCCGGACGGGTTCAATCCGCTGCTGTTCTATTTCATCTGCGTGCTCTGGGCTGTCGTGCTGGCCGCCTGCCTGCTCTTCGGCTCCGGCTTCGCGTTCTATGCCATGTTCGCGGCTATCGCTGTTGAGCTGATCGGCGCGGTGTACTATACCTTCCAGCTGAAATAAAAATTTGCATAGATACGCCCTCCGCTCCGTAAATATGGAGCGGAGGGTGATTTTTTGTTTTCTGGCCGTCAGATCCTTAAGAATACGCTGCTGCTGACCGCCGCGGCACTGCTGCTTCGGTTTGCGTCCATGCTGTTTCAGGCGCATCTGGCCGGGCGTATCGGTGCGGAAGGACTGGGCGCGGTGCAGCTGCTGCTGTCCGTGTTCGCGTTTGCCACGACGCTGGGGTTGGCCGGGATGCGCGTAGCGGCCTCGTGTCTGTGCGCGCAGGCGCACGGCAGGCGGGAGCCTGCGCAGGTGCAGCTGGCCGCCGCGCACTGCCTCGGCTTCGTGCTCGTGACCAGCACGCTTGCGGCGGCCGGGCTTTATTGGGCCGCGCCGGTTCTGGCCGGGCGCGTGCTGCACGAGCCTGCGGCGGTAGGCAGCCTGCGGCTGCTTGCGGGGCTGCTCCCGGCCGGGTGTGCGGGGTTAGTGCTGGGCGGGTACCTGACTGCTGTGGGAAAGGTTTGGCAGCTGACCGCCATTGACGCGGGCGAGCGTGTTCTGGGGCTTGGATTGAGCCTGCTCCTGCTGCGTTTTGCGCCGCAGACTGTGTCCGGGGCCTGCTTTGCGCTGCTGGGTGGGGAGCTGCTGTCCTCCTGCGCGGCGGACGCGGCGCTTTACGCGCTTTACCGGCAGAGCTGGCGCGGTGTCCGGCAGACGGACGCGCCCGGGATGGCCCGGCGCGTAGGCGCTCTGGCAGCGCCGCTGGCGCTGAACGATCTGCTGCGCGCAGCGCTCCGGGCGCTGGAGCAGTTCCTCATCCCGTGGGGGCTGACGCGGGCCGGTGCGACGCGGCTGGGCGCGATGGCGGCATACGGGACGGTCATGGGCATGGTGTTTCCTGCGCTTATGCTGCCGTCGGCGTTTTTGTACGCGCTGGTCGATCTTCTGATCCCGGAGCTTGCCGCCTGCCGCGCACAGGGCCGCCGGGAGCGGCTTGCCTCCGTGACCGGGCAGTGTCTGCGGGCGGGGCTGCTGTTCGCTGGCTTTACGGCGGGCCTGCTGTATGCGCTGGCAGAGCCGCTTACGGCAATTTTGTATCAGAGCGAACAGGCCGGGCGGCTTCTGCGTGTGTTCGCGCCGCTGGCGTTGGTTTTATATCTGGACGCGTTGACGGATGGGATGCTGAAGGGTCTTTCCGAGCAGGTCGCAAATGTGCGCTATAACACGCTTACCTCGGCGCTGGACGCGGTACTGCTCGTGCTGCTCTTGCCGCGCTGGGGGCTGGGCGGCTATATTTTCGCGTTCGCCGCGACGCATCTTCTGAACTTCACGCTGAGCCTGCGGCGGCTGCTGATCGTCACCGGCTGTCCGCTTCGACTGGGCGCGGCATTGGGCGTCGGGGCCTGCACCGGAGCCGGCGCGCTTGCGGCGCAGCTGCTGCCGGAGCTGGAAAGCGATCCGGCGGGGCTGCTGCTCCGCGCGGCGGTCTTTTCCGGTGTGTTTATTCTGGCTGCGTGTCTCAGCGGAACGGCGGAGCGCTGTCTGCCGCCGAGTCTGCGGGGGCTGCTGTATCTGCCGGAACGCAGCGAAAAAACGCAGGCGGTTCGTTGACTTTTTCACCGAAAAGTCCTACAATCAGAGCAGAATCTGAAATAAGGACGGGCTTTTCCATGATCTCTTTCCGCAACGATTATTCCGAGGGCGCGCACCCGAAGGTGCTCGCCGCACTTGAGAAAAATAACCTTGTCACGACCTGCGGCTACAGCATGGACGATTTCTGCGCCGAGGCGCGCGATGTTGTCCGCGCACGCTTTTCCTGCCCGCAGGCGGACGTGCACTTTATGGTCGGCGGCACGATCGCCAACACGACAGTCATCGCTGCCGCGCTTCGCCCGTGGGAGGGCGTGATCGCCGCCGATACCGGCCATATCAACGTCCATGAGACGGGCGCGATCGAGGCCTCCGGCCACAAGGTCTGCGCCATCGAGGCCCCCGGCGGCAAGCTGACGCCGGCGCTCGTGCGCGAGCTTCTGCGCCGCCACTGCGACGGGCAGGACGAGCATATGGTCCTGCCGCGCATGGTCTATATCTCCGACGCGACGGAGCTTGGCACGATCTACACGAAATCAGAGCTTTCCGCGCTGCACGACGTCTGCCGGGAGTATGGGCTGTATCTGTTCCTGGACGGCGCACGCCTGCCCGCCGCGCTGGTCGCGGAGGGAAACGATCTGGCTCCGGCGGATTTTGCAAAGTACTGCGATGTTTTCTACATCGGCGGCACGAAAAACGGCCTGCTGTTCGGCGAGGCGCTTGTCATCACGAATGACAGCCTCAAGCCGCATTTCCGGAACATGATCAAGCAGCGCGGCGGGATGTTCGCCAAGGGCTTTCTGTTCGGAACGCAGTTCAAGGCGTATTTTGAGGACGATCTCTGGCTGACCATGGCGCGCCATGCCGTCACGCAGGCGCAGCGCATTCAGAAAGCAGCGGCAGAAAAGGGCTATTCCCTCTACGCCGTCTCGCCCACGAATCAGGTCTTTCTTGTCCTCTCTCACGCGCAGATCGAGCGGCTGAAGCAGAACTTCGCGTTCGAGCTGAACGGGCGCGTGGATGAAGACCACGAGGCCGCGCGATTCGTCTGCTCCTGGGCGACAAAGCCCGAAGCGGTCGACGCACTGATCGCAGCGCTGTGATGGACAGGCTTTCCCATCCGTTTCCGCCGCTCTATGACGCGGAGTCGCGGATCTTGATCTTAGGCTCGTTCCCGTCGGTCAAATCGCGCGAGGCCATGTTTTTCTATGGCCACCCGCAGAACCGCTTCTGGCGCGTCGTTTCGACCGTGCTGGGCTGCGACTGCCCGCGCACAATTGAGGAAAAGCAGCAGATGCTGCACGCGCACCACATCGCGCTCTGGGATGCCATTGCAAGCTGCGAAATAACCGGCTCAAGCGACAGCTCCATCCGTGAGGCTGTTCCGACCGACCTCACGCCGATTTTATAGACCGCGCCCATCCGGCAGATCTTCTGCAACGGCGCGACCTCCTATCAGCTCTACTGCCGCCATCAGCAAAAGCTGACCGGCCGGGAGGCCGTCAAGCTTCCCTCCACCAGCCCCGCCAACGCCGCCTGGAGCATTGAGCGCCTCACGCAGGCCTGGTCAGTGATTCTGGACGCGCTGGACTGACGACACAAAAATTCGCCTCCCCTTGTCATAGCACTGCATGACAGGGAGAGGCAGATTTTTACGCGCCGTCGGCTTTCCCGGCGGGGATTGTCCTCAAATGAAGCCCGAAACGCATCTGGTTCGTGCAGAGAACGACAGAAAATCGAATGGAGCTGTCAGGGACGGAGCAGACTTCGCGCCTACCGGCTGCATACGCGTTTCGCTTGGTATGCACGGAATAAAAATTAGCTAATTTTCGATTTTTTGTTCGCAAATTTCGGACAGATATGCTATACTGGGAGCAGAAGGAGGCGAGCGGATGCAGCGGCTGATTTTTCATGTGGATGTCAACAGCGCGTTTTTGTCCTGGGAAGCGGCGCGGCGCGCTGCGGCGGGGGAGGCCGATCTGCGGCTCATCCCGTCCGCCATCGGCGGCGACCGGGACAAGCGCACCGGCATTATTCTGGCAAAATCCATCCCCGCAAAGGCCTTCGGCGTTACGACCGGCGAGCCGGTCGGCATGGCGCTGCGCAAATGCCCGCAGCTGGTGCTGGCTCCGCCGGATTTCCGGCTGTATTCGAAAAACTCCAAAGCGTTCATCGCCGTCTGCCGCCGCTACGCGCCCGTTGTGGAGCAGGTTTCCATCGACGAATGCTTCCTCGACATGACCGGCACGGGGCTGCTCTATCCGGACCCGGTCGCCATCGCGCACATCATCAAAGATACGATCTTCTCCGAGCTGGGCTTCACGGTCAACGTCGGCATCGCGCCCAATAAGCTGTTGGCGAAAATGGCCAGCGACTTTGAAAAGCCGGATAAGGTGCACACGCTTTTTGCACACGAAATCCCGCAAAAACTCTGGCCGCTGCCAGTCGGTTCGCTGTTTTCCGTCGGGCGGTCCACGGCGGAAAAGCTGACCGCCGCGCGCATCCGCACGATCGGCGATCTTGCGCAGGCGGACCTTGCGTATATCCAGCGGCTGACCGGCGTCAAGCTGGGAAAGCTCATTCATGACTATGCCAACGGCATCGACGATGCTCCGGTCCTTTCCGAGCCGGAGGCCGTCAAGGGCTATGGCAATTCTGTCACGCTCGAGCAGGACGTGACGACTCCGGCGCAGGCCAACCAGATCCTGCTTGCCCTGTGCGACAGCGTTGCGTCCCGTATGCGCGCAGACTCCAGGCGCTGCGCCTGCGTGACCGTGACGATCCGCGGAAACGACTTTCGGAACCGGTCGCACCAGCGCCGCCTGCCGGAGCCGACGGATGTGACGGCGGAGCTGTACGCCATGTCCCGGACGCTGTTTTCCGAGCTTTGGGACGGCGTGACACCGCTGCGTCTGCTCGGCGTGACGCTGAATGATCTGTGCGGGGACGACGCCGTACAGCTGTCCCTGTTCCGCGACGAGAAAAAGGAACGCGCCCGCAAGCTTGACCAGACCGTCGATCAGCTGCGCGGCAAATTCGGCGTCACAGCGATCTCACGCGGCAGCGTCACAGACGCGTCCCGGCGCGTGGGCCGGAAATACAAGGCAGAGCTCGACCCTGGTCAAAAATAATCAGGCAGACAGGCAAATGCTTTTCAAAAACTCCGCCCAGAGCTCCGGAAACGTGCGGGCGGGGACGGCCTCCGGCGCGACGAGCGGAATTTCGGCAAGCAGCCGCTCTCCCGCCGTGGCGGTCATTGTGCCGAGCCGCTGCCCGGCTTCGACAGGGGCCTGTACGGACTCGTCGACCGTGACGGCAGTCTGCACCTGCGAGGCCAGCGCCTTTTCGAGCAGAAGCGGCTCGCTGCGCTCCGGTACGGGCGTGATGGAATCCTGCCGTCCCAGCACGACCGGGACGGGCGGAATGCCGCCCTCCGGCTGCGGCGTGACGAGGGCGTAGCCGGAAAAGCCATAGTTGAGCAGCGCTTTGGCCGATTCGAACCGGTCGACCGACGTTTTGCAGTGCAGCACGACCGCGACCAGTTCCATTCCCCCACGCTCAGCAGAGGCCGACAGACAATACCCGGCGGCAGAGGTATAGCCGGTCTTGAGGCCGGTCGTGCCGTCGTAGAAGCGGACAAGCTTGTTGGTGTTGGACAGGCCGAACTGGCCGTTGCGCACGGTGTCCATCCAGATGGTCGTATACTCCTTGATCTCCTCGTGCTTCAAAAGCGCACAGGACATGAGGGCGATATCATAGGCCGTCGTCAGATGCGTGTCCGCGTCCGGCCCATCGTCCAGCCCGGTGCAGTTGACAAAATGCGTGTCCGTCATGCCAAGCTCGGCTGCACGGTCGTTCATGCGCGAAACGAAGGCGGCCTCGCTGCCCGCCACGTGCTCGGCCAGTGCGCAGGCGCAGTCGTTCGCCGACGAGACGACGACGGATTTGAGCATCTCCCGGAGCGGCAGCTGCTCGTTTTCCTCAAGATAGATCTGGCTGCCGCCCTTGGCGGCTGCCGCGGCGGAGGTCGTGACGGTGTCGTCCCAGCCAATGGAACCGTTGTCCAGCGCTTCCATCACCAGCAACAGCGTCATGACCTTCGTAACGCTGGCCGGACGGAGCTTTTCGTGCGCGTTTTCTTCATAGAGGATCTGCCCCGTGTCCTTCTCCATCAGGATGCACGACGGTGCGGGCAGCGCCAGATCCTCCGCCTGCGCCGTCAGGCCCAGTCCCACTGTGAAAACAAACGCAAGCGCGATGCAGAGCAGCTTCTTTTTCATAGAAAAACACCCTTCCGTTTCATTTGTACAAGCATATGAAACGAAAGGGTGCGATATCACTTTGTTTATGTTATGCGTCCGGGTCGCAGCGGAAATGTGCGATGTCCGCGAGAAAGGGGCCGTCGGCTGCGCGGTCCGGCAGCTCGACCGTAACGGGCGTCCGCAGCGGGAGCGCGCAAAGGCTCAGAATGGATTTTGCGTCGAGCCGGGAGTCCTTATAGTTGAAGTGAACCGCAAACGGCTGCCGGTTCGCAATCGTGGCGAACTGCGCGATCTCGTTCACGGAATGGAACATGACGGTAAATTCTCTCACGGAAAATCCTCCTGCAATGGGCTGTACAACCGGAGCCGCATCCGGTATAATAACGCTGGGAAGACAAGTGAAATGCTGGTATCAGGTTCTCTTTTATCCAGTATAATCGAAAACGGTATTTTATACTATCCACAAAAAACACAAACCTTTTTTGTGCATAATCTCTGATTTTGGTGGTTTTATGAAATTTGCTTGTTATACGCTCGGCTGTAAGGTCAACCAATATGAAACGCAGGCCATGGAGCAGCTGCTCATGCAGAGCGGCCATACGCTCGGCAGCTTTGACGAGATCTGCGACGGCTACATTATCAACACCTGTACCGTCACAGCCGTGTCCGATAAAAAGTCCCGCAACGCCATCCGGCGCGTGCGCAAGCTGAACCCCAACGCCGTGGTCGGCGTGTGCGGCTGCTATGCGCAGAGCAGCCCGGACGAGATCCGCAAGCTCGACGTGGACGTGCTGATCGGCACGGACGGGCGGGAGGCCTTTGTCCGGCATATGATCGGCGCTGCGCAGACGCGGCAGAAATGGGACTGCGTGGACGACGCGGGCGGCTCGCGTACCTTTGAGATCCTGCCCGCAGGCGGACTTGCCGCGCGCACAAGAGCGCTTTTGAAGGTCGAGGACGGCTGCAACAATTTCTGCACATACTGCATCATCCCCTACGCGCGGGGCCGCGTGCGCTCCATGCCGCTGAACGCGGCTGTGGAGCAGGCGAGGGGACTTGCCGCCGAGGGCTACCGCGAGATCGTCATCAACGGCATTGAGATCTCGTCCTGGGGCTGGGAGTGGAAGAACGGCAGCTGCCTGCGGCAGCTGCTGGCCGCGCTGTGCGAGGCTGTGCCGGGCGTGCGCATCCGGCTCGGCTCTCTGGAGCCGCGCACGATCGACGAGGCGTTCTGCAAGACGCTTTCCGGATATGCGAATCTCTGCCCGCAGTTCCACCTGAGCCTGCAATCCGGCTCGGATACCGTCCTGAAGCGGATGCACCGCAAATACGATACGGCCCGGTACCTCGAAAGCGTCCGGCTGCTGCGGAAGTATTTCCCCGGCTGCGCCGTCACGACCGACCTGATCGTCGGCTTCCCCGGCGAAACGGAGGAGGAATTCGCGGAATCGCTGGAATTCCTGAAGACCTGCGGGCTTTCCATGTTTCACATCTTCCCATACTCCCGCCGCAAGGGAACGCCTGCGGCAGATATGCCTGACCAGATCCCGAACGCCGTCAAGGAGCGCCGCGCGGCCGAGGCCGCATCCGCCGCGGCAGAGCTGGAGGCCGCGTACCACGCGTCCATGCTCGGCACGACGCAGCAGGTGCTGTTCGAGCAGGAGGAAAACGGCCTGTACGCCGGTCATGCCATGAATTACGTTAAGGTCTATGTACAGGCGGCGCAGCTGCATAACGAGCTGCGCGCCGTGCGCGTGACGGACCTCTGCCGGGACGGGGTGTTCGGGGAATTAGAATAAGCGGTACTGCGGCAGCGGCTCGCCGAGAGCCAGAAGCCGAAGTCCATCGTCCAGAAGCACTGCCAGCAGCGCAATGAACAGCCATGCGCAGAAATACTGCGGGCAGATCTGCCCGCGAACATTGTGCGGCAGACCGCGGTAGTCCCAGACGGCATACGAGCGGTTGAACAGGGAACCGAACACCAGCTCCGAACCCGTTATGACGCAGGCGCCGAGAAGCGCCTGCGCACTCAGCGGCAGCCCCGGCGCCCATTCGTTGAGCATACCGATGAGCGCCGCGCACAGGCCGCTGTCCAGAAACATACTCCAATGGGAGCGGCCGCGCCAGAGAAGCTCTATGCAGACATAGACCGTCCCGCCCGCAAGCATGATCAGGCAGAAATATCGAAGCGTCATTTTATCACCCCGGCGTTAGTATGGAGCAAATACACAGAAAAATTTCTAAAAAAGTGAAAGATTCCGGTTGACAAATCGATCTGAATCCCTTATAATACATCGTGCCCGTGAGATGCGGCGCAAGTAAATATGGCGGCATAGCTCAGTTGGTAGAGCATTCGGTTCATACCCGGAGTGTCATCTGTTCGAGTCAGATTGCCGCTACCAGGCCCGTTGGTCAAAAGGTTAAGACACCGCCCTTTCACGGCGGTAATATGGGTTCGATTCCCGTACGGGTCACCAAAAAAGAAACCATCCATCCGGATGGTTTCTTTTTTGGTGATTCGTATGTCGGACCGAACCCATTGGGTTCGATCGCCCGGCAATTCCATGCGCAAGCATGGCAGCGATATGTAATATCGCAGCCTTCAGATAACACAAAAATCCAGACATCCTTATGATGCCTGGATTTTTTCGCTCCTGAGAACACCACTGCGATCCGAACGCCCAAGAGATGGACGCAAAAATATAAAAAATTGGAATCCGAACGATGAGGTCCGGCGTATTCTTTCTCATTCTGCTTGGAATTCGTGTGGGTTTCAAGGGAGCCTTTTTGTGCTGTCTTGCTTGACGGGCTGGGGAAAATATGGTACTTTATGTTTAGCAATACAAAATACTTAGAAATGCAAGGATGGTGCGGATGGAAGAACGTTTTTTGCAGCAGCTCAAGAAGGGCGTGCTGGAGCTGCTGGTTTTGCAGACGATCTGCCGGGGGCCGACCTATGGCTACGAGCTGATCGCGCAGCTCGGCAGCCGCTCCGGCGGGCTGTTTACGCTCAGGGAGGGAACGCTCTACCCGATTTTATACCGGCTGGAGGACGACGGGCTGATCGAAGCGGTCTGGCAGCAGGAGACAGGGCGTGCGGCTCCGCGGAAGATCTATTCCGCGACGGAAAAGGGCAGAGAAGAAAATGAACGCCGTCTCGGCCTCTGGGCCGGATTCCGGACGGCAGTGGACCATTTTTGCGGGGAGGATGCAGGACATGAATGAAAAACAGCTTGCGCGCTATCTGCGCGCTGTCCGGCGGCGGCTGCCGCTATCGGGGCAAATGAAGGACCGGGTGATGGACGACCTGCGCAGCTCGATCAATGAGCGGCGCGAGGCCGGGCAGACGGATGCGGAGATCTTTGCCGCGCTTGGCCCGGCAAAGCAGGCCGCGGCAGAGCTTACCGCGCAGCTGCCGGGCTACGCGTTCCGCAAAAGCCCGCTGCGGTTCGTCTGCCTTGGCGCGGCAGTGCTTGCGCTGCTGGCCGGGCTTCTGAAAACCGTCACGAATCTGCGCGGCTTTGCGTCCGTCGGCGTTATCGGCGGCGCGGACGGGCCGACGGAAATTTTCATCGCCGGGCCGCAGGTTTTTGATTGGGCAGACGTGATCGCCGCCGGGATCGTGCTGGTGCTCGGACTCATCGGATATCTGCTCCTGCGCCGTCTGCCGCCGAAAAAGGGCTGAAGCCCATATAGGAGGAATGACGCACATCCGCCGGGGCATCCGTCCGGCTATGCCGGCAGCAGCAGATTGACGGCTCCGGCCAGAAGCATGACGAGGATCGGGCTGAGCTTTGTTTTGCGGAGCAGGACAAGGCAGACGGCAAAAATCGCCGCCATGGCCCAATTCGTGTCCGCAAGCGCCACGGCCTCTCCGGCCCAGACTGCGTTCGCCAGAATCAGGACGCCTGCCGAGGCGATCATGGCCACGACCGCCGAGCGTGGCTGTCAGCGCACCGGGTACGCCCGCAAGCCTTGTCCCGACAAACGTGGCCGCGTTGATCGCAATCGGGCCGGGGGTCATTTCCGCGATGGCGACAAGATCGGCGAACTCCTGCAGACTGAGCCAGCTGTGCTGCGTGACGATCACATACCCGCCGCCGAATGTAAACGCGCTGAGATACAGCGTGGAAAGAAACCGCTTTTTCAGCACCTGTTTTCTGCTCTTCATCCGATTCGTCTTCGATCTTACGCGGCCATGCGCCGCGCTGCTTTGACCATCGTACCACAGGAAGCGGGACTGTAAATGCCGGATTCAGTCTGCGCCTCCGGTGCGCAAAAAACGTCCCCTGCCATGCGTATGGCAGGGGACGTCGCGGAATGCCGGGTTACAGCAGGATCTTTGCCAGCTCGTCAATCGTCTCGTCGAACACGCGCAGCGCGCTGCGGACGGTGTCGGGCTTCGTGAGGTCGACGCCTGCGATCTTGAGCTCTTCGAGCGGATAATCGCTGCCGCCGGTCGTGAGGAACTTCAGATAGCCGCTTGCGTCGCCGGTCGTCAGGATATGCTCGGCGATGGCCACGGCGGAGGAGAAGCCGGTCGCGTACTGATAGACGTAGAACGCGCGGTAGAAGTGGGGGACATACGACCATTCGGGGTCGATGTCCGCGTCGATGCCGATGCCGTCATAATAGGTGGCTTCGAGATCGTGATAGACCTTGTTGAGCGATGTGGCCGTCAGCGGCTGGCCCGCAGCGTAGAGATCGTGCGCCTTGCGCTCGAACTCTGCGAACAGCGTCTGCCGGTAGAGCGTCGTGCGGAAGCTCTCAAGGAAGTGGTTGAGGATGTATGCGCGGCGCTTTTCGTCCGTCTCGGTCTTCAGCAGATACTTGGTCAGCAGGACCTCGTTGACCGTCGAGGCGACCTCGGCGACCATGATGCGGTAATCGTGGTTGACATAATCCTGCGTCGTATCGGAGAACCAGGAGTGCATGGAGTGGCCCAGCTCATGCGCCAGCGTGAATGCGTCGTTGAGTGTTCCGGCGTAGTTCATCAGCACATACGGATGCACGCCGAACACACCGCACGAGAACGCGCCGGACTGCTTGCCGTCGTTCTCATACACGTCGACCCAGCGCTCGGCGAACGCGCGGTCCAGCAGCTTCTGGTATTCCTCGCCCAGCGGCAGCGTCGCCTTCTTGACCAGCTCCTTCGCGTCCTCAAACGCGATGGGATAGTCGACGTCCTCCACGATGGGGACATACAGATCAAACACGTCGATTTTGTCGAGCTTGAGCGCGCGGCGGCGCAGTTCCAGATATTTGCGCATGGAGGGCAGGCTCTCGTGCACGGCCTCGATCAGGCTGTCATAGACGGACACGGGCACATTGCCGCCGTCCAGCGCCGCCTCGCACGCGGAGGCGTAGCCGCGCTGATTGGAGAAATAGGTGTCGAATTTGACGGAGCCGCCATAGAGCGTGGCAATGGCGTCGCCGAACTGCCGGTAGGTGCCGAACATGGCGCGGAACGCACCCTCGCGCACGGAGCGGTCGCGGCTCTCGCGGAAGACAGGGAACGTACCGGCGGTAAGGCGTACCTCCTCGCCCGCCTCATTTTTGACCATCGGCAGCTGCAGGTCAACGTTGGTCAGCATCTCAAACGCGGCCTTCGGCGTGCCTGCTGCGTCGCCCAGCAGCGCCAGCATCTGCTCCCGCGCAGCGTCGAGCGTATGCGCGCGCATACGGACGATATCGTCTACCGTGTGCCGGTAGGTCGCCAGCGCCTCGTCCTGCATCCACTCGTCCAGCTTTTCTGCCGGGATGGCAAGAATCTCGGGACTCAGGAATGCTATTGCGGCGTTGAACTTGATGATCAGGCTCTCGCCGCGGGCGGCCATTTCCTGATTTTCCGCAACAGAGCCGTCCTCTGTCTTCTTCAAAAACGCATAGACATAGGGCATCTCAACCTTAAACATGGAGGCATAGACGGTGTCAAGCCCCTTCTTGAACGCTTCCTTGGACGTGCCGAGTGTGCCGGGAATTGCGGCCAGCGGTGCAAGCGCGGCCTCAGCCTCCTGCATTGCGGCTTCCCACGCCGCAGTGTCCGGGTAGATCTTCGTCAGGTCCCACTGGAACCGGATATCCTGCTCGCTTCGTTTCATAGCGTATCCTCCTTTATAGATACTTCTATTATAATGACCAAAATCTTTCCTGTCAACGTCCGCTGCGGATGGGCAGGCAGTTGCTTTTTTGTCATATTCAGGGTAAAATAAATAAAAGAACCTCAATTGGGGGGAATACGATGAAGAATACTGCTCATTCCGCGCGGCAGTTTGCTTTCTGCTGCGTGACCACGGTTCTGACGGCGCTGCCGGCAGCCCCTGCGCTGCAGTGACGTCCGGCGCGTAAAGCACCCATAAATTTTTGGAAAACTCCTCCTGATTTTCCTTGCACATTGCGGCAGGATGTGTTATATTAAATTAAAGAAAAAATGAAGACGTGTACCCAGAATGCCGGACGGAGAGAACTCCTGCCCGGCGCAAAGCGTCCGCGAAAATCCAATGGCGCAGCCATTTTCAACATAGATAGTTTTCACTACAAGAAGCAAACAATAAAAAAGGAGGAGATCTGAAGTAATGAAGAAGAGATTAGTTGCTTTTTTATTAGTTCTGATTATGGTGCTCGGCATGTTGCCTGTGTCGGCCTTTGCGGCTGACGACGGTGTCAGTCCGCAGGCGCTGGAATCGAATGAAACACAAACAATCAAGTACCAGATTCTTTATGTCGGCGATGAGTTCAACATTGGCTATAACTATGGCGCGTCTGTTAATAAGACCTATACATGCCAATATAGCACAGGCCATTCTGGCTTCAATCATTCGATTCTGATCAGCGAGTTCAGAAATGTCGGCGTTCCTGCGCTGAAAGGCCAGCTGGATTCTGGCTATGAATTCGTTGGCTGGGCGAAAGAGGCCAAGAAGAACCCCACAATTTTTGACTTCAACACCGCCGGTACGACTGCTACGCAGACAACGTATACGATTTACTTGGTTGCGAAAAAAACCAACCCCACTCCGACCTACATGTACTATCTGTATTATAAGTATAACGACGGCACGGACAGTACGTGGCTCACGGATGTGACGGATCGGCCCACGGCGGCGACTACCTTCACGTTTAATGTTAATAGAGCGAAGCTGACCCGCTCTGGCTATGATCACATTGGCTGGGCGGACAAGGCGGATGCTGTGACTGCGAAGTACACGGGCGGAGATCCGATCGTACTGACCAAGGACAATCCGACCAAGACCATCTACGCCATCTGGATGCCATTCTTTGAACTGAAGTATGATGCGAATGGCGGCACCGGTGCGCCGGCTAGTCAGACGCGTACGGCAGCGCATCCAACGGTGAACCGGGTTACCTTTACCGTCCCCAATCAGACCCCGAGCAAGGAAGGCTACACCTTCAAGGGCTGGGCTGACAGTTCGACTGCGACCACTGCGCAGTATCAGCCGGGCGACACGGTTGACGTTAAACATGAAAACAGCCCCAAGACCGTCTACGCCGTTTGGGAAGGGAGCGATCCTATTCCTGTTCCCTCCTATGACGATCTGAAATCTGCTATCGGGAAGATTCAGGTAAAGGACGTCAGCACGCCCAGCTGCGGGACGGAAAACTACGACCTGATCGACAACACGCAGAGCGAGCCGTTCAACTGGACGAAAACGGCGAGATTGGATCAGCCGGGGAAATACGACGTGACCATCAAGACCGCGCCGTATGTCGCAAAGTACAACAGCGAAAAATCGAAGACGCATGAGCTCAACAATGCGAACCAGACAACGCTGAGCTTGTAATCAGCTACGAGAATAACACGTGGAAGCTGGACGACGGCCTGCGTGTGATCGAGGTTAAGCACAGCGAGCAGACCCCACCCACCGATAAGCCCGACAAGCCCACGAAAAACGACGTGACCGGCGTTGTTGTAGATATTGTCTGCGTTACGACAACCGGAACGCATGATACGGTACAGTATTCGCTCGGACACCCGACCGACGCACAACATACGATCGGCGAGGTCGTAAGCGATGGCGCGGGCGGATATATCTGCCCGGTGACTGTCCGGACGGCATGGTTCGTGCAGCAGGCCAGCAATCTGGTCTGGAAGGTGCAGCACACCCCGACCGCGCAGACCATCACGTTCAACCTCACCTATGATAAAAATAGTAAGACGTGGGTGAAACCGGCAGCGAACCCGCGGATCGAAGCCACGCACGAAGTGACCCCGCCCACAAAGCCCACGGCGCTGGACGGCAGTTTTGCTATCGTCTGCAAGAACAACAAAGCAACACATCCTTACAAGGCGGATTATATTGCCACCCCGTCTCAGTATACGATCAGCGATGTGCAGATGGACAATCAGGGCTACTACGTCACCGCGACGGTCACGGTAGCGCCGAATCTGGTGGCATATAACAAGGCCACCCGCGTCGAGCATCGGCTCGTTGACGAGCAGGACGCAACGCTGACCATCACCTTCCGCTATGACACCGAAGCAACTGTTGACGGGAACAGGAAATGGAAGCAGCGGGGTGACCTGCCGGTCGTTGAAGTCATCTGCAAGCCCAAAGCCCCGACGGCTGACGAGCTGAAAAAGCTTGAAATGGCTGTTCAGGTCAAGTGCGTCGTAGATGCTTCGCAGCAGCATACGGCCGCCTACGGTCTGCTCGGCGAGTGCGATGTAGACTACTTCGTCTTCGAGCCGAGGCAGGAAGGGGACGACTGGCTTTGCGACATCAGCTATTACCCCGAACGCTATGTGGCCGAGTTCAACACGACGTTCCAGAACCTGAAACATGTCCAAAACGATGAGAAGATCGTTCCGGTCACGCTGATCTGGGCCGGGGGCAGCTGGCAGATCAAGACGCAGGGCCGCGTACATGTGACGGAGGAATATACCGTTACCTACACCGACGGCGTAGATGGTGAAGAGGTTTTCGCCGATCAGGTCTATTCTGACCTTAGGAAGGATTCCACGACCCCCGCGTTCAACGGCACCCCGACCCGCACCGGCTACACCTTCGCAGGCTGGGAGCCCGAAGTTGCGGCAACGGTCACGCAGACTGTGACCTATGTTGCGAAGTGGGAAGCCAAAAAGGCCAACGTCCACCTCATGATCTTCAAGTCCGGCGATCTGAGCAAGCCGATCGTGGATGTTCCGTACGCCGCCGATAAGCTTGCTGGCGATACGATTGACCTTACGAAGATCGATCCGAGCAGCTATCTCGATTTCGACTTCGAGATCGACGGCGGCTGGTACGACGACGGCATGTTCAACAGCTACAAGCGGTATCTGGACGGTCTGCAGGATAAACCCGCCGGATTGGAGAAGCTGCTGATCACCGGAAACTGGCAGAATCTCAAGCTCATCGTCACCGAGCTGGTTCCTGTCGTTTACTTCGATTCTCTGGAATCGCTGACGGCATATCAGAACGACCACTCCAAGACGGAGGGCATCCTCCGTACCACCAAGGCCCGCGTTGGCTCGGCTCTGCCCACCGCAGACGCGCCCACTGCGACCCGCGACGGCTACACCTTCACCTTCTGGAGCCGCGAAGGCCAGACCACGGACGTCACCGGCCAGACCGTCAACGGCTGGACGAACCTCGTCGCCAACTGGAAGGTCACCCCGCACAACATCTACGCGTTCGCAAGACTGAACAGCGCGTTCGCTCCGCTGACGAGTGTAGAGTTCGGCGAGTTCGTCAAACTGAATGACGCAACGCTGACGCGTCTCGGCCTCGGCAACTACAACGCCAACAACTACATCTCCATCGGTACGTTCAGCTTCAACAAGCTGCCTCTGATGGGTGATGACTTCATGTCATACTACGGCGATGAAGAGTTTGACGCGGTCGTTGCAGAACTGGCGGATAACATCGTGCTCGAAACCGGCGTTTCCAAAGAAGTGGCTGAGAAGATCGCTTGGACATATCTGTTCAAAGCGGACAACAGCGACTACATGACCGAAGCTGGCTACCCGACGGACGATGAGAACGGCTACCAGCTGTCCGGTAACCTGAACCTCGCGACAGTGATGTTCGAGGCCAACGGCGAAAACGTTACGGGCATGCCCGCTGTCAACTACACCTACGACGACATCCTTGAGATTCACGACTTCTATTTCGCTGGCGACACCTTCACCATGCCCGCTGACCCGACCCGCGAAGGTTATAGCTTCGAGGGCTGGAGCGTTAAAGTCCTTCCGGATGAAAATGATGCCGACCACCTTGACGCTGACGGCGCAGACGATGCGGCCGATGAAACGCTCCTCAAGGCTGGCGACACCTACACCATCACCGCGGGCGGCGTGATCTTCACTGCACAGTGGGAGAAGAAGACGTTCACAGTCAAGTACTACCTCCCGGATGAAACCGGTGCGTGGGTAGAAAAGAAGATGGACACGGTTGACTCTGTTGACTATGCCACCTACAGCCTGTGGACTCCGAATGCAGAAGATGGTTACGAATTCAGCGGCTGGTATCAGAAAGCAGCTGATATTGGCGTAAAAGCTAAGGTCGAAAAGCTGTACATGGCCAAGGAATGGAAGCTCTACGGCAAATTTACGCCCATTGAGTACACCATTCAGTATGTATACAACGACGGCAAGGCCACCAGCACCAACCCCACGACGTACACGGTTGAGAGCGATACCATCACGCTGGCCGATGCGACCGGCGCTGACTGGGGCAAGACGTTCCTTGAGTGGCACGACGAGAACGGCCAGAAGATCACCGAGATCCCGACTGGCTCGACCGGCAACCGCGTTATCACGGCATACTGGAACTGGCCTGTCCATCTCCACTACCTCGATAAGGACAACAACGAGATCGAAAGCGCTACGCTCTATGTCAGCGAGCTTGAACCCGGCGCATGCGTCCTGCCGACCGGCGAAAAGACCGGTTATGACTTCGACGGCTGGTATGAAGCCAAAAAGGATATCGGCACCGCCAGTCACAAGCTGAACGCTCTGTCCATAGCCAAGAAGTGGGAACTCTACGGGCGCTACACGGCAAAGACCGACGTGAGCTACACGGTCAAATACCTGCGTGAAGGCGACAATAAGGTTCTCGCGCCTGAAAAGGTCGTGACCGATCAGACGTTCGACACCGAAGTGACCGAGCAGGCCGCAGACGTGGTCGGCTACACGCCGGACGCACCCAGCAAGACGATGATCCTTGATGAATACAACAAGGTTCTCACGTTCTCCTATTCGGCCAACACCTACGACTACACTGTCCGCCACATCAAGCAGCTGCCCGACGGCTCCTATGACGAGGCAAACGCTGAGGTCGAAACGCTGAGCGGCAAGTTTGAAGCGCTCGCAGCTGTGACCGCGAAGGACTACGGCTCTCACTATCCGACCAACGACGCTGACACGAAGCAGAACATCAAGATCGAAGAGGGTCTGACGATCGATGTCAAGTATGATCTCGACGAGCATACCCTGACCTTCGAAACCAACGGCGGCTCCGCCATCAACCCGGTCACGGTCCGCCACGGCAATGCAGTTGCAAGACCCGCTGACCCGACCAAGGACAAGTACACGTTCATTGGCTGGTATGCCGACCCCGAATTCACCGAGGAGTATGACTTCGCAACGGTTCTGGAAGCAGACAAGACCATCTACGCCAAGTTTGAACTGACGTCCACCCCGATCGGCGACATCTATGTCCGCTACGATGTGCTCCACATCAAGCAGCTGCCCGACGGCACCTATGATCTGGCCAACGCTGAGGTCGAGCACCTGAGCGCCAAGAAGGACACCACCGTTACCGCGGTCATCAAGGATTACAGAGCAACGCATCACGTCAATGTCAACCGCACGCTGAGCAAGCTGACCGGCACGGCTATCCAGCCCTACAAGGGCGTGGACGGCAAGCCTGTCTACACCATCCTGTCGGTCTACTACGATCTGGACTTCCATACCCTGACGTTCGACACCATGGGCGGCTCCAAGATCGCGCCGGAAACGGTTCGCCATGGCCTGACGGTTGCGAAGCCCAAGGATCCCGTCAACGGCGGCTACATCTTCGACGGCTGGTACACCGACAAGACCTTCAGACATCGCTACGACTTCTCGACCCCGCTGACCGAGGACATCACGATCTATGCCAAGTGGTTCCTGATCGTCCTGCCCGGCGTCACCGTCAAGAAGAACACCCCGAAGCTCAACACCGCTGATCACTTCGCGTATGTCCAGGGTTATCCCGACGGCACCGTGAAGCCCGCAGGCAACATCACCCGCGCTGAGACGGCCGCGATCCTCTTCCGTCTCATGGATGATGCGTCCCGCAAGACCTATTACTCCACCAAGAGCGGCTTCCGCGATGTCGCCTCCGGCAGCTGGTACAACACCTACGTTGCGACTCTGAACAACGCCGGTGTCATCACCGACAGCTCCAACGGCTACTTCCGCCCGAATGAAGCCATCACCCGTGCAGAGCTCGCCGCCATGCTCGCCAAGTTCTCCGAGACGACCGGCGCTGCGAACTACTTCAATGACGTGTCCGCCAAGTACTGGGCGGCCAACGCCATCGCGATCTGCGCCAAGCTCGGCTGGATCAACGGCTATCCCGACGGCACCTTCCGTCCGGACAAAAACGTGACCCGTGCTGAACTCATGGCTATGATCAACCGTGCCACCGGCCGTGCACCCAAGTCCGCCGACGCATTCCTGCCCGGCATGAAGACTTGGATCGACAACACCGCCGATAAGTGGTACTACCTCGACGTGCAGGAAGCTACCAACAGCCATTCCTACACGGTCAAGGGTTCCGAAACCTGGACGGCTCTGACCTCCGACCCCAACTGGTCGCTGTACGAGTAAGCCTCTTCGGACGCAATTCCCTGGTATAATCCAAATCAGCCCCTGCCGCCAATTCGGCGGCAGGGGCTGAAAAATTCCCCCGGCGGCGCAGTCAACGACGGACTGCCGCTGGGGGAAGCTGTTTATTCTTGGACGCTGCGCGTTATAACCGGCCCAGACGGAACTGCTCGATTATTTCACCGGTCAGACTGATGTGGGAGTGATCCTCCGGCAGCTCGCTGCGCAGGTGCCAGCTCGCCTCGGCCAGCTCGGATTCCTGCACGGTGATCCTGTCGCTGCCATCCAGCTCACAGACGAAGCCCATCAGGAGCGTGTCCGTGAACACCCACGGCTGGGATTTGTAAAAGCGGAGGTTTTTGACCCGGAGGCCAGCCTCCTCCATGACCTCGCGGTGCACCGTGTCCTCAATCGACTCACCGATCTCATTAAAGCCCGCGATGAGGGCATATTTTTTGAACGGCCGACCGCGATAGCGCGTGAGCAGCAGCCGGTCGCCGTCGTGCACCGCGACGATCACAGCCGGGCAGATCTTCGGGTAGACCGTGTTTTTGCAATGCGGGCAGACCATGGCGCGCTCTACTGCACTTTTTTCCATGCGCGCGCCGCATCTGCCGCAGAATTTCTGGGAATCATACCAGCGGTACAGGCTTTCGCCCGCAGCGGCGGCGAACAGCGCCAGACTCGTCCCGTCCGTCATGGCGCGGAGCGACGAAGAGGGAGCATAGCGGAACGTGTCTGTCTCGCCGGGGTGGGCGGAGACGAGATAATATGCCGTTTCGTCAATGGAAAAGGCGTACTGCGCCTCGCCGCCGTCCGGGATCTCGCACATCCGGGGCAGCGTGAGCGTTTCGCCGCTCAAATTACAGTAAACTGTATGATCCGGCTCAAAAATCAGCGCAATATCATCCGGCGACGGTGCTTTCCACGACATTTCATTGTGATACATATGCGGATACAGATCCTGAAGCATAGCTTTCCCTCCTCAGCGCCCGGCGAAGAACACTTCGATCTCCGCCCGGCCTGCCTGTACGCTGCCCTGCGCGAAAAACGGCTTTCCGCCGCCGCGTCCGTGCAGCTGCGCGTTCAGCTCCTTTACCAGCTGCCGCAGATCGCCGTCCTGTTCGCCGACGGCGTATTTATAGCCATCGGCGTCGCTGCCGGCAAAAACAGCCGCACGACCCCCGCAGGCCGTCATGACCAGATCGGTCAGCCGCCGCAGGCTGTCCGGGTTCATCGCAGGCTCAAACAGCAGGACGTTTCCTGCCCCGGCAAGTGCCTGCGCCTTCTGCGCAAACACAGCCTCTTCCAGCCCGGCTGCGCGCTGCTTCTGCGCGGCCTCCGCGTCCAGAAGCCGGCGCACGGCGGCAGCCGTCTCCAGCGGCTTCGCCGACAGCAGGCCTGACACGCGCCGGTTCTGCTCGGCAATTTCGCTCAAATAGGCAAGCGCACGTCTGCCGCACAGAATTTCCAGCCGCACGCCGTCATGGAATTTCACGCAGGAGAAAATTTTGATCAGCCCAATTTCCCCGGTGCTGCTTACGTGCGTCCCACAACAGGCGCAGATGTCCGCGCCGGGGATGGTCACGATGCGCACCTGACCGGTCAGCTCCTTCTTGCTGCGGTAGGGGATGGTCTTCAGCGCCTCGGCATCCGGGTATGTAATTTCGATCGGGACGTTTTTCCAGACCCACTCGTTGGCCTCGGCCTCGACGGCGGACAGGTCCTCCTGCGTCAGCATACCGGAAAAATCGATGGTCACAAAATCCGCGCCCATGTGGAAGCCGACGTTTTCATAGCCGAAGCGGCGGTGTATCACGCCGGAGAGAATATGCTCGCCGGAATGCAGCTGCATGAATTCGAACCGGCGGCCATAATCGATTTGACCCTCGACAATCTGCCCCACGGCAAGCGGCTGTTCACAGAAGTGGACGATCTCACCGCTGCGCTCATGCGTGTCGGTCACGCGGACACCGGACAGAAAGCCGGTGTCGCCCGGCTGGCCGCCGCCCTCCGGATAAAAGCAGGTTCTGTCCAGCACGACATCATAGCCGTGCTTTCCCGGCTGACAGGATACAACGCGCGCTTCAAACGCTGCCTGATGCGCGTCCTGATAATAAAGCTTTTCTGTTGCCATATTGACACCTCTTGTCAGATTTTCAACTATCATAGCACACAATCCGTCAAAATTCCACTGGAATTCGTTCGGATTTTGGTTGACAAACCGGGGAAATCAACCTATTATATAAGTTGGGCGATTTCAAAAGCGCCTGATATTCTGAAACAAAAAGGGGGAAGAACAAATGGACGCAGGAAGTAGTAGCGGCACATCCGCAGGCCGAAGTCGGCCCGAGCACCAGCCGCCTTTGTGCGTCCGGTGCTTGCAGCCCCTGTCATTCTTCGATTGATGTGCCTGCGTTGTGTCTTTACCTTCCTATTCTTTACATTTAGGAGGAACAAGACATGGCAGAAAGCAATTTTTCCCTGCAAAAGACCCTGACCATGCTGCTCGACGAGAAGAAGTATCATTCTCTGCGCGACATCCTCAGCACCATGAATCCCGCCGACATCGCCGCCATTTTTGACGATCTCGATCAGGCGCGCCTGCCGCTTCTGTTCCGGCTTCTGCCGAAGGAGCTGGCCGCCGAAACGTTCGTCGAAATGGAGCCGGAGGCGCAGGAGCTTCTGATTCAGGGCTTCTCGGATTCCGAGCTGAAGGAGGTCATCGACGAGCTTTACGTCGACGACGCCGTCGATATCGTGGAGGAAATGCCCGCGAACGTCGTGCAGCGCATCCTGACCCAGGCCGAGCCGGATATGCGCAAGCAGATCAACGAGATCCTGCGCTACCCGGAGGATTCCGCCGGCTCGATCATGACCACCGAATATGTCTCCCTGCGCCCGAATATGACGGTCGAGGAAGCGATTTTGCGCATCCGCCGCACGGGCATCGACAAGGAGACGATCTACACCTGCTACGTGACGCGCGGCCATAAGCTCATCGGCCTCACAAGCGTCAAGGACCTGCTTCTGTGCGAGGACGACGATGCGACCATCGAGTCCATCATGCAGGAGCACGTCATCACCGTCGGCACGCTCGACGATAAAGAGCAGGTCGCCCAGATGTTCAGCAAGTACAACTTCCTCGCTCTGCCGGTCGTTGACACAGAAAACCGGCTGGTCGGCATCGTGACCTTCGACGACGCCATGGACGTCATGGAAGACGAGGCCACGGAGGACATGGAAAAGATGGCCGCTATGCTGCCGTCCGAACACCCGTATATGCGTTCGACCCCTGTCGAGATCTGGAAAAACCGTATCCCGTGGCTGCTGCTGCTGATGGTTTCGGCGACGCTGACGGGCATCGTCATCACAAGATTTGAAAACTCGCTGGCCGCCCTGCCGTGCCTCACGGCGTTCATCCCCATGCTGATGGACACCGGCGGCAACTCCGGCTCGCAGGCCTGCGTGTCCATCATCCGCGGCATCAGCCTGAACGAGATCGAATTCCGCGACCTGGGACGCGTGGTCTGGAAGGAGATCCGCGTGTCCGTCCTTTGCGGCGTGTGCCTGGCAATCGCCTGCTTCGCGAAGATCATCGTGGTCGATATGCTGCTGTTAAAGAGCGAGAGCGTGACGTATCTGGTAGCCTTTGTCGTCTGCGCGACGATGGCCGTGACGGTCTGCCTTGCCAAGATCGTCGGCTCAACGCTGCCGCTGCTGGCTAAAAAGCTCGGCTTCGACCCGGCTGTGATGGCCTCGCCGATCATCACGACGATCGTGGACTTCCTGTCCCTGCTTGTCTATTTCGCTTTTGCGACCGCAATGCTCGGCATCGGATAAAAAACCGCCCGCTGCACATAATGTGCAGCGGGTTTTGTATGCTCGAATGCACGCCTCTCCTGCTCGGTAAAGCATTGGCACGGGAGCGCCCCAAGGCATCCACGGAGGGGAAGGCGTTCAGCGCAAAACTGGGAACAGGAGCTTCTGGTTTTCCTGCGTGTACATATTTTCCCGCGTAATGAGGACGCAGGAAACCTCAACGAAATCGTCGGTCTGCTCGCCGTTTGCCACGCGAACGGCCTGCTGGACGGCCACGTAGCCCATGTTGAACGGCCGCTGCGTGACAATGGCCTGAATGATGTTCTGCTCTAAAAACTGGATCTGCCGCTGCGAATTGTCGCAGCCGACGACATAGACGCGCCCGCCCATGCCCAGCTCGACCAGCGCGTTTGCCGCGCCGACGTTGCAGACCTCGTTCGTGCACACAAAGCCCCGGATCTCCGGGTCGGCGGAAAGAAGCTCCGTCGTGATCGTCTGCGCCTGCTCGGTCGAGTTGTCGCAGCAGAAGCTGCCGAGGATCTCGATATTTCCTGCCTCGTTCAGTGCGTCCAGAACGCCGCGCGTGCGTTCAATGCCCGTTGTGGTCGTCAGCATATGCTGAATGACCGCGACCTTTCCGCCCTCCGGCAGATAGGATGCCATGGCGCGGCCCATCTCCAGCCCGATCTCATAGCTGTTGCTGCCGACAAAGCAGGCGCGGCCTGCGGCATTGACGTCCGTGTCGATCGCAACGACGCCGATCCCGGCAGCGATGGCTTCCTCCGTTGCTTCCGCGCAGCGGTCATAGTCCGCAGCAGAGAGGATCATGACGTCCGGCTTATCCGCTGTCACCTGCCGGATCAGCTCGATCTGCTTGTCAATGTCAATTTCGCGCGGCGAGGTCAGGACCTTCAGCTCGACGCCGTATTCCTCCGCCGCCTTTTCAACGCCGGACAGGAGCGTTCCCCAGAACTCCGCGACCTCTGTCACGGTTTTCAGAACCAGCGTCACCCGCAGCGGCTTCTGTGCTGCCGCGCAGCCCGCAAGATTCAGGAGCAGACAGAGCACCAGGAGAAAAACGGTGCATTTTTTAATCCTCCGCATGGCTGTCCTCCTCCTTTCCACGTACAATGGGCAGCACGAGCATGACCATTGTGCGCACACCGGGCGTAGAATAATACTTCATAACGGCGTCCGGGCCGAAGAACAGCTGCAGCCGCTCGTTGACGTTATAAACGCCGATCTTGGTGCTCTCCGCGTCGGATTCCTTTTTGTCGAGAATGGTTTCCAGCTGCTCCGGCGTCATGCCCACGCCGTCGTCCTCAACGGTGATGAGCAGGCGGTCCTCCTCCAGCAGCGACTCAATGCGCACCGTGCCGCCCTGCTGCTTGACCTTGATGCCGTGATAGATCGCGTTTTCCACCAGCGGCTGCAAAATGAGCTTCGGCAGCAGGCAGTCCTCCGTCTGCGGGTCAAGGTCGATCTCGTAGCGGAGCTTTTCGTTGTAGCGCATCTTCTGGATGGTCAGATAGCTGCGCACATGGGCGATCTCCTTTTTGAGCGTGTTGGTGTCGGAGCCGTCGCCGATGGACGAGCGCAGCAGCAGCGCCAGCGCGCTCGTCATCTCCACGACCTCCGCATTGCGTCCGGCGTGGCTCATCCAGATAATAGAGTCGAGCGTGTTGTAAAGAAAATGCGGCTGGATCTGCGCCTGCAGCGCCTTCCATTCGCTCTTGCGCTTCTGCTCCTCGCTGCGCAGCCGTTCGTCCATCAGTTCGGCAGTTTTGGCGATCATGTGGTCAAAGCTGTCGGACAGCTGGCCAAGCTCCGTGCGGGAGGATACCTGGCTGCGCACGTGCAGATCGCCGTCCTCCACGCGCCGCATCGTCTGCATCAGACGGCGGATGGGTCCTGCGATGGAGCGCGAGAGCTGAAGCGCGAACACCAGCGCAAGAATGAGCGCCGCCGCCGCGATGAGCAGATAGGTCTTGTAGATCCTGTCCTGACTGCGCAGCAGCTCCTGCGTGTAGGCAACGCCCACCGCCGTCCATCCGGTGGCCTCCGATGCGCAGGCTACATAGAGTCTGCGCATCCTGCCCTTGCCGGAGAGCGTGCGGCCGTCCGCCGCTGCCAGCACCTCCGCGACGTTTTCCTCCTTCAGTCCCGCATAGATCAGATCCTGCTGCGGGTGCCAGAGGATGCCGCCGCTCTGGTCGATCAGATAGATATAGCCCCGGCTGCCGAGCTGGATATCTGCGCAGAGCCGGTCGATGATCTGGTAGTTAAGGTCGATGAGCAGAACGCCCTGCATATTTCCTGCGCGGTCGAGCACGGCCTTGGAGAACGAAACGACCCAGTTGTACTGGCCCGCGATCAGGTTTTCCACGCGCGAGGAGGAAACCTGTACCTCGTGCGGTTCCTGCAGCGCGGCCTGGTACCAGTCTGCATTCTGGTAATTGGAATAGGTGTTGAGCGACGCACCCTCGCTTCCGAACAGCGCGCCGCCGGATTCCGGGATCAGGGCGATGGCCGTGATCTCCGAGCGGATCTTCTGTGCGGCGGCCAGCTGCTCCTGCGCTTCGCGGCAGGCCGCGTCCGTCAGCCGGTGCTCGTTGGCCGCGCGCAGATAGGCCGCGATCGCGCCGTTGTCGACAATAAAATCGGAAATATCCTTCATGTACTCCACGTACATATCAAGCTCGGCGTTGACGCGGCGGATCAGCTGCTCGGTGTACTCCGTCGAGCTGTCCAGCAGCTCGTTTGTCGAGACGCTGATCGACACATAGGTCATGGCTGCCGTAATGACGAGGATCAGCAGCATGAACAGCGCCGCGATCCGCGTGCCGATGGAGTGCCGGGAAAAAAGTCGTGCTTCGGTCATGTTCCGCTCTCCGCCTCCCTGTACTGCCGGGGCGTCATGCCGGTTCTGCGGCGGAAGGTGAGCGAGAAATAATGCGGGTCGGCAAAGCCGATGCGCTCGGCGATCTCATAGGTGCACAGCCCCGTTTCACGCAGATATTCCTTGGCCTTCTCCATACGCAGGTTTGTCAGATATTCCACGAACGACTGGCCGGTCTTTTCCTTGAATACCGTTGAAAAATAGCTGCGGCTGACGCCGAGATGCTCCAGCACGTCCGGCAGCTTGAGATCGCAGTCGGCATAGTGCTCGTTAATATACGCGACGGCCAGACGGCCGCAGCGGGCGGCAGGCGTGTCGTTCTGCTGGGCCTGACATTGCAGAATATAGCCCTCAAGCCGCTCGACGGACAGCCGTACCTCCTCCAGCGCATAGCCCTGCTGCGGAAGGAGCATGGCGGGCGCGCGCAGCAGCTGCTCGCGCGTCAGATGCGAGGCCACGAGGATCTGCAGGCGCTGCAGAACGGGGCGGCACTCGCTCTCATGCACCCTGCGGCGGCGCATACAGGTAAAAAGCGTCCCGGTCAGCTCCAATGCACGGCTGCCGCTGCCGGATTGGAGCGTGCTTGCGATCTGCGCCGCAGTCGGACAGTCATCCGTCTGCAAAGAGCCGGAGGATTTGCGCAGCTCCGGGTCAAACAACAGTGTCTCGCCTGTGGAAAACGCGTAGCCCAGCGCGTGCTGCGCCTCTTGCGCGGACTGCCGCAGGCCGTCAAGCCCGGCATAGGCCCCGCCGATCCCGATGGGGGCTCCGCCTCCTGCATCACCGCGCGCAGATGGCGCGCTCCGGCGGCGGTGCGCGCCATGAGTTCCGCCGTTTCATCGCCGCTGACGATGAGCATAACGTGCTGGTCGCCGAGCAGCCGGAGCTGCGCGGGCGCACAGCCCTGCGCCACCCGATGTCCCTGCGCCTCAAAGCCCTCGGGGCGCTGCGGCAGCGCCGCCAGCGCGACCGCATGGAACCGCCCGCCAAGCTCAACACCGGCGGCAAGCGTCGCCTCCGGCAGCTCCTGCGCCGTGTCGGACTGTAAAAGCCCCTGAAAGAAATGATCCTTCAGCACCTCGTCTGCCAGCACGGCCCGGCTGTAAAGCCCCTGCCGGTTGTCCCGGCGCGAAAGCTCCGCAGACAGGTTCTCCAGCAGCTGATCAAACTCCTTCGGGCTGACGGGCTTGAGCAGATAATCGTGGACATGGTACCGGATGGCCTTCTGCGCATAGGAAAACTCGCTGAAGCCGGTCAGCACGACGACGATCGTGTCCGGAAATTTCTCATAGATGTTCCGCGCCAACTCCAGCCCGTCGACAAAGGGCATACAGATATCCGTGATGACCACATCCGGCAGCACGGATTCGAGCTGTTCAAGCGCCTGACGGCCATTTTCAAAGACATGGGGCGGCGCAAAGCCGAATTTGTCCCAATTGGTGTTCTGGGCCATGGACTCCCGGACAAGCATTTCATCCTCTACAAGCATGATCTGGTACATACGGCGCGCCCTCCTTTGCATTTGTTATTAGTGTATAACAAAACGGTCAAAATTGCAATCAAATTTAGCGATTCGCCAATATGCCCGTGCGGTATGACGCGGAAAAATTCGCCGATATCGAACGTATCCGGTTGCTGAACGATATTCGGCATGATATAGTAAAGGAAACGCAATGAACAGAAAGGAAGCTTCAGCATGGCAGAACAGGAAGGCAAAACCATACACTCCGTTGCGAAGGCGATCCGTCTTCTCGACATTCTGACGGAAAGCGGCCAGCCCGCTTCCCTGACGGAGCTTTATCAGAAAACCGGCTGGCCGAAGAGCACGATCCACGGTCTGCTGTCCACGATGCGCGAATCCGGACTGATCGAGCAGATGCCGAATGGCCGCTACTGGCTGGGCATCCGCCTGTTTGAATACGGCTGTGCCGTCTCCAACTCATGGGATATCGGTGCGATTGCACGGCCGCATATGCAGAGTATCTGCGCTGAACTTGGCGAGAGTGTATTCCTGTCGGTTTTTGACCGTGCAGCAGTCGTAACGCTGGCAGAGGAGGAGTCCCGCGCGAGTCTTCGCGTCGTGTCCGAGGTCGGCGCACGGCTTCCGGTCTATTGTACGTCGCAGGGCAAGCTTTTCCTTGCCAACAGCTCTCCGGCGGAGTGCCGCCGCATTCTCACGCACACCGAGCTCAAGGCCTTCACGCCGCACACGCTCACCACGCCGGAGCAGTTCGCGCCTGAGCTGACCCACATCCGCGAGCAGGGCTACGCTGTGGAAAACGGCGAGTATAAGATCGGCCTGCGCTCCGTCTCTGCGCCGATCCATGACGTGACCGGCGAGGTGCGCTACGCCATCGGCTGCGTCGGAATGTTCCGGCAGGTGCAGTCCGACGAGTTTCTCCGCGCCATCCGCCTCGTCTGCGCCGCAGCCGAGACGATCTCCCGCGCCATCGGCTATCACGGATAAACAGGCCCGCCGGACAGTTTTTTCTGTCCGGCGGTTATTTTGCTTGCATGTATGCGGCATCGCATGATATACTGGAAGGGAAAAAGAAAGAAAAAGGGGGATCCTTCATGTCCAAGACCTTCCTGCGGCGGCTGTTCGTGCTGGCGCTGTGCGCCTGTCTCGTGCTGCTGGCCGTATTGCCCGCCGGGGCCGATTTCGGCGATTATTCCGGCGATTCCGACTACGGCAGCTCCTCTGATTGGAGCAGCTCCGACTCCGATTGGGACTGGAGCAGCAGCGATTCCGACTATTCCAGCAGCTCCGAATCCTCCGGCGGGATCAGTACCATCGTCGTCGGAGCCATCATCGTCTTCATCGCGATCGTTTCGACCTCACGCACAAAGAAGAAGAAGGGAGCGTCCGGCGGCACCAGCTGGTCCGCGGCTGCGAACCGCAAGCTGAAGCCCATGGCTGAGTATGAGCAGCTCGACGAAAACTTCGACAAGGCTGAGCTGACCTCCAAGCTGTCGAACCTGTATGTACAGATGCAGGATTGCTGGCAGAAGAAGGATATCTCGCCCATCCGTCCGTACTGCACCGACGCGTTCTTCACGCAGATGGACAATCAGATCCAGCGCAAGAAGCAGCAGGGCCAGACCAACTACATCGAGCGCATCGCGGTTCTGTCCGTGGAGCTGCGCGGCTGGTGCCAGGAGGGCGGCAACGACGTGCTCGTCGCCCGTCTGAACACGCGCATCGTCGATTACACGCTCGACGACAAGACCGGCAAGCTCATCTCCGGCAGCAGAGACAAGGAGAAGTTCATGGTCTACGAGTGGGATCTTGTCCGCACGACCGGCACGAAGACCGAGAAGGACAAACCCATGCAGACCGTCAACTGCCCGAACTGCGGCGCACCGGTCGAGATCAACGCCAGCGCCAAGTGCCCGTACTGCGGCAGTGTCATCACCCTCGAGGAGCACGACTTCGCCCTCAACGCCATCCGCGCCATCTCTCAGCAAACGAGAGGATAACGCGCCCCGGCAAACGCATTCCACTAAAAAACTCCACCGCCCAGGCCAGGCGGTGGAGTTTTTTGAAATCTAGCCTCTGCGCGGCGCTTACGCCTGCAGATTGAGCGCGGGATTCATATAATAGACGTTTTTCTCGTCCAGCCTCCGGCGCAGCAGCTCGATGGCCTCGCCGAAGCGCTGGAAATGCACGATCTCGCGCTCCCGCAGGAAGCGAATGGCGTCGTTCACATCCGGGTCGTCAGAAATGCGGAGGATATTGTCATACGTCACGCGCGCTTTCTGCTCGGCTGCCAGATCCTCCGTGAGGTCGGCGATGGGGTCGCCGGTGACGGCCATGGTCGCGGCGCTCCAGGGCGTGCCGGAGGCGGCCTGCGGGTAGACGCCGGCGGTGTGGTCGACAAAATAATTCGCAAAGCCTGCCGACTCGATCTGCTCCTGCGTGAGCGTCCGCGTCAGCTGGTGCACGATCGTGCCGACCATCTCCAGATGCCCCAGCTCCTCGGTACCAATGTCGGTCAGCAGCCCCTTCAGCTCAGGATACGGCATGGAATAACGCTGACTCAGATAGCGCAGAGACGCGCCAAGCTCCCCATCTGGACCGCCATACTGGGAAATTATTACAGCTGCCAGCTGCGGGTTCGGGTTTGCGATGCGGACGGGGTACTGCAGCTTTTTTTCATATACAAACATCGTTTATTCCTCCGTTTCCGCGTCCCAGGGCCATGGATCGTCCAGCCATGTATAGCAGCCGCCCGCGGCGGCCTCCATCTGCGTGAGCGCCATGCCGCTGTCCTCCGCCTGCTGCCGCAGCATTTCATACTGCTCGACGTACTGGTTGAACAGCTGCACGGCCTCCTCGTCGTCCGCGTGGGTATCCAGGTACAGGCCAAGCTCGGTAATGGCGAAATTCGCCGCCTGAAGGTCCTGCATACTCTGCATACCGTCCGCGCTGCGCGGTTCGACGCCGCTTGTGCCGCGATATGGAAGGTCAAGCCCCGGAAACAGCGTGCCCTTCATCAGCGCGCGTCCCGCCGTATAGCGGTCGGGGTTCTGCCCCTGGAACGGGACGTAGGGATTGGCCAGCGGCGCGCAGGCGGGAAGCGTTCCCCGCGTATCGCCGCAGCCTTCGGCAGTCTGGGCTGCCTGTGTCTGCATATCAGCCAAAAAGATCGGCTCCTCTCAAGAGATTCGGGCACATTCGCCCTGAACCAATCTATGCGGCGCTGCTTCGACAGGTGAACGGGGACTCTGTACTTTTTCTCCGTCAGATGGTATACTGAGATAAAATGCCACAGCCGGGCGCTCCGGATGCGGCAGCTTTTCGGGAGGTTCCTGTATGCTTTCTGCGTTTCACGGCCTGTGTATGGCGCTGGCTGACAGCGTCCCCGGCGTGTCCGGCGGGACGATCGCGTTTATTCTCGGCTTTTATGACGATCTCCTGCGTGCGCTGCAGGGCCTGTTCAACGGAAAAGGTCCCGTGCGGCGGCAGAGCCTGCGCGCGCTGCTGCGCTTCGGCATCGGGTGGGGCGTCGGAATGGCTGCCTGTATTCTGGCGCTGGCGGAATTATTTGAGCTGCACGTCTATTTTATGTGCAGTCTGTTTCTGGGGCTGAGCGCGGCGGCGTTTCCGCTGGTAGCCCGCGCGGAGCGCGGTGCGCTGCGAAATACCGCGCGGTACGCGCCGCTGGCGCTGCTCGGCGCGGCGCTCGTCGTGGGGCTTACGCTGCTGCGCGAGGACGCGGCGGTTTCGCTGCGCGTCGACTTTTCGGAGCTTCGCGTCTGGCCGCTTCTGTACCTGTTTGTCTCCGGCGCGATCGCCGTCAGCGCGATGATCCTGCCGGGGATCTCCGGGTCGACGCTGCTTCTGATCGCGGGCGTCTATCTGCCTGCGATGCACGCGCTGCGTCAGCTGCTGCGGCTCGATTTTTCCGGGCTTCCCGGCATTCTGGCGCTTGGGATTGGCGCAGCGGCGGGCGCAGCGCTGGCTGCCCGCGCCATCCGCGCCGCGCTGCGCCGCTTCCGGAGCCAGATGGTGTGGCTGATCCTCGGCCTGATGGCAGGCTCACTGTACGCCATCGTGATGGGCCCCGCCGGACTTCAGACACCGCAGACTCCGGTAAGCCTTCAGACGTTTTCGCTGCCGGGCTTCCTGATGGGCGCGGCGGTGCTCCTGCTGCTGGAGCTGCTGCGCGCCCACCGGCCGAATGCGGAAAAATCAT
>OHNN01000073.1_pt1 | contig 88497 bp, 78 predicted proteins | sample 1569541 | NCBI WGS metagenome assembly OHNN01 (sample SAMEA3879563, study PRJEB24766) | human gut metagenome | biome: human-associated habitat; feature: feces | place: USA | collected 1985/1987 | reverse complement strand
TAGTAACCATCGCCAGATTGAGATTGTTTGCAAGGTCTTTTGAAGCCCGTTGCCGAACTTCGTTGCCGACACCCTCTGTCTGGCTGTTTTCATGTATGGAGGATAACTGCCTATGGCAAATAATAAGATGAACATGGAAGGAAATAATTACTCAGATATTCCGGTGTGGCGTAGATATACGCTTACCATTGAGGAAGCAGCCAGATATTATCATATCGGCGAAGGAAAACTGAGAACGCTTATTGACACACATCCCAATGAGGATTTTTATGTGATGAACGGCAATCGTGCCCTCATTAAGCGTGAGAAATTTGAACGGTATCTGGATCAGGCTACTGCTGTGTAAACAGAGCTGACAGATTTACCGATTTCACATGATATAACTATGCGGAGAGCTGGATTTGTGCTATGATAAGAGTGCAAGTCTGGCTCTCTTTTTTGAAAGGAGAGTTCACGATGAGTGAAAAAAGACGAGATAACCGTAATCGGATTTTGCGAGAGGGCGAGTACCAGCGTAAAGATGGGAGGTATCGGTTCCGCTATATTGATGAGGACGGAAAAGAGAAAAATGTATACAGTTGGCGTTTGGACAAGAATGACCCAATGCCAAAAGGGAAGAAGCGGGAGCCTTCCCTGCGTGAGAAAGAAAAACAGATTGAAGCGGATTTGTTTGACCGTATCGTAACCAACGGTGGCAACTATACTGTTTTGGAACTGGTAGAAAAGTACGTTTCATTGAAAACAGGAGTTCGTCACAATACGGTTGCCGGATATAAAACGGTCATCAATATGCTGAAAAAAGAGAGTTTTGGGAATCTGCGAATTGATAAGGTGCGTTTGTCAGATGCAAAGGCATGGTTAATTAAGCTCCAGCAGATTGATGGACGGGGATACAGTTCCATTCATTCTATCCGGGGAGTCCTCAGACCAGCATTTCAGATGGCGGTAGACGATGATTTGCTTCGTAAAAACCCATTTGAATTTGAGCTTGCATCCGTCATTGTCAATGATTCTGTTACCAGAGAAGCGATTACCCGAAAGCAGCAGAGAGATTTGCTAAAGTTTATTCAGGAAGATAAACATTTTAGCAGATACTATGATGCAATCTATATTCTTTTTCACACAGGGCTTCGTATCTCAGAGTTCTGCGGGCTGACGGTTTCAGAAATCGAGTTTGGAGAAATGCGTATCAAGGTAGACCATCAGTTACAGCGTACTGCACAGATGCAGTATGTAATTGAAGAACCAAAAACTGACAAAGGCATCCGCTATGTGCCGATGACGGAAGCTGTCGCAGCGTGTTTTCGCAGAATCATTGCCAACCGCAAGACACCAAAAGTTGAACCGATGGTGGAAGGATATGCAGGATTTTTGTTTCTGGATAAAAACGATATGCCGATGGTTGCCCTTCACTGGGAAAAGTATCTGGAGCATATTATTCAGAAATATAATAAAATTTATCGCATCCAGATGCCGAAAGTTACCCCTCATGTATGCAGGCACACCTTTTGCTCTAATATGGCAAAATCCGGTATGAATCCGAAAACCTTGCAGTATATCATGGGTCACGCAGACATCAGTGTAACCTTGAACACTTACACCCATGTGAATTTTGATGATGCAAAGGAAGAAGTATATCGGATAGCGAATAGTTAAAAAAGCCCGTTGGTAAGGACGCTTGCTTTACCAACGGATTTACCAAGATTGCAGGGAAAAATATAAGAAAATACGAGAAGATTTGAGAAGATACCTTGAAAAGAAAGGAAAACTCAAAAGTCGGAAAACCCTGAAATATCAAGCGTTTGAGAAGAAATACAAGACTTAAATGGAGATATGAAAAGATGATTAAAGTACTATTTATTTGCCACGGCAATATCTGCCGTAGCCCGATGGCAGAGTATGTGATGAAAGACTTGGTGCGACAGTCGGGGCGGGAAGATGAGTTCGTGATTGCTTCCGCAGCAACCAGCCGGGAAGAACTGGGCAACCCGGTGTATCCACCGGTCCGACGCAAACTGGCGGAGCATGGCATCCGCTGCGATGGACATGCGGCCCGGCAGATGACCCGCAAGGATTATGAGGAGTTTGGTTACCTGATCGGAATGGACCGGATGAACCTGAGCAACATGGCCCGCATTTGCGGCGGCGACCCGGAAGGAAAGTGCTCGCTGCTGCTGGCGCACGCCGGGCAAAGCGGCGATGTGGCTGACCCGTGGTATACCGGTGATTTTGAAGCCACCTGGCAGGATGTCAACATTGGGTGCCAGGCATTGTTGAAAGAGTTAACGGAAAAAAAGTAAAATGAAAATAGCAAGCGCTTTATGTTGCACATGGATCCCCTGAGAAGAGGAAAACCAGCGATGATGCGCTTGCTATTTTATTGCTTTATAGAGCGAATGTTTCGATAATTTACCCGTTTTGGCGCTTCCACTCATTGGGGGTCAGACCGGTATATTTTTTGAACTGGGTGGAAAAGTACGAAAAATTATCAAAGCCCACCTGGGCAGCTACTTCGCTGATGGTGTTAGCTTCATCACGCAGCAGCAGCTGAGCTTTCTGCATTCGCAGGTCGGTCAAGTAGTCCTTGATAGACAGACCATAAGCGTCTTTGAATACGCGGTTGGCGTAATCCGGCGTCAGGTAAACGGCATCAGCAATTTCGCGGTTGGAAATCTTTTCAGCAAAGTGTTCCTGGCAGTATTGGCGGATCTTGCCCGCAATGCTGTTGACCTGGTGTGTTTCCCGGATGGTACGCACTGCACGGTCGGCGGCAACGCTGACCCACTTGATCATGTTCATAATGGAGCTTTCTGCGGTTTGGTTTAACCGTACACAGGCATCATCGCGGAACAGTTCGTGTGCTTGTATCTCGTTGGCGCTGAGCACGCTGTACAAAACCTGTTGGAAATCCTGGTGAATCTGCTGCATCAGCGCGGGAGAAAGCATTTTCTCCTCCGCAAGGGTGGAAAGATCCTTACGAATCAGGTTGGTAATGGCGGGTACGCTGCCCTGAGCGAACAGCTGTTCCAGTTTGGCAACATCCAAAGAATACTGCGCTGCGTTGTGGGGACCGAGCTGGTCAGTTTCCAAAATCAATTCGCCGCGGCGGGTAATGTTCTGGCGGTCGCGCTGCTCCATGGCTTCGCGCTGGGCGGCTGCGGTGTGCCAGGAAACGCTGTGGGTCACATAGCAGGTTACTTCGCACCGCAGGCAGTTGCCGCCAAGCTCGATCAGGCTGCGGCAGCGCTGGGCGACAATATCCGGCGTCAGGCTGCCGTCCAGCCAGGCCAGGCAGAAGTGCATATCCTGCCGCAGAAAGTGGAATACATGGGCGGGAGCATTCTCACACAGAAGTTCCGTGGCAAGGTTACGGAACGCATAGCCGAACAGTTCCGGTTTCCAGCTGGTATCGTCAGCAGGTTGAGGAGCGGTGGCCAGTACCATGTGGATGGGCTGGAGGGCATCCACCGCAAGGCCCAGGTCCTGGAAGCGCTTGTTTAGTTCAATTTCGGTCATCAGGGTTCCATCCATGAACAATCCGTGCAGGAAGGATGCCTGGGCCAGGCTGTGGGCTTCCTCCCACTGCTGGCCGGCACGGCTTTTTTGCAAAAGCTCCTGGTGGTAGCGCACCTGGGAAGCAACTTTACTTAACGTTGCTTCAGTTTGGGCAATGTTGAATGGCTTAGTGATGTAATCGGCAGCACCGTATTGCAGCGCGGTTTTGGCATAGTCAAAATTGGCATGGCAGGTCAGGAACACAAACTCGCAGTCACGTTTTTCTTCCCGCAGCCAGCGCAGCAGGTCCAGACCACTGCCGCGGGGCATCTCGATATCACACAGGATGATATCCGGCTGGCTGGCGCAGATCTTATTTTGGGCTTCGGTATAATCATAAGCGGTTTCTACACGGTCAATGCCCAGCAGATCCCAGTGCAGGGAAGTGCGGATGACCTCAACAGTGGGGATGTCATCATCCACGACTAGGATGTGCATGGTTTTCCTCCTCTGGCAAAAAGATGGTAACGCGAGCACCATTCGGTTCGGCGTTGCTGATGTGCAGGCTGGCGGCGGGGCCATAAATCAGCTGCAAAGTGTGGTAGAGGTTGCTTAACCCCACATGGCCGTTGTCTTCTTTCACAGGGAAGCTGGCCAGCATTTCTGGGGAAAATCCGCAGCCGTTATCCTCCACCGTCATGCGCAGGCCGCGCACGCCGTTTTGTTCTTCCAGTGCTGATTCCAAAAAGATGCTCAGGAACTGCTCCGGGCTGAACCCGTGCTTGAAGATATTTTCCACCACGGTTTGCAGTAAAAATTTGGGGATGCGGATATTCTCGGTGCCGGAGGCAAGCTCAAACATATAAAAAATCGTATCGGGGTATTTGATTTGCTGTAACTGGATATAGGATTTGCAGTGCTCGGTTTCCTGCTGCAGGGTAACCTGGGTATCGCTGCCACTGAACAGGTAGCGCAGATAATCGCTCAAAAAGTCGATGAAGGAGCGAGCGTCCTGTTTGCGGTCCTGGTAGATCAGGCTGGAAATGGTGGTAATGGCGTTGAGATAAAAATGCGGGCGAATCTGTAGTTGCAGGTAGCGCAGCTCATTGCGGTGACGTTCCAGCTCGGCTTCATAGGCGGAGATTTTTAAGTCATGTACTTCCAGAATCATGTGGTTGAAACCGCGGAAGAGCTGCTGGAAATCCTCAATTTGAGAGGAAGTTTCCAGCTGGTAATCCCAGTTGCCGCGTTCCACCTCGCGCACACCCTCGGTCAGCTGCTGGATGGGGACGGTAATGTGGCGGTTGGTGTTGAGCAGCATGGTGGTGATAAGGGCAAGAGCAAGCAAATTGAGCAGCAACAGCCACCCGAACGATCCGCTGAGCTGGTGCAGAAGATCCGAGGACGGACGAAACAGCAGCAAAGTGCCGACTTCAGGAACTGTGTGGCTTTCCACAATCAGGCTGGCAGGAATGTGACCGGCCAGGCTGGTGCCGCAGGCCATAAGGTCCGGCTGGCTGGAATAAACGATGGTGCCATCCAGCCCGGCCAGGGCAAAGCCACTGTCCTGCACAAGGCCGGTATCGGCATACAGGCTTTGCAGCAACGTTTTGGCACGCACGGCTGCGCCGACCCGGACCTGGGATACATTATAATAGCACATCAGCCAGGTTTCGCCGTTGCAGGTAACAGAAAACCAGGTATTAGCGGGCTGGGTAGGCGGCAGCATCAGGTATTGATTCCAGAAATAGCTGCTGCCGGTGGATGGGCGGTTGCTCAGCGCGGTCAGCAGTTCGTCACTGTCCGTGCGGTAAAAGAAATAGAGATCACTGGATTCTACATAGCGAATGCGGTCCTGCAGGCGGGTCAGGATATCCTGCTGGGTCAGGTAGCGGCCCAGCGGGCTGCTGGTATAGTAATTCTGGGAGCTGGCGGCCAGCGAGACCAATTCCAGCGAGCCAGAGTTGATTCTGTCCACCTTGCCGCTGATCTGTTCCGTATAGATCTGCGCTGTGCTGGAAAGGCTCTGCCGAAAATTGCGCAGCATTAAATTAAAGCTGTAAGTGTTGGTGATGACCGTAATGGCTACCAGTGCCGCTGCAATAACTACCAAATTGACCCCGCTGCGCCAGCGGAGGGAATTGTGCTGTGAAGACATAAGGCACCCCGGAAGAAAGTTAGGAGTTAATTAGAAATTAGAAATGAGAAATTAGGAATTGAAGAGTAGAGGAGGTTTTGCCACGAGCCGAAAAAGACCGTTCCTTAAAGGGTGATTTATAAGGGGAGATGGCTTGTTAAGTGCAACACGGCCTTACCCCTACGAGAGAACCTTGACACAAGCGACGGATCACCAATTCTCATTGCTCACTCCTGATTTCTGATTCTAAAATTGCTGTTCTATGGTTAGCATAGCATCTTATGCGGGCGGGTGCAAGGGGTGGGGGAAGGTGTGAGGATTTTTGAAAATCCTGTTTGGATTTTCAAAAGACGGCATGGGATGTGGCTGATATAATAAAGACAACGAAGCGGGAAGGCGCAGACAAAAGGATGCCGACCCCAAGAGAAAGAAAAAACACAGAATAAAAGGAGAAAAACACCATGAAAAAGCTGATCTCTCTGGTCACGGCGGGCATGCTGGCAATGAGCCTGGCAGCCTGTGGCTCAAGCGGTTCCGGCAGCGCAGCTGCCGGCGGCAGTTCTGCTTCGTCAGAGCCGACCACCGTTACGGTCTACTGCATGTCTTTCAATAACATCCCGGAAGACAGTGAAGTGACCCGCATTGAGAACCTGATGAATGATTACCTGGCAAAGACCTACCCGGACGATAACATCGCCATTGACATCAAGCTGTTTGGACCGGCAGAGTACACCCAGAAAGTTCAGCTGGCCATGCAGAGCGGCGATAAGATCGATGCATTCTTTGAGCGCGCGCTGGTAAATGACGTGGCTTCCGACATGCTGGCTCCGATGAACGACCTGCTGGAAAAATACGGTCAGGAAGTGACCGCCAAGCTGAAAGAGGATTTTGACGAAAACCCGTACACCGCTACCACCATTAACGGCACGATTTACGCGGTGCCTGCTAACAAGGGCATGGCCCTGAACGGCAACCTGATCTGGGATGATGACATTGCCCAGGCCGCCGGTGTGGATATGAGCACGGTGAACAGTATTGAAGATCTGGAAGCAGTATTTGAACAGGTCCACGCATATGACCCCAACATCGTCTGCTATGCACCCAATAATCAGGGCGACACCAGCCTGATCCGTCCCATCCTGCGCTCCGAAGAAAAAATTGACTGCCTGAATGACACCGACTATTACGCTGGTGTTAGCATGAACGGTGATTCCACCGTGACCAACCTGTATGCATCCGATGCCTTTATGGAAAAGTGCAAACTGATGCGGGAATGGAACCAGAAGGGTTACCTGCAGGCAGATGCCGCAACTACTACCAGCACCGCTCCTGAGCTCTTCAGCGCGGGCCGCTGCTTCTCCACCATTGACGCTTACGGCGGCGATTCTGCCGGTGCAGTGCTGAGCCGGTCCTCCGGTCACAACCTGAAAAGCAAAATTCTGTACAATTTCTACTTTGATTCCGCTTCCGTTTACGTTGACTTTGGCATTGCCAGCACCAGCAAGGTGCCTGAAGCAGCCATGAAGATGATTAACCGCCTGTGGACGGATGAATACCTCATCAATACCTTCCTGTATGGCGAAGAGGGCGTTGACTATGTAAAGCCTGACGCTGACCACTGGGCATACCCCGATGGAAAGGATGCTACTACCGTTGGTTACACCGCAGCACTCTGCACCGGCGTTATCGGCTCCGAAAGTTTGCAGTACCAGCCGGTTGGCACAGATATTGCCGATATCCAGCTGAAGCTGAAGCACAACAAAGAATCTGAGCGCAGCCCGTTCTTTGGCTTTATGTTTGACGCTTCCGGCGTTACCACTGAGATGAGCGCCATTGCCAATGTTTACAACCAGTATGTTCCGGGCCTGATCTGTGGTACGGTCGATCCCGAAACCACCATGCCGGAATTCCTAAATGCACTGGATGCAGCCGGTATCAACACCGTAATCCAGGCAAAGCAGGAACAGCTTGATGCATGGATCGCCGCCCAGAAGTAAACAAAACCTTATGCGGGCCCTGCGCAAGCAGGACCCATTTTTATCAGACAATCCACACTATGTTTTACCGGAAAGGATGGTCCCCATGGCGACACAGGCTGTAAAACCAACAGCAGCAAAGAAAAAGCGCACGCTGCGCCAGAACACAAAGCCGTTGTTGCTGATCGCACTGCCCGGCATTTTGTATCTGCTCATCAATAACTATCTGCCCATGATCGGCATTTTTCTTGCGTTCAAGGATTACAGCTATATCAAAGGCCCGTTCAAGAGCAACTGGTGCGGTTTTAAAAACTTTGAGTTTTTGTTCCGTTCGGATGCCGCATTCACAATGATCCGCAATACTTTGGCATACAACGTTGTGTTCATTATTACCACCACGGTGCTTGCCATTACGCTGGCCATCATGATGAATGAGCTGAACAAGCTGACAATCTCCAAGTTTTTTCAGGGTAGCCTGCTCTTGCCCAACCTGGTTTCCATGGTTATTGTTTCTTACCTGGTTTACGCTTTCTTGAACCCGGAAAGCGGTTTGCTGAACAATACTCTGGAACTGCTGCACCTGCCCACTGTCAACTGGTATTCGGAACCTAAATATTGGCCGATGATTCTGGTTATCGTCAACGCCTGGAAAAACGCCGGTTACGCTTCTATTGTGTACATTGGCAGCATTGCCGGTATTGACCCCAGTTTGTATGAAGCAGCCCGTATTGACGGTGCAGGCAAGTGGAAGCAGATTGTGCGTGTTACGTTGCCGCAGCTCAAATCCACGATTATCCTGATGACGCTGCTGAGCGTAGGCCGCATTTTTGCTTCGGACTTTGGCCTGTTCTATCAGGTGCCTATGGATTCTGGCGCACTGTACAATGTGACCCAGACCGTAGATACCTATGTGTACCGCGCATTGATTAAAAACGGCGATGTGGGCATGTCGGCCGCAGCCAGCCTGATTCAGTCCGTTGTCGGCTTTGTGACCGTTGTAACCGCAAACTGGTTGGTCAAAAAAGCAGACAGCGACAGTGCACTGTTCTGATAGGAGGACAAACAAATGGGAAGCAAACTTTATACCCGCGGCGAACGCATTTTCAAATGGGTATCGCTTGTGCTGCTGCTTGTGATCTGCGTGGCAACGCTGGCCCCCTTTGTGCTGATTCTGGCAAGCTCCCTGACGGATGAAACCACGTTGATTACCTATGGCTACAGCTTCTGGCCCCAAAAGTTCAGCATGGACAGTTACCTGTACATGTGGAACCAGCGCAAACAGATTGGTCGCTCCTATTTGACCTCCCTGGGCATTACGGCGGTGGGTACCGTGGTTAGTCTGTTATTTACCACCATGCTGGCTTATCCCATGTCCCGCAAGGATTTCAAGTACAGCAATCAGCTTTCGTTCTTTGTGTTCTTTACCATGCTGTTCAATGGCGGTATTGTTTCCAGCTACATTATGTGGACCCAGATTTTTCACATCAAGAACACCTACTTTGCCCTGCTGCTGCCCAACCTGCTGATGAACGCCATGAACATCATGCTGGTACGCAACTACTACAAAAACAGCATCCCCTTTGAGCTGGTCGAAGCTGCCGAGATCGACGGAGCCAGTGAGCTGAAAACCTTCTGGAAAATCATGGTACCGCTGAGCGTACCGGTCAATGTGACGGTTGGCCTGTTCACCGGCCTGGCTTACTGGAATGACTGGATCAATGCCCTTTACTATGTGGATGACCCGGTATATTACGGTATTCAGAACTTTTTGGTGCGCATGATGAACAACATCCAGTTCCTTTCCAGTGGCAACGCTGCGGCGATGGTGGGCAGCGGCATGGCTTCCCTGCCCAGCACCGGTATCCGTATGGCGCTGGCTGTTGTAGGTGTACTGCCCATTGTGGTCATCTACCCGTTCCTGCAAAAGTACCTGACCAAGGGCGTTATTATGGGCGCAGTCAAAGGCTAAAGGAGACAAAATCATGAAAATTCAGGAAGTAATTGATCGTGTCCTGACGGATTCCACCGGCGAAACTCGTATTGCCCCAACATGCGACCAGCTGATGACCGGCGACCCCCAGCAGGAAGTTAAGGGAATTGCCGTTACATTTATGGCAACGGTAGAGGTGATCCGCGAAGCTGCTGCCAAAGGTGTGAACTTTATCATTACGCACGAACCCACCTGGTTCACCGGCCGCGATGTACCGGACTGGTGTGCGGAAGATTCGACCTACCTTGCCAAACGCTGCCTGATTGATGAGACGGGTATGACGATCTGGCGTTACCATGACCATATGCACGCCGCGGCAGGGGACCGCATTTATTGGGGCGTAGCGGACAAGCTGGGCTGGAACCAATACCTGGTGCCCGGCCAGAAAGCCCCTTGGCTGTACGAAATCCCCCAAACCACGCTGGTAGACCTGGCCGCAGACTTAAAGCGCAAGCTGGATATGACCACCCTGCAAACCATAGGTGATCCGGAAATGCCGGTAAACAAAGTGTTGATTTTGGTGGGCGGCGGCAGCCTGGGCCTTGGCGTGGAAGAGATGCCGATGCAGGCCATGGAGCAAACCCACGCCGATGTGATGCTGTGTGGGGATGTGACAGAATGGACCACCTGTGCGTACATCCGGGATGCCATGCAGCTGGGGCAGAACAAGGCCATGATCAAACTTGGCCATGAGCGCAGCGAGGAAGCCGGAATGGAATATATGGCAACCTGGCTGCCGGATCTGATTGATCACTGCTGCCCGGTAATCTTTATTGATGCAAAAGAACCGTTTGTTTATCTGTAAAAGGGGGCTGGACTGGAATGGCGATTTTCCATGCGGAGTTTTTTTCCAAATGTTTGATGCGGCTGGTGGATGTGGACATCTGCCTGCCGATTGAGGATCTGGTGGAACCCCAGCCGCAGGAGGGACCGTTCCCCACGTTGTACCTGCTGCACGGCTATACAGGCCGCAGCGCGGACTGGCTGCACGGCAGCTGTATTGCCGAGCTTTCCCGCCAGTACGGCATTGCCGTGGTAATGCCCAGTGGGGAAAACAGCTTTTATGAGGATGATACCGAAGCTGGATTTTTATACAGCACCTTTGTTGGTCAGGAACTGGTGGAGCTGACCCGTGCCGCGTTCCCGCTGTGCCGGGATAGGGAGCACACCTGGATGGCTGGGCTTTCGATGGGAGGGTTCGGTACCTTGCTGAACGCCTGCAAGTTCAGTGAAACGTTCAGCGCTGCGGCGTGTTTTTCCTCCGCTTTTATCATTCAGGACATTGCAGGAATGAAGCCGGGTGCTGTGATCCCCAGCGGGGTGGGCAACTATGGCTATTACCGCCGTGTGTTCGGTGACCTGGATGCCTTGGCAGGCGGTCCGCGAGACCCGCTATATTGGGCCCAAAAGGCCAAACAGACGGGCACATTGCCCCGGCTGTACCTTGCCTGTGGAACGGAGGATTCGCTTTTCCCCAATAACACTGTTATGCGCAAGGAACTGGAAGGACTTGGTGCGGATGTGACCTGGTTCCAGGGGCCGGGCGCACATAGCTGGCAGTTCTGGGACCAGGAAATCAAAAAGGCAGTGCCCTGGATGTTGAACGCTGAAAAACAGGAGGTTGACGATGAAACGCAGAGAGTTTGAGCGCACCACCCCCGAAGCAGTGGGGCTACGCAGCGAAGATATTGAATGGCTGCTGGACGAGCTGGAAAGCGGCTTTACTGAGATGCACGGCCTGATGATCATGCGGCATGGTAAAGTATGTGCCGAAGGGTGGTGGGCCCCTTATGGCCCCGGTGTGCGGCACGGGCTGCAATCCTTAAGCAAGACCTATGCGGCCACAGCGGTTGGCATTGCCTGCACCGAAGGGCTGTTGCACCTTGATGATAAAGTGATTGATATTTTCCCAGATGAAGCGCCAGAAAAACCCAGCGAGAACCTGAAAAAAATGACGGTACGGGATGTGCTCTGCATGGGCTGCGGTATGGATACCATGTCCCCGGCGGATGAACACTGGATCCGCAGCTTTTTGGCAACGCCTGTGCTGCATGAACCGGGCACGACTTACATGTATAACTCCATGGGTTCTACGCTGCTGGGGGCTATGGTTCGCAAAGTGACAGGGCTGGGTCTGCAGGATTATCTGACCCCGCGCCTGTTTGATAAAATTGGCATTGATGCCGCTAACCTGCGCTGGATGACGATGCCGGATGGCATGGAAGTGGGCGGCGGTGGCCTGTTTGCTACTACTGAGGATAACCTGCGCCTGATGAAGCTGTATGCCGATGACGGTATGTGGAACGGAGAACGCATTCTTTCGGAGGATTACGCGCATAAAGCAGTCAGCTTACAAAATGAATCGGCCACGGAGGCTATCGGCAACCCTGAAGCGAGCGATAACTTTTTGGGGTACGGGTTCCAGATATGGCTGTGCCAGCCTAAAGGTGTTTACCGTGCAGACGGTGCCATGGGGCAGTTCAGTGTGGTGATTCCCGACTTGGATATGCAGATATCTTTGAATGAGACCGCTACCGGCGCCCACTGGGCACAAAAAACACTGGATACATTGTGGGCCTACCTGGACCGCGTAAAAGCAGTGCAGCATGTGGAAGAAAACCCTGAGCAAGCGGCCCGCTTGGCAACGCGGATGCGTCATTTGGCAATCGCGGCACCGGTATTTGCCCCGTTTAGCCCATTGCGTAGTGCTATAAATGGCAAGATGTTTGCTGTAACCAAGGGGCGTCTGCGCCTTTGGAATGAGGGCATGGGCAGCCTGAGCGGTGCGGCCGGAGAACAGGCGATCGAAACCGCAGAATTTACTTTTGCGGATGACCATGCGGTGCTGCATTTTACGCAGGGTGGGACCCAAAAGCAGCTGATCATTGGTACTGATGGCACCCGCCGTCAGAACATTCTGCCGCTGCAGAGCAGCCCCACCAGCCGGGTAGAACTAGCCGGTTGGTGGGAGCAGAAAAGTACGTTCGCCGTGGCAGCGCGCTGGGTGGAAACCTGTTTTGAAGTGACGGTACATTTTACGTTTGACCGTACAGGTGTGGCCATTACCCACGAAAACACTGTGGGCGGCTTTGACGCCATGCGGCCAGAAGAAACCGCTGCCCGCGCAGAATTTTTGCCGCAGACATAAAAGGAAAAAACGACCATGACAGAACAAAGCAAACAGGTGTGCAGCTTGTTGCAGGCTGCGCAAAAGGACTGGAACCCCCCAACGCTGCCCCAAAAGGCAGCAGATATGCCTCAGGGTGATATGCCCGGCGATGCAGTGCATATCAGTGAAGCACACCGCACCAAGGCGGATGCAATTTTCCCGCTGCTGCTGCCGCAGCTGGCAGAGATCTGTGCTCGCAACCCCTATGGCCGTGCAGTGATTACCGTGTGCGGTGGGTCTGGTTCCGGTAAAACAGGTGCGGCGGCATTGCTGGGCTATTATTTTAAGCAGATCGGTATCGGCAGTTATGTACTCAGTGGGGATAACTATCCCCGCCGCTATCCGGCGCTGAACGATGCCGAGCGGCTGCGGATTTTCCGTCAGGGAGGCATGCACGGCCTGACAAGTGGGGCACTGCTGAACCCGGATGTGTGGCAGCAACTGCACACCTGGCAAATCGAACAGCGGGATGCAGATCCCACTTTGTGCGCTGATGTACCTTGGCTGGCTGTGTACCAGGCCGAGGGGCGCAAAGCACTGGCTGGATATCTGGGGACCCCCAGCGAGCAGGACTTTGACGAACTGGGGCAGACCCTGGCTCGGTTTAAAAATGGTATAGATGCCATCTGGCTCAAGCGCATGGGGCGCGATGAAGCCGCTCTGTGGTATGATAAAGTGGATTTCAGCCAGGTGAAAGTCTTGATTGTGGAATGGACCCATGGCAACAGTGATTTTTACTGCGGAGTGGACTTGCCGGTGTTTTTGTACAGCACCCCGCAAGAAACTATGACCTACCGGGTCAGCCGTGCGAGGGATGGTGCAGCTGACAGCCCGTTTGTTACTATGGTGCTGCAAATTGAGCAGCGGCTGCTGGAATCTCAGGCGCACAAGGCAAAAATTATCCTTTCACGCGAGGGTAAAGTGTTGAGCTGGTCGGAATACTGCAAACTGGCTGTGAGCTGAACAGATTGGAGGAATCCGGAAATGAAACTTGATATTTCCCCCATGCTGAATGCCTACCCGGACAGTATGGGCGGCACCCTGCATGACATTGTGCAACTGCTGGCCCGGCCGGAATTTGAGAATGTGTTCGGTTCGTTCTACATCTTGCCCAGTGTGTTCAACACCGATCTGGACCGTGGTTTTTCAGTTATTGACTATACCCTGAACCGGGAACTTGCTGGCCCGCAGGATATGGAGGGGCTAAAGGCGCTGGGGTTAAAGCTTAAACTGGATTTTATCCTGAACCATGCTTCGGTGCTTTCGCCACAGTTCCAGGACCTGTTAAAAAACGGAAAAAACTCTGTCTACCGAGACTTTTTTATTAACTGGAATGATTTCTGGCAAGGGTGTGGCTCCATGACGGAGCAAGGATATATCCAACCGGAAGCAAAATACCTGGAAAAAATGTTCTTCCGCAAGCCGGGTCTACCCATCCTGATGGCACGCATGCCGGACGGCACCGAGGAGCCGTATTGGAATACATTCTACCAGCAGGTGGATTATCTGCGCCCCACGGTGCAGCAACTGATGCAGATTTCCGGCTTACAGTATTCAGCTGCTGTGCGGTTGCATTCAATGCTGACTGCAGCATTGAATGCGGGCCAAAAGCCGGATGAAATCAACTTTGGTAAATATGCAGCCTGCAAATCTGTTGTGATCAATTGGCTGGAGGAACACCGTGAATACCTGGGGCAGATGGACTTGAACATAAAAAGCCCCATAGTGTGGGAGTTCTACCGCAATACCCTGCAGACATTGGCTGGATATGGAGCATCCATTGTGCGGCTGGATGCCTTTGCCTATGCCCCCAAGGAACCGGGAGAGAAAAACTTTTTGAACGACCCGGCTACTTGGGAGCTGCTGGACAAAGTAAAGGTACTGGCGGATGAATATGGTTTGCAGCTGCTGCCGGAAATTCATGCATCTTACAGCGAAAAAATTTACCAGACAGTGGCAGATAAAGGCTACATGACCTATGATTTCTTCCTGCCGGGGCTGGTGTTGGATGCCATTGAAAATAAGGATGGCAGCTACCTGGCCGCTTGGGCTGATGAATTGCGCGATCATCAGATCCACACCGTAAATATGCTGGGCTGCCATGATGGCATTCCGCTGCTGGATTTGAAAGGACTGCTGCCGGAGGAGCGCATTCAGAGCCTGATCGGAACTATTGTAGCGCGCGGCGGTATGGTGAAAGATCTGCACGGGCAGAAAAATATTTATTACCAGGTCAACGCTACTTATTACAGCGCCCTAGGTGCTGATGATGACAAGATGCTGCTGGCCCGTGCGATTCAACTCTTCATGCCCGGCAAACCACAGGTGTGGTATCTTGATCTGTTTGCTGGAAAGAACGATGTGGAGGCCGTGCGCCATGCCGGTGCGGGCGGCCACAAGGAGATTAACCGAACCAACCTGAATGCGGAACAGATCAACACAGCATTGCAGCGTGATGTAGTCCAGCGCCAGCTGGATCTACTGCGTCTGCGCAAAACGCACCCGGCATTCCACTCGGATGCTGAGATCACGACTACGTGGAGTGCACCGGTGCTGAGCATCTGCTGGAAACATGGTGCGGATATGATTGCGTTGAGGGCAGATTTGGTAAAGGATAAGTTTGAAATTCAATAAATTAGGGGGTATCTGAAAAGTCGAAAATATCGTCTATTTCTACAAACGCAGCGGAATTTTGCGTTAAAAGCCTTGGAATCCACAAAGGATTCCTGCGGCTCTTTGCCTTAAATTCTGCTTGTGTTTGCGAAATATCCGTCATTTTCTTTGTTTTCAAATACACCTTAGAAAACATATAGAATAAAAAATAACTGCTATGCGGGAATTTTAGGCCTGCATAGCAGTTGTTGCTTCAATAGGTTCCCGGGAATAATAACGTTTCTTCTGCTGTGTAGGATGCACTGGGATGTATGATGCAAAAGCAGACGTGCCATCGGTACAGACTGTAAAGAAGTGGGAAGTCTGATACTGAAAATCGATTCTCTCCCAGCCGATAAAGGAGCAACGTTCTCCATAGAAGAAATTAGCCTTATGCGAATCACCATAAATCGGCTGAGAAACGAACGGCTGGCAAAAGGTCAGTACACGGATGTGGCAGATGATATGCGGCTAAAATGATTCTAAAACCAGAATAACATTAAAGAAAAAAACCTCATTGCAAAAGCACATTGCAATGAAGTTTTTGAGTGTGCCCGAAGGGATTCGCCGAGCCGCGCCCTAGAAACGCCCCACTGGGGCGTTTCTGCCCCGCGGGACGCAAAGCGCGGGGCACGGGCTGTTCGAATCCCTTCTTTTACTGCCCCATAAAATCTGTGCAAAACAAAAAGGGCAGCACCCCATAAGGTGCTGCTCTTGGTGCGACCGAAGGGATTCGAACCCCCGGCACCTGGCGTCGGAGAACTACGACAAGGCGGCGTAAACAGACGCGGAAACGTAAATTTTGTTGGTTCTGCACATTTACCGCCAAAACAAGAAAAAGCCCATTGTTGGTTGTCACAACAGGCTTTTTCGGCATTTTGATATGTGATTGCACAGTAGTGGTCAAATGGTGGTCAAAAAGCAAGTACGGAAAATGTAGAAATTGAAAATATTAGGAATTTAATCGCTTGCGGATTTTTACCATGTGGTTTTTTACTGGTTGGTCGATAGGTTCGTTCACTCCAAATTCACATTGCGCGCGATTTACATAGGTTAAAAAATTTCCTCTACCTGACGTTGCTCCTTTTCGTGAGTATAACATATATAAGTTGCGCAAGGAAGGATTATGCCCAGCTTTTCGCTGAAGGACAATTGATCGGGCTTTCTTTCCCATGCGATAGTAGTACTTTGAAATAGTCTTGCCCCTGATATGAATGTGTGTACCATCAAAGGTAAAGCCAAGAAAGTTAATGTATCGATTTTGACCATTTGAGTTAGAATCAAATACTGTTGCTACATTTTCTACGGAAGTTCCACTGTAATAGAAGTATTGCGTTTTATCTGGCTGTAATGTCAAATGCTTGACACCATGCAAAATACTCTTTATGTGGCTAAAAGCATCCGTTGCAATTTGCTTTTCTTCACACGGAATGATGATACAAAAGTCATCGCTATAACGCATATAGAATCCATTTAAAGCGGACACATAATCAACAATAGCTTTATCACAGTCAAGCATATAGACATTGGCCAATAATGCACTTATCGGAGAGCCCTGTGGAATCCCATAAGCATTAGGGTTCTTTTGCAAAAATGCATGCTTGTATTTGCGAAAATCATAGGGGGATAGTACTCGATCTTTCTTGTTTAGTTCTTCGTGTGACTTGAGGTGATTTAAAGTCAGTAAATCATTTAAATCCCATTTGCAATATTTTGTAACACTCTTATAGACTGCATAATAGTCATCAGGCAGTTGGCATACCCCAAGTAATTGACAAAGTTGTTGCTTGAGATAGAGGTGATCCAAATTATCGAAGAAGTTTGTGAAATCGCCAATCATGATATAGCACGGCGCATTTTTTTTGATGAAAGAAAAAGCGTCGTGAGAAAAATGGATGTTATTCTTTTTCAAATCAGATCTGTAAGCTACAACTGAATCAGAAATATCAATCTCATGAACCCTTTTGATGTACATTTCATCAAGTAGATGATTATAATATTGATAGATGCATCGGTCTATATGTGATGCATAACATATCTCTCGCTTCTTTATTTTCTTGCCTTTATCTTTTGAATATTTCTCAAATTCAATTGTATAGTGAATAAAGGGATAAAAGGCGTGAGTGGCTACTTTCTCTGGGGAAGTAATATAATCGCTGCATTTGCTTAAATCAGTTCGGAAATCGAAATGCGCATATGAGCGTTTACTTTTTCTAATAGCAAAATCGCTGTGAACCCATTCGGATGGCGACATTGTATTCTCCTCCCATAAAGGCGAAATACCCACCAACACGGAGGATAGCATTCCTAAGTTGGCGGGTATACGTGAAAACTCTGTATTTGGTTTTGCTCACTGAATACTCAATGCTTGTTAACCTGAAACACAGGCTATCCAAATGCGCTCAATCATCAGTTATGGTATAATTGATGAAGAAAGAGGTGCTATCAAGATGTTCTTGTTCTTCGCACTGGTCGCAGCCGCGCGGCTGTGGTCAGGGTCAAAGATTCTCGATGAAATTCTTTCAAATCTCATAGTCGAACAGTTGACAACAATTCTTTTCCTATATGCCTACACATATAGCATATTCAATATAAAGCAAATCTCATTCCGATGCAAGTACATAAGGGTTAATATTTTATGAATTTTGCAATGTCTAAGTAAAAATCACTTACAGCAGCGTTATTTTAGCACAGTTTTATATCCCTGAAATTTGTGCAGCAGCCTGTTGCACAAATTCGGATTTGTTAGACAACCATCTCATCAAACAGAACCTTCAAAAAATCATCCACGCCGCCTGCAGCCTGAATTGTGGCAATCATTAAATCATCCGGGTCAACACGGGCAAAATCAATGACATATCCCGCATGGCGGGCAAGCTGCGAAAGAAAAACACGCTGGGTTCTGCCGTTGCCCTCTCGGAATGGGTGAAGCTCATTCGTTCGCTCGTAAAAGTCTACTATGGCAGAAATGAAGTGCGCTCTGTCTAAGCCTACAAGAAAATTCTGCTTTTTTAATCTGGCAAAGACGGCTTTCGCTGTGCTTTCAATTTGCGCAGCGGGGCAAAACTGTGTGCCTTTCTTCGAAATATCCACCGTTCGCGGCTTGCCCGCCCATTCGTATAAATCTTCAAACAAAAAGCGATGAATCGCACAGTAATGTGCAAAATCGAAACTTTCTGCTAAAGGTTTTTCTTCCCATAAAGCAGCCTTAGCTGGAACGATCGTACCTTCCACGGCATCCAAGTCGGACTGATTTTGAATGCCAAGTATATTTATTAACACCACGGTGCCCGGATAGCACCCATCCTGCAAAGAATCCACTGCATAGTTTGCCATAGCATTTTACCCTCGCTGCGCCCTGCGACGTGCCAGAATTTCAGCAGCTAAGGTGCGGGCATCTACTTTGCCGTCCATCAGGCGGCGGCAGTCGGCACGGGTCTGTTCGGTGACTTCATACCCCTCGATGCGCGAAGAAGCCAAAGCATTTTCCAATGCCTGTTCACGAGTAATTGGTGCCATATACAAAACCGCCTTTCGCTTTTTCATCAATTATATACGATAAGGCAACCAAATGCAATTTTTCTTGCAAAACTTCTTACCGATTATTCCATAACCACCTGCATCAGCTTATCGTAGCTGTCCACCACATCGTAGACGACGCTGTCGTTGCTGATGGCGGCAAAGTGGGCTTTGGCGCATTGAATCTTTAGGTCCTCAACGCCGCGCAGTTCATTGCGGTCAAGCAGGGTCGTGCCTTTGGTTTCGGCAATAAAATAGATATGCTTGACCGTTCCCTCGTGGAAGGCAATCGCCCAGTCCGGGTTGTACTTACCTACCGGCGTGCTGATGAAAAAACTGCCGGGCAGCTTGACATACACGGCAATTTTGTCGCAAACATCCGGCTCGTGGGCAAAGCGGCGCTCGTTGTCGGAATCGTAAATCACATAATTGTACAGGCTGCGGTCGGCGGGCATGGCGTTTACGCCCTGTCTGCCGTGCAGGTTTGCCAGCATAAAGATGTCGGCGCTGTACGATTCCTCCAGCCTGTTGTAGGTGATATGCTCAATGATCATATCCGCCTTTTGGTTGTTGATGATTTTTCCCGCCTTGATGATAAAGTCCTCCGGGTTCAGTTTATATTGGGCAAACACAAGCGGGGCAATGCCCTGCAAAATGGCGGCAATCGTGGCGCGGGTCAAGCCGGTTTCCTCCACCAGCTTGCCCACAAGGTCGTAGCGCACATTGCCCAGTGCCACGCGGTCAGCGGCGTCCTGATCGTTGTGTCTTTTGACAAACGCCTGCCCCTGCTCCAGCTGTTCGCGGGAGGTCAGCCTGGCGGTCTGCTCGCCGTATTCGGTTTTGACATACACCTTGGAAATATTCAGGTGGGCGTCCAGCGCCCGCACCGAACGGTCGATCAGCTCCTGCGTGTCAAAGGAAACGGTGTAAAAGGTTTTGCGGTTGATGCGCTGCCACAGCTTGGCAAATGCAGAAAATGACGCCAAGACCAAGCTGAACGAGAGCGCCCAACTTGTCACCGGCATCCATTGCAGGGTAATACTGAAAATCAATGCTCTCCCAGCCGATAAGAAAACAAATTTCTTACCAGACGAAATTCGTCTTATGCGTACTACTGTAAATCAACTGAGAAATGAACAGCTGGCAAAAGGTTAGTACACGGACGCGGCAGATGATATGCTACTAAAATTATTCTAAAAAACAAAACTTACACGAAAAAGAAAAGCGCATTGCAAAAGTACATTGCAATGCGGCAATGCGCTTCTTTGCGCGCCCGAAGGGATTCGCCAAGCCGCGACCTAGAAACGCCCCACCGGGGCGTTTTTGCCCCGCGGGACGCAAAGCGCGGGGCACGGGCTGTTCGAATCCCTTCTTTTACTACTCTATAAAATCCATGCAAAACAAAAAGAGCAGCACCCTATAAGGTGCTGCTCTTGGTGCGACCGGGAGGATTCGAACCTCTGGCCTTCCGGGTCGGAGAACTACGACAGGGTGGTATAGACTGACGATGAAACGTGAATTTTGTTGGTTCTGCATCACTCTGGCACACTTATCACAAGCAATATAAAACAATGTGTCAACGATAAAAACTGACCGCAGACAGCCAAAAACACTGCCGGTGGTCAGTTGGTGGTCAACGGATAGACTTTTTCAGCGCCGTCTGGTGAAAATACGCAACGTGGCTTTAGGTGATAATTTCTCGAGTTTGCATTAATAAACATTTTATAGACAGGAATTCTTTTTTCTCTTGCAATGTCCAAAAGCAAACGCGCATATATAGGAGAAATCTTTCTACCAAGATAGATAGCACACGCTTTTTTCTTTACAAATGTGTGTTCTTCTGAAAGTAGCGCGGGTGTTGCGAAAGACCCCATAAGACGCCATTCATGCTCGGATTTCCACTCTGTGGATTTATGTATCATTATTTTGGTAGGTGCAAGCATATCGGGACACGGAAGGATTTTAGCTGCATCAAGTATGTTTCCCTGACTAGAAAATGTCTTAAAATAGTCGTTTACAAGAGAACATATTAAAAGCCATTCGGCATAAGGCGTTGCGTCGTAACGCTTTGATTGGTAAATAATTGGGAACAATTCACATCGAGTGGGCGACTCACTGTTTCCTTCACCTACAGAATCAACACATGGAAAGCCTCGAAAGTTATATCCAATGGAAAATCCTGTACTTGAGGATGCATAGTGTCCCCACATATTTGCAGATGTAATCGTATCAGAGAAACAGGCGAATTTTAATGTGTTTTGCGTTAAAACCGAAATTTTCGGAGAGTATGCTTTAATAGCATTTCGAGAAAATGCTTCAAAGTGTCGTAAATAAGATTCCATATCTCCTACAGTAATATGCGCAATGGCTTCTCTCATCTGACAAAGAACTTCACGCGGGAAAAAGTATTGTACTATCTGCGGAAGTTCTTCCCAGGAAACCTTTCCCGAAGCGAACCGTGAAAATTCGTTTATAGCCTGTAAAACGTGCGCGGTGATTTTTGCTTTATCAAAATACAGCAACGCATCATAATCATCATTCATGACATTTCCCTTGGAAAGCCAGATTTTATCATCCCAAAGGGCTTGAAGAGAAAGTTCATTACAGGAACGATAGCGAAATAGCATTGGCGGAATCATCGATTGAATGCCGTCCAATAGGGGTTTATACAGACGATTATATTCCTCGATCGAAAGGCTGCCTTGAAGCGCGGTATCATTCATCAGCTTCGCGTATTCTCTGAGAGTCATCACATTCACTCCCCTTTTATAGATTGCGTTACAAATTAACGAATCCTGCAGTGCTTATTATGCGCCAAATTGTATCTGAGCAGTTTTGTGAAGTGGATAGGCATTGGCTGGTATTTCATTACTGTATGTTCCAAAATGCAATCACTGTACTCATGTTTTCAGCCGATATTTACGCGCACGTCCGGCGCCTTCTGCAACAACAGCCTCTTGTTCAATCAATTCTGCCAAATACATTTTCGTGCGGGAAACCTGAAGTCCGACCGCCTCGGCAATTTCTTTGCTTGCCGCTTTAGGAGTGTCTGTCAGGTACTGTAAAATGTCCGCTTTGCGACGTTCAGCAATGCCGCCTTCTTTATCGCCATTTTTTGCCGCCACTTTTTTGCCGCCACTTTTTACCGCCATTTTTGCGGCGGAAAGCGGTAGTGTCAGCGTTGTCCGATCTGGATTAAATGCTTCAACAATCTCTGGCACCTGCCACCCCTGCTTTTGCCAAACGGAGCGAATACTTGGCAATCCACTTCCTGCACGCTCGCCAACATTTATCAGATTGAACATTTTGATCAGCGATTCGTTGCGTGGATCCGATACACCGCCCACAAGAGCCTCCTGCACATTGATACGGAAAGCACCCGGATTTGCAATACGAATTTTATCCGGCCATTTTTGAATCACCAGACCGCGTCGGTCATAGTAGTCGGCATGAATCAAGGCGTTCGCTAAAGCCTCGCGCAAAGCCTTATGCAGAGGAGTATCGTCAATGCGATCTGTACCCTCCAGCTTAAAAGGTACTTTAATATCCTGCGCGATTCGGTTGTATACACGGAAGTAGAAATCGCAAATATTACCACTCCAATCGCCGGAACTGGAGACTATACGATCTGTCCACCGTTCATCTTCTGTAGCCGAACGGTCATGCTCTTGATAATCCAGAAAATAATGTGGGAACTCGCGTACAATTTCGTATTCATGGCCGAACATAAGCAATCCGGCAGCAGTGGGGCGCAGCTTGCCATCTGCGTCTCGTGCCATAGCACCGATGCGGTGCAGAAAATCCTCCACAGCTAATTCTGACCATACATGACCGGGGCGGAGATTATCCATGCGCTGGCGATAGCGGCGGATGGTGTCCCTGTCAAGGCAGTCTATTGTCATAGTATCCATGACGCGGGCGTCCTGCGAAATATCCGCCTGATCCCGCATCATGGCGCGCACTTCATCCTTGGTGCAGCGGTAATCACCCTCGCCATTCCGGCGATATGTTCCCGCAAAAGGATCGACACCAGTATAGACGGGTTTGTCGTGGCGGTCGGCGCGGGGTACTTCGATGACAACAATCTGGTTGTCACCGCTTTCTACGATTTGTACATTGCGGTCAGAAAGGATATTTACATTGACGATGGAGTGATTATTGACGCTGTTCCAGAAATCAGAAACAAGTTTTTCGGGGGGCGGGGAGCGGCACACTGGAAAAGCTCTTGTCTGCATTTTCTACAACGCCAAGCAGAATATAACCGCCGAAAGTATTGGCAAAAGCCGAGTATGTCTCCCAGATGCTATGGGGCAGACCGCCTTGCGCTTTTTTGGCTTCTATGCGGTTGTTCTCCTTATATTTGCTTAATTGTGTGAGATCCAGCATATGTAGTGCGCTCCCCCTAGTGTAATGTAATCATATTATACAATAAAGCGTATTAAAGTCAAATATAAAGTATATAGAAAAGTGGCGATTAACTTTGTATGACGGGAATCTCAAACCTGCGGGGTCCCTGAACATTTCCAGATAAACCATGCTCTTTCAGATATAACAATGGGTATGTTTCAGGTGAAAAGCTGCAAATTAGCTGAAGCTCCATATATTTTCCATAATGTTGGTATCTTTCTCCGCTGATAACAAACTTACTGTCGTCAATTGTAGAAAAAGGCTTATTAACTGCAACCACCCTGCACTTGAATAATACCGCCTGAATTGGCGCTCCAACATATATAAATATCGTATCTCCAATCTCCACATTTTTCATGGACTGTTTCCAATCAATGACGGCAAAATTTTGAAAGGCTGCGCAAACGTCATACAGCTTTGGATTACAGGGAATAAGCCAGCTATTCATGCATTGTCTCCAATCTGATTAAGAATCTTAATTTTGTTTGCAGGTGTACCTATTAAGCAAACCTTTGTTGCAATCCGATCTGATACAGAATGATTCTGTCTAGACAACACATTATTTCTTATAAATACACCTCGAAAAACATAGCCCGCCTTCTGCGAATCTTTTGCAAAAATCAAGTCATAACCATCATAAATGTTCCGTATTCGAATTTTCTGAACCCTTCAGATCGTCAAAAACGAGTCTATTCCAATCCGGTGAAAGCACATTAACACACCCAAATGCCGCAGCATGAGGTTTTCCATTCTCATAATGTGCAAGCTTAGGAAACCACAGACGAAAGCTACCATTGCCCATTACATTAGGCCAGCAGGCTTTCATCCACCCTGCGTAGTTAGTTCCGATTACGGCGTTTATGGCATCTTTTATTGTGTTAAATTCGATTGGCTGATTTGCATCAAGTATGATTTCTCGTTCAGGCTGATTACCTACCATCATAAGAAAATCCTCCCAACAAAATTGACATTGTGACATCATTCGATTAAGTCTACGTCGCAAGACAGCAAAACTTTCAACATCGAGATGGGATCTCTACGCAGAGGTGCCTTAGGGTTTAGACTTCTAACCATCAAGGCACAGTCTTCCTTCGTTGCATTGGAGATAATTTCCAAATTTCTCCGCGCACGAGATGCACCCACATAGAAATACATAGCTCCTTTGTCAAAAGTGCTGCTGTCAACGTCAATCAAAATAATGGCATCTGCTTCGAGTCCTTTGAACTTTGAGCAATTGGAGAACAGGCACTCCTTTCCCTTATGGGTATAATGTCTGCTGTAATCGCCGACACTTTCACATTCCGTATAAGGTGACAGAATACTATTATTAAGTGTGTTTTTCACGCTGAGAATAGTTATGCTTTCACAGGTGTCTTTCAAACTGTCAATGACTTTATTGATGTACTCGATTTGTTCGTCACTGTTTGCTATTGCATACATATGAGGCTTAATGCCACTCTTGGGACCCTGTTTTGCCGTAATATTACGGTCGTTCTTGGGCAACGGTTTGATTGAAGTAGTTGCAATTTCGTATGTGTTGCGGCAATTTCGATGCAGCGTCAGCTTGCATTCTGAGTCGGAGATGCAGGCGGGAAGTTGTGCATCAGCGCCAGCGCCCTGAACAATTTGATTGCGGTCACAAAATAGATAAAACGTCCCCCCGTTGCCCAATGCCACCAGTTCCAATATATCAATAATTTGGCAGCCATAACTTGAATCTTCGTTTGCTGAATCATCAACACCAAGCAAGCCAAAGTCTTGCCCTTCATCAACGATGACGTGTTTGTAGCCAAAGACTTCCTTTTTATCATAGCAATCGGACAACCATTGCTCTAGATCTTCCAAACCGTTCATATCCCCGGCAACTTTATAGGCCAACGCACTAATTGTCATGAAATCAACGTTTTCAAAATCTTTTTTCAGCAGCCCGCTTTTGTATTGCTGGTTCAAATGATCTCTGAGCATACGGTTAAAGCACAGAAATAAGACCGAATCTCCCTGCACACTATGTCGGCGTGCCTTTTCAACAGCAACCATGGTTTTACCTGTGCCTGCGGCACCATTTATAACAGCAGTTGGTTGCTCATCGAGAAAATCCAGAATCTTGTATTGCTCTTTCAACAGCATATTGAACTGCATTTCTACAAGTCCACGTTCCACTGATGGCATTTTAATGAGATGAAACTTGGGGCAAATCACATTGTTTACCAGAAGATTCAAGTCTGCATCCGTCATGCGATTTTCAATATAGCTATTGCCAATTGAAATCTCGATTGCCATAATTCGTTCTATGGCTGGTCTCGGATCAACCAAATCGTCGTAGCACAACGTGATTTTTTTATTGGCGTCGCTCCCGAACGGTATACGATTGACACGATCCTGTGCCATATCCGGAAACCACACAGCGCTAACAAATTTAATGTGATTTACCATACTGGCTACAGCCGGGTTGGTGTGATCTTTGACAAGTCTACGCAAAGTCGCACTGGCTGTCCGTGCTTGCCGGTAAGGTCCACCGTGCGGCATCAGCAAACCACTTGTGTAATGCCATTGACCATCCTCATAGTAAATTCCATCTCCAGCTTTTACTTCAATGGTAAGCGCACCAAGCTGTTTATTTACCACCAAGAAGTCCGTTTCCTTAGCAAGCAATTCGTTCGTGTCGGTAACGGCAACCGTTTCAACAGAATGGAATACATAGTAGCTATCCGGTAGCTTTTTCAGCGCCTCAAAAACAATGCCCTCGTGGCTCCGTGCATCGAATTCTTTGGGCTCAGCAGGTATCATGTGTGCCATAAGTTCATCACCTTATTGTTGTGTTGCGGATAATTTCTGCAAATTTCTCCGGCGTAAGTGTGTCATCGCCTATTTTGTAGGCTTTCCAATCGCAGTTTGGCCAGTTATCATACTCATCGGTATTATCAGAGGTATACAATGCCAATTTCAAATTGGGCCAAGCCATATCCGGCCATAACTCATCATTACTACGTTCCACTGTGATATGTGCGGATTGCACCGGGAATGGTAGAAAATCTCTTTCAGCAATTTTTTGAAGCGCGCTTACCCATTCCGCATCGCTGTCGGTTAATGGGAGGTTTTCGATAATCTCGTTCCATGATGTTGAATCCTCATCATATTCACAGTCTGTATGTAGCACGGTATCTAAGGAAGAATTGCGCTCGCATTCGGCTGTTGTAGCTTCTTCTTGCTGTTGTTCCTCAATGGGTTTCATCACGCCAAGCCACGGCTTGATGAAGTTGGCAGCGATGTGCCGATCCAACTGATCATGGATTTTCTGGTTGTAATAATTGCGCAGACACTTATAGCACGAAGTATCGCAGTCACAGCCTTGTACAAGATCGTAAGCCGCGTGCAACACATTTTGGAATGCAGCGCCATCTTTTGTCACGATTCTGCGTACATGCCCGGCACCACCGGCCACAGCATCATACAAAATGATGGAATAAATCAACCTATTATTCCAGTTTACCTTATGCAGAGTACCTTTTATGTCGGTTCGCTCAATGCCAAGGGCGGTTGACATTCCTTCCAGCAATGCGTAAAGCACAGACAGCATCGTGTTCGTGTCGCTTGCGGCAGGTGTCTGAAAAACAATCTTTGCAACATCGGTCTTGAAATCATGGGAAAGAATATACTTTTTAGAAATAGCTTCTTCATTTTTGCAGTAATATCCATACGGATTTTTATGCTTTTTAGGGAACGGATCATCCGTAGCATATCCGCAAACAGGGCACACAGCGTATTCCGGGCTGCGAACTACCACCACAAGAGAATCGTTGGAAGTAGATTCAATTTCGATGTTGTTCTCATTGACAGAAAAACTCAGGGTATCAATCACATTACGTGTAGGATCACCGATGTAATAGTCATCGGATTTGTACTCACGTTCTGGACGATGCATTGGAACATCTTTGCCCTCTCCATTCTCGGCAATAAAACCGCGTCTAGGCTCCAATGTCGTCTGCCAAAATCTCTTTTTGATGGGAAAATGGCAAGAAACGCATTCACGACCTTCGCTGGGAATATCCTGCTTTGTGAAGTTTGGCTCAGCACATTCTTTGTTGGGACACTTACAAAAATGTCCTATCTCCCATCCATTCGAAGATGCTTTAGACGGCATTTTGCGGATATAGCGGCTTGTATACATTTTGCCATCTGCTATTACCTGTGAACCGGGCGCATATTCAGCAATTGCCATTTGGAGATCACGTGCCAGCTGCAATGCCTTGTTGCTGCCAACAGCCGAGACATCTGGTAGCAGTTCAACGGTATCCACAGGAAATCCATATTTGGGGAGAACATTGTTGCGCACAAGGAAATCTATCAAGCTCTTTTTGCCCTCTCCGTCTTCCCTTGCACAGCGGAACTTTTGCAGCTTCCTTTCATAGTCTCCTGCGTTTTTGTAATCCTTTACACGGGCATACGCTTTCATTTGTTTTTCATAGTAGTCAATCGTGTCCCGATATTCTTTTACTGCAATTTCCAAACAGCCATCATCGCCAATCAGAGAGTCAATCCATGAATAATCATCAATGCCGAGTTCTTTATGTACATCGGCAGGAATCGACTTTTCCAGTAGATTTTTCAAGTGCTGTGGTTTTTGCCGGAGATAATCTTTCAGCAGGTCATAGCCGCCTTCGTTCAAAAGTACCGTCTGATTATCCCCATCATATACTTTAGGGTAAGCGGCCAAGAACGAGCTCAGTGCAACTGCATAAATATGTCGGTTAATAACCTTGCGGTTTTTGATCTCAAAGACCGGTGCCTGTATCAAACCGCTGATCATCTTTTGCGGATTGTTATAGAACGTAAAATCGTGAGAACTTAGCTTTGCATAGGTCATCACAAACGCTGCAGAGTGCAATGCACGGCCGGCACGACCGGCACGCTGTACATAATTTGCAGGGCTCGGCGGAACGTTACGCATATATACAGTTTCCAATGAGCCTACGTCAACACCCATTTCAAAGGTGGTCGAACAGCTAAGCGCGTTGATCTTGCCGTTTACAAATCCCTGTTGGTAAATCGTCTGTTGATCTTTCGCCAACTGTGCCGTATGCTCTTTGATGAACAAGGGCGACATCCGAGTGTCCCTGTACAAATTAGCATAATGGTTGTTCTGCAAGTCGATAGTGGGATCATATTTTTCCAACGAACCGTCACACTTCACGGAAGAACAAAATCCCTCGCAATAATATGGCGTAACTTTCCCACACTTTTTGCAACGATAAAAATGTAGTTTGCTATCTCCGCTAAGGCGAATACTGAAATCTTTTGTAGAAATCGTAGTTTCTTCGTTTCGCTGCTTTGCGAATACATTATCCCAGTAACTCAAAAGGATCTCGTTTGAATAATCCTCATCCTGTCCAGAAACACGGCATACACGGGCAAGACGAGCATTGGGATAATAGTTCCCGTTGGAGCGCTTCCTAGCCGCCCAGCCTGTTACCCAACTGCGTTGGGAATCTTCCGCTGTTTTGATTGCCTTCATATAGCGCTGCTTTGCAGCAAAGAAAATATACTCCCGATCTGCATCCGTCAACTTAAAATCAGGAAGAATTGCTCCAGCATAGACCGCATCCATTACGAGCAGATTTAAGAAGTCTTTGCTTTCGGCGTCAGATATTCCGAATTCGTCTGCAATGTCACTGCAAACTTCAGCATTTGGATCATACTCAAATGAGAGCAAGCCCATACTCGCCAAACTTGTGGAGCGGCGTGCATTATACATCTCATTCAGCACGGCGATCCAAGCGTTACGCTTACAGGCGAGATCAATGTCCTGATTTTCAGGCTGATCCCACTCAGCAAAAGTTTTGTTGGCATTAAAATAGCGACTCAGTCGTTCCACAAAACTGCTGACGCTCAGGAAAGTCTTTCCTTCTTTTTTGCATTCCTCAATAACGTGCCAAATACCGCGGCGGCGCAGAAATTCCTGATAAGACTTTTCCATGTAGCAGGCAAAAAATGCAGCTTCGCTTCGACTATCAGAAAAGCACAGGAATTGCCGATGCTTTGTTGTAGTAGTAGTAGTCCGTGTATTGCGGGCCGCGAACAGCCCTCTACCGGAAGTTCGATTTTCTTTCGGTATCGGCGTTTCTTCTGTCTCAGGGAGAATATCAAATAGCTTTGTTCCAAGTACGGACGTTGCAGCTTCTGCGCCCAAATAGAATCTGCGCAGGTGTCCAAATCCACAAGCACTGCACTTGATTTGCTTTGTGTTTTTGACGGTCACCTTGGATAGCTTTATGTAATTAGATGCCGCGTGATCACAAGGCGCTTCCAGTTTGGCATCAGCCTCACCGCTGATGGCTCCGCAAATGGGGCAAATCACATAATCATTTTCTGCACAGCCGGTTTCATCGTCAATCGTGACAGCTTTCTCGTCATCGTCTTCATCAAAGATATGGGCTTCGCCTTGTTCTTTGACAAGGTAATACTCTGCCTTGTCATCCCACTGCTTTACATTTTCCAAATGGTCACCAATCGTTTTTCCGACGATGGCAGTACGCCCGCAGTCAGTGCAAATAGCGCACTCAAACACAGCCTGTTGCTGAGAACCATTTCCTGTGAATAATTTTCTCTGCAAGAACAACTGTTTGGGTGTATTTAAGGTAATATAAGCCCCCTCAAGTGCGCGCACAAAGAAGTGATACCGGGCTTTTATCAGCGAAACTTTACCTTTTTCTGCGCGGGTACATACGTTGATAAATGCCACAAGTTCCTCTTTGCTGAGCGTAAACTGTCGGTCTGCCAGCTTTTGGAGCAGTTCATTGACAGACAGCGGACCGCTTTGAGAACAAATTCCTCTGACTGCTCCGAACAAAGGACTATGCAATAAAAGTTCGAATAGGCGTTCATCCTCATCAGCAGCATCCATGGTGAATCCATAATCTGCAAGAACCTCACTCGGTACGCGTTTGTTTTCCGCAATTTCCGTAAAAAGTTGATTGGGGATTTTCCAAGTGTCTTTTAAGGCTGGCTGTTTTTCTTTGGAACGGATAATATTCTCCCGCAGGAATGGCGCACCGCACAAACGGCTGGCAAAAGCAATAATATCGTCATCCGCATCATATCCACCAAGAGTGGCGCTCGTCAAAATATACTGTACACTGCCCGGCGTACTGATACGGGCGCGCAGCCTGCGCATCAGTAGGGAGGTTTCCATTCCTGTTGCACCTTTATAGATATGGGCTTCATCCAATACAATATAGCGAAGCTGAGCCCCAGAAAAGACTTTGTCATCTTTAGGACGCAGCATCATATATTCAAGCATCGAATAGTTGGTGATCAGTATGTGCGGAGGATTTGTTTGCATCTCATCGCGGCAAATAACTTCGTTGGGTAGAGGATGTGCATTCCTGCCGTTGACACGCTGATACTCCGCCAACGCACGGTCTTTGGTTTGCTCAGTATTGCCATTATAAAGTCCAAAACGAATTGTAGGGTGATCCTTCAGCAATTTTTGCAGACGCTTAATCTGGTCATTAGCCAATGCGTTCATCGGGTAGATAATAATGGCACGCACAGCATCGTTCAATGTTCCGGCTTCTTCTTCCTTCAGGAGAGAATCTATAATGGGAATCAAAAAACACTCAGTTTTACCGGAGCCAGTACCGGTCGTAACAACAAGGTTCTTTCGTGCGTTGGCCTTTTCCAATGCAGCGATCTGATGGAGATATAACCCACGCTGAATTTTCAGTTCCTTGTCCTTTTCGGCGCAGTTTTCAAGTGTGTCGAATAATGGACTGACCTTATGCTCAGCAATCAATTCTGCAATCGATTCGCCACTTTCATACGATCCGCTGACTTCAAGATATGGTCCTTTGGCAACTGCGCCAGACTCCTGAATAGATTTCTTCAATTCATCGGCATAGTCCGGATCAGCAAAGTCAAATGTTGTGGTAATATAATCTGTAAATGCGTCTTTTATTTCCTGTGAAGCGGTAATAGGGTTAAACATTTTTACAACCTCATTTATTCTTTACCATTTCATATTCAAATTTATCGGGAATTTGAAGGGCTTCCTTTTCGGCACGACTCAATGTGCGTTCGGCTTTATTTAGTATAGATCCATGACCGGCATCGATATATACAGCATCCCCGGTCACAGAATACATGGCAAGGAAATGCTCACTGATCAGCCAAATATCAATCGGATTTATTAACTCAAATTCTGTTTTGGACGAATCATTGCAGAAAAAGAACCATGACGCTTGTTTTGTATTCCAAAACTGAAGAGTTCCCTGATAATGTGGACACTTTCCGTCTTCTTCGGCAGGAGCATCGGATACATCAATATACTTCAAATCCACAATTCGGGTCATTGAATCTCGCAAACCAAGAACATTATAAACACCTTTTTCCCAATCCCAGCAGGAGGCAGACTTCAACTTCAAAATGGCATTTCGGTAGTTGAAATCGTATGGATTGCCAACAACCAGTTTGCCTGAATAAATTTCAGATTCCTCTTTTTTGAACACGGACTTTTTAATCGTTGTGACGGAAAAGCTATAAGCGCCATCTGCTAAGCTAAGATTCTTTTCAAGCTGTTCATCTTTTCCATAGACGAAGTAGTTGTAGGGCTCTTTCTCCACATCATAGAGATATACATGAAAGTCTTGTCCCTTGTTTCCAATAAAGTTATCCTCAATTTCCCAGTAAAGCGCTCCATTTTCATAGATAAGCGGACACCTATTGAACGATGGCTTAAAGTGAACCGTCAACAAATTGTAAAAGACTGGTTTATTCATTCCTCTTTCTAAGCGCACAAAAAGATTTGCATTGCTGTCGGTTCCTTTATGCATCTGGAGAAAATTTCCGATTTCATATAAGTGATTGCTCTTAGAGCAGACGAGTTCATCATTGCCCATGAAGAACTTCGCAACCCAGCCTTTGGGACAATCGATACTGATAAAAGAATCAGCTTTCAAGTCATCAACCCAAAGGTCTTTGCTTTCCAATGTGAAAAGGTTTCTATGCTGGTCACTTTGCAATAAAGTGGCGTGAACCACTGGCAAGGATAATTGCAGTGTTGCCATGGCGGTAAATCCCGGTATTTGAATGGTATTGTTTCCCGGTTCTGAGTAGATTGTGAATTCACGGTGCCCATAATGAGCATCAAAGGTCTGTACTGTTACGGTTTTTCCTTCATCAAAGAATATCGGATAATTTAGTGAGTAGGTGAACTCTGGAATCACAAAATAATCATATACACACGCATTCTTGCCGCTGGCTAAGTCAAAAATTCTAATGCTATGCGAACCCGATTCGCCTATGATTGGCAGATAAAAATCTTTTTCCTGTAAATAGGCTGCAAGAGGGAATGTCTTGCCATCCAGTTGAATTTGATATTTTTCAATTTTTTCTTCTTCCGGAAGTTCAACGTCTACCGCTTCAATTCTGCTATGAACGGTGTACATAGCATTCTCGGAAAGCGCAAATGCAGAAGAAATTCGTTCGGGACGAACTTTAACTCGTACGCGACTTTTGGTGCTCGAATCCGCATAAAGTTCGATGCCGTTTACCGTTAGGCAGTGCAGAGCATTAACATCCAATGCGAATTTTTGTGCAAAATCGCATTCGACTGTATAAATGTCCCCAGAATCCTCATCGAAGTCAACATCGCTTTCCAAAGGCGTGAACAAATATGCCGCACCGTCCGCCGTCTTTTGAATATTACGGATTTCATGTCCCATATTTCGGCTAAGAATCAGATAATCTCGATACAATGTTTTGTGAGAATCATAGATTACATGATTGTTGTCGCCAATTATAACCTTGACGGAGAAGTGAAGGTTTGCGCTTTGCACTTGGTTCAGGAGAAATCTGTATTCTCGGCTGGTAAATACTTGATTGCCAAAGATCTTCATGGGTTCGGTATAAATTTCTTTACCGTCAAGTGAAATTACTACTTGAGGCCGGTTCCCATTCGCAATTAGTTGGCAGTCACTTTCTTCAAATCGAATTTTAGGGAGAACAATATAGGCAATTCCATCTATCAACTCATAGCTGGCATGAATATCAGACCGATGGATCGCCACACGATCGTTTCTATGATTCTTCCGGCTATCCTGCGCCTGCTTCCGCTGCCCTCTGGACTGTTGTTGGAACCACCGGTAGATAAGCAAGTCAAGGCGAAAGTGCTTTGTATCCAGTTGTTCATCTATGCCGTATCCACTTGTAATCACATCCATTTTGTGGATGATGTCTTCACAAAATACACAAGCATATCCTTGGCAAAGTTCCAATAATGTTTTGAAGCTTGCAGAGACAACCGCAGATCGAACATCGACCTCTGAATCGAAATTGTCATTCCATTTGGCCTTGATAGCCTTAACTAAGGGCTTGAAAGCCGGATCACCGGGTATGTACTGGCAGTCAAGGGTATTTACATAAAAGTCAAAAAGGATTGAGAAAAAACGGTTTGCTGCATCGGCAGGCTCCAAAGCGTGGATGAGTAAAGTATCATAATATCCTTGGTATCGTATTCCGTTTTTCTCGGTTGGAACAAGAAAATGATTCGTAAGGCGCATCACCTTATCAATCGCTTTGCAAAAGAAGCGATAATAGTGCTGATATTCCGTTGTACCTTGTCCCAGTGTATATCCGCAGAAGTGCTTAAATACAAACACCCAAATTTTACTTTGCGATTCGTCATCGTCCGCACTTCTCCCTTGCAGCGCGAAAATCGTTTCAAGAATAATTGCTTTTTCTTCTGTAATGGACAGCCCTTTTCCCTCAACGAATCGCTTATCAAATGCAGATTTTGCGTAGGAATACACTGCTATTCGCTGCTCTTCCGTCAGAATAGCATTACCAAGAAACGCCTGAGTGGTATATATCTGGTTTATGACTGGTACAACTTCAAGACTTTCATCAACTTTTTCCCCTGAAAAGTCCATTGCGCGCTCAATATCTTTCCATACGAAGCTGTTGCTCTCTGTAAGCTGTCTCGATGACACACCAGCCCTTTTAGCTTCTCGATGCAGTGCCATATGGACACTTATGTTTTTACACAATTCCGCACTGTAAATTATTTTGTTCGGAAACAACTGCATCAGATTTTTCTGTAAAGCATTGCTCATTTCCATAAGTGCCACGACTCCTCCTGTTATTCAACTTTTGAGTTTTTTAGATTCGTTTATAAAATTATAGCAGATTTAAACAAAAATGTCACGAATTATACGAGCTTTTGATGCTTAGTGTAGAAAACTGCGGGGTCTTTATTGAGCAGGGGAGCTGTTCTTGTGCTTTTACATTTTAGGTACTTTTCATTTACATTGTACATTCTTATCTGTCCAATAGTCCGTACTCCTTGAGGATTTCCCCGATAATTGTATGAGTGCACATATTCTTGGACAATATATTATGCATTGTGATATAAGATTGAGAAAACGTATAGAGACATCTAATTGTTTATCATGTTATATGCAAAAAAACAAAAGCAAAAATCCGAGGAAGCCGAAGCAATAATGATTGACAGTATGCCAGGGAGAACTGCTGATGGATATGCAGTTATTTAGATGATGAGCAAGCCTTGATGGTGAAATCCATCATAGGTGGGCTTTCGCCTTAAATTGTGAACGTCTCGTAAACGATTAGCACTTTCTATTGACTGACTGCTAACGACTGGAGTATACTAAATATACAGATTTATTCTGTACCAGCACCTTTACAACTGAATACACAGCATAACAGGTACTTTACTTTCCCGGTGGGGCGCACAGCATGGTCACGGCAGACCATAACCCGCGACTGGGGAGAGGGCATAATGATACTCCTGCTGCCCCACGCGTCAGATGGGGTGACTGAGTTTGGATTGTAAGCATTAAGATCCTTACAAGGTCAGTGAACGGTCGCTGCCAGCGGCTTGCCTGTTATGTTCCCATGTCTGGGGGCAAGCGGCAAATTAGACATTTTTCTTCAGCATTTATTTTGATGCACACGGTCTCTTTTATTATTTACATGACCGTGTGATTGACGCTAGTATGCGTATCGTTTGATTTTTATTGAATTCACATCAAGATTTGCGGGGAAAGTGTACCCTTACACCCGGATAAAACAGAGAAAATATAGAAAGAGCCCGGAGGGCCTTACCAAATCGGTAAGGTTCTCCGGGCTCTTTTTTCTTCCCCCGGAAAGTGTATTCAAATGGGGTACACGAGGCAACAGGAAAAATCAAGAAAGGATGTGAGTATATGACAAATACCATATTTTACAACGGTTTGCAATGGGAAAATCAGCGAACAGCATTTCATTCTTTTCGTAAATCAGATACCCACCGACCTATGGTTTTCGCCATAAGCTGGTGGGCATCTGTTGTTCTGGCTTATAATTCACTGATGGTTGCAGTAATGGGCTGCATGAGGATTCGCCTGACCGGGGTATATACTGCCAGCACCACAGCCGCCAGCACGACTACGACAATCACGGCAAGACAGCCCCACGGCACCTGCCACGCCGCACCGAAATAATGGGTGATGAGCCGGGTATACAGCATCCGGTTCAGCACAAGACCCAGCGCAATGCCCACCACAAGACCGGACACCGCATAGGTTCCCGCTTCGGCAGAGACCATGCGTTTCAGCTGTGCATCATCCATCCCGATGGCACGCAGGATGCCATACTGCTTCATTCGCGCCGACACGCTCATGGAAATGCTGTTGACGATGTTCAGAATGGTGATTCCTGCAATCACGATGAGAAACGCATAGACCACCAGATGGAACGCCCAGTAGGTGCTTTGTATCATCCGATTTCCTTCGATTCGGTTGGAAAAAACAACCTGCTTGTTTAACGTGTCGCTCAGCAGGGTGTGTATTTGTGCAATGGCTGCGTCTGCTGTGGTATCTTTTAGTTGAATATCGATCACCGCATAGCGGTTTTGCCCGGTCAGCTGATGGAAGGTTTCTTCGGTGCAGATAACAATCGGGGAATCGGTACTGCTGAACGGGCTGTCGTTCAATACACCCACGACTGTGAGCTTTGCATCCTCCAGCTGAATGGTATCACCCACGGTCAGGGAGTTGCTTTTGTCGAATACCGTCAGCACAGGGTATGTGCCATCCTCTGGCTCCTGCGGAAGGGTTCCGCCAATCAGGTCTTTTTTCGCCCAGCCAAACTGTATCGTATCGTATGAAATCAGGTCGATGGACCCCTGTTTTCCCTGATATTCCGCCGGGAACGGGCAATACATCCGCCCGAATGCGTGTTTGACTTCCGGCAGAGCTTCCAGCTGCTCCACCAGCACCGGGTCAAGGACATTTTGCCCGGATGTTTCAGCCACCGATAAGTCCGGTGCGTAGGACTGCAACGGATTCAGCGCAAATCCAACCCATCGAAGCAAAACCGAAAAGCTCAAAAACAGGAGAATGCTTAACGCAAAGGAACCTGTCATCAGAAGCAGATTCTTTTTGGACGAGGTTGCATGGCTCACGCCCAAAGAAAGCTCTGCACGACTTCCAAACAACCGAGCATGACACGGAGAAGTCGCTGCATTTTCCACCGCATTCCCGGTTGCTGCTGTGATTGGAGAAGCTTTTGCCGCCCGCCGTGCCGGAGAAGATGCCGCGAACCAAACCGTGACTAGTCCCAATACCATTCCGCAAACAATGCCGACCGGGCTTATTCCGAACACCGGCAAAGAGCTGAATTCATCGCCGACAAATCCACGCAAAAAGGCACACAATCCCCATGTGGAAACGATTCCCAGCACACACCCTGCTGGAACAGCAGTTTTACACCAGAAAAGAGCTTCCAGCCGGACAAGCATCCGAACCTGATTTTTTCCTGCCCCAAGACAACGCAGCATTCCATAATAGCTGGTACGCTGCGCTACATTGCTGTTGATGCTGCCTGTGATCATAAAAATTCCGGCAAGGACGACCATGCCAGCCAACACAGCCGCTACCGCATATAAGCCTACAATATAATCGTTGTTGCTGCTTGCGTTCAACGCCATCAGGTAAGTATTTTCGGAGATTTTTTCTTCTGAAATTCCGTACTTGTTTTCGATGTTCACAATGGACTGCCGCAAATTGGTATGTGGCTTGAACTGGATGAAATACTGTGTTTCAAAGGATTTTTCTACCTGTGCGGCAATCTGAGAAAATGTACTGCGGTTCATCACCAGCACAACAGCATCGTACTGGTTCGCATCGGAGGCATCCTCATTGAAACCTGCGACAGTAAGCGAAATGGTCTTTCCATCCGGGAGCGTCAGCGGAATCGCTGTACCGACCGTAACATCCAGCCAATCCCGGATGTTTGCTGTCACGAGCACTTCGCCATCCGCCGGGGCAGTGCTGCACTGCATTCCCGGAAAGATTTGAAGGATCGCATCATCTGCTCCTACCAGTGCGGCACGTTTATCTCCGGCAAAGTAGTTTTCCTTAAGGGAAGCGTTGATGTCGCTATACGCCGAAAATGCAGCAACATCCTCCTGTGCGGCAAGCTCTGCGGCCGTTTCAGGGGAGATGTCCTTTACCATGATATGCCAGTTTCCGTTTTTGTTCAGCTGGTTTGAGGTTTCCATCCGAATCGCCATATCTGCCATACTGAACACCGCCGTGACCAGAAACACCGCAAGGACGATGCACAAAATCGTCATGCGGTTCTGCCGTCTGCGTACCTTCGCAGAAATCGGGATCAGGCTCAGATAGCTTTTCATTTCTGTGCTGCTCATTCCCGGCACCTCCCAAAATCGGTCAGGCAGCCGTCCGATACCTGCAACACCCGGTCTGCCGTCTGCGCAATGCTGCGGTTGTGGGTGATCATCAGGATGGTCTGCTCGTATTTCCGGGATGTTTCTTTTAGCAGGGCAATGACCTCGCTGGTGTTCTGGGTGTCCAGATTGCCGGTCGGCTCATCCGCCAAAATCAGTGAAGGGCGGGTCATCAGGGCGCGGCCAATGGCTACCCGTTGCTGCTGCCCACCGGAAAGCTGACTTGGCAGATGCTTCCGACGGTCTTTCAGATTCAGCACGGTCAGCAGTTCTTCCAGATATGCCCTGTCCGGCTTTTGGTAGTCCAGCAGCACCGGGAACAGGATGTTCTGTTCTACGGTCAGTTCCGGGATGAGGTTGAATGCCTGAAAGATAAAACCGATATTGCGGCGGCGGAAGATCGTCAGTTCCCGGTCTTTCATGGCAAAAACATCCTTGCCATCAATCAGCACCTTGCCGGAAGTCGGCGTATCCAGTCCGCCAATCAGGTTGAGCAGGGTGCTTTTGCCGGAGCCGGATTCGCCAACGACCGCCACATATTCGCCTTTCGGCACTGAAAAGCTAACATCTTTCAGCGCATGGACAGCGGTTTCTCCGCTGCCGTAGGTCTTGCAGAGATGGTTGACTTCTAATAGTTCCATAGTGTATCCCTCACTTTGCAGGTTCCTTCGATTCAGACGGATTATCTCTGTCTGTGCAGAAAAGGATAACACGTCAACCTTACTGCAAGCCTACACTCAGCCTACAATTTTGTAGGAATCGGAAAATTCAGAGTAAAGGTCGTGCCCTTTCCCAGCTCGCTGTCTACTTCAATGGTGCCGTGATGGGCTTCCACAACGGCTTTTGCCAGCGGCAGACCCAGCCCGATGCCCTGTGTATCCTGTGAAAAGCGGCTGCGATAAAACCGTTTGAAGATATGGTACAAATCTTCCGGGTGGATGCCGCTGCCGTTGTCGCGCACTTTGATCTGAACCATGGACGGCAGTGCATTCCACTCTACCTGAATCGTATCTCCGCTCTTTGTGTGGTCAAGGGCATTCTTTACAAGATTGTCCACAGCTTCCTGCATCCAGTCACGGTCGCACCAAAGTGTAACCGCCTCTGAGCCGGACAGAACAAGCTTTTTCTGTTCCTGCTCTGCACGATAGTGATACTGCCGCGCGATGTCCTGCACCATTTCAGCAACATTTTCGTTTTTCTTCTCCAAGACGACCGAACCGGCATCCAGCCGGGTGATTTTGAGCAGATTCTGCACCAGCGTTTCGATGCGGTCCAACTCCTGTTCGGACAGGTCTGCAAACTCTTTGACCTCCGACGGCGAAACAACTTCGTCCTGAAGCAGACCGTTGTAGATATTCAACGCCGCCAGCGGTGTTTTGAGCTGGTGCGAAATATCTGCAATGGTATTTTTCAAAAAACGCTTCTCCCGTTGCTCGTTGTCTGCGTGTGCGCTCAGAACTGCCGCCAATGCATTAACGGAGTGAAACAGACGGTAAAATTCTCCCTCCCGGTCGCAGTCCAGTCGTGCATCCGGGTTGCCATCCAGACAGCTTTGGATTTGCTGGACTGCCTGTTCCAGAAGCGCGCTCTGCCTTTGGAAATAGCGAAAAAGCATGCCCCAGAGACAGCCGCCCAGAAGCAGAAAAACCAATAGTAACCCGAAAGAAAATACATGCGTCGTATGCCATACGATGTCCTGCGTGAGAGCCAATGCCACCGCCCAGACCGCCAGCACGGCTTGGAACAAATTTCGGATCTCCCGGTTTGCGAATACTTTCATACGGCACCTTTACCCATTCCATTTATAGCCCATGCCGCGGACAGTCAGCAGCATCTGCGGTTTGCCGGGGTCGTCCTCAATCTTCATCCGCAGCCGCCGGATATACACTGTTAAGGCACTGCTGTCAATGTAATCCCCATCGCAGTCCCACAGTGCATCCAGAATTTGTTCCTTGGATAGCACGGCATTCGGATGCTGCATAAAGAAGCAGAGCAGCTTGTACTCTGCACCGGTCAGTTCCAGCAATACTCCGTTTTTGTATGCCTGCCCCTGCAACAATCGGACGGTGATGCCATTGGATTCCAGCACAGGTTCTCCTGCGCTGGACGCATTTGCACGGCGAAGCAGTGCATTGACCCGCGACAACAGGACACCCAGCTTGAACGGCTTGGTCAGGTAATCATCCCCGCCCAGTTCCAGTCCCATGATGATATTCATTTCCTCATCCGAAGCGGTCAGGAACAGAATCGGCACGTTGGATGTGCGCCGCACCTTCTGGCAGAAATCGAAGCCAGAGCCATCCGGCAGGGAAACATCCAGCACCAGCAGGTCATATTTTCTGTCTGACCACAGCACCTCGGCTTCTGCCAGTGTCCGGGCTGTATCCAGTGCAAAGCCCTGTTTCTTGAATGCAAAGGTCAGCCCACTGATCAGGCTCAGATCATCTTCCAAAAGGAACAGTTTTCTCATGATTCCCTCTCTTTTCCGCGTTTTGTATGTCCTACAGGTTCAAAAGCATTATAAGTTTTTTCTGCGAACATTACAATGTGCGAAACGGAAATTGTTTCTTGCCGTGTGTTAAATATAAGTCCTACTATCACCGCTTTACTGCAATAAAATTTGCAAAACCATCTTGACGCTCGCTGCAATCCATGATACCCTTTATCGCAAATCCCACCGAGCTTGTCGGGGCAATGCCCCTCCATCTTGCTGCGCAAGACCGCTCTGCCGCTTAAAAGCCCCACTGGGGCTTTCATTGCTATGCAAACGCGGACTTTCAGAAAAGTACAGAACGGCGAGGATTTATTCCCCATGAAGATTTTTACCGCCCCGCAACACACCCGATCTATTTTGCCGCTTACTTCATCCGACAAAATTTTTCGCCTGTCTTGCAGGGCGGTATTTTTCTTTTTCATAAATAAAATCTTATGTAGTTGTTCAATCTTCCAAAAATTGTTTTTAGTTGCTGACTATACAACCGCAAAGTGTTATTCTTGTGCTTGAAAGAAGCAGGTTGTAGTGTCCGCACCGTGGAACGGCAGCCCTTCATGGACAAGCCGTGCGACTGGGAAGCGGGCAAGAAGCACCGCTGCACTTCTGCCATGCTCCGGCACCTTCGTGTCGCTGTCATGGAGATGTGCGAGCAAGCCGACCTGAACCAAATCAATCTGCTGGAAGCCCAAGGCGACCATGTTTCGGAGCGCGAGTATTGGGCGCAGCGGCGCGGACAACGCCGCCTCGACCATGCCAACGCCAAACTTGCCGCCGAAGGGCAGCAGCCCACCCAGACCGTCTACCAGACCGAGCTGGACAAGCTGCGAAAGCAGATCTACGCTTGCATTAAAAACGAACTCTGCGATAACTTTTTAAGAAAACTTCGTTTGCTTTCAATAGCTTTTCATAGTATTCACGATAAGAACTGCTCAATCGCCGCATGGCAGGGATAAAAACATCATTGTACCCGTTTTCTCGATTTAACTGTGCGAATAGTTCTTGAAGTCTGTAACCCGGAGTGTTTTTGTACGCGTCAGATGCTTTGACTTCCTTATACCGCTCAAACATCTCCCTATTATCTTTCAGATATTGTTCAGGGTCTTGTATTGCAGCAGCAACACTTGCAGCAGCTTTTTTTGACACGTCAACAAGATCAATCGTTTTCGCAGCATCGTCGAGATATTCTTTCAAATCATCCGGGATAACAATATTCACACCGTCTAAAAAATCAATTATCGTTTCAAATGCATCTTGCTGTTCGTCTGTTGCAACCCTCTCATTCAGGTACGGTGCAAAATGGAGACTGATAAATTTCCCGAAATATCCCGGAAAACGGTCAAGCAATCTTGAAAGAATAGAGCGCTTCGTTTCGAGCTGGCTCAATTGCGCCCGGGCATCCTCCCAATTCTGGTTTCTCGCAAGCATGTGGAGTAATTGTTGTTTCGCTTGTATATCCGAAATTTCCAGTTCTTTCTTGTCGCATATAGTTTGAAAGGATAAATAGTCATTCTCTGCCAAAACCGTTTTAATGTCCGATACTGATATTCCAAGCCCGCGTAAAACTGCGATTTTGTTTAATTGGATGACATCATCCTCTGAAAACACCCTGTAACCATTTTCCATAATTTGAGGGCGAGTTAAGCCTTGTTCCTCATAATACTCAATCGCCTTTTTGGTAAGGCCACATCTCTTGCAGACTTCATTGATAAGCATATTATCACCTCCACTAGTATGATAAGCCCACCCCCAAGGGGACAGTCAATAGCTTTTTCAAAAATTCTCTTGATTGGGCAAGGTGTGTACGATATGTAATGCCATCTCCGCATTTTCTTTGTCCACAAATACCTCCGTGATATACTTCGGTTTTATACCCAGCGTTCCGATTCTTGCCTGATCGAACGCATTACGCCGATTGGCATCTTTGGTTTTGCAATAAAACTTGATTCCCGCAGCCGCCAACGCATCCGTGATGCAGTTGCATTGGTAAGGATCGGAAACTGTTGCAATTTGTGATTTGAAAAGCTGCTCTAACATAAATACCCCTCCTACCGATCGTTTGAAAAGGACACAATTTCAAATGTCTTTATTGGAATAACGTAATTTAATCTCAATTTATTTCGTTCGTCCATAAATTTCCAAAAGTTTGTGTGTCTGTATATAAATCTTCTGAAAATTTGTAGCACAATCACAATGTTTTTCATTTGGATAAATCGATAGAACCACTTCGTCCGTGAAAGACTGTGACCCTGCCCGGGTGGATAATCCCTTCCTCATCGAAGAGCTGTCCGAGGAGCGTCCCGGCATCCTGCTGTGGATGCTGGAGGGGTTACACCGTCTGCTGGCGAACCGCTATCAGTTCACCATCAGCGAGCGCTCCATCCAGAACCTCGAAGCAGCCATGGCGGACAGCGACAACCTGACCCAGTTCATGCAGGCAACGGCGTATGTCCGCTTCAAGCCCGACACCGAGGAACGCTCCACCTATCTCTACCGCGCCTACACCAAGTGGTGCGAGGATAATCTGGAATCGCCTGTTCCGCAAAAGAAGTTCAGCCAGTTCCTGCTGAAAAATGCGGGGAAGTATGGCCTGACCTTTTCCAAGCACATCGAGGGAAAGTATCGCGGCTTCCGGGGCGTATGCGTCCACCCCGCCTTTGCTGCGGCATAAAACACACGAAAAGTGAAAATCTCCCGCCCCACGCGCCCCAAAGCATTTGTTTTTACCTGTTATCGTTGTTTTCTCCGGGCGCGTGTCCGCCCCTTCCGGGCGGATGCAGGGCGGCAAAACGCCCATCGGGGCGGGAGAGAAACCAGGATGCGCCCCAAGAGGGCGCGTGCATCCCAGCCATGCGCCCTAAAAAATCAACACAGAAAGGTACTTTTGTGTGGTTTGGGGCGCGTGGGGCGCGTAAATTCAAGTTCTCGCACTTTTTTGGGCTGCTGCTTCGGGTCAGGAGCGGCAGGCCCTTACATATTTACCGGCCCACAGGGTGCAGCTCAACCGGAGCTGCGCCGGGTCTGGAGAAGTGCAAAGGAGACATGCCTATGACGAATGTCCGCAAAAATTCCGCCAAACTGACCCGTGAGGACTTGAAAATCGCGCCCGAATCCCCTACAATGAAACGTCAGGAACTTGCAGTTCCATGCGAATTTTCTGTCAGAAATTCCATGGTAATTTCTGACGAAACTTCGGACCAAACCCCTGCCGTAGAACCTTCTGACCAGACCAGCAAAACCGTCCGACACGCCCCGCTCGTTTACCGGGTGGAGGAGATCGCCCAACTGTTGGCGATCTCCAACCGTGCTGCGTACAATCTGTGCAACACCACGAAAGACTTCAAGGTGATCCGCCTCGGTACCAGCATCCGGGTAAGCAAGCAGAGCTTTGACGATTGGTTTGCAGCGGTCTGAGGGAGGGAACATCTATGGCATCTATTCTCAGGCGCGGAGATTCCTACTCCGTTCGTTTCAAATACAAAGACCATGCTGGCCGGATCTGTGAAGGCTGGGAGAGTTTCAAAACCAAGAAGGAAGCGCAAGACCGCAAGATCTCGGTAGAGAAAGAACTCTTGGACGGTACGTTCCTCATACCCGATGCAATGACGGTAGCGGAAATGCTGTACAAGTGGCTCCCCATCCAGTCCAGCAAGCACAAGTGGGCACCCAAAACCTACACCCACACGGTAGCCATGATTCAGAATCTTGTCGTGCCCTATCTCGGCAAGAAGCAGATTCAGAAGGTTCAGACGTATGACCTCGAACAGTTCTACGCCACGCTGAGCCGGACACCGCGCGGACTGTATAAGCAGGGTGTCAAGCAAACGCTCACCGACAAACAGAAGCGGCAGTTTCTGACGGGTGCTTCCATCCGGGAAGTCCACGCCATGCTCAAGACTGCTTTTTCCTATGCCGTTGAGTGGGGTCTGCTCCTCAAGTCACCGATTCCGAGAAAAGCCCCGAAATCGACCTCGGAAGAACGTGCCATCTGGGACGAAAAGACCATGCTTGCTGCGTTGCAGACCATGACCGACCCTACGCTCCACCTTGCTGTTCATCTGAGCATGATTCTCTCGCTGCGTGTCGGAGAGATCCTTGGCTTGCAGCCGGGAGACATCAACTTCGATGCAGCGGATGGACGTGGGACCATCACGGTCGGCAGGAGCTTACAGCGCACCGAAAAGGCTGCACTGGAAAAGACCGACCCGAATCAGATCTACCACATCTTCCCCGACCAGCGTGAGGGCAGCAGCTCCGCACTGGTGCTGAAGAAGCCGAAAACCAAGAAATCCAGCCGCACCCTTTATCTGACGAGACCCTTGAAAGAGGAACTGCTGGCTTGGCTGGAAAAGCTCCGTCAGGACGAGCTTGCCATGGATGGCAGATATCGCAACTGTGGCCAGCTCTTCCGCCTGCCCAACGGTATGCCTGTTGCCCCGGAAGCCCTTTCTAAATGGTACCGCACTTGGCGTGCAGAGCACCCGGAGTTTGAGAAGATCGTGTTCCACGGTCTGCGCCACTCCAGTGCCACTTACCAGTTGATCGAATCCGGCGGCAACATCAAAGCCGTGCAGGGCAACACCGGTCACGCCACCACCGGCATCCTGATGGACACCTACGCCCACACGCAGGACAAGCCCCGGTTGGAGCTGGCTGAGAAGCTGGAAGCAGACTTCTATTCGCAGGACATCGGCTCCCCCAAATCCGGCTCTGTGCCGGTAAAAGAAAATCTGCCGGACAGCATCCAGATCACCCCCGAAGGGATGCTGAAAGTTGTCCGACAGATGAACCCCGAGCAGCGGCGTGAGTTCACCCGCCTGCTGTTCGCCTGAAAAAAGTATGGAAAAAACGCTCACGATGCACAGAATGCAGACAATGCAAGGAAAAACACGGCTTTCCCGCCGGTGTGCAAAAAGTGTGCAAAAGTGTGCAGAGCCCCAGAAAATGGAAAATCCCACGATGAATCTTACGATTCTTCGCGGGATTTTGGTGCGCTCGAGGGAACTCGAATCCCTGGCCCTCTGATTAAAAGAATGAGCCAATTGGGAAACGACCGTTTGCGTTTGTTCCGTTTTATATAGAATCATCGTCATTTTTATTCGCGTTCGTGCGTATTCATTTCCAATTGTTTGCGACAGATAAGGCACAAATAAGGCACATTCCGGTGCGCCTTGCATCCGATAAACAGGACAACACACAGCCCATCATAGAGAAAGCAGCCCACAGGCCCGGCGGAATCATCCCCGCCCCCTGTGGGCTGCTCTGTTTTTATGCGTGGTTTTCGTCCCGAATCCGGGTAAACACATCTGTCAGGGCATCCGATGCAGCAGCGTCCGCCGACCGGATGAACCCGGCATAGATATCTGTTGTGGTGCTGGTCTTGGCGTGACCCAGACGGCCCGACACCGCCGTAACAGGAACATGGGCGGCTATCAGCAAGCTTGCGTTGGTGTGCCGCAGGCTGTGGAAGTGTACCGGCGGGAGATCATGGGCAGCGAGGAAGCCCGGGAACCACGTTGTTACCGTCTTGGGGTCAATGGGTGCACCGTTCCATTTGGTGAATAGCAAATCATTCTCCACCATTTTCCCGGCGATCTCCACACGCCGAACCCATGCCGTGCCCATCCTGAGCCGTTCCGCCCGTTGGTGCTGGCGGTATTCCCGCAGCAGCTGCACACACTCCGGGCCTATCTTGATGCACCGCCGGGAGCGTTTTGTTTTGGGCGTGGTGAATACAGTGCCCTTGCCCGGGATGTACTGCACGTTCCGCTCAATGGACAGTGTACCCGCGTCCAAATCCACATCACACCAGCGCAGCCCGCAAATCTCACTCCGCCGGGCACCGGTGAACAAGGCAAGCTGTGTGATAACACTGAACTGCGCCGGTGCATCCTGTAAGGCTTCCAGCAGCCGGGCAACGTCCTTTTCTTCCAGCGCCTGCACGTCTATCTCTTCGGCCTTGGGTGCTTCTGCCCGCTTGCAAGGGTTTTCCGGTACAAGACCCCACTGCACAGCCTTTGTGAATACGCTGGACAGCATCCGGTGATAGTGCTGCACCGTATTCCCGTTGAGCCTTCCGCCGTCCTTGACGTGCTCTGTGAACGCCTTGGAGAGGGGAAGCCCCACCACCCGGACAACCTTTTCGGCTGTGCTCTGGCTTACGTTTGCGCCCCGATACACGTTCCGCATGGTATCGTCCCCAATGCCTGCTGCCTTGGCGATCTGGCCCCGCTTGCCATGGGGCAGACGTTCCAGCAGGGCAGGCGTTGCGGTATAGGTACTATCTTCCAGCACACCCTGTTCCTCTAGGTTCGAGTAAAAAGCCATCAGGTGCGCCGGTTTCACTTGGCACACTTTCAGTTGCCCCAGCCCGGCGGAAATACGCGGCACCAAACGCCGGTAGTTGTAAACCGTCTTGGGCTTGAGCTTCTTTTCTGCGTACTCGGTGAACCATCGTTCTATCAGGTCGTCCACCTTCATGGACGCATCCAGCAGCACACCGGCATGCACTTCCTGTTCAAAGGCATCCGCCTGCCGCTGCAATTCCTTTTCCAGCTTCTTCCCGGTCATGCCCGGCGGCGGGGTAAACGCCCGGTTCACCATCACTTGACGGCCCCGCCGGTCGTAGCCATTGGAGACCCGGATGCAGTAGGAGCAAGTGCCGTCTTTCTTCATCCGCTTTGTTATCTTTGCCATCCGTCCACCCCGCTTTCTGCTATCCCGCCGGGCTTCATTCGTCCTTCATGTAGGCGGTCACGCTGTCGAACAGGGGCAGATACTGGCCCTCTATCCGTGCAAAGATAGCCGCCGCTGTGGCTTCATCGTAAACGTGGGAAGTCAAATTGCGGTCGTTCAGCAGCTCCACCCATGCCTTTTGATCGTCTATCATGCCAAAGGCAAACGCCTGTTTGATAACCTCTTTCGGGCTGTTGATGTTGGTATAGCCTTGGTCAAGCAGGTATTCCCGCATGGTTTTCCATGCCAGTTCCGTGCAGAACTCAAACCGCTGAATGGTTCCATCCCGTACAGAATCCAATGGGAACTTCTTGTAATCGTCCAGCGCTTCCCGCAGCCGGGCCACCGCAGCGGTAAAGCGGTCGTATTTTTCATGCAGCTTGTCCATCAGTTCAACACCATCCCTTTCGATGTTCGCAAGAAATACCGGCTCCATGCCGTCCTGAATGTGCACAATATCAAATTTCAGCAGCGTGGGCAGTTCCTCGCAGTGCATCCAGAACTCCGCCCGGTTATCCTCTGGCATCCCGTACACAGCCAAATCAATGTCACTGTTGGGCCGGTTGTCGCCCCGGGCACGGGAGCCAAACAGCACAAGCCGCTTTGCGCCATACCGCCGGGCCAGTGTCGCAAGCTGATTATAAAGTTCTTCCATGTTCTCACCTGTCACAATCGTTGTGTGCGCTCTATGGGGCTATATCCGCACTCACAGCGGCACATAAGCCCCGATGGACGGCTTTAGTCGTTCTTGGGAGGTGTATCTTTGGGAGTGTCCCCGGCGGCATCCTGCGAGTTTTCCGAATCATATGGCGGTATTTTATAGTATCGTGGATTGGTTTCTAAATCTGCAATGCGTTTTACTGCTTCAATTTTTCCAACCCGATTTAGTGCATTAAAGCTCCCGGCTATTACATTCAGCAAATCAAAATCCGTCCAGCCTTTTAGACTACTAAGATATAATTCATCTGTCATATTCGCCAGCTTTCCGAGATCACCGTATTTTGCATCTGCAAATCTATTCGGGTCGATATTACCTTGATTATCAACAGATTCATCCAAAAACTTTTCCAATGCTTCTTGTTGATCTGCTGTTTCCTTTGCAGGAAGTCCGTATAATACTGTCACACTTACCCCTAGAGCACTTGCAATTCGCTTTATGGTTTCGTGTTTTGGGTTTCTTAAGCCGTTTTCCCATTGTGCAACACCAACCGGGGAAATTCCTAATCGCCTTGCAAGTTCTTTTTGTGTCAGCCCTTGAAGTTTTCTCACAGTCCGGATGTTATCGCCTATTGACACCAGCCGCACCACCTTTCTTTTTTAGTATAACACAGTTCTCACAAGAAAAAAAGCAAAAGAATAATCTTTCGGCTTGATTTATTCAAACGCTTATGTTAAAATGAAGCAAATGAATATGAAAGGAAGCTTGATTGTATGAGAATCGACCGTGTAAAACTGATCGCTGAAATGGCCCGGCAGGATGTGGGCGTTGCAGACCTGTCCCAAAGGGCCACTGTTTCCCGCGCCACTATAACGGCATTGCGTGGCGGAAAAAGTTGTAACGCAAACTCCGTTCGCCGTGTTGCTTCCGCTTTGGGCGTGACTGTGGAAAGCCTGTTGGAAGATGGAAAGGAGCATTGACCATGGGCGAGTGCATTAGCTATCCCCGTTTGCCCAACATGGCCCCGGTCAAACAAGCCGCCCAGCTTTACGGCCTATCGCCCTATTACATCCGCCGCCTGTGCAAAGCCGGTAAGATTCGGTTCGTAAATGCCGGGCGCGGCTGGCTTGTAAATCTGGACAGCCTTGCCCGGTACTTCGAGCAGGGCGACCCTGCCCCGGTGGAGCTGACCCCCGCAGCTCCCAGCGTCCGCCGGGTGTGCCCCTGATGAATTGAGGGGGAACACATGGAAGAACGTAAAAGTTTTTTGTTCTATCGGTCGTTTTGGAGTGGAGGAAGTAAGCTAAAACCTCGTGAAAGGCTTGCATTTTATGACGCACTTGCGCAGTATGCGTTCACCGGTCAAGAAACTTCCTTGCCCCATAATGCCGCAATATGTTGGGAGTTTGCAAAGCCTTTGATTGATTCCAATAACAAAAAGTACGCAGATGGGTCAAAAGGCGGCAGACCACAAAAAACCACTGGTTTTGATGATGATATAACCACTGGTTCCGATTCCCTCAAGAATATATCTGAGGATAAAGAAAAGGAGAAAGATAAAAGAGAAGGTAAAGGAGAAAGGAGAACGCGCCAAGCGCGGAATGAGAAAAAGCCGCAAACGGCAGTCTTTTCAAGCCTGCCTAGCGGCACAAATAGAATCGGCTACGCTGGAACGGAAGAGTTGAAAAAGCGGCAGATACCAAAGATTGAAAAGGCAGCAGAGCAAATAGCCGCCCAGCCGCAGACACAACAAGAGGACACAGAGACCGCCGAATTGAAAAAGGCGTTTCGACAGGACAGAGCAACGGAAGAACAGCCCACCCCGGCGGAATATGCCCAGCCCCCGCCGGGCTGATTCTCCGCCGATAGAGCAAGCGGCCAGACCTCACAGCCAAAAGAAAGGAGTATGCCCCATGTTTATTTACACCCTCTATACACTCACCGGCGAGACTTTAGGCCAAACGCCCTTGCTTGAGCAGGCCATGCGCACCGCCCGAGCCTATGCCGCTGTCCGCCGGGTGTCCTGTGTGGTAGAGTGCCGCCGCCTTGATACCGATGAAGCCCGCCGGGTGTTGCTGAACGCAGACGGCAGCATGGTCAAACTCTGGCAGGCCGCATAAAAGTGCATTTTGCCCCGGCCTGCTGGATGCACATAAATCACCTGATGAAAATATCATTCTGTGTGTCTATGCACAAACAAAACCAAAGGAAAGAACCATTATGACAAAAGAAACACTTTTACACGCAACTGACCTTTACACCACAATCCAGAAGATCGAGCAGCTTTTGACCATCTTCGAGAAGAACAGCATTGAGGAAGTAAAGGTGCGTGGGTTTGACTGGAAGCCCAGCACAGAGCAGGAAACCCGAATCCGCACCGCCATTCTTGCAGATCAGCGGGAAGAATTGGAACGCCTGAAAGCCGAACTTGCCGCGCTGTAACCACAAAGAGCAACTTACCATCAATCATTTTTGAAAAGGAGTGGTGAAGAATCATGCCACGCTGTACAGTTGACGCGGACTTTTTGAAGTCTGTTCTCGAGGAAGCGAAAGCCGCCGAGCGTTGGGTGGAAGCAACTTACCAGCTTTTCATGAAAAAGGGCGAAATAACGGAATACGCTATGCGCCGGATTCAGTATACCGAATCTATCTTGAATATCCCTTTCCACAGAAAGACCCTTGCCGAACTTGAGTCCGGCGAATGGCTGAATGAAAATTGCGTTACACTGGAAATGCAGTTGAAGTCCTGTCAGCATCTTTGCGAAAGCATCACCAACCGTTTGTCTGTCGTTCTGGAAGAATGCGACTATTACGATCAGGAACGCCGGAACACCATTCATCTTGCCCCGGCACGGACACAGAAAGGCCGACAGGTCACAATCCCGCCGGAAGTTGACGCAATACTTGCAAAGATGATGGAGAACGCCGAAAAGGAGAAGAAAGCATGACAACGGGAGCCGGAACCGGCACAGCATCAAGCCGCAGAGAAAAAGAGGACACGCGGCACTCTGTAGCAGAATACTACGATATGATTGAAAAGGAATATGCAAGCGCTGGACACATCATTTTCTTCCGGCGTTTGGTCATTACCCGCGCCGCCAACAACTGGCGAATGAATCACCCGCAAAAATAAAAAGGGCTTTCGTTTCGCATGGTACAAGCTGCCCCGCTTCTCTCATGCTACTTTGAAAGTCCCATCCGTAGGAACAAAGGAAAATAACTTGCGTGTCTATCTTCCCCCAATAGTATACCACAATCGGGGAGAGAGGGCAAAGCATAGGTTTTCACAACATCCAGAAAGGAATCCTATGAAAAAGAAAAAAGGCCACCAGCGTTCCCGCTTGCGTGTTGACCCGTTCAACCTGTTGCAGCAGCTTTGTGAGCAGGATTGTACACTATCCGAACTGCAACAGCGTACAGGCTTTGACCCAGCGGAAATTAAGCCATTACGCGCCGCCGGGAAAATCCATCTTGATACCCTGAATCGCATTGCCGCCGGGCTGGATGTTTCGCCCAACTCCCTGTTAATTACAGCAACTAGCCCTTGGAAGGCATACCATGGGGACTATGCAAATCAGACTTGTGGATTTTCTGATGCTTTCAACGTTCTTGCTGATTATAGCCCTTATGACCTTGGGCCGCTGTTCAAGTAATTGACATCTAAAGCCGCCGCCCCTCTGAGCTATAGAGGGCAGGCGGCTTTTTTGACCCCCGGCAGATTTTTCACGGCCATTTTTTGCGGAAGTGAAAAAAATCCCTGCCGTCTAAAATTATTTCGCGCTTCTGGACCCGCATAGTTTTCAAAAGAGCGCCCCAGTACCTTAACGCCTTGGGGAAGATCATCCCATAGTGCAACCGCCATGCTGAGCAGAAAATCAACAAAATGATATCAAATAGCACAATACGCTCACATCGTTACACTATAGCTACGCTCAAACGTCCGGTTCTGCATGGTTTTGTTATCATTCTTGCGCGATAGGCCCCGCCTGTTTTCTCGCTTCCCGCCTTGCTTTTTTGCTTGTACTGCGTCCTTGCTCTGCTGTATTCGCAAGTTTGTTTTTCTGGCGGGGTTTCAACACTTGCGGAAATGGTTTTCATGCGCACATTGTAGCCGTTGACCCCTAGCCGCTGGATATGATCGGGCAGGCTGTGGCAATCATCCGCCGCCGCTGTGCATATCGCCCCAATTGGAATGTGCTGCCCCTGTTTATCTGTTCCGCCGGGTGGTGTGTATAGTCCGCTGAATAGAGCCGCCTATACTCTGCATTGTCACTATGTAATGACGCTTTGTCCCTTGCTTGCCGCCGGGTGTTTTGTAATCATGTCGGGTACAGTATGCGCCGTCCTGTTTTCTGGCTGTGTGCCTTGTCCTTTTGCCTGTGACATTCTTTTGCCCTGATCTATTCGCAAGTTGTTTTTCCATGGAACTTTTCGGGCTTGCGGAAGCTGTTTCATTTGCGCGCGCATAGCCCGCCCCCTGCCTGCTGAATGCACCTATGCAAAGAAAAATATTTCCGCGTACTTTTATTTGACATATTGAACAATTGCAAGCTGAAACTTTCCACATTTTACACACAAGAATCTTTCATTACAAAAACGATTTAATTTCATCAAACATTCGGCCCGACTGAACGCCGCCCCATCTGTCCATAGCCCGCCGGGAAAACCTGATGCAAGCCACGGCACCCCACGACACAGGACGGCACCCCATGGCATCAGATGCAAAGAGATTCCACGTTGTTCCCAATAGGCGTAAGGATTCCCGTTCATCAATGCTACATTCCGCTGCACCGCCGCCCGCGTTCGGCCCTCTTGCAAAATGGCCCGCCCCATGGTTTAATGCAGGCACACAGAGAACGACACAAACCGACCAGCAGAAAAAGAGGTGCATTGCTTGAACAATACGATCCGCTACCCGAACATGGGAACCGTAAAGCAGGCCGCTGAAATTTACGGACTGTCACCCCACTATATCCGGCGGCTTTGCAGGACCGGCAAAGTCCGGTATGTGAATGCCGGGCGCGGCTGGCTTGTGAATCTGGACAGCCTAGCCCGGTACTTTGAGCAGGGCGACCCGGCCCCGGCAGAGCAAAGCCAGACCGCCCACGGCATCCGACAAATTGGATGATGGACACACCCGGGAGCACACCGAGAACGTACACCCCGCCCGGCGGCGAGGTGTAACACACTAGACTTTCACGGAAAGTCGTGTGCTCTTGCAGAGGGCCTAGTGCTTGCAAGCAGGGCAGACGTATATACAATACGCTGCTCTTGCAAGCAATGGCCCTGTACATACACGGCCCCTTGCGTTGCAAGAACTTGTTGGGAAGAATCCCAAACCCACATAGCCGCCCCGCTCTGGCAGCGCCGCAGCACGCACCCGGCCCGCACTCTGATGCACGCAGCCAACGTACCCCGCCGGGGGAAATCATGCACAGATCAGCAGCACCACACCCCGCCGCAGCACCGGCAACAGAACGCCCAGCACCACCCGCACACCTACGATCAGACCGCCCGGCGGCATCCCGGACACACGCAGCACACACCCACACAGCCCAGATCAGACACCCAGCCGCCCACGCTGGAAGCTGTGCAGCACCCGCAGCCCCACACGATTAGGCCCCCAGACAGCACGAAAGCCCGCCCGACTATCAAGCAGGACAGGCTTTTTCTTTTGCATGATGGAGCCGGACGCCGCCCGGCGGAAACAATTGGGAAGAACCACACAGCCAGACCGCCGCCCGCATTGCCCGCTGCATCCATATTCCGCCGGGGAGATCAGCCACAGATCAGGCAAGGAGAGAACCACCAGCACGACCACAGCCCCGCACCCAACAAGAGCGGGCCCGCACTGGAAGCCGACCGCAGACCCCGCCGGGAGTAGCAGCAACCACGCACACGATCAGACCGCCCCACACCAGCAGGCAGACCGGCCCACGTTGCCCCCGTCCCTGCTATGGCCCCCGGTGGACACCGCCCGGCACGTGTAGCGGCCACCCCCAGACCGCCCGCAAATCTCGTAGCCTGAACCGCCCCGCCCACACCGCCGGGCATCAGAAGCAAGGCACAGCGTAAGGCACACGGCAAGGCATTTTTTCAAGAGTAAGGCACAAATAAGGCACATTCTGGCTGTTTCGCACCCCTTGTAAAACAGAAAAACCCACGATTTGCACCGCGTTTTCAACGGTTAATCGTGGGTTTTTCTTTGGTGCGCTCGAGGGAACTCGAATCCCTGGCCCTCTGATTAAAAGTCAGATGCTCTACCGGCTGAGCTACGAGCGCATATTCTGCGGCAAAACAATACCGCCGAATAATATTACCACAATTGGCTGCAAAAAGCAAGAGCGACACCTAAAAAAGCGAAAATTTCAGTTTTATACAACAAAGTTACTCAAAAAACCTTTGCGCCCGGCGCTGCAGCAGCTCCACCAGCAGGCCGGTATAGATGCTGACCATCGAGGGCGTCTCGCCCAGATCCATGGCCTTGCGCTGGGGCAGGTCGGCTAAGCGTCCCTTGTACAGGCACTTCAGCTGGGGCAGCAGGGGGTAGTCGTTGGGGTGCATCAGGGTGCTGTCCTTGGGCAGCGCCAAAGCGCCGCTTTGCTCCAGCACCTCACTGACAAACTGGGAGCAGAAATAATGCCGGCGGCGTTGCCAGCGGATATGCAGTGCGCACAGGATCAGCCCCAGAATATTAAAGCTGTACTCCTCGCTGTGGCGCATGAACTCCTCGGCGCGGTGCAGGGCGTGGGAATAGGCCTCATCGGACACCTCCAGCGCGTACAGCGCACAGGGGGCGTTGTCCCGCAGACGGAAAACGCCCTTGTTCAGATATTCCTTGCTGGGGCCTGCGGGGAACATGGTGTAGCCGTTTTTGCGGGTGGAGCTGTACAGGCAACTCAGCTCTGCATCAAACGCCATGGAGGCGTGGGTATAGCTGGCACCGGTGGCGGCATAGACCAGTTTGGACAGCAGCGTGCCGGAGCGGGTGAGCAGAATGTAGATGGTTTTCATGGCAGTTCCTTTATGTGTGGACCGCCGCGGCGGGCGGAAAAGTGCTTCTGTTTAAAATAAGTATAGCACAACGAAAGTCCTTTCGCCAGAAAAACGTTTGAACCAACGCAAAAATTGCACAATAAGACAAAGACGGCGGCAAATCGGGGATAAAAATGCGCAAAGCGTCCTGTTTTTAATGTATCCCTGCTTGTCAAAGTTTTATCAAAATGTCGGTTTTCTCCCGTCCCGCCTTATTTTTCACAGTCTGCGTCCCTGCAGGGCTTCGGGAATTTACTTAATGTGGGAAAGCTTGTTTATGAAATTTGTTTCTTTTTTGCAAACAGAACCTTCCATTTATTGCTTTTGAAAAGCTTTTGTGTATAATGGTAGACAGGAGAATTTGCATTGCATCGTTCTGTGCTGTCTCCCCCTTATGCGGTGTCCGTACCATAAATGGCGCTGCATCTCCTACACAGAGTTATGTAAGGATCAAACGAAAGTAGAGGTACGCAAATATGGCAAAGTTGGATCTTACCAAGTATGGCATCACCGGCACGACTGAAGTCGTGCACAACCCCTCCTACGAGCAGCTGTTCGCCGAGGAGACCAATCCCGAGCTGGAAGGTTACGAGAAGGGTCAGGTCAGCGAGCTGGGTGCTGTGAACGTGATGACCGGCATCTACACCGGCCGTTCTCCCAAGGACAAGTTCATCGTGATGGACGAGAACTCCAAGGACACCGTGTGGTGGACCAGCGATGAGTACAAGAACGACAACCACCCCGCTTCTCAGGAGGCTTGGAAGGCTGTCAAGGAGATCGCTCAGAAGGAGCTGTCCAACAAGCGCCTGTACGTCGTGGATGCTTTCTGCGGCGCCAACAAGGATACCCGCATGGCAGTGCGTTTCATCGTGGAAGTGGCCTGGCAGGCACACTTCGTTACCAATATGTTCATCCGTCCCACTGCTGAGGAGCTGGAGAACTTCGAGCCTGATTTCGTTGTTTACAACGCTTCCAAGGCTAAGGTCGAGAACTACAAGGAGCTGGGCCTGAACTCCGAGACTGCTGTGCTGTTCAACATCACCAGCAAGGAGCAGGTCATCGTCAACACCTGGTACGGCGGCGAGATGAAGAAGGGTATGTTCTCCATGATGAACTACTTCCTGCCGCTGAAGGGCATTGCTTCCATGCACTGCTCTGCCAACACCGACAAGAACGGCGAGAACACCGCCATCTTCTTCGGTCTGTCCGGCACCGGCAAGACCACCCTGTCCACCGATCCCAAGCGTCTGCTGATCGGCGATGACGAGCACGGCTGGGACGACAACGGCGTGTTCAACTTCGAGGGCGGCTGCTACGCTAAGGTCATCAACCTGGATAAGGAGTCCGAGCCCGATATCTACAACGCCATCAAGCGCAACGCTCTGCTGGAGAACGTCACTCTGGATGCCGAGGGCCACATCGACTTCGCTGACAAGTCTGTCACCGAGAACACCCGTGTGTCCTACCCCATCAACCACATCCAGAACATCGTGCGTCCCGTTTCTTCTGCTCCTGCAGCAAAGAACGTGATCTTCCTGTCTGCTGACGCCTTCGGCGTTCTGCCCCCGGTCTCCATCCTGACCCCGGAGCAGACCCAGTACTACTTCCTGTCCGGCTTTACCGCAAAGCTGGCAGGCACCGAGCGCGGCATCACCGAGCCCACCCCCACCTTCTCCGCTTGCTTCGGTCAGGCTTTCCTGGAGCTGCACCCCACCAAGTACGCTGAGGAGCTGGTCAAGAAGATGAAGGCCAGCGGCGCAAAGGCTTATCTGGTCAACACCGGCTGGAACGGCACCGGCAAGCGCATCTCCATCAAGGATACCCGCGGCATCATCGACGCTATCCTGAGCGGTGCCATCAACGAGGCTCCCACCAAGAAGATCCCCTACTTCGACTTTGAGGTCCCCACCGCTCTGCCCGGTGTTGACCCCGCCATCCTCGATCCCCGCGACACCTACGCAGATGCCGCTCAGTGGGAAGAGAAGGCAAAGGATCTGGCTGGCCGCTTCGTGAAGAACTTCGCCAAGTACGAGGGCAACGAGCACGGCAAGGCTCTGGTCTCCGCAGGCCCCCAGCTGTAAGCTGAATCCCGCATTTTTCTTCTGAACTCCATATAAAATAAGCGCCCGCCCCGTGGTTCTGCTCGAACCATAGGGCGGGCGCTTTGTTGTTTGCCTTTGTGTCTTTTCCCATGAAAAAAGAGACAGCGGAACGCCCGCAGGCGTTCCGCTGTACCACATTCAAAACGATAATTCAGCCCAGCAGCTCCAGCACACCGGCCTTGGGGCGGGCACCCACGGCCTGACGCACCAGCTTGCCCTGCTCGAATACCAGCAGGGTGGGGATGCTCATTACCCCGAACTGCGCCGCCAGATCCGGCTGCTCGTCCACGTTCACCTTGCCCACCTTTACATCGGTGCGCTCTTCGGCTACCTCGTCCACCACAGGGCTCAGCATCCGGCAGGGGCCGCACCAGCTGGCCCAGAAGTCCAGCAGTACGGGCTTTTCGCTGTGGAGCACTTCCTGTGCAAAGTTTTCCTTGGTAATGTTGATGACTGCCATATTTTTTCCCTCCTGAATGGGTGTTGTGTTTTACTGACAGCATCAGTATACCCCATACGCCGCCCGCTTTTCCGTGACCGGGTCACGCAGGCGCAAAAAACAGCCGCTCCGGGCGCACCCGGAGCGGCTGTTTTTGAAGGAGGTAACGAGGTAAATGAATAAGGATATCTCCCAACGCTTATCCCGGGGTGCAGGCCCCGGACAGGCGCTCAGGCAAAGAAGGAAATAACCAGTGCTACCAGGAAGCCCACGCCGCCGACCAGCGTTTCCATGATGGTCCAGGTCTTGAGGGTGGTCTTTTCGTCCATACCCACAAGGCTCTTCACCAGCCAGAAGCCGGAGTCGTTGAAGTGGGAGCAGACGGTGGAACCGCCTGCAATGGCAGCGGTGACACAGGCCAGGTACAGCGGGCTCAGCGCGCTGAGGCCGGGCATGGCGGAGATGATGCCTGCGGCCATGGTCATAGCCACGGTAGCGGAACCCACCGAGATACGCACCAGAGCAGCCACGATGAAGGCCACCAGCACCAGCGGCAGGCTGGCGTTTGCCACGGCGTTGCCGATGACATCGCCCAGACCGGAGTTCTGCAGCATATAGCGCAGCACGCCGCCGCAGGCAGTGACCAGCAGGATCATACCGGTGGGCTCCAGAGACTTGGTCATGATCTTTTCCAGCTGGGCGTTAGTGTAGCCGTGGCGGGTGCCCAGCAGGTACATAGCAGCGATGGTAGCCAGCAGCAGCGCCATGAAGGGCTCGCCGAGGAAGGCCAGAACGGGCTGGATGCCTGCCAGTGCGGGCACTACCTTTGCCACGGAGTTTGCGATGATGAGCAGCAGCGGGATCATGATGATGCCCACGATGGTGCCAAACTTGGGCAGCTTGCTCTCGTCAATGTCTGCCTGCTGTGCAACGTGCTCGGGGACTTCAACCATGTACTTTTTGCCGCAGATGCTGCCCCAGATGGGACCGGCGGCAATCATGGCAAAGATGCCGCAGAAGATGCCGACGAGGATGACCCAGCCAAGGTCAACGCCCAGCATGGTAGCCACCAGAACGGGACCCGGCGTGGGCGGGATGAAGGCGTGGCCGACCGCCAGACCGGCCAGCAGGGGGATGACGTAGTACAGTACGGAGCGCTTGGTGCGCTTTGCCAGAGAGAAGGCCAGCGGAATGAGGATGATAAGTCCTGCATCAAAGAACACCGGCATGGCCACCACCAGACCCGTGATGCCCAGTGCCCACGCGGCCTTTTCGTCACCGAACTTCCGCACCATGGTCACAGCCAAGGTCTGTGCGCCGCCGGATTCTTCCAGAATGGCGCCGAACATGGAGCCCAGACCCACAAGAAGGGCGATGCCCTTTAAGGTGTTGCCGATGCCCTCGTTCACCGAGCCGATGATGTCGGACAGGGGCATACCGGCCATCAGGCCGATGCCCACCGCACCGATCAGGATGGAGATCATGGCGTGTACCTTGAACTTGATAATGAGAATGAGCAATAGGATCAGGCCTGCCACGGCAGCAAAAACCAGCCGTGCCGCATCGGGCGTTGCAACTGCTGTCATAGAAATTTCCTCCGTTTCGTGATTTTTGGTTGCACTTATCCAAGCCGTCCGGCAAAACCCGCCAGGCGGTTTACTGTTTGTTGTTTACGAGGGGTGTTTTACTCCATGTATGCGCCCTTCATGGGGCTGACGGCGTGCTGAGAGTAGAGCTTCAGCAGACCCTTGGTGTACTTGGGAGCCTTGGGCTTCCAGTTGGCGCGGCGCTCGGCAAGGATGGCGTCCATCTCTTCGGGGGTCTTGGGCTCGCCCTTCACGCCCACGATGGCCAGCTTGCGGTTATGCACGTCGATCTGGATCAGGTCGTCCGGCTCCACCAGTGCGATGGGGCCGCCCACGGCAGCCTCCGGGCTGACATGGCCGATGACCGGGCCGCGGCTTGCGCCGGAGAAGCGTCCGTCGGTGATCAGAGCTACACTGGAAGCCAGCTTCGGGTCGGCGCAGATGGCCTCGCCGGTGTAGAACATCTCGGGCATACCGCTGCCGCGCGGGCCCTCGTAGCGGATGAAGATGGCGTCACCGGGCTTCACCTCACCGTGCAGCACAGCGGAGATGCACGCCTCCTCGCTGTCGTAGGGCTTGGCGCGCAGGGTGGCTTCAAACATATTCTTGGGGCAGGCGGTGTGCTTGATGACGCAGCCTTCCGGAGCAAGGTTGCCCTTCAGGATGGCAATGCTGCCGTCAGTGCCCTTGGCGTTATCAAAGCTGTGGATGATGTCCTCGCGGCTGACCGGGCGGGCAAAACCGGCGGTCTTTTCCGCCAGAATGGCATCGCAGTGCTGGTAGAAGCCGTTCTTCTTCAGCTCCTCCAGATTCTCGCCCAGCGTCTTGCCGGTGACGGTCATCACGTCCAGATGCAGCATGGACTTGATCTCCTCCATCACCCGGGGCACGCCGCCTGCGTAGTAGAAGTACTGTGCGGGCCAATCGCCGGAGGGACGGATGTTCAGCAGGTAGTGTGCGCCGCGGTGCATCCGGTCGAAGGTGTCGGCGTCGATCTCAATGCCGAACTCGTGAGCGATGGCGGGCAGGTGCATGGTGGCGTTGGTGGAGCCGGAGATGGCGGCGTGCACCATGATGGCGTTCTCAAAGCTCTTCTTGGTCACGATATCCTTGGCGGTGATGCCCTTCTTGACCAGCTCCATCAGCTGCTTGCCGGCATCGTAGGCGGCCTGCTTCAGCTCCGGAGCGGTGGCGGGCATCAGGGCGGTGCCCGGCAGCATCAGACCCAGTGCCTCGGCCATGATCTGCATGGTGGAAGCGGTGCCCATAAAGGAGCAGGCACCGCAGCTGGGGCAGGCGTTGTGTTTGTAGTAGTCCAGTTGGCTGTTGGGGATGACGCCGGTCTTTTCCCATGCGTCAAACTTGCCGATCTGCTCCAGCGTCAGCAGCTCGTTGATGGCGCAGGCGGGGTCGTTGACCACATACTCCTTGGGCAGGGTGTGGGCTTCCATGACGCCGCCGGTGACCACGATGGCGCTCATGTCCTTCAAACGGCCGATGCTCATGAGCATGGCGGGCACGGACTTGTCGCAGCTGGCGATGAACACGCCGCCATCGTAGACGCTGGCGTTGGCCTGTGCCTCCACCAGATTGACGATGGCGTCACGGTGGGGCAGCGAGTAGTTGATGCCGTCATGACCCTGTGCGATGCCGTCGCACATATCGGTGGCAAAATAGCGGGCCGCCTTGCCGCCGTTGTCGTTGACCGCCTGCACGGCCTCCTTGACGAACTGATCCAGATGAGCGCTGCCGGGGTGGCTGTCGCCGAAGGTGCTCTCCACCATGATCTGGGGCTTGGAAAGATCCTCGACCTTCCAGCCCATACCCATTTTCAGGGGGTCGTTCTCGGGTGCTAAAGTGCGGACTTCCTGTGAACGCAACTCCATATTCATTACCTCCAAATACTGCTTGCTTTCGTCCTTTTTTCTGCGGGACCTTTTGTGATTTTATTGTAAATCCGCAGACGTCTCTTTGCAAGTTGTCACGGGTATGTCCTACTTTTTGTGCAAAAACTCTGGGATACATCATGCACTCTGCCCAAATCTGGGCGAATTTTGCCCAAAATCGACCGTCAAAGCGGCTTTTGGCAAAAACGCGGGAAAGAAGTCATCTGACGATTTTGGGAAGAATCCTCTCAGTCAAAGCCTTTCCGGCAGCGCCGCGCTTTCGCAGAAAGCGGCGCTGCAGCTGCCGCTTCCCTTCACGACCCCACCCGTGAAAATGCAATGCCGGAGCGTCCGCAGACGCTCCGGCATTGCTCTATAAAAAATATTTTTCCGCTGACTATGCGCAGAGCAAAGCGGAGCGCATTTTCAATCAGTTTTGTGTATCAATTGACATACGCCGCCATGCCGATGGTGCCGTCATCCGGGTCCTCGCCGTCGTAGACCTTTTTGATGTAGCTGCGGTTGAAGTTCAGGTGCATCACCATGGCAGCCTTTGCACCGATGGGGTCGTGGTTGGCAATGGCTTCGGTGATCATGCGGTGGGTCATGATGGTCTCGTCGATGAGTTTTTTGTGGGTGACATTCACGAACATCATCACCGCCGTGTCGATGACCGGGATCAGCTGCCCCACCACCAGATTTTTGCTGCTCTCGGCGATGCAGGTGTGGAAGGCGATGTCGTCCTCGATGTAGCGGTCGCCCTCGTGGATCTTGGTCTCCACCCGCTCGCAGAGCCGCCGCAGCCGCTCGATGTCCTCCGGGGTGGCGTTCTGCGCGGCCATCTCCGCAATGCCCGGTTCCAGCAGCAGACGGACGTTCACCAGATCAAAGGCCAGTGCGTTTTTGTCCTGCACGCTGCGCAGGTTCAGCGGGTCGGAAAGCCCCTTGACCGTGGTCACCACATAGGTGCCGGAGCCCTGCCGCACTTCCACGATGCCCTTGCTGGACAGCAGTTTCACCGCTTCGCGGATGGTGCTGCGCCCCACCCGGAACTTTTCGCCCAGCGCAAACTCGTTGGGCAGCTTTGCACCCGGCTCCAGCGCTTCGTCCAGAATGTAGTGATAGATCTGGTCCTCCACCTGCTCGGCCAGCAGCTTGTTTTTCAGGTGTGAAAATTCACTCATGGCAGCTCCCTCCGCGCCCTCGCGCATCTGATGGTTTGGTTACCCGCACACGCTGCCGTCCGGGGCAAAGAACTGAACGTGCTTTTGCCACTGGGTGGGGCTGATGGTGCGGCGGTAGCAGTCGGCCAGTGCCTCTACCACAGCCTCCGGGGCAAGGGAGGCGCAGCCCGGGCAGTCCAGCACCAGAATGCGGAACCATGCGTCAAAAAGATGCTCGGTGTAGTGGGTGTCCCATGCGCCGCAGCGGGCGTAAAAGCCCAGCCGCCGCACCGCCATGGCGGCGTCTCCGGCCTTTTCCGGCATTTCGGCTTCAATAAGGATCGCTTCGGCATCGCCCTCTTGGGCGGGCAGCTGTGCCAGCAGCTGCGCCCCGATGCCGTGGGCGCGGTAGGCGGGCACTACGGCGAAATAGTCCAGCTGGCTCACCCGGCAGCCCTCTGGCCGCACCATCAAAAGATAAGCCGCCAGCGTGTCGCCGTCAAACACGCCCCATGTGTGGGCGGTGCCCTCCGCTTCGCTGGTCAGGATCATGCTCAGGGGCTTCAGCTCCCCGGCGGGAAAGTCCCGGCGCATCTCGTTCAGATACACCTCGGTCAGCTCGGGGCCGGTGAGCAGCCGCCATGTGAAGGTTTTGGTACACATACGATAAAGATCCCTTTCCGATGCCGCTTTGCGCAGCATCACGTTTTTTGCCTTGTCCAGTATAGCATACCGGATGTTTTACCGAAAGTCAATCTGTGCGCCCTTTCGGGCGGCAGCGCCGCCGGTTTTGCCGGAGGGGCTTGCATCCGGGCGCAGAATCGGGTACTATACAGGTGACAGAATTTTTCCCTCCGGCGCTGCCGGAAGGACGAGGATAAAAGGAGACTTGTACTATGGAATGGACCGATATCCGCCTGACCGTGGCCAAGGCTGATGCCGAAAACGCCGAAGCCGTTGCCACCCTGATCGCCGAGGGCGGCATCTACATCGAGGATTACAGCGACATTGAGCAGCAGGTGGCCGAGATCGCCCATGTGGACCTGATCGAGCAGGAGCTGCTGGACAAGCCCCGGGATACCGTGATCATCCATCTGTATCTAGAGCCGGGCGCTTCTCAGGTGGAGACGCTGGCGCTCATCGCCGCCCGCATGGAAGCCGCCGGCATCCCCTACACCGTGGAGACCGAGGGCGTGGAGCAGGAGGACTGGCAGAACGGCTGGCGCAAATACTACCACCCCATGGAGATCGGCAGCCGTCTGGCTGTGGTGCCCTCGTGGCAGCAGTACGACACCGACCGGGTAAAGCTGATCCTTGACCCCGGCCTTGCCTTCGGCACCGGCGGCCACGAGACCACCAGCCTTTGCCTTGAAGCACTGGACGAGCAGGTGCGCGGCGGCGAGCGGGTGCTGGATATCGGCACCGGCAGCGGCATCCTTGCCATTGCCGCCCTCAAGCTGGGCGCTGCCAGCGCCGAAGGCGTGGACATTGACCCCGTGGCGGTGCGTACCGCCGGGGAGAACGCTGCGCTGAACGGCGTGCAGGATAAGCTGACCGTGCTGGTGGGCGATTTGTCCGACAAAGCCAGCGGCACCTATGATATCATCACTGCCAACATCGTGGCCAACGCCATCCTCAGCCTTGCGCCCGCCGTGCCCGGCCTGATGGCCGAGGGTGCCACCTTTATTGCCAGCGGCATCATCGACAGCCGCAAGGACGAGGTGATCGCCGGGCTGAAAAAGGCCGGCCTCGCCGTGGCAGAAGTCAAGGAAAAGCGCGGCTGGGAGTGCATCGTCTGCAAAAAGGCCTGAGATTCAAATATTGTAAGAAGGAGCGCACAGTATGCCGCACCGCTACTTTACCACCGAGATCTCCGACGGCACCGCCACCCTGCGGGGTGCGGACGCCCATCACCTTGCCCGGGTGATGCGGGCAAAGCCGGGGGATACCGTCATCCTCTGCGACGGCAACGCCGTAGAGTACACCGCCACCATCACCGGCTTTGGGGAAGACAGGGTGGATTTTGCCGTAGAGCCGGGCTACCCCAGCGCCGCCGAGCCCACCGTGGAGGTGACGTTGCTGGCGGGCTACCCCAAGCAGGACAAGCTGGAACAGATCATCAAGCACGGGGTGGAGCTGGGCGCTGCCCACATCGTACCCTTCTTCAGCCGCTACTGCGTCGCCGCCCCCAAAAAGGAGGAGCAGAAGAACGAGCGCTACAACCGCATTGCGCTGGAAGCCGCCAAGCAGTGCGGCCGGGGTGTTCTGCCAAACGTAGCCCTGCCGCTGCCGAACTTTGGGGCGGTGTGCCGCAGCTTTGACCAGTACGATCTGGTGCTGTTCTGCTACGAGTGCGGCGGCGCACCCCTGCGTCAGCTGCTGGCCGAGGCAAAGCCCGCCGATGGACAGAAGCTGCGCCTTGCCATCGTGACCGGCGCCGAGGGCGGCTTTGCCGCCGAGGAGGCCGAAATGGCCGCCAAGGCCGGGGCAAAAACGGTGGGCCTTGGCCCCCGCATCCTCCGCTGCGAGACCGCCCCGCTGGCGGTGCTCTCCGCCGTTATGATCCTGACGGGGAATCTGGAGTAAGACGCTTGACGATTTAAATGGTCTCCGCTTTGCTCTGACCATCTTCAGCGGAATAATTATTTAAAATTGGCACCCCGGGAAAATCTGCGGATTTTCCCGGGGTGCTTTTTCACGGAAGGGGGTCGTAAAGAAAAACGACAGCTATAACAAAAAAAGAGTGAAAGAGGCTGCTGCACAGGAGTTTTGTGCAGCAGCCTCTTATTATTTTGCGCTATATTACGTTTTGTAAAAGCATTTTCAGGCATTTTCCCCTGCATCCGGGTGGGCATCGGTGTCCAGCAGGGCTCGCTTTACCTTGAGCAGGTTCTGGGGGCTGACCGAGAAGCTGCGCAGACCGAGGTGCAGGTACTGCGCCGTGTTGGCGGGGTTGCCCACGGCAAGGCCGCAGATAGTCACCGGGACGTGGTGCGCATTGGCGGCATCCATCACCATGGTGATCAGCTTTTTCATGGCCGGGCTGGCGGGGCGGTAGTAGTGCTCTGCGCTGGCAAGCTCCCGGTCGGCGGCGTGGGTGTACTGGGTCAGGTCGTTGGTGCCGATGACCAGAAAATCGCAGCCGTGGGCTACAAAGTCCTCCACGGTCAGGCAGGCGGCGGGGATGCTCAGCATCACGCCGAACTGGGTGTTCTCGTTAAAGGGCACGCCCCGCTCCCGCAGGCTCTGGCGGCAGTGCTCCACGATGCTCATGGCGGCGTCCCAGTCCTCTACATCGGTCACCATGGGGAACATCACCCGCAGCGGCCCCCGGGCAGCGGCGCGCAGCAAGGCGCAGATCTGGGTCTGGAACTGCTGGGGCTGGCGCAGGCTGTTGCGGATGCCGCGCAGGCCGAGCTTGGAGGACTGCGGCCCCTGATTGGCATCGGCCACGGTGCGGTCGGAGCCAAAGTCGAAGGTGCGCACGGTCACCGGGCAGCCGTTTGCCGCTGCCAGACAGGAGCAGTAGAAGAAATACTGCTCCTGCTCGTCCAGAATGCGCCCGGGCAGCATCATGTAGCCGCTGCGCAGCAGCCCCACGCCCTTTGCACCGGACTGCATGGCGGTGTCGATATCCTCCGGGCCGAAGCAGTTGGCCAGCAGCTCAAAGGGTTCGCCGTCCCGCGTTTCGTCCGGCAGGCTGTGCAGCTGCTTCATCTCCGCGTCCTCGCGCTGGAGCTGGCAGATGCTGGCCTCTGCCTGCTGGCGGGCGGCGGCGTCCGGGTCCAGGATGCAGTTGCCGTTGGTTGCGTCCAGAATGACGGTGCGGCCGTCGCAGTCGTCCAGAAAATCCTTGCCCACCTGCACGATGCCCGGGATGTTCATTGCCCGGGCAATGATGGCGGCATGGCTCTGGCCGCTGCCCTCGGCGGTGATGACGCCCAAGATCATGCCGGAGGGCACGCTGAACAGGTCGGTGGGCATCAGCCGGTCGGCGGCAAGAATCACCGGATGATCCAGCGCCAGCCACACCCGGGGGCGGTTGGTCAGGATGTTGATCACCCGGCGGGTGGCGTCCAGAATATCCACGCTGCGCAGCTGCATATAGGGGTTATCCTTCATGTTGGCAAGCTGGTCGGCGTAGCGCTGCCCCACCTGATGCATCGCCGCCGAGGCGCTGATGCCCGCATTGATGCAAAAGCGCACCTCGTTCATCATGCCCTCGTCGTCCAGCATCATGCTCTGGAACAAAAAGATGGCCTGCTCGGTGGGGGCGGCGCGCTCCGCCATGGAGTCCAGTTCATTCTGCGCCGTGTGCACGGCATTTGCCAGCAGCCGCAGTTCCCGCTCCGGGTTGAAAGGGCCGTGGCTGAAGGTCTCCACATGGTGCTCCAGTCGGCTCACCTGACCCAGCACCAGCCCCGGGGATGCGGATACGCCTTTATAAACCTTCATCTTCTGTCACCTCCGGCAAAGCCGATGTGGTCAAAGTGCGCCACACCAGCGCCTGTAAGAATGTATTGGGCAGCAAAGCGGCCAGCGCTGCCTGCCCGGCGGTGCTGCTGCCCGTGAACAGCGGGGCAAAGCTTTCCATACGCTCTTTGTCGCACGCGGCCAGAAACGCCTCGGCCAGCGTCCGGGTGGTGTAGAAATGGGTGGGGTCTACCCCGGCGTCCTCAGCGGCGGCTTCCAGCGGGGCAAGCTGGGCGTCCTTCATCCGTGCCAGCAGTAAAGCGGCATCGGCGGTAAGGGTGACAGGGTACTTCTCCCGCACCTCCTTCTGCACTGCGTCAAAGGCGGCGCGGAAGGCTTCGGCATCGGCGCTGCTGTCCGCACCGCTGTCCACCGCGTAGGCACAGCCCCGGATGCGGCCAAAGGCGCGCAAGGTGTCGTAGTAGCCCAGCTCCATGTTGCGCTTGGCGGTGTCGGGGTCGAAGTGCAGGATATCGCCCAACTCCCAGTAGCTGCGGATCATGGTGGTGGGCAGGCCGGTCAGGTTGGGGCGGGTGATGCCCACGCCTTCCAGATCCACACAGACCAGCTCCTCTGCGCCCATGGTCTTGGCAAGGCCGGTGGGCATATTATCGCTGTACCCGCCGTCCAGAAACTTTACCCCGTCGATCTGCCGCGCCCGCAATGCGGGGAAGCAGGCCGCCGAAGCCATCAGGTAGTCCCGCACCTGCCCGGCAGGGATATCCTCCAGCGTCAGCTCCCGGGGACGCAGCCCGCGCTGCTCCACCGTCACGAGGCCGAACCGGATGGGCGCTGCCCGCAGCGCGTCCTCGTCCAGCACCCGCTCCACGATCTCTTCCAGCGGGGTCACATCCATGCCGCCTTCCTTTACCACCCGGCGCAGAAACTGGTGCAGGGCGGAAAGGTCTGCGTTTTCCTCCGGCAGCTCCATCACATCCCGGCTGCGGATAGTCAGCCACATATCCCGGGCAGTCTCGTACAGATCCAGCACGAACATGGCACCGTTCAGCCCGCCCACGCTGGTGCCGGTGATGATCTGCGGGTGCCAGTCCAGCTCCATCAAAGCCCGCCAGACGCCTACCTGATAGCTGCCGCGCGCACCGCCGCCTGCCAGCACCAGCGCCTTTTGCGTGGGTTCTCTGCGTTCCATATCAAGCCCTCCCGTGCACGTTCCCGGTATTTTCTAAAATTGTTATAATTATACCATACTTTCAGGTAAAATTCTCCCGATTTTTCGGAGATCATGCCTTTTTCCTGTGAAAGTTTCGTGCTATACTAACCGGAGATGAGTATAAAAGCGGCCCGGAGGGCGCACAACAGGAGGAACGTATGCACTGCAAACAATGGATCTTTGATATGGACGGCACCCTGACCGACAGCATGGTGGTGGTATGGGAGGGCGCCCCGGAGGCGCTGCTGGCGCGCTTTGGCCGCACCCCGAAGGCAGACCTGCACGAGACCCTGCTGACCATGGGCATGGAGGACGGCGCACAGTACCTCATCCGGGAATATGCGCTGCCGCTGGACAGGAACGGCTATCTGGACGTGATGCGCGAGGTGATCGCCCAATTGTACGAGAAGGTGGAACTGAAGCCCGGCGTGCGAGACACCCTTGCCCGGCTGCGGGCCGAGGGCGCACGGATGTGCGTTTGCTCCAACACATGGAGCAGCCAGTGCCGCACCGTGCTGACCCGCCTTGGCATCGACGAATACTTTGATTTTTACATTGAGGCGCGGGGTGCTATGAGCAAGAGCAGCCCCGCCCCCTTTATGGAGGCGCTGCACCGCCTTGGCGGCACGGAGCCCGCCGGGTGTGCCGTGTGCGAGGACGCGCTCTACGCTGCCCAGACCGCCCATGACGCCGGCTTCTATCTGGTGGGCATTCAGGACACCACCAGCGCCGCCGACGCCCCCGCTTTGCGCCGCATCTGCGACCAGTTCCTGCCGGACTGGACTGCACTGGACTGGGCGCAGGCGTAAGGTTTCACAAAACTGCCACAGTGCGGCGCTCTTGTAATCCGGGCGCCGCTGGAGTATGATAATAATAATACTCAAATTTTGTCGTCAAAAAGGAGGCCCTGCCATGACGAACCCCCTCGTCAGCATCATTGTGCCCGTGTACAACGCCCAGAAGGGGCTTTCCCGCTGTCTGGAAAGCATTTGCAGCCAGACCTATCAGAAGTTGGAGATCATCGTGTTGAATGATGGCTCTATGGATGACAGCCTTGCCATCTGTGAGCAGTTCCGGGCCAAGGATCCCCGCATCGTGGTGGTGGATAAGGAGAACGAGGGTGTTTCCCGCACGCGGAATGCCGGGCTTACCCTTGCGCAGGGCGACTATATCCAGTTTGTGGACAGTGATGACGCACTGGACCCTGATTACACCCAGAACCTTGTACAGGCCGCCTTGCAGCACAACGCCGACCTTGTGATCGCTCCGTACTGGATGGTGATCCCTTCCAACTCCAGCAAGACCGGGCACGCGCTGGAAACGCTGCAGACCTCCCTTGGCATCGAGCCGGAAGCCCCCAAGACCGAGGTACACAAGTACGGATTTCTGCCGCAGGGCGTTTACAGCCGGGAGGACTACGCCCGCCGCCTGATGCAGCAGCCCGCCTCCTTTTACTACGGCGTGCTGTGGAACAAGCTCTACCGCCGGGAGATCATTGCGCAAAATCAGCTTGCCTTTGCGCCCGATGTGCACTGGGCGGAGGATCTGATCTTCAACATGGGGTATCTGGAGCACGCACAGGTGTTCGTTTCCATCCCCGAGGCCGGATATCATTATATCCAGAACCCCAAAAGCCTCTGTCATACCCAGATCGACCTGCGCGGCATCGTAGAGAACAAGACACAGATTTTTCAGCTGTTCAAGGAGGTGTACACCCGCCTTGGGCTGTACGAGGAGCTGCAGCCCCAGATCTACAAATTCCTGTTCGCCTTTTCGGAGAGCGGGGTACCCTCGGACAGCCTGCAGGGCGCTTTGCTGGATGCGATGTCCCGCCTGAACGATGCCTCTGTCCAGCCCGAGCCCTCCCGCAAAAAGCCCCGCCGCAAGCCCCAAAAGCACGCCCGCCGCAAAAAGCCCCGGCATAAGGAAGAATAAATCGTTAAGCAAAAAAGTCGCTGCACGAATGTGCAGCGACTTTTTACTTTTTACCCTACCCGGGCGCAGAAGGCCTCCCGGACGGCGGCTTCCCGCCCGCGGGGGATGGGGATGCGCGCCCCGCTGCGCATCCGTACCTCGCCGGGGGACAGCAGCTGTACTGCTTCCAGATTGACCACATAGGAGCGGTGCGGCTGCACGAAGCGGCCGTCCGCAAGCAGCGGCTGTGCCACCGCAGAAAAGGGTACCCGCAGCGAGAGGGAGGCCACATCCTCCCCGGTGGTCAGGTGGAAGTGCACGATATGATGGGTGCATTCCAGATATTCGATCTCGGCATAGGCCAGCGCCCGCACACCGTCGGCGGTGGTCACGGTAAGGGTGGGGCCGTATTCCGGCTCCACCGCCCGCTTGAGCAGGGCAGAAACTTCCGGCTGGTGCACCGGCTGCAGCAAATACTGCATGGCGTCCACCCGGTAGGCGCTGTATGCATGGGCCGGGGTGCGTGCCACAAAAGCCAGCGGAGCGCGGCGGCCCCGGCGGCGCAGCTCTGCCGCCGCCGTAAGCCCTTCGGGCCGGGCTACCGCCGCAAGCTCGATGAGGTACAGCTCGTACCGCAGCCCGGCGGCATCCTGTTGCAAAAGCGCCTCCGGGCTTTGCAGCTGCTCCACGATGCAGGCGTCCTCCCGCCGGGCGAAGAACTCCATGCACTGGTGCTCCAGCCTGCTGCGCAGCGCACCGTCCGGGCTGCAGATCGCAATGTGAAAGATCATGGTTTGGTTTCCTTTGCAGGGTAGACGATTTGAAATGGCCTCCGCGTTGCTCTGGCCATCATCAGCGGAAAAATCATCTTAAATCAAGCAATTCCGGGCAGACTGCGGTCTGCCCGGAATTGCATTTTTACGGCAAGAGTCAGGACGGCAAGCGGCAGCTGACTTTTGTTCTTTTTAGCATTAGCAGCCGATGGCGGCGCACTTCTCGGCCAGCCATGCGCGCTCGTCCTCGGTCAGGCGGGGTGCCAGCTGCTCGAACACCTTGCGGTGGTAATCGTTCAGCCAAGCGACCTGCTCCTTGTCCAGCACGCCGGGCACGATGGGAGAAGTAGCGATGGGCACAAAGGTGAGGGGACGGAAGGCAAGGAAGGTGCCGTACTGGTTGTCGGCCTTGTGGTAGCACTCGATCTCGTTCTCGATGCGGATGCCCACCTCTCCGGCCTCGTACACGCCGGGCTCGTCGGTGACGATCATGCCCGGGCGCATCAGGGTGGTGTTGCGCCCGTTCAAAGCGTGGGGGCCCTCATGGACGTTGCCCACAAAGCTGACGCTGTGGCCGGTGCCGCAGCGGTAGTTGATAAGGTGACGCCACAGCGGCTCGCGGGCGATGGTGTCCAGCATATGGCAGTCGCAGTAATCCAGCCAGACGGCCTTGGCAATGTCGATGTGGCACTGGAGCGTCCAGGTATAAAACAGCCGCTCGTCCTCGGTCAGCTCGCCCAGCGGGTAGGTGCGGGTGATGTCAGTGGTGCCGTCCAGATAGGTAGCGCCGCTGTCCACCAGCAAAAAGCCCTTGCGCTGCAGAACGGCGTGATCCTCCGGGGTGGCGTGGTAGTGCATCATGGCTGCGTTGCCGCCGTAGGCTGCAATGGTGCCAAAGCTCTCCACAAGGAACTTATCGTCTGCGCTGCGGTACTTGTGCAGGATCTCGTCCACGGTCAGCTCGGTCAGCTGTTCGCCGGAAGCCAGACGGTTCTCCAGCTCGATCTGGAACCGCACCATGGCCACGGCGTCCCGCAGATGGGACTCGCGCAGGTGTGCCAGCTCTACCTCGTTCTTCACGCCCTTCATGGCCAGCAGGGGGTCGGCGGCGTCCTTTACGGTCAGGGCGGGGTTGTTTTCCAGCACCTGATACACGGCGTAGTTCACGGTAGCGCTCTCCGCCAGCACGGTCTGGGGCTCAGTCTCGGCGGCCATCCCGTCCAGAATGCTGTCGTAGTCGGCCAGCGTCACGCCGTTGGCTTCCAGCTCTGCCTTAGCCTCCGGGGTGACCCGCGCCTGATCGATGAACAGCACGGCGCGATTCGGGGTAACATAGCAGTACGCCATGGCGTAGGGGGTGCACTCGATATCCATGGCGCGCAGGTTCAGAAGCCATGCCAGATTATCCAGCTTGCCCACCAGCTGGGCGGTGCAGCCCTGCTCCTTCAGTTTGCCGCGCAGCTGCTCCAGCTTTTCTGCCGGGGAGAAGCCAGCGTATTCCTTGGGCAGGATCCATGCCGGGGTAGCCGGGCGGGCAGGGCGGCCCTCCACCCACAGCTCGTCCTCCAAGAACAGGGTCTTGATGCTGCCGTGCTTGGGCTCCAGTTCCTTTTTCAGGTTGTTGACCAGTGCACAGTTGGCGGTCAGGCCGCACAGACCCAGCGTGCCGCCCTCGGGCAGCACCTTGCCGCAGTATTCCTCGGCGGTGGGCACGCCCGGCTCGCCCATGCGCATCAGCTGGATCTCGGTACCGGCGATCTCCTTCTCTGCCTGCACAAAGTACCGGCCGTCTGCCCAGACGGCGCTCTCGGTCATGGTGACCACAAAGTTGGAGTTCTCACCGTGGAAGCCGGAGAAGTAGGTCAGGGAGGTGTAGTGGTCGGGCAGATACTCGCTGGAATGCGGGTCGCCCACCGGGATCAGATAGACGTCCACGCCGTTTGCCTGCATAGCGGCACGCAGCGCGGCCAGACGCTCGGGAACTGTGTTCATACTCATAACAAAAGCCCTCTTTCTGTCATTTGCCGGAAAAACGTCCGGCGGCGATGGTTTGCTGCTGCTATTGTATCATTCTGCGGGGAAGAATGCAATGCGGGGGCAAAACTCCCCCCAAAACGCCGTCAATTTGCAAAAAAAGTTACAATTTTTTCTTGAAAAAGGCCGGTTTTCCATTGACAGCCTTGTTATAATAGAGGTGTAGTATTTTTGGGTCAGCACTCTGCGGCCCTTTGCGCTAACAATTGCGAATATTGCGATAAAAAGAAAGAGGCATTTGGAACATGACTAAAATCGATATCTTCTCCGGCTTCCTTGGCGCCGGCAAAACCACTCTGATCAAAAAGCTGATCACCGAGGCCTTTGCAGGCCAGCAGGTGGTGCTGATCGAGAACGAGTTCGGCGAGATCGGCATTGACGGCGGTTTCCTGAAGGAAAGCGGCATCCAGATCAACGAGCTGAACGCAGGCTGCATCTGCTGCTCTCTGGTGGGCGATTTCCGCACCGCGCTGCAGCAGGTGGTGGAGCAGTACCACCCCGACCGCATCGTCATCGAGCCGTCGGGCGTGGGCAAGCTGAGCGATGTGACCCGCGCCGTGGAGGGCGTGGCTGAGCATCTGGACGTGCAGCTGAACAGCTTTGTCACCGTGGCCGATGTGAACAAGGTCAAGATGTATATGAAGAACTTCGGCGAGTTCTACGATGACCAGATCAGCCATGCAAGCTGCATCCTGCTCAGCCGCACCCAGACTGCCAGCGAGGAAAAGATCGCCGCTGCCGTGGCAATGCTGCGCGAAAAGAACCCCACCGCCACTATCGTGACCACCGCATGGGATCACCTGACCGGTGAGCAGATCCTGAAGGCCATGTCCACCAAGGACGACTTCAAGGCCGAGCTGATCGCCATGGCTGCCAAGGCAAACGAAGAGCACGTCCACGAGGACGAGGAAGAAGAGCACGAGCATCACCATCATCACGACCATGAGAACGGTGTGTGCAGCTGCGGCCATCATCATGACCATGATGACGATGATGACGACGAGGATGAGCACGAGCATCATCACCACGACCACGACGAGCACGATCATGATGACCATTGCTGCTGCGGCCACCACCACGATCATGACGATGATGACGACGAGCACGAGCATGAGCATCATCACCATGACCATGACGAGCATGACCACGACCACGATGAGCACGAGCATCACCACGACCATGACGGTCATTGCTGCTGCGGCCATCATCATCACGACCACCACGCCGATGAAGTGTTCACCAGCTGGGGCGTGGAGACGGCCCGCAAGTTCACCAAGGCTGAGGTGGAGCACGCCCTCACCGAGCTGGATACCGGCAATTACGGCATGATCCTGCGCAGCAAGGGCATCGTGGACGGCGGCGCAGACGGCTGGCTGGAGTTCGACTATGTGCCCGGCGAGTGGGAAGTGCGCAGCCGCAGCGCAGACGTGGGCGGCAAGCTGGTGGTCATCGGCTCCAAGCTGAACGAGACCGCCATCGCCCAGCTGTTCGGCTGCTGACCCCTTCAGTCAATGCCTGACGGCATTGCCAGCTCCCCCAAGGGGGGCGCCTATCATTGATAAAAGGAGCAACCATTTATTATGGCAAAAGAGATCCCGGTTTACCTGTTTGTGGGCTTTCTGGAAAGCGGCAAGACCAAGTTTATTCAGGAGACCTTTGAAGACCCCAATTTCGACTCCGGCGACAAGACCCTGCTGCTGATCTGCGAGGAGGGCGAAGAGGAGTATAACGAGAAGAAGTTCGCCTTCCCCGGCGTGACCGTGAAGGTGCTGGAGGATAAGTCTGAACTGAACCCCCAGAACCTTGCAAAGCTGGGCAAGGAAGCGGACGCAGGCCGCGTGGTCATCGAGTACAACGGCATGTGGCTGCTGCAGGATTTAGCGGATGCCCTGCCCGAGAACTGGCTGGTGTACCAGTGCATTGCCACTGCCGACGGCACCACCGCCCTGACCTACGCCCGCGATAACTCCATGCGCAGCCTGATGCTGGACAAGATCGCCCGCAGCGAGCTGATCGTGTTCAACCGCGCCGAGGCCGTGAACAACGACGACGCCCGGCAGGAGCTGCACAAGCTGGTGCGGCAGGCCTCCCGCAAGTGCGATATCGCCTACGAGTTCAAGGACGGCAGCGTAGCCTACGATGATATTCCCGACCCGCTGCCCTTTGATATCAACGCCGACCCCATCGACATCCCGGATGACGATTTCGGCATCTGGTACATGGATTGTCAGGACGAGCCCCAGAAGTACACCGGCAAGACGGTGCGCTTTCTGGCACAGGTCTGCCAGACCAACCGCGCCGGCAAAAACAGCTTTGTGCCCGGCCGCTTTGCTATGACCTGCTGCGTGCAGGATATCCAGTTTGTGGGCTTCCCCTGCAGCTACGATGGCTACAAGGCGCTGGAACAGCGCGCTTGGGTGCGGGTGACCGCCAAGGTGGGCTATAAGTTCCACAACATCTATCGGGGCAAAGGCCCGGTGCTGACCGCCGTGTCGGTAGAGCCTGCCGAAAAGCCCCTGGAAGAGGTCGTAACGTTCTCTTAACGTTTCTGTATTACAAGGAGGTTCTGGTATGAAAACTCTGTTCCGTATTCTTGGCACGGCTGCTGCCGTGGCCGTCACCGGCGCTGCCATCGTGGTGCTGGACAAGATCCTGAACCAGAAAGACCCGCTCCATGTGGAGGAGGTCGAGTTCCCGGAGGACGCCGAAAAGGACGCCGAGGAGGCCGAAAAGACCGCCGAAGCCTACGAAGAGGCCGAGGCCAAGGAAGAGGCAAAGGCTGCCGATGCCGCCGCAGAAGCTGCCGAGGAAGCCGCACCGGAGGCTCCCGCCCCTGCTGAGAACGCACCCCAGACCCAGCCGGAGACCGCCGAAGAGCGCCCTGTGTACGACCCCGAAGCCCCGAACGCCAACCCCGTGGAGGCCGGCCCCGCTGTTGCCCCCAAGGACGAGAACGGCAAGATCGACGTCACCAAGATCGCCGATGCCAACGATTTCGGCGACTGGGAAGAGCAGGGCTGCAAGGGCTGAGAAAACAGCATGATCCCCGCATAGACGCGGATATCAGCTCCCCCGAAAGGGGGAGCTTTTTTGTGCTTGCAAAATGCTGCGCAGTTCACTATACTGGAAGAAAAACACCGATGGAGGGCAGCACCATGGCATACACCGATGATTGGGAAAGCTTGATGAATGGCGTGTTCGGCGCGGGCGGCAAACTGAAGTTCGGCGGCGCGCAGCCGCAGCCCGAAAAACCGGCGGGCAGCGGCCTGCCGGATCTGAACGCGGCGCTGCTGGAACAGCAAAAGCAGCTGGACGCCTTACTCAAACAGCAGAACGCCCGGCTGAAAGCGCAGGATGTAGGGGTGCAGACGGCGCTGGAGGACAGCCGCCAGATGCTGCGGGATATGGAAGCGGACGGTCTGCTTGCCAAGGGCACGGCAGACACAAAACCGGAGCAGCTGGGCAGCTTTGAGGGTCTTGCCGCTGAGGTAAAAAAGACTGTCCTCGGGCAGGATGGCTTTGTAGACAGCGTGGTGCGGGCCATGCGCCGCCCCTTTGTGCTGGGCACCGAGGGCGCAGCCGCCCGCAACGTGATCCTGCTGTGGGGCGCTCCGGGCACAGGACGGCACTTTGCACTGGTGGAGACTGCCCGCATCATGGCGGCGCGGGGGCTTTTGCAGAGCGACCGGATGGCGGTGATGGACTTGGCGCTTTACCCCGACCCTGGCGCGGAAAAGCTGTTTTTGCAGGACCTTTACGCCGCCCTGCACGCCCCGGGCGAGATCGTGGTGTTTGAGCATTACGAGAGCTGCCACCCCGGCTTTTTGCGCATCCTCTCCGACCTTGCGGTCAAGGGCAGTGCGCCATTGTCCAGCCGGTATCTGGTGAACAAAGAGGGCATTCTGGTGGAAGCCGGCACGGCCCTTGCCCCCGGCGCAGTGAGCCGCATCGACCCCTGCGGCAAGTACCTGATCTTCTTCTCCCGCAAGGGGCGGGAGGCGCTGGCGGATAAATTCGGCGCGTCCTTTGTGGCGGCGGTAGGGGATGTGTGCCAGACCGCCCCCTTTACCCCGGAAGCATTGGCTGCGCTGGCGGCGCAGCAGCTGAACGCGCTGGCGCAGCGGGTGAACAGCCGCCTTGGCCTGACCCTTACCGCCGGGGCAGAGGTGCGGGACTATGTGGCGGCGCAGTGCTCCAAGGAAAAGGGCGCAGAGGGGCTGGCAGACTGCTGCGAGCGGATCTTCCGCGCCCTGAGCGAGTACTGCTTGCAGACCGATGCAAAACTGTCCGGCACGGTGGCGCTGACCGCCGCACCCGAAGGGCTGCAATTTGCACTGAACGGTGCCGCCCCGGCAGACCTGTTCAGCCTGCTTCCGACGGCCTACACCGGCGCGGTGGAGCAGATCCGCGCCGAGCTGGATGCGCTGGTGGGGCTTGCCCCGGTCAAGGAGTATGTGTTCGGTCTGGCAGACAATTTACAGGTGCAGCAGCGCCGCGCAGCGGCAGGCTTCAAGACCGCAAGCCTGTCCATGCACATGATCTTTACCGGCAACCCCGGCACCGGCAAGACCACCATTGCCCGGCTGGTGGCAAAGTACCTCAAGGCCATCGGTGCACTCAAGGGCGGGCAGCTGGTGGAGGTGACCCGCGCCGACCTTGTGGGGCGCTACACCGGCCACACCGCCCCGCTGACCAACAGCGTCATCGAGAGCGCACTGGGGGGCGTGCTGTTCATTGACGAGGCATACAGCCTGTACCGCGGCCAGCAGGACAGCTTTGGGCTGGAAGCCATCGACACCCTTGTAAAGGGCATGGAGGATCACCGGGACGAGCTGGTGGTTATCCTTGCGGGCTACACCAAGGAGATGGAGGTGTTCCTCACCGCCAACAGCGGCCTTGCCAGCCGCTTTCCCAATAAAATCGAGTTCCCGGACTACACCGCAGACGAGCTGCTGGACATCACCACCGTGCTGGCAAAGGGCAAGGGCTACCGCCTTGCCGAGGGCTGCACCTTCCCGCTGCTGGGCTACTATAAGCGCCGTCAGGCGCTGGACAGCCGCACCGCCGGCAACGGCCGTCTGGCACGCAACACGCTGGAAAAGGCCATCTTCAACCAGAGCCGCCGCCTTATCGCCGAGCCCGCCGCAGAGCTTGACCTCATCCAGCCCAGCGATCTGGAATTTGAGGAATAAGGAAAAATTGATAGGAAAAAGGGTTCCAGAAACGCCTGCAGGCGTTTCTGGAACCCTTTCTGTTTACTCATGCTGTTCTGCCAGCCCCTGCACCATCTCGTGCAGCTGGGCGCGGACGGCGGCGGGGGCGGTGACCTCTACCTTGCCGCCAAAGCCGCACACCCAGCCAAAAAACTGTGGACTGACGCAGATGGGCACGTCAAAGTGGAAGTAGCCATCCTCCTCCGGGCAGAACACCGGCTCCCGGCCAAAGCGCTCCCGCATGACCGGCTCAAGGTCGGCAGCGCACCGCAGGGTGACCCGGTACTCGGTGCCGCCGAACATATTGAAGTGCTTGCGCAGGTAGGCGGGCAGGTCGAAGGTGCGGAAGAACTCCTTGCCGCGGCGTGGCTCGTCCAGCACCAGCACCCCGGCCATCCGGTCCACCCGGTAGTGGCGCACCGGGGGCACTTTTTCGTCCTGATAGGCGATCAGGTAATAGCAGCCGTTTTCCCACGCCAGCTGCCACGGGCTTACGGTGCGCACGGCGCTGCTGCCCTTGTAGCGGAACTGCACCAGACACCCCCGGTTGATGGCAGTGTGCAGCGCGTCGATGCTGTACAAAAGGGTCTGGCTGTCGGTCTTGGGGCGCCCGTCCACGTACACCTGACGCTGCAATTGGGTGCCCTCGTAGTCGGAGCAGAGGGCTTCCAGCTTGTGGATGATGCGTTTGCTGGTGCGCGCCGAGATGACGCTGCTGGACTGTACCGCATCCACCAGCAGCTTCAGCTCCGAAAGCTCGAACGCACGGCTGGCCATCCAGTACCCGCCGCCGCGCCCCCGTTGCAGCTGGATGTCGTAGCCCAGACTGCGCAGGGTATCGATGTCGCTGTAAATGCTCTTGCGCTCGGCCAGAATGCCCTGACTTTCCAGCAGCTGCACCAGCTGGGGCACGTTCAGGCGGTGGGTCTCGTCGGTGCGCTGCTCAAGGATGCGCAGCAGCGTTACCAGCTTGGATTTCTGTCCTTCCTGCTTGGGCATGGGGCAATACCTCCGTCACGGTTTATTCCGGCAGCTTTTTGTCAAAGGCGGCGCGGCGCTGGGTGGAAAGGCGGAACATCTGTTCCAGCTTGTCCCGGTCGTCCGCCACAAGGGCGGCGCGCATCTCCTGCAAAGCGGAATCGAACTGGTCGATCTCGCTGATCAGGTTCTGCTTGTTCCACAAAAACAGCTCTGCCCACATTTTGTCGTTGATGCGTGCAATGCGGGTCAGGTCGCGGAAGGAGTCGCCGGTGTACTCGCACAGCGAGGTGTTGTCGTTGGCGCACATCAGGCTTACGGCAATGGCGTGGCACAGCTGGCTGACATAGCCGATCATCCGGTCGTGCTCCTGCACGGTCAGGGTGCAGATATGCTTGAAGCCCAGCACCTCGGCAAGCTCCCTTGCCCACTGGATGCCCGCCGGGGTGTTTTTCTCGGTGGGGGTGATGATGAAGTTTGCCGGGGCAAAATTCACCTCGGCGGCGTGCTCCACGCTGGAAGTCTCGCGGCCTGCCATGGGGTGGCTGGCGATGAACTCCACCCCCGCCGGGCACAGCGCCTGCACTGGCTCCACAAGGCCGGTCTTGACGCCGGAAACATCCGTAAAGATACACCCGGGCTTGAGCAGAGAACCGTAGGTTCGGAACCAGTCCAGCAGCGCGGTGGGGTACAGGCCAAAGATGATATGGTCGGCCTGCCGGACAAGGTCCTCAAAATCGTGGGTCTTGCCGCCGGCGATATAGCCGTGCTCCAGCGCGTACTGCAAATGTCCCTCGCTGCGGTTGATGCCGTCCACATGGAAGCCTGCGCGGGTCAGCTCCAGCGCGTACTTGCCGCCCAGCAGACCCAGACCCACTACGAGATAACGTTTTGTTTTATCAAGCATCTTCTACCTCCACGCCAAGCGGCGCTGCATCTGCAAAAAAGCCGGGCCAGCTTTTCTGGATGGCTTCGGCATCGTCCACGGTCAGGGGCAGTGCGGCGGCAGCAGCCAGCACCGCAAGGCTCATGACCACCCGGTGGTCGTTGTGGCCGTGCAGGGGGGCGGCAGGGGCGTGCAGAAGCCCGGCACAGCCGTGCACCGTGATGGTGCCGCCGTCGCTTTCCAGCACGCCGCCGCAGGCGCGCAGCTCGGCCTCCATAGCCGCGATGCGGTCGCTCTCCTTCAGGCGCAGCCGCTGGGCGTTGCGGATGACGGTGGTGCCCTTGCACAGCAGACCCAGCACCATCAGCACGGGGCCAAGGTCGGGGCAGTCCGCAAGGTCGATGTCCACCCCATGTAAGGGAGCTTTTGCAAAGGTGACGCTGTCGCCTTTGCGGGTGAACACCGCGCCGCACCGGCGCAGAATGTCCAGAATAGCGGCATCGCCCTGCAAGGTGTCCGGCGCAAGGCCGGTGATGGTCACCCCGCCGCACACCGCGCCCAGCACCGCCGGAAACGCGGCCTGACTGTAATCGCCCTCCACGGTGTAATCGCAGGGGTGGTACTGCTGCCCGCCCGGCAGCAGCAGGGTGGTTGCGTCCAGCCAGCGGCTGTGCACCCCAAAGGCGGCCTGCACGGCGCGGGTCATGTCGATGTAGCTGCGGCTCTCCACCGGAGGGATGAGGTGCAGCTGGCTGTCCCCGGGCAGCAGCGGCAGCGCGAACAGCAGCCCGCTGATGAACTGACTGGACACGTTGCCCGCCAGCCGGTAGTTCCCGGGGGTCAGTGCGCCCTCCACGGTCAGCCCGGCAGAGGATTGCTCAAACTGTAGATTCTGCTCACGATATAACGTTTCGTATACGGATTGCGGGCGCTCCATCAGCCGTCCGCGCCCGGTAAAGGTGACCGGCTGGCCGGTCAGGCTGGCGATGGGGATCAAAAACCGCAGGGTGCTGCCGCTTTCGCAGCAGTCCACCGGGGCGGTCAGGGGCAGAAAATGCCCAAGCCCCTGCACAGCAGCATCGTCTGCGCCGGTGTCCACGGCGGCGCACAGCTGCGCGGCGGCGGACAGGGTGGCAGAGATGTCCTTGCTGAATTCCAGATGGGTGATGTGGGAGCGCCCCACAGCCAGCGCGGCGCACAGCACGGCGCGGTGCGCCATGCTTTTGCTGGGCGGCGCGGCGATCACGCCCCCGATGCCGCCGGGGGAAGGTCTGATGGTTACTAGCATAGCGGTGTTATCCTTTTTCTCGCCCATGTATCAGTACTGCACCAAAGCCTTCCCCCGGTCGGGGGAAGGTGGCTGCGAACGCAGAGAGCAGACGGATGAGGGCGCTGGTAGCTGGCGCTTTTCCTGAACAGGAAGGCGTTTTTACATCTCCCGGCCGATAGCCCAAGCCACCTGACGGCACTTTGCCATGGCCTGTGCAAAGGCGTCCGGGGTCAGGCACTGTGCGCCGTCGCTCCATGCGTGCTGGGGGTCGTAGTGCACCTCTACCTCCAGACCGTCCGCACCGGCGGCTACGGCGGCGATCATCATCGGCTCTACCAGATTGGCCTTGCCGGTGGCGTGGCTGGGGTCTACCACGATGGGCAGATGGGTCTTTTCGTGGATGATGGGCACAGCGGAAAGATCCAGCGTGTTGCGGGTGTACTTTTCAAAGGTGCGGATGCCGCGCTCGCAGAAGATGACCTGCTCGTTGCCGCCGGCCATGATGTACTCGGCGCTCATGATCCACTCCTCGATGGTGTTGCACAGACCGCGCTTGAGCAGCACGGGCTTGTGCATCTTGCCGACGGCCCTGAGCAGCTGGAAGTTCTGCATATTGCGTGCGCCGATCTGCACCACGTCCACATACTCTTCAAACTCCGGGATGCGGTCCTCGCTCATCAGCTCGGAGACGATGGGCAGGCCGGTGGCTTCGCGTGCCTTTACCATGTCCAAGATGCCCTCGGTCTCCAGACCCTGAAAGGCGTAGGGAGAGGTGCGGGGCTTGTAGGCACCGCCGCGGAACAGCGCTGCGCCGCCCGCCTTGACCCCCTGCGCGATGCGCAGCGCCTGCTCGGCGTTTTCGATGCTGCAGGGGCCCGCCATGACGGCGATCTTTTCCTTGCTGCCGATCTTCACGCCGCCGCAATCGATGACCGAGTCTGCGGGGTGGAACAGGCGGTTTGCGCGCTTATAGGGCGCGGACACGCGGGTAACGTTGTCGATCCACGGGTTTGCCAGCACGTCCCGCTCGTCGATCTTGGTGGTGTCGCCCACCAGACCGAACACGTTGTAGTCCTTGCCGGTGATCAGGGTCACGTCCAGACCCTGCTTTTCGAATTTGTCAACGATCTTTTCCAGCTCCTCTTTGGGAGTGCCTTTTTTGGTGGAGATGATCATGGGAGGTCGTTCCTTTCCTGTTTGTTTTACATCACGATATGCGCCTTAGAGGAGCCATCGGTGCGCAGCAGCTGCGCCAGCCAGATGCAGGCGTGCAGGTAGCCCTGCGGGCCTTCGCCGATAAAATGCCCCTGACAGCCAAAGGACACCACATCCGTTTTGCGGAAGGGCTCACGCTCGTCCGGGGCGTCCAACATCACCTCTACGGCGGGCACGCTGCACAGCCGCAGCGCGTCCAGAATGGCTACGCTGTAATGGGCGTAGCCGCCGGGGTTCAGCACGATGCCGTCCACCCGCCCGGGGGCAGACTGGATCTCGTCGATCAAATCGCCCTCGTGGTTGGACTGACAGATATCCGTTTCAATGCCAAGCTGGTCGCAGCCCGCCTGCACATAGTCCATCAGGCCGGTGTAGTCCACTTCGCCCGGCACGCCGGGCTCAGACCAGCGCGCCAGATTGATGTTTGGCCCGTTAAGAATCAAAAATTTCATCCAGTGCCTCCTGTGCAGCTGCCAGCGCCTCGGCCAGCGTGCCGGTGTTAGAAATCACCGCATCTGCGGCGGCAAGGTACAGCGGGCGGCGCTGGGCTTCCATGGTGCGCAGCGCCTCGGCGCTGGAAGAAAGCGGACGGTTGCCGCCCACAGCCAGCGCTTCCACCGGCCGGTCGATGAACAGCACCACGCCGTTCTGGCGCAGGGCGCGGACATTCTCTGCCCGCTTCACCGCGCCGCCGCCGCAGGAGAGCACAAGTCCTTTTTCCTTGCCGAAACGGGCGATCTGCGCGGCTTCCTTTGCCCGGAAGCCTTCTTCGCCCTCGGCGGCAAAGATATCCGGGATGCTGCGTCCGTCTGCCTTGACGATCTCCTCGTCCAGATCCACAAGCGGTCTGCCCAGCTGCTTTGCCAGCAGGCGGCCAAGGGTGGATTTGCCGCAGGAGGGCATTCCCACAAGGGCGATATTCAGCGTCTCGCGGCGCAGCGCAGCGGTAATGCGCCGCACCTCGCCCGGGGCGTCCTCGAACTTGCGGCCAAGGAAGTATTCGGCGGCATACACCGCCTGTGCCACCAGCATCTCCAGCCCGCCTACGGCTACCGGCACACCGGCGTCCTCGGCGCGGAGAATGAGTTCGGTCTTGTTGGGGTTATAGACCACGTCCACCACGGCTTCCAGCCCGGGCATGGCGGCCACGTCCAGACTGCACACGCCCACGTTTGGGTACATCCCGGCGGGGGTGGTGTTGAACACCACCAGTGCGCCGCTGCGCACGGCTTCGGCGTAGCTCAGCTCGCCCTTTTCCGGGTCGGGGGTGCGGCTGACCGTCAGCACCTTGGCAGCACCTTTGTCCAGCGCCACCGCGCGGGTGGTGTTGTGGGTGCCGCCGGTGCCTAAAATGAGCACCGTTTTGCCCGCAAGTTCCACGCCGTGGGCTTCGCACAGGTGGGCAAAGCCCAGATAATCGGTGTTGTAGCCGTAGAGCAGGCCGTTTTTATTGACCACCGTGTTCACCGCACCGATGGCGCGGGCGCGGGGGTCGATGAAGGAGCAGTACTCCATCACCAGCTTTTTATAGGGGATGGTCACGTTGATGGCCTTGAACTGCCGCCGCTGCAAAAAGGCGCGGGCATCTGCCTCGGTGGGCAGGGGGCACAGCTCGTAGCTGTACCCGCAGAGCAGCTCATGGATGGTCTTGGAGTAGGAGTGTCCCAGCTTGCCGCCGATCAGTCCGTATTCCATCTCAGGCCTCCTTCCGGTAGCCGGTGGGGTCGGTCATCCACCGGGCACCGTACCGGGCGGTGAGCAGATCGCCCACCGCAAGGGCGGCGGCGCAGGTCTGCACAATGGCGGCCCGGGGCACGATGCAGGGGTCGTGCCGCCCCTGAATGGACAGCTGCGCGTCCTTTTTGGCGATGTAATCCACCGTATCCTGCTGCTTGTAGATGCTGGGAGTGGGCTTGACGGCGGTGCGGAACACCACCGGCATCCCGTTGGCGATGCCGCCGTTGATGCCTGCGTTGTGGTTGGTGGCGGTGACCACCGCGCCCTCTGCCGTCATGCGGAAGGCGTCGTTTGCCTCCGAGCCGCGCAGCCCGGCAAAGCCGAAGCCGGTGCCGAACTCGATGCCCTTGACCGCCGGGATGGAAAAGGCCAGGTGGGCGATCTCGCTCTCCACGCTGTCAAAGTAGGGCTCGCCGATACCGGCGGGCAGGCCGAGGATGGCAGTTTCCAGCACGCCGCCCACGCTGTCGCCCTCAGCACCGGCGGCGCGGATGGCGGCTTTCATGGGTTCTTCCACGGCGGCGTCCAGCACCGCAAAGCCCTCGGTCTTACTGGCAAGCGTCCCCACCTGTGCCGCAAGGGCGGCGGGGTCGTCCAGTGCAAAGGGGGTATCTGCGAGCCCCGCGCACCGGGCGATGTGGGTGGTGATATCAATACCCGCCCGCTGCAATGCGGCAAGCACGATGCTGCCGCCCGCCACGAGGGCGGCGGTCACCCGGCCGGAAAAGTGCCCGCCGCCCCGGGCATCCTGAAAGCCGTGGTACTTGGCATAGGCGGTAAAATCTGCGTGACCGGGGCGCAGCAGGTCGGCGGTCTTGGCGTAGTCGCCGCTGCGGGTATTCTGGTTTTCGATCATCAGGGCAATGGCGGTGCCGGTGGTGTGGCCGTTCACCACACCGGACAGCAGCTGCACCGCATCCGCCTCCACCCGGGGGGTGGAAAGGCCATCGCCCCGGGCGCGGCGCTTATCCATGCAGGCGGCGAGGAAGCTCTCATCCACCGGCACACCGGCGGCCATGCCGTCCAGCACCGCGCCCACGGCGCGGCCGTGGCTCTCGCCGAAGATGGTCAGCGAAAGGTCGCTGCCAAAGGTATTTTTCATGGGTCAGTCCTCCATGCCCAGCAGCGGGCGCAGCCCCTCCACAGGGATGGTCTCGGCGCGCCAGCAGCCAAGGCCGGGCACTTTGATGATGGTGATTTGTCCGTCCTGCGCTTTTTTGTCGTGCAGCATCTCGGCCAGCACCTTTTCCTTATCGTAGGCGGTGCGGGTGGGCAGACCCAGACGGCGGTACACATTGCGCACCCGCTTTTGCAGCGCCTTGGATTCGATCATGGGCAGCATACCCAGCGCCACGCACTCGCCGTGGAACAGGCCGGTGGTGCGGCGTCCCTTGATGCCCTTCACGGCTTCGATGCCGTGACCGATGGTGTGGCCGAAGTTCAGCGCCTTGCGCATACCCTGCTCGGTCTCGTCCTGCTCCACGATGCTCTTTTTAAAGCGCAGGCTGCGGCAGATGATGTCGCCGATGCGGTCATCCACGTCCTCTTTTTCAAAGATGGAGAACAGCTCCGGGTCGGCCAGAAGCCCGGCCTTGACCGCCTCGGCCAGACCGTTGATGAAGTGGCGGCGGGGCAGGGTGGACAGGGTGTCCGGGTCCACGATGACCAGCTTTGGCTGCCAGAAGGCACCCACGATGTTCTTGGTGTCGCCCAGATCCACGGCGGTCTTGCCGCCGATGGAGGAATCGATCATGGAAAGGGTGGTGGTGGGGCAGTTGATAAAATCGATGCCGCGCATATAGATAGAAGCGGCAAACCCGGCAAGGTCGCCCACCACGCCGCCGCCTACGGCCACCACAAGGTCGCCCCGGCCCATGCCGAAGTCCAGCATCTGCCGCAGCACGGTCTCAAGAATCTTAAAACTCTTGCTGGCTTCGCCCTGCGGCACGGTGATGATGGCGGCATCCTTGCACTGGTCAGCTACCATCTGGGCGTACTGTGCAGGCACACCGCTGTCGGTGACCACCGCCACCCGGCGGTCCAGCCGGGCAAACTGATACAGGTTTTCCAGCGAGCCGCGCTTGACGATGATGTCGTAGCTGCGCTCGCCCAGATTCATGGTCAGCTTGGTTCCGATAAAATCACTCATTTTGTATACACTCCTAACAGCCGCACCGTCCGGCAGGTGCGGTCAAGCTCGCGCAGCAGCGCGGCGGTCTCGCCGGCGGCGGCATCGCCCACCAGCTCTACATAAAAATAATATTCAAAGGGGACGTGCGGCATGGGACGGCTCTTGATGGACTCCATATTGAAGCCGCTGGCACCGATGACCTGAATGACCTCCGCCAGCTTGCCGGGTTTGTTGTCCACCGTGAAAAGCAGCGAGAACCGGTTGCCCGCCGTGGGCTTTTCGCGGCTGAGCACAATGAACCGGGTGGTGTTGTCGCCGTCGGTGTTGATGTTGGGCACCAGAATTTCCAGCCCATACAGGGCGGCAGTCTCGGCGCTGGCAATGGCGGCCTTTGTCGGGTCTTTGCTTTCTGCCACGAACTTTGCAGCCATGGCGGTGTTTGCCATGGCGGTGGCGGGCAGACGGAACTGCTTTAAAAAGGTCTCGCTCTGGGCAATGGCCTGCTGGTGGCTGTACACCGTGCGCAGCTGGGAAAGCTGGGTGCCCGGCAGCACCAGCAGGTTCTGGGAGATGGGCAGGTCGTACACGTCCACCACCCACAGCTCCGGGTGATTATAGCACAGGTCCAGCACGGCAGAAACATCCCCGGCGTGGCTGTTTTCAAAGGGCACTACGCCGTGGGCGGCTTCGCCCGAGGCCACGGCCTCGAATACCTCGTCCCATGTGGAGTAGCTCACGGCCTCGGCGTGGGGGAACAGCGCCTTGAGGGCGATGTGGGCAAACGCACCCTCCACCCCCTGATAGGCAGCGCGGTTGCGCCCCAGCACAGCGGCTTCGTATTGCTTGGCAAGATCCATCATGTGCTGGACGTGGTCTTTATAGTAAGGGCGCAGCGCAGGCTGCTGAATGCGGGCTGCGGCCTTTTCCAGTACGGCGGCCTCCCGGGCGGCATCGTAGATGGGCAGGCCGTGCGCCCGCTTATATTCGGCCACCTGCAAAACGGCAGCCATCCGGCGCTCGAACAGCGCAGCCAGCTGCGCATCCACCGTGTCGATCTCGGCACGGGCTTGTTCCAGTGCGTCCATGGGGGTCACATCCTTTTTGGTCGGTTTTTGCGGGGATACCTAGTAAGTATACCATAACCGGGACAGGGAAACAACAAACCGCCCTCCATTTGAGGGTGGAGAAAATTTCAAATCATCCATGGGTAAAAAGACGAAAATAGAAAACAGAGGCTCTCTGGTCGTCGCCTGCGGCGACGACCAGAGAGCCTCTCAATCGCTGCTTTTATTTTTCAAAATATCCTCCCAGCTGCGGGCTTTGCCGTAATAGCACCCGTAGGGGTTATCAAGGTCTGCGGCGCGGAGGACAGGCGGCGCGGGCGGCTGGGGCTTTGGGGTGCGGTCAAAGGTGAACCGTGCGGCGGGGCCGCCGGCTTTGATGCGGAAGCGCATCTTTAATGCCCCTCCCCGGCGGTGGAGACTGCCCCGGCGGTCAGGTTTGCCCAAAGGGGCTCGCTGTTTTCCAGCAGGGAAGCCGATTCCTTCAGCCATGCGCCCCGGATGCCGATATAGTAATCTGCCAGCAGCTGCTGGCTGTCGCCGCTGGCGCTCTGCACCGCGTCCGAGGTGTAGCTGCCCAGCTCCATCCCGGTCAGCACCGGGCAGTCCGTCCAGCGGTAGACCATGTTCCACCAGTCGCTGTCGGCATCGGACTTGGGCAGATGGCCGTCCAGATACCGCAGGGTGCCGGTGGTTTGCTGGAAGCCTGCGGGGTCGTAGAGGATAAAGATGGAACTGAGGGAGCTCTGGATATCGGTGGAAAGCTTGGTGGTGCCTGCCATATCCAGATAGGCGTCCGAGTCCTCACTGTTGAAGGCCATGGTGTACTGGTTGATCTTCACCACCACCTTGCCGTCTCCGTTACAGTCCTCGCCGTAGGCGGCAAGCTGCTGTTGCAGGGCGGTGACGGTGGCTTCGGGCAGGTAGTAGGGGCTGACCACCGCCACGTTATAATCCGGGTGGGTGGTCAGGAAATACTGCCCGATAAAGCAGTACGCCACGAACGCACCCGCAATGCCGAAAATCAGCACCCATTTCAGGTTGTAGTCCCACCAGTTTGCCCAGCGCTCCCTGCGGCTGTACTGCCGCTGTTTGCGGGGCTTGAGGTCCTTGGGATCAATGTCGCGTTCGTAACGATAGCTTGCCATAAAATAGTTCTCCTGTGTGATGAAACGAGCGGGAAAGGCTGTTACTTCAGGGCAGCCAGAATGCTCTGGCGCACGGCGTCGGGCAGCTGCTTTTGCTCGGCCTTGCTCATGCCGGCGGTCTGGATGGGCGACATGATCTTGATGCGCACACCGCCCGGGCGGCAGCGGTTGCCGTTTGCCTCGAACAGAGCGCGGGCACCGGTCACAGCCACAGGCACCACCGGGGCACCGGTCTTGACCGCAATGCGGAAAGCACCGGCCTTGAACTCGCCCGCGCCGCCCTCTTCACCCTTGTAGCGGGTGCCCT